>Ga0182030_10010082_pt1 | contig 19273 bp, 16 predicted proteins | sample 812S3MmetaG_FD_121299 | JGI IMG/M metagenome (GOLD analysis project Ga0182030, IMG submission 121299) | Permafrost microbial communities from Stordalen Mire, Sweden - 812S3M metaG (Illumina Assembly) | ecosystem: Environmental > Terrestrial > Soil > Wetlands > Permafrost | place: Sweden... | reverse complement strand
GCTGGGACCGGCGTCCGCGGTGTTCGGGCGTGGTTCGACCTCCGGCGTCATCAACTCGATCAGCAAGGTGCCGACGCTGGCGCCGTCGGCGGACTTGAGCATCGCGGCGGGTCAGGCAGATTACTGGCGCGGCACCGGAGATTTTGATCTGCCTTTGGGCGATACGGCGGCGGCGCGGCTGACGGTGATGGATCAGCGCAACAACGTCGTGCAGCGGGATCAGGTGACCTACCGGCGCTATGGTGTTGCGCCGACGCTGGCGCTGGGCATCGGTACGGCGACCCGGGTGACCTTGAGTTACATCAAGGAGGAGGAGAACAACCTGCCGGATTACGGCATTCCGTTCATCGACGGCAAGCCGGCGGTAGTCGATCGCAACAACTACTACGGCTTGGTGGACTATGACCGCACGCGAACCAACACCAATATCGGCACTATCCGCTTCGAGCATGACTTCAACGAAAGTCTTACGGTAAGTGACAGCCTGCGCTATGCCAACTACGGCTTCGAGTATTTGGTCACAGGGTCGTTTCTCGGCAACGATTTCGTAGACCCGCCGCCGCCGGGTACGCCATATGCGGAAATCTTCATATCGCGCGACCAGCCGAGCAGCGCGGGCACCACGAGCTTGGCAATCAATCGCACCGACTTGACCGCCAAATTCGACAGCGGAGAATTCAAGAACACCTTGGTGGGCGGCGTGGAAGTCAGCCGCGAGCTCTCCAATGTGAGCCGCTTTGAGAATGGTCTGGACGATATCGCACCGACGCCGCTCTTGAACCCGAACGGCTTCGGCACGGCGCCGACACCGCTGTCCATCTATGCAAATCCGAAGGGGCGTGGCAGCGATCTGAGTCCCTATGCGTTGGATAGCATTGCGTTGGGCCCACATTGGGATGTGGACTTAGGGCTGCGCTGGGATCGCTTCGACTCGCACTTCAGCGAGTCATTCACAGGCACGGCATTCTCGCGCACCGACACCTTCGTCAGTCCGCGCGCGGCCGTGATCTTCAAGCCAGACAGCGCGCAGAGCTACTACCTGTCATATGGAACCTCGTACAACCCGGCGCTCGAGTACTTGATCATTGCGCCGTCCGACCAGAGCCTGTCGCCGGAGAAGAACAGCGCTATGGAATTGGGCGCCAAGGTGAAGCTTCTCGACGGTGCGGCGGAGTTGACGGGTGCTTTATTCAACGCACGCGTGACCAACGTGCGCCTGTCGGATCCGGACGATCCGACGGTGCAGGATGCGCCATTCGACCAGCGCGTCAAAGGGGTCGAGTTGGGTATCAACGGCTACATCACCAAGATTTGGGAGGTGACCGCCAACTACACTCATTTGAACGACAAGATCACGTCCCGTACGGAGCCGTTGGCGGTCGGCAAAGCGGCGCCGAATACGCCGCATGATGCGGCCAATGTATGGAGCGTGGTGGAGCCCACGCCGGCGCTGACCGTGGGTGCGGGATTCACGGCGATAAGTCATCGGTTCGCGGACACCGACAACACGGCGGACGTCCCGAGCTACGTGGTGTGGAATGCCATGGCCTCGTACCAGGTGAATGCGCATCTGAAGCTGCAGCTGAACCTCAACAATGTCACAGACAAGCTGTATTTTACCGGCGTGTACTACACCGGCGCCGATGAGAACCATGCGCTGCCGAGCGCGGGCCGCACTTTGATCGGTATGGCTGATTACCGATTTTGACGAGTGCCGAATGGAAGGTAAGTCCATTACAGCTTTGGTGAGCCGCATAGGCACGACGCGACTTCATGCGCTGTTCGCGCAGGCGCCGCAGCGCGCGGCGCCTTGGGTGCATGCGCTAGCGGCGGACGGCGTTCTTCAGGCGCAGGTTTGCTACGGTCGCATGCTGCTCGAGGGTCATGGCGTCGATCGGGATGCGACCGCGGCGCTGACGTGGTTCCGGCGTGCGGCGGCGTGCGGAGATGCGGATGCCGTGAACATGATGGGGCGCTGTCTCGATAACGGGTGGGGTACGCCAGAGGATGCTGCTCGCGCCACCGAGCACTTCCAGCGCGCCGCATTGGCTGGACACGCATGGGCGCAATACAACCTGGGCCACATGTACTTCGACGGGCGCGGGGTGGCGCGAGACCGGGCGAAGGCGTTCGCGTGCTATACGCAGGCGGCGGCGCAGGGGCATGAGCGCGCCATGAATCTGTTGGGTCGTTGCTGCGAGGAGGGCTGGGGGACGCCGCGCGACTTGCAGGCGTCGTCGGATTGGTACCGTCGCTCAGCGGAGGGTGGCTATTTTCGCGGGCAATATAACTGGGGTACGTTGTTGCTGAAAGCGCGGCGCTTCAACGAGGCGGCGAGGTGGCTCGAGCGCGCGGCGGCGGGCGGGGGTGCAAGGAGCGGTGGCGCGGCAAGCAATGGTGCGGCGGCGGTGCGGCGCGCGGTGTTGGCGCTGATCACGCGCGCCGGCGTTCCGGGCGAGCTGCAGGAATTGGCGCTGCGGTTGCAGGAGACGTGAACATGCTGCTGCGTATTCCTCATGTGTTGAACCAGGACCAGCTGGTGAGCATGTGTTCGTCGATGGGCAGCGACGGCGCGCCGTGGGTGGACGGTCGTGTGACCGCGGGCCATCAGGGAGCGGCGGTCAAGTACAACCGGCAGCTTGACGAAGCGAGTCCGATGGCGCGGGAACTGGGTCAGTTGATCGTGGCGGAACTGGAGCGCCATCCAACCTTCATCAGTGCGGCCTTGCCGAGCCGCGTGTATCCGCCGATGTTCAACCGCTATCGCGAAGGCATGGGCTTTGGCACGCACGTCGATGGGACGGTGCGCATGATCACCGGCACCAGCGGACGCTTGCGATGCGATTTGTCGGCGACATTATTTCTGTCGGCGCCGGAGACCTATGAGGGCGGCGAGCTGGTCATCCAGAGTGATTTCGGCATGCAATCGGCGAAATACGCTGCGGGTGATTTATTGCTGTACGCGTCCAGTTCGCGTCATCGGGTCAATACGGTGACGCGCGGGCAGCGCTTGGCTGCCGTGTTTTGGGTGCAGAGCCTGGTGCGCGAGGACGTGAAGCGACAACTGCTCTTCGAACTCGACCGCACCATTCAACGATTGACGCAATTGCAAGCGGAACAGGATTGCATGGTGAGGCTGACCTCGCACTATCACGGGCTGCTGCGCTTGTGGACGGAAGTATGAACGCAGCAGCCGGCTCATCGATTCAACTTTCGGAGCAGCGCAGCCGGGCAGTTTGCGTTGCGGTTGTACTCAGAGGAACGTGGGTGCTCATCTGCCCGCTGCCGGTGCATCGTGTACTCGGCCGGCCGCAACGTCCGCGCTTAGGCTTTGCAGCCATTCCAAGTCGAGCTTGCGCTGTGCCTCGAGGTGCTTGAGAAGGTGCAGCGCGCCCGTGCCAAGTTTTGGCGAGAGCTGCGTTTTGATTGCTTCCAGCTCGTCGATGTCGCTTTTCTGACGCGCAACTCTATCGCGCAGAAGAGCCGCGACACGCGATGCGTCGGCGAGATGCAGGAATAACATTGCTATGTAAAGTGTTTGAGCGACCGCACCGGTCAATTCGAACTGCTCGTGCAGCAGCTGCTGGAAGCGCTGCTTTCCCGATGCGGTTACACGGTACACCGTCTTGATCCCGCCGCGCACCACGCGCTTCTGCGAGACCGGCGCAATCAGTTTTTTCTCGCTCAATTTGCGCACGGCATAATACAGCGTGCCAACGTCAACGTCGGTGAAGCATTGGATCATGGCGTTCGTCAGCCGGCGCTTGATCTCGTAAGGATGTAGATTGCCGCGATGCAGCACACCCAGGATAAGCAATTCCGCTTTCATAGTTTAATTGTACTAGTATAATAAAAGTTATGGATATTGCTGCGACAACGAGTGCGAAAAGCCCCAGCGTGTGGCGTCGAGTCATTGCGTTCGTGATCGCGCTGATCGCATGGGTATTGGTGGCAAGCGTCTTGAATCGTCTGTTGCGCATCGGTTTACCCGGTTACGCAGCCGCTGAGCCGGGAATGGATTTCACGCTGTCGATGCAGTGGGCCCGGCTGGCACTTGGCGCGCTGGCGTCGATCAGCGCTGGATACATCCTCGCGCGCCTGGCACCAAATGCTCGCTCGCTGCCGCTAATCCTTGGTGCTCTGCTGTTAGCGACGTTCCTGCCGGTCCACTACGACGTGTGGAACAAATTCCCCATCTGGTATCACTTGCTGTTCCTGCTAACCATCGTCCCGTTAGTTGTGGTGGGGGCACGGATGGGCGCACAGAAAGCGAGCGTAACGGAGAGCTGATAATTAAGCGTACATGGACCATCATCGGCGTTAGAGACGTACCGTTCAGCTTCAAATGGTACCAGTCGCTGTTTGGGCAGCCCGAAACGGCTCCGGGTCATGACTACTGGGGTCAGATCTGCGACTCGGATGGAACCGTGTTGCTGTGTCTTCACCAGTGGGGTTCGCACGAGCATCCGTCGTTGACGAGCCCCGACAAGGCGCTGCCTGGAAACGGACTGCTGTTATTTTTCCGAGTCGATGACTTCGACATGACACTGCAAAGATCTCGCTCCCTTGTTTCTCAACTCGACGAGGAGCCTCACGTGAACCCCGCCACAGGGACAAGAGAGTTTGCGCTCCGGGATCCGGATGGTTATTACGTCATGGTCAGCGCTCTCGCCTAGAACCGACAGGGGACATTCGAAACACGTCTCGGATAGCGAATCATTCGGAATGTGATCGCGGCGGAGGTGTGCTGGTGTATGTTACGGACATGATCGAGTGGATTAGCTAGCCGAGCGCGGGAAAGAAACATGAGCGAATTGGATGAACTAAGAAGTCAGAACAAAGAGCTGAAACGGCTGCTGGCGAACGCCTTAGGTTTGTTGGAGAAATCCAAGCTGTTCTTGGCGAACCAAGCGCAATCGCCGCCTAGCGCAAAATCCAAAGAGGGAAGTGCTCGTCGAAGCGGTTCGAAAACGGTGTCAGGTAACGTGCCAAGCAAAAAAAAGCGTGGAGCTCCTCGGAAGAGTTGAAGCGCGCAAGCGCTACGCGTTGCCTTTGAGCTGCCATTGCAGGAAGGCGTATGTGTCCGCGGCTTCACGATCCGCCTGTGAGCGGGTCGAACCTATGCCGTGTCCGGCGTCGTAATCGACGCGCAGCAGTATCGGCTTTCCTGAGCTGGTCGCGGCTTGCAGCCGTGCGGTCATTTTTGCGACATGGAACGGGGCGACGCGGGGGTCGGTCACGCCGGTCGTGAGCAGCACGGCGGGATAGGCAGTACCGTCCTTGACCGCTTGATAGCTGTCGATGGTCTTGAGTGCGCGGTAGCCGGCAGCTTCGGCGATCGCGCCCCACTCGGGTTCTTCGCCGTAGCCGTTCTGCTCGGCGACATAGCGCAGCGGATTAGACCAGCCGACCCCATCGATGACGGCGGCGAACAAGTCGGGCCGCTCGGTGAGGGCTCGGCCGACGGTGATGCCGCCGGCGGAGCGGCCGCCGATCGCGAGATGCGAAGTGGAAGTGTATTTCTTGGCGATCAGTTCTTCGCACACGGCAATGAGATCGCGCCACGTGTTGGGTTTGTTCTGAAGCTGTCCGGCCTTGTGCCACTCGCGGCCGTACTCGCCGCCGCCGCGCACGTTGGCGTAGCCGACAATAAAGCCGGCATCCACCAGCGCGAGCGTCTTGCCGGCGAAGCTAGGCATGTAGGCGGCTATGCCATAAGAGCCATATGCCGAGATCCATGTCGGCGCGGTGGCGTCGAGTTTCAGGCCTTTGCGATATATAAGGGTGTAGGGAATCTTGACGCCATCCTTGGCGGAGGCGAAGAAGCGCTTGGTCTCGTAGGTGCTGACGTCGATGCGCGGCTGCGGCGTGATGCCGGTATCGGTGAGCATGCCGGAGGCGGCGACCGAATAGAGCGCGGCGGGACTGAGCCATCCGGTGAGCGAGATGAACACTCCGTCTTCGTCGGCGTTAGCATAGGGGCCGGCGATGGTGCCGTCGAAGGGCATCGCGATTTCGCTGACCTTGCCGTCGGCTCCTAAGCGGCGTAGGCGATGGACGCCACCGTCTTGGATGCGTAGGTAAATGCCGTCGTGGGCGCGTGACACGGCTTCGATGACCGCGGGCCCTTGCGGCACGACCACGGTGGCAGTGGCGAGTTTCGGCGCTGCTACGGAAGTCTTGACGAGCTGGCCTCGCGGCGTGGACTTGTTGATGAGCAGGTAGAGATCATCGCCGTCGATTTCCACATCGGTGAGCGCGTCGTCAAAACCGGCAAACGGCGTCCACTTGGCGTGGCCGGTCGCGGCATCTACCAGCGGGGCTACGTAAGCACGAAACTCGGGCCGGACGTCGCTGAGGACGAGTATGGCGTGGCGCGCACCCCGGAAGGTGCTGATCGATGGGATCTGTATCTTTTCGAATTCTATGCCGGCTACCAGACCGCGCTTCATCAAGATGGGATCGGATTGTGGGTCGGAGCCGACGCGGTGGAAACGTGCCTGCGCATCGAGAAAACGTTCGGGGGTGTCGACCTTGCCGGTGAGCTGGGTATAAAAGAAGCCGCTGCCGTCGTCGAGCCATTGCGGATTGGCGTCTTGGGTGTCGGCGATGCGCTCGGGTAGATCCTTGCCGTCGGCGACGTTAAGGATATGCAGCAATGAATCTTCGCTGCCATCCTTGGAGAGTCCATAGACCATGAGACGGCCATCGGGCGAGGCCCTCCACCAGTCGAGCGACACGTGGCTCTTGGGACCGCTCTGCAGCGTGGGGTCGACGAGAGTACGATCGTGACCTTTAGCGTCGCGCACGAACAGCTTGAAATTATCGGCCCCTACCGGACGATGCTCGAAGAAGGTGAGGCCACCGGCGCGCTGCGCGCGGCGGGTTACCGCTGTGTCGCCGGTGAGCTGCGTTATGCGCTTGAGAAAACCGGCGCGCCCCGGCAATGCGTCGAGTATGGCGCGGGCATGATCGTTCTCTTCTTTAAGGAAGGGCAGCCAGTCGGGATCCTTGCTGTTCTCCATCCAGCGGTAGGGGTCGCTCAAAGTCTCGCCGAAATACGTGTCCTTCACGACTTCGACCCGCGCCACGGGAGCGGGCGGCACTTTGCGGGGCTTGTCGATGGGTGCGGTTGGCGAGGCGGGCACAGGGGCGATCTGGGCCGCCGCGGTGGCGGACCAGAGAGGATTGGTGAGCAGCGTGGCGGCCAACGCGCTGGTGCTGGTGCTCAAGAATTGCCGTCGGTCAACGCCCTTGGACATGTCGATCCTTTCGCTATATTTTCACTGTGCGGGGACGGCATTAGAGCAAAAAACGCGTCGCCGGGACAGGCGTAGGCTCTCATCTCCCGGCCATCTTAGCTCGCCGGATTGAGAGGTAGAGTGCGCAGCAATTCGGCAACTCCGTTCCAAGCGACTTGGATGCCGATGCAGAACAGCAGGAAGGCCGACAGTCGGACGACGATCGTGGTGCCGGTGACACCCATGAGATCGGCGAGACGCCCGGAGTTGCGGTAGAAGACGTAGATGGTCATGGCAAGCAGCAAGGTGGCTGCCAGAGTCTCGACAAAGAATTCGAGTAGCTGGGGATGAAAGCCGGTGGGGCGGCCGGCGCCTAAGGAGATGGCGACCGAAATGGTGCCGGGTCCGGTGGTGAGCGGCATTGTGAGCGGGTAGAAGGCAAGACGGCTTGGGGGTACTTCGATGGATTTAGGGTGCGGGGTTTCGTCGCGCCGCTGTTGCGTGGCATCGGGCGCGGTCAGCATGCGAAATCCCGAGGAGGCGACGATGATGCCGCCGGCCACACGCAATACGGGGATCGAAATACCGAAGAAGCCGAGCACGTAGGCGCCGATGTAGAGTGAGCCAGCGACGATGAAAAAGGAGTAGATGGCGACCCAGCGCGATATGGCGGCGCGCATCTTGGCGTCGGCCTCGCGCGTGGCGCCGAGAAAGATGAATGCACCGGACAACGGGTTGACGATGGAAAACAGCGCGGTGAATGCCAGCAGGAATGTCGTCATGGCTTGGCTTCGAGCACGGCTTGGATCAGCCGTTGCGGCGAGTAGCGCTCCGTATACGGTGTGAGCCCTAAGCGTACGACGACGATCTGCCGAGAGCGGATGACCGCGATGATTTGGCCGTCGTGTCCTTCCAGGTAGAACGAATCGGGCGGAATGCCGAAGGCGGTGTCGGGATTTTGGCCTTCAATGAGGGGATCGGATCCCCACAGCCAGACGAAGCCGTGGCCATACTGCCCGCGGGATGCTGCAACGGGTGTGGCCATCATGTCGACGTAGCCGGCGGGCAGCATCTGCTGTCCTTGCCATACACCGTTTTGCAGCAGAAATTGTGCGAAGCGGGCCCAGTCGCGTGCGTTGGCGTACATGTACGAGGAGCCAACGAGGGTGCCATGTTCGTCGGACTCGATCACCGCGCTCTTCATACCGAGGGGAATGAACAATCGATCTTGAACCAGGGTCGAGCCGCCGGCGCTGTCCTGCACGATGCGTGCGACGATGTTGGCGGTGCCGCTGGAATAGCTCCACCGCTCGCCGACCGGATGCGCCAAGGGTTGGGCGTAGGCGAACCCGGCGTCGTCGGGCTCGAGGTACAACATGCGCGTGAGGTCGGACACGATGCCGTCTTCGTTGAAGCGCAGCCCGCTCGACATGGCCATGAGGTCGGCGATGCGGATCTGATCGCGGCCATCGCCGGGCGGCCAAAATCCGGATTGATCGAGGGCTAGTTTGCCGTCCCTGATGAGCAGTCCCACCAGCGCGGCGGTGACTGTCTTCGCCATCGACCAGCCCAAGAGAGGCGTGGCCGCAGAGAAGCTCGGTGCGTAACGCTCGGCGACGATGCGGCCGTGATCGACCACGACCACGGCGCGCATACCGGGTCCGGTGAGCGAGTCATCGGCGAGCAGGCTTTGTACGGCGGGTGCGGGTGTCACTGCATCGCCATCGGGCCAGAGTGTAGTGCCGGATGCCACAGTGGCCGACACGACGGTGCCTGATGTCGCGGGCTGTGCTGGCCGCGGCGGCAGCGCGGCGACTTGGTCGAGCTTGCCGTCGGGGACGGCGGTGCAGCCGGCACCGGGTCGCGACACGGCGAGGCCGCTACCGATAAAGCCCAACAAGCCGGCGCGCACGATGCCGTGTTGTCTGTCGACGGACACGCGCACCAGGCGCAGCAACCAGATCCCGGGTGCCTGCACATCACTGTTCAATACTTCATCGGCGTCGCGGCCGGCGAGGAACACATTGGAGCAGACGCTCTTGGCGGTGTAATTGGCGCCGACGCGCAGCAGCTCGGGCGGCCGTAGCCATAGCCACAGCGCGGCGGCGGCTATCAGGAGGATGAGCGCGGCGAAAATACGGCGGAGCGTTTTCATTGCGAGTGCGTGTCGGTCACGTGTCGTTCGCTACCAGTGCAACTCGGCAAGTAGCGCGGCGTAGACGTCAATGCCGACCCAGAGGTTTTTGAGTCGTAGGTTTTCGTTGGCGGCGTGTTGATTGTTGTCGTGATTGACGATGGGCAGACAAATGATGGGGACATGAAAATTGTCGGCAAAGGTGTATAGGGGCACGCTGCCGCCGCTCATGGGCATGACCACGACGGGCGCACGGGCGCCTTTGGTCGCGGCTGCAATGACAGCCTTGGCCGCCGGCGAAGACATGTCGGAGCGTAGCGCCGAGTAGCCGGTTTCCCACTGCAGCCGCACGATGCGCGGGTGTGCGAGGCGCGTGGCGGCGTCGGGTTCGCTCGAAACGATCGTCCAGCCTTTAGCCTGCAGGAATTGCTCGACCTTGGCGCGCACGCCGGCGGGCGTCTGATCGGGGACCAAACGAAAGTCGAATGACACCATGGCCTCGGTGGGGATGGCGTTGGCGGCTGCTTCACCGACTTGGCCAGTGCGGATACCGCGAATATTGAGGGCGGGGCGCATGAGGCTGGCGGCCAAACTGTCGCTGCCTTCGGAGCGGCCGATGCCGTAGTTGCGCTTGAGGTCGGCATCGATGGGCGGCAATGCCGCGATGGCGCGTTGTTCGTCGGCGCTGAGCGGGCGTACGTCATCGCTAAAACCGGGGATGAGAATCTTGCCGTCGTCGTCGCGCATTTGGGCGATCAGGTTGGCGGCCATGGCGGCGGGATTCGGGACCCAGTTGCCGTAGTGGCCGTCGTGCAGCGCACGGTTCGGACCATAGATGGTGGCTTCGAGGCCCGTTTCGCCGCGGGCTCCGAAGAACACCATGGGGCGGCGCGTTTGATGCACGGGTCCGTCGCCGATGAGGAATAAATCGGCGGCGAGCAGCGCTTTATTGTCGTGCAGAACTTGCGGCAAGTGGGCGGAGCCGGCCTCTTCCTCGCCTTCCCAGAGTACCTTGATGTTCACCGACGGCGATTTGCGCAAAGCTTTGAGTGCATCGAATGCGCTGAGGAAGGCGGCGATGGAAGCCTTGTCGTCGCTGACGGCGCGGCCGTACAAGCGCCACTCGGGATTCAACGGCGAAGCTGCACTGCGCCAATCGATGACGGCATCTTGCAGCGCTCCGCCGGCGCGCATCACGGGTTCGAACGGATCGGTACTCCACTGCGCGGGCGTCACAGGCTGGCCGTCGTAGTGGGCATAGTAGACGACGGTGCGCTTGGCGTGTGCGGTCGGTAGATAGCCGAACACCACCGGTGCGGCGCCGGGGACGGAATTGAGTTCACTGACCTTGAAACCGCGTGCGCGCAGTGCGTCCTCGAGATGATGCGCGGCGGCGAGCAGTCCGGCGGGATCTGCGGCGATGCTCTTGAGGCGCGTGAGCGTGTCGAGCTCACCGACGATGGTGGCTTCGTGGGCGAGCCGATAGGCATCGACTTGCGCGGCAAGATCCGGACGGGACGACGCGGATGGAGTCTCGGATGAAGCCGGCGCGGATTGGGCCAGTGGGTTTGCGAGGACTGGGCAAGTGAGCGCAGTGAGCAGAGCGATGACGATTGACTGCGCGGCGCGTGGTGGTTGTGTCATGGGCGTCAAGAACTCCTGTAACGGGTCACTGCTTGGCGAGAGGTTGCCAGCCGCCGCCGCCTTCCCAACGGTTCCAGCGGGTGGAGACGACGAAGATGATGCCGATGGCGACGATGAAGACCAATACACGCCAGGTGGCTTCGAACACCTTGCTCCAGTCGAACCCTGACGTGCTCACGTCGTGCCCGGTTCCATGCCGTGCCGCGCCTTGAGGGCGGCGCGGTCCGGAGAGGCCATGAAATCCAGCAAACCTTGTGCGGCCGCGACGGCGGTGGATACCGTGGCGATGGCGCCGCTGAAGGTGGTCATGCTCTGGATGTCAGGCGGCAGCATGCCGACCACGGCTACGCCCCCGAGATTCATGAGCTCGCTCAATTGCTGGAAGCCGAGTTCGACTTTTCCGGAGGCCACCAGACTGCCGACGGGAACTCCCGGCGGCGGCACGACGATGCGCGAGCGAACGGTGTGAAAAATGCCCCAGCGCTCGAAGGTTTTCTCCAGATACACGCCGCTAGGGCCGCTGGAGTAGCTCAAAGTCTTGGCGGCCTGCACGGCGGCCTTCACCGCGGCTTCGCACGAAACGTCGGGGAGCGGCGCGCCGGCGCGGACCGCGACAGCGATTCCCGACTGCACCAGATCGACGCGTGTGGCGGCGAAGACCTTGCCATCGGCAGCGAGTTTATCGATGGCGGCGCGCGCGAGAACGACCACGTCCACCGCTTCACCGGCATGAACACGCTTGGCCACATCGACGCCGCCGGCGGCTTCGCTTAGGACCGGATGCGAGCTGGCGGCTTGATAGGCCGCGGCCAGCTCGCGCAGCAATTCGCGCGTAGCCATGGAGGAGAGCATTTTAAGACTCGGGGTCGTCATTGGTTTTTGCTCGCGAGTCGAGGCTCTATATCATAGCGCGAGATCGATTCGTGTGGACGCGCCCAGACGGTTGTTCGATGATCGGGCCATGGAACTGAAAAAAACCGGTGCCGCGGCGGCGCTCGTGTACATGCTCTGCGGCGCGGGCTCGTTTTCGTCAGCCGCTGCGCGGACCAACTCCAAATTCAACAACCTGGTGGATGACTTCGTGTTGAGTACCCTGGCTTTGTCGCCCACGACTGCCACGGCCTCGGGATATCACGTGCACAAGGGCGTGTCGTTGGATGACTTGCTGGATGATTTTAGCCCGGAAGGGATCGCGACCTCGCGCAGCATGCTGCAGGATTTTGCGGCGCGCATCGACGCTTCCGACGTGGCCTCGCTCGACCAGGAGCAGCAGGCTGATATCGACATAATGCGTGATGCCATCGGCGCCAGCCGGTTGGATATCGATGAGATCCAGAGCTACCGCCACAACCCGACCGTGTACGTGGAGCTGGTGGGCAATGCTCTGTATACACCCTACGTGTTGCACTATGCGGCCGTCCCAGAACGCTACAGGCACATCATTGAGAGGCTGAAGCGGGTTCCGCATTTGCTGCTCCAGGCCGAAGCGAATCTCATGGACTCGCCGGAAGTCTGGAACAGTGTGGCGCGCGAGGAAAACACCGGCAATGTGGATTTGATCGATGGTGAGTTGCGCAAGAATTGTCCGGCTGCGCTGCGCAAGGCTTATGATGCTGCGGCCGCGCCGGCGCTGCAGTCGCTCAAAGCCTTCAGCGCGTGGCTGGAGGGGACGCTAGCCAAGAAAACCAGTGATTGGCGCCTGGGCAAGGATTTGTACGCCAAGAAATTCCGTTTCACCTTGGCCACGGGCAAAACCCCGGAGCAACTGCTGGCGGAGGCTGAAGCGGATCTTGCCAAGACGCGTGAGGAGATGGTGCGTTTGGCGGCGCCGCAATCCTTGCAGGACGCGCTTGCCGATGTGGCGAGCCACCATGCGACACCCGCGACTTACATCGAGTCGGCGCGCAAGACCCTGGCTGCGGCGGGCGCCTTCATCAAGGCCAAGGATTTGGTGACGCTCTCATCTGCCGGTAACTTGAAGGTCATGGAGACGCCGGTGTTCATGCGCGGCATTTACGGGGTGGGCGGCTTCAACGGGGCGCCCCCGCTCGAGCCGAAGCTAGGGGCGTTTTTCTGGGTGACGCCGATCTCGCCGTCCTGGCCGCAGGCGCGCATCGATTCAAAACTGCGCGAGTACAACGCCTCAGGCATGCAGCACTTGACCGTGCACGAGGCGATGCCGGGCCACTATGTGCAAGCGGAATATGCGAACGCGATTACGCCACGCTCACGCCGCTTGCTGCGCGGCATATTCGGCAATGGTCCTTATGTAGAGGGGTGGGCGGTGTACGCGCAGCAGATGATGGCGGAGCAGGGCTATCAAAGTGATACGCCGGGTTATCGGCTCACGCTGCTCAAACAAATGCTGCGAGTCTTGGCCAACACCATATTGGACGTGCGGCTGCAGACGCAGGCCATGACGGACCAGGAAGCGCTGGATCTGATGACCCAGGGGGCTTTCCAGGAAACGGAAGAGGCGAACGCCAAGCTGCAGCGCGCCAAGCTGTCGTCCTGCCAGCTGCCGACGTACTACGCCGGACTCAAAGGCTGGCTCCAAGTGCGTGAGGACTATCGCGCGCAATTCGGCGCCGATGTGCCGCTGAAGCGATTTCACGAAGCGGCGCTGCGTCAGGGGGCAGTGCCGCTGCCCGTCCTCGATGAGCTGTTGAAATAGCTTTGGCAACGGCAGGCACTACCGCGGTTGAGGTCGATCCGATGCGAGCCGCGCGCAGTCCGGTGGTGATGTTGTTGGCAGCGGTGCTGTTCTTGAACTACGTCGATCGCGGCACGCTGTCCACGGCGGCGCACTTGGTGCAGGCCGACCTCGTCTTGAACGATTCTCAGATGGGGATACTGCTGTCGGCGTTCTTTTGGTCGTATACCTTCACGCAGATCCCGATGGGCTGGTTGGCCGAACGCGTCGGCGGTCATCGCGTGCTGGCGGGCGCTTTGGCGGTGTGGGCATTGGCGACGATGCTGCTGGGTCTAGCGCATTCGTTTTTCATGTTGTTGGCGCTGCGCGTGTTGTTGGGTGTTGGTGAAAGCGCAGGATTTCCCTGCGTCGCCAAAGTCATGGCGGCCTCGGTGCCTGCCAAGGGTTTGGGACTGGCGAACGGCATCGTGGGATTCGCGTATTTGTTGGGGCCGGCCGTGGGGACTTACGCTGGCGGCTGGTTGATGGTGCATTTCGGCTGGCGCTCCGCGTTCTTGGTGTTCGGTGCGCTGTCGCTATTATGGCTGTTGCCTTGGTCGCGAGTGGCGGGACAGGTGCGCGCCGCTCAAGCCGCTACCGCGGCGGACGATGGTCCGACGTTCTGGATGATTGTGAAAACGCCGGCAATGTGGGGCACAGCATTGGGCGTGTTCTGCTCGAACTACGGATTTTTCTTCATGGTGCTGTGGCTGCCCTCCTATTTGGTGCGCGAGCGCGGCTTTTCGACCTTGGAAATGGCGGAACTTACCGGCAGCGCATTCTTGATCAATGCGCTGTGCGCGCTCGGCACGGGTTGGGGCATCGATCGCTTCATCGCGAAGGGTGGCTCGAGCAACGGGATCTACAAATCCATCATGGTGATTGGGCACTTGGGGTCGGCCTTGTGTCTGCTCTGCATGGCCTTTGGCACGAAGCCGCTGGCGCTCGTCGGCATGTTCGTCTACCAGGTGCTGTGTGGTGCGTCTTCGCCCGGTATCTATGCCATGTCGCAGGTGCTGGCGGGGCCGAAGGCGGCGGGACGCTGGGTGGGTGTGCAGAACTCGGTGGGGAGTTTGGCCGGCGCGGTCTCGCCCTTCGTCACGGGGCAGATCATTCAGGCTACCGGTCGATTTACGAATGCGCTGTTGGTGGCGGCGGTGGTGATGGCCGTGGGCGTGGTGGGCTGGACGTGGATGCTGCCGAAGCTCGCGGAGTTGCCTTGGAATCGGGCCGGTGCCTTGGTAACGGCGAGCTCCAAAGTGTGACGACCGGCGCGTCACGCGTGCAGCGCTTCACCAGTTGGGGTTGGGCAGTTCGCTGAACACTTCTTGCAGCGCAAAGCCCCAGCGCGTGCGGATCATCTTGAAGTATTCGTTATCGTTGTCGATGCTAATGTGGGTGGCGAGCCTGAACTCGTCGCGGCGGATGATGGCGAGGTCGAGCGGCGGTCCGACGGACAGGTTGGACCTGATGGTGGAGTCCATGGAGACCAGTGCGCATTTGGCGGCTTGGGCCAGGCTGCTCGATCGGGTAATTACGCGATCGATGATGGGCTTGCCGTACTTGGATTCGCCAATCTGGAAGTAGGGGGTATCGATCGAGGTTTCGATGAAGTTGCCCGCCGAGTAAATGTGGAACAGGCGCGGCTCTTCGCCGTTGATCTGGCCGCCGAGGATGAAGGTGCCGTTGAAGTCGTGGCCATGTTCTTCGAGGTCCTTGGCGTCGCGCCTGTGGATCTCGCGCAGGGCGTCGCCGACCACGCGGGCGGCTGCGAACATGTCCTTGGCGCGGAAGATTCGGGTGGGCTCCTGGGGGTCCTCGGGTGGCGTTTGCAGGAGATTGAGGACGGCCTGGGTCACGCCGAGGTTGCCGGCTGACATGAGCACGAGCACGCGGTCGTGAGCCTTCTGGAACGTGGCCATCTTGCGGAAAGTGTTGATCTGATCGACGCCCGCGTTGGTGCGGGAGTCGGACAGCATGACTAGCCCGGTATCGACCAGGAGTCCTACGCAATAAGTCATGGCGCGGGAGTCTACTACTGTTGCTGGCGCTGCGGCTGTAGGCGTTGACGCCTACTGTTGCGCTTGCTGTTGTTGTTGCTGCAGGGCGGATTCAGCCACTGTCACATTCGCTTCCATGACTTCGCCGCCGCCGCCTTGGCGCACGCCGCGCACGGGCGCCGCATCGAGGTAGTCGCGTCCGACGGCGAGTCGGCAATAGGTGCGCACCGCAGGGCGGGTGTGGGTGACGTCCATGCTCTGCCAGCCGAGATCGGTGCCCAGCCAGACGTCGACCCAGGCATGGCTGGCTGCGTCGTTGGTGTCGCCGGTATAGATGTAGCCGCTGACGTAGCGGGCGGGAATGCCGAGAGAGCGTGCTGAGGCGAGGTAGACATGGGCGTGGTCTTGGCACACGCCCTCGCCGCTTTTGAAGGCGACTGCGGCGCTGTCCTGCACATCGCTAATCCCACTTTTATAGCGCACTGCTCCGGCAACCGCTTGTGCGAGGGCTTGGACGCGGCCGCGCGGATCGGTGACCCTGGCGAGTGCGTTTTGGGCGAAGGACTTGATGTCGTCGTTCGGCAGGGTGAGCTTAGTGGGAGCGAGATAGGCGAGCGGCGATAGTGGGCCGTCGTCCTGACGTGCTTCGGAGTCCGCGGTCTCGACCACTCCGGCGACCACAATGGAGATTTCGCGATGCGGCTCTTCAATGGTGAGGAGGTGCGAAATGTTCCCATACGCATCGATTTGTTCGAGGCGGCGCCCGGGCGATGAAATACTCCAGGCTATCGAGCGTTGGCTGGGGTCGCGCCGCGGCGTGAGGTGCAGTGATTGGACACTGTACTTTACCGGGCGGTCGTAACGGTAACGGGTTTCATGTCTGATGTGCATTTGCATACGCTTAGGCCTCTGCCGGGGGAACCAAGAAATCCGACGCGATGCGTGCGCCGAGATCGCGGAGCCGACCCAGAAATTTTTCGAGAAAGACGGGCAACCCGGTGGCGAGTATTTCTTCCATGCGGGTGAAGTGCAGCATGGCGTGCATCTCGCCGGCGCGCCGTACGGTCTCTGCCGACTGTTGATTGGCGACCGACTTCAAGTTGTTGTAGACCTCTTTGCAGCAGCGCAGCAGAGAGCGCGGCATGTCGTCGCGCAAGATGAGGAGCTGAGCGACCTTAAAGGGCGTGATGACATCGCGATACACGCGTCGATAGACCTCGAAGGCGGACAGTGCGCGCAGCAGCACGCTCCAGGCGTAGGGATCGGGCACCACGCTGGCGTCGGCGCCGGGCACGAGATCGCTCTGATGGGCCGTGAGAATGCGGGCGGTGCTGTCGGCGCGCTCGAGGAAGGTGCCGATGCGGGTAAAGTGAAAAGCTTCATCGTGCATCATCGTGCCGACGGTGACGCCGCGGGTCAGATGCGAGCGTTCCTTGACCCACTCGACGAATTGGCCGATGTCGGCGCCCTGCGTGGAACGGCGCGCGAGCTGCGAGCGTGCGTCGAGCCAGGTGGCGTTCAACGTTTCCCAGAGTTCGGAGGTGAGCGAACCGCGCACGGCGCGGGCGTTCTCGCGCGCGGCGCGCAGGCAGCTGTAAATGCTGCCGCTGTATTCGCGATCCAGGCTGATGAACTCGAACACGGCGCGCGGCTCGATGATCTTGTGGCGATCCAGATATTCGTCTTCCATGTGCAGCGCTGTCATGGTGGATCGCAGCGATTGCGCCAGCGTTTCGCTGGAGTGCGGCAGCAACGACATGCGGTAGTGGGCGTCGACCAGGCGCGCGAGACTTTCGGCGCGCTCGATGTAACGCGACATCCAATAGAGGTGATCGGCGGTACGGCTCAGCATCGGGCGTGTGTCATGTTTCGAGCACCCAGGTGTCCTTGGTGCCGCCGCCTTGGGAGGAGTTCACCACCAGGGAGCCTTCGCGCAGCGCGACACGGGTGAGTCCGCCGGGGACGATGGTGACATCGCGGCCGGAGAGTACGAATGGGCGCAAGTCGATGTGCCGGGGTGCGAGGCCTTTGTCGGCGAACGTGGGGCAGGTGGACAGCGCGAGTGTGGGCTGGGCGATGTAGCGTTCGGGCGTGGCGATGATTTGCCGGCGGAACATGTCGATTTCCGCAGCGGTGGCGGCGGGACCGATGAGCATCCCGTAGCCGCCGGCGCCGTGCACTTCCTTCACCACCAGTTCAGACAAGTGCGCCAGCACGTAGTCCTGATCCTCTTTACGGCGCAGCATCCATGTGTGGACGTTGCCGATGATGGGGGATTGTCCCAAATAAAATTTGATCATCTCGGGCACGTACGGGTAAATCGACTTGTCGTCGGCGACGCCGGTGCCGATAGCATTGGCGATCGTGATGTGGCCGGAGCGATAGGCGGTCAGCAGTCCGGGTACGCCGAGCATGGAGTCGGGGCGGAACACGAGCGGGTCCATGAAATCGTCATCGATACGGCGGTAAATGACATCGACGCGTTGCGGGCCTTGAGTGGTGCGCATGAAGACAGCTTCATCGCGCACGAAGAGGTCCTGGCCTTCGACGAGTTCGATACCCATTTGTTGGGCGAGAAAGGCGTGTTCGAAGTAGGCGCTGTTATGCGCGCCTGCGGTGAGCAGCACAACCGTGGGGTCGGCGACGCCAGTGGGGGCGACGCTGCGCAAATTCTCGAGCAGGACGTCGGGATAGTGGTCGACGGGTGCGATGCGGTGCTCGGAGAAGAGCTCCGGAAATAGACGCATCATCATCTTGCGGTTCTCGAGCATATACGAGACGCCGGACGGAACGCGCAGGTTGTCTTCGAGCACGCGGAATTCGCCGGCGGCGTCGCGCACGATATCGATGCCGGCGATGTGGGCGTAGATGCCGCCGGGGACATCCACGCCTTGCATCTCAGGGCGGTATTGAGAATTACACAGGACCTGCTCTGGGGGAATGATGCCCGCCTTGAGAATTTGTTGGTCGTGGTAAATATCGTGAATAAAGGCGTTGAGCGCGCGCACGCGTTGCTTTAGTCCCGACTCTAAGCGGATCCATTCTTCGAGGGGCAGCACCCGCGGGACGATGTCGAACGGAATCAGGCGTTCGGTGCCTTCTTCCTGTCCGTACACGGCGAAGGTGATGCCGACTCGGTGAAATAGAGCGTCGGCCTCGGCGCGCTTTTGGGCGAGGCGCTCGGGGGGCTGGTCCTTGAGCCAACTGGTATAGCGTTGGTAGTGGGCGCGTCCGACGCCGTCGCCCTTGGTCATTTCGTTATACGGTGTGCTGGTCAAATGGTCCCCTTGGGGTGCGGATTCAGCGAAATACGTGCCAACGCACGTGGTCGTGCCCAATCATGTACTTACAGTTGAGGCGCCGCAATGCCGCACCTTTATCGCGCGCGGACGTGCACTTGCGCAGGGCGGGGTTATATCACTTGGGTGGTGGTCTTGCGGTTGGTATAGAACGCGCAGCGGCTGGGCCCCGGCTGCGAAACCGCAAATTCAGGGGTGTTATGGCCGTTGACGGTGGTTTTCGCGAGTGGCTCCATATAGCTATGAGGGAACTGTCCAACGAG
>Ga0182030_10010081_pt1 | contig 19274 bp, 20 predicted proteins | sample 812S3MmetaG_FD_121299 | JGI IMG/M metagenome (GOLD analysis project Ga0182030, IMG submission 121299) | Permafrost microbial communities from Stordalen Mire, Sweden - 812S3M metaG (Illumina Assembly) | ecosystem: Environmental > Terrestrial > Soil > Wetlands > Permafrost | place: Sweden... | reverse complement strand
TTGCTTGCCTATCGTGTGGTAGCTTTTCTTCACGGCGGTTCTCCCTTCAAGGTTTGGCAACCCGATTCTACGGAATCAGGCTGAACCGCCGTTCAACTTTCAACTATGGGTGGGACATCCTCGAGCACGCCTAAAGATTCGCCGGATCGTCCAGCCTCCGGAGTAACCTTGCGCCGCCATTTCTTGCGAGCATTCTCCCGGCGCGCAAGGCATTTCGGCAATCTGCCAGCATTGACCGTCTCCCAAGTCAATCTGACTGCTTCGCGAAAACCACGGGGCCGAGCTTGCCAATCAATGGTCAAGCGCCCGAAGCACAAGAGCTTCCAACCCGGGAAACTATCACGGCCCATTGAGTGTCAAGTCAACTCAGAGATCCGCCGCTTGATCAACGATGGGTTTCGTCTCAAGCTGTTGCCCCTTAATCCTAGACCGGCAACCAGCTTTTTATGAACGAGCCGTACGAACCTATTTCGCTGCAAGACTGCATTCAATCCCGTGCGCTGCGTGGGAGTGCTTTGCAAGGCCGGATCTCCGGTGTCCTTGTCCCACAAGAACACGTAGTCGGACTGTTGCACATTGTCGTGAGAGAAGTCCCCTCGCTTGACAGTTCTGCAAATAACATAAAGGGGCGCGTCGAACAATATAGGCACGCGTTTCCCATCTCGGGGAGCAACGACCTCGTACCACGTTTTCTCATCATCCAAACTTGCAATGAACACTTGGGTTTCCGAGTAGCCGTTTTGCTCTGAGTACAAGGAAAAGAACAACTCGGGAGAGAATTGCCAGAATCCGTGGCCGCAAAAGTCGTTCGCCGGCAAGCAATGGAGGATCTGTCCACCGTCCTCGCATAACTGAGAGACATTTCTAAAACCCTGCGCCACATTGTATATGTGTTCCAGGCATCCGAAGTCGATGACGGTGCCATATTGGCATGGCGGTTCGATCGGCTTGTTAAAGTCGGCCGCATGCGTGCAGCCTTCAAAAGTGGAGTTATCGAACGAGTCGACGCGCTCGGCTCCGAAGGCCCTAACAAGCAAATCCTCGCAATACGGCGGAAACTTGTAGTCTAAAGGCAGGGATACGTGCTTTCTTAACTCCTCGACAGACGCACTCATCGCCTGCCTGCCAATGGTCGCGACCTTTCCAAATTTCATCGGCTTGCGCGCAGCCCAGCACAGAATCTGCAATCCGTGACCATCTACACCCATCGCGAATAGCCTCCCCTCTCAAACCACAAAGCCTGAATGCTGCGCCACGCCACATTGCGAAGTTTGATCCGAAGGGCCAGACAGATCACCCTTTCCATAGCACCTCTGAACGAAAGCAACAGGCTCCAATACCCATTCTTGCCGGTCGGCGACTCCAAGGCAGCTAGAGCCAGAGGCCCTGCCGCTGTCTATAGCCTCCCCGACCATGGCTTGTGTTTCTGCAGGAAACTGCGCGCCGGCTGCTCCAACGCCTTGAATACGAGAACCGACACTCCGATCAAGACCGTCATGTAGACCAGATAGAAGGGAAGATTCGATTGCGCCGACGGATCGATTTTGCCCAACCCCGCCGCAGTCCAAAGCTGCTTGGAATAGTCGAACAACGGGAACTGGAGGAGGTACACTGCATAGCTCGCTTCACCTAGCAGCACCAGCGGATTCCACGAGAGTACTTTCAGAAACCAAACTGGTCCACCCGCGCTACCCAGGGCGATGAGCGCGCAGAAGAAAAGACATCCGAAAAATGTTCTTGGGCCGCGCGTGAAAGCATGATTCAGCGCGATGTCCGCAAATCCCGCGACGACGCCGATGCCGCAGATTGCATTCAGCCATTCGGAAGCGCGCGCGCCCTGCCGGCGTATGCGCTGTTCCGCAAGGCACAGAATCATGCCCATTGCAAAGAGTGCGGTGTTCAGGAGCGGATTGCGCTGCAGAAAGTAGATCAGGTTAGGCGACTGTATTGCTTTCGCGGTTAACTGAGCTGCCCACCAGTCGGCAACACCTAAAACAGCGGCGCCAAGAAAGAGAAGGCCAGCACTTTTTGCAATTGCCGTCTTCCATCCTCCGCGGTGAATCCAAGCGGATCTGCGGGCCAACGAAGGAAATCCAAAGTAAAAAAAAGCCTCCGCGCTCAGGGTCCATCCAGGGGGATTCCATCCTCCGAAGAAGGGGCTGCACCACGCTTGAAGCAACAGCGCATTGGTTAGAAAGGTTGGTCCCAGCCTGATTGCCGCTCCGTACGCGCCATGCACCGCAATGGAATGCGCAGTGTTGATGGGAATGTCAATGAGCAGCGCGAAAAGATACAACGGATAGACTCGAGCGAATCGCTTCCACCAAAAGCTCCGCACGTTGATGCTCTGTGATCTTTCGGGCGTACCGGCGTAATTGTACGTGAGGATATAGCCGGAAAGAATAAAGAAGAAGCTGACCCCCATGGAGCCGTAGGTGGCCACCAGGTGAAAGCGGGAATCCTGTCCAAAGCCCGAGTCGGGCCCGGTGAGAAAGTGGCACATCACTACGCCGATCGCCGCGAAGAATCGGAACGATGTCAGCGGCCCAATCTTTGGTCTTCCTGCGATTCCCACTTCCTGCTCCCAAGCTCGCGCTGCTCCGATGGCTATCTCGGTCCGTTCAGGAGGATTCCCGTAACTCACGGGCTTCGCTCAAAGCAATTGCTTTCCGTTCCCAATCAATCGCTGCCCCGCACCGAAGTGAGACACGCTCTGGGCTTGGGCCGGTGCGTTCCTCTTGGGGTTTTGGCGGAAGCGACTGGCTCGTTCTCCTCAATCGCGCAGTCTGCCGAGCAATCGATTTGTCCTCGGGTCGAGAGAAAACGCCGAATCAACTGGAAAGCCTACTCTCCGAATTGCCGCCAAGGAAAAGCCGACAGTAAGCACAGTGAATCCCTGGATTGTCGGCTGCTCGAGCGTACCGAACGCAAGCAATGAAAAGAGCGACGGAACCAGGAACCAGGCAAGCGGCTCGTGGTCGCGCACTCTTGAAAGCGCCTTACCCAAAATCATAATGGAAAGCATGAATCGGGCTATCATGAAAGCAAAACCGAACAACGGACCAAACTCAAAGAGCACCCGCCCGAACTCCCCCTCGCCAGCCAGAAACTTCTGGGTTCCGGTCAACAGGGATGCAGCCGCATTGCTTCCAAGCCCCATTCCGGCGCCGAACCAATCCTCCGCCGAAAAGCTCGCTTCGGCTGCTTGGACGATGGGATATACCACACGTGCCTCGATCGTATCCTCCGAGCTCCCTTCGGTCGCCGAGGCATTGGCGAGACGGTCCTGGAAGGTGTGCGTCGATCTGGAGATGATTGGCAACTGAGAAACCAATGCGGCTACAACCATTAGCGCGACCACGGCTTTCAGCGCCGACGCTAGCTGAGATACGCCAAACATTGCTGCCATTGCGACGCATGCGATTTCAGCGATCAACAGGACGGCCAGCGAACGGCTCCCTGTAACCGGGATCGCGATCAGAAGCGCAACCGATGCCGCATAGATAAGCCATTTCTTCGCGAACTTGTCATCCACTATCCCAAAGAAAATGAATGCCCCCGCAAGCGGAATATAGTTTCCCGGGCCAGTCACATAGCTGAACGTGGCAGAGGCTCTGACATGCGAGTCCGCATACTCAAGCTGTCTGGTGCCAACGGACGCGCCTACGTTCAAAATCGAACTGGAAGGCGCGTTGTATTGCGCGACCTCCAATACAGTCAACGGCAAGAGCAGCAAGAGTATCCAGCGGCCAAACTTGCGCAGATCGTCTTTGTCGAGGTTCTCTCCCATGATGAAAGCGACCGGAAACGGGAGCAGGTAGGAACGCACCCCATACATCGCTACAAACCAGGGGTTGTCGCCTGCCACCAACTGGATAAAGCACAAGGCAAGAATCCCAGCCGCAAGAATCCCAAGAACAGAGGACCACTGCTTCGGCCACTTGTGAGTGCGATAGGCCTCCCAAATAATAATTATCGCAACCGGATCCCGCACAAGCAATAGTGGCGCGGAAAGCTGCGGCAACACCCATTTGCGCAGCGCTCCTTCAAAAACCAGCAGCAGAAAATACAACCAGAACAGCTTCTTGAGCAACGGCATCCGGGGACTCGCGCTGGTTGAGCGTGCCGATATTGTCATCGCCATAAAGCAGCCTTCATTGTTTCCGCCCAGGTTTCGCGATAGATTTCCCATGGCCGCCTTGCCGCAGTCGCCTGGGCATTGCGAGACATATCCGCCAGCAACTCGCGATCGAGATTCAGCGCGTTCAACCGGTCGGCAATGGCCTCGGCCGAGCACACTGGAACCACAAAACCATCCCGTCCATCGCAAATCAGGTCGCTGGCGCCCACGTTGGGGGTAACGATGACGGGAAGGCCGCAAGACAGCGCTTCGGTAACCACCAAACCAAAAGCCTCGCTGATCGATGGAAGCACGAGTACGTCAGACTGCATCATAACGTCCAAAACCCGATCATGCGGAATGCTCTCAAACCAGCACCAGCGTTTACATGCAGTGTCGACGAGGTCGTTAGGGGCAAAGCGCTGCCCGATCAGCGTCAGCTCGACATCCGATCCGAGCATCTCGACGGCCTTCAAGAGGTATCCGATCCCCTTTCGCTGGTGAAGCACTCCCGCAAACAGGACCCGCAACGGCCTGCGAGATCCGGTTGGACGTTCGTGCCTGATGCGAACGGGCGGCGCGCCATAGGGCACCACAAGTATTTTATCTTCCGAAACGACCCCTGCCAGCGTTCGGCGCACATGCTGGCTGGCAACGACAATGAAGTCGGCGAGCGCGACTTCTTCGTCTTTCTCCCTCATATGCAGTTCTGAATCCGATAGCTTCGGAAGCACAGACGCCATCGCCGGATTGCGAGCTTCGTCCTCGCGCAAAAGATCCCGCTCCCAGTACCAATAGCCGCTTGGCAGGTCGAGCACAGTCGCAATTCCCTGCTGTCTTGCCTGACGAAACGTCTCGAGCGCGCCACCCTCATAAGCGTATATGGCGTCGACGCTTAGGTCTTTCAAGCGCCGCGCTACACTTCGATCGAAGCCCCGGTACATCCCAATGACCGAGAAAGATCTCTCACCAGAACAAAGAAGGCTCTCAAGCGGCGTCGACCTCACACCCAAGCGAACAATCTCTCTCCACGGCCAGCACTTTACGCGCTCTTGTGGAGCATCCGAGAAGGAGCGTCTGGCCAACTGCCCTTGTAAGCCGGACGGCAGCACCCGATTCCATTTGGACTGCGGGTTCCACGCTATGGTTGTCCAGAATTCGGCGAGCATGTCTTGCTCGACCAGGCTGCGGAGGGCATTCCGCACGTTTTGATTGCCTGTCGGGTGGGACATCAGAACGGCAGGTTTTCTCTTGCTCCTGCCACCCTTTCCATCTTCCGGCCCAACCTGGCTAGACATCGTCATCGCCAGCTTCCCTTCCACAACAGGATGCGCATTCCATTCAGGAGCCGACCGCATTGAAAGAAGCGAAAACCTCAGGCCCCGCTCCGGTCGCCGAACGAACCAGCAACCGCGAGTAGGTGGCCGCATGGACGCTCAACCGATGTCGAGAGTACCAATTCCAGGCTTCCCTTGAGCAACGCTCGAGTCCAGCGGAAGCCGCGGCCTTCGCTGTCCTTGGACTAATCATCTGAATGCCGTCTGTCAGTCCATCGACTTCCTTTGCAAACGATTCTGCAATGACAGGAATCGCGCCATGCGCGCACAGCCCCGCGAAGATTCCTGACTTTGCCAGGGAAAACCAGGAATACGGCACAAACCCAAACATCGACTTCGCAAGCATATTTCCCAGATCCGCGGCCGCCAGAACGCCAACCCGCCTGACGGGAATTCCGCTCAATGTTGTGGGAGCATTGCATTCCGAACCGATATCCACTATCTCCTCTATGCCGAGGCCGCTTAGCAAGTTACCAAGCCGCGCCAGGCGCTTGTAGGATTCTTGCCGCGTATGCGGAAGACCGATTACTGTCATTGCCGGCCGCCTGGCTCTCATGCCCTGAATCTCCACACTCTCGCCAACATTGGAGAAGACGGGCAGCCGTTGAATGGGGGTGTCGCCGCCTTCGCCAATTTCGCGATCAATCCAGTCTGCTTGACTATTCAGATTGGTTGCGATCATGTCGCATTCCCTGGCAATCCTCCGAACCACTTGTCTCTGGCGATGCGAGTACCAAAAAGCAGATGTCCATGGCTTTCCGTTTGCATACAATTCATGAATGTAAGCCCCAATGCGGAATTGCCGGTTCCTTCGCGCCTGCTTGATCGCTTCCGCAAGAGAGAACGGCGCCCCATCCGGCGAGTAGCCATACCCGCTGTAATGGATGAGAAGCGCTCCAGGCTGCCCTTTGCTGAGAGAATTGCACGCCTCCACGAGTTGGGCCGGCTTGCAATAAACCTTGGGAAACGAAGAGTCGCATGGTTCTGTCGAATTCAGCACAACAAATGCAGTGTCTATTCCGAACCCAGCTTCAAGTTCATGCGCCAGCGATATGGCGTGATCGCTGACGCCGCACGCCGCGGGTTTCAGTTGCGGTACAACCTGAATCAGCAGTCGATTATTGGGCATGAATGCATCCGAGTCTTTGCAGTTTGGAGGGGAGACTGCCTCAGCCACGTTCTTGATAACCGCGCAATACAGACGTGATGAGAAGCCATCGCTTTCGGAGAGATCCCCCCGGTCGCGAGAGCAACGGACTGGCCAGAGCAAGAGCCGCAAACTCCAGCACATGACGGGTGAGCAGTCCCAGCTTCAACAGAATTGCCGGAGTGTGCAAATGCCGCTGCAACAGGCGAAACCGGCCACGATGAAAGGACAGGACGCGGGTTGAAGACCATGACGAAGCCTGGTCTTCGTTGTCATGGACAACGCCCTTCAAATCAATGACTGCCATCTCCCAGCCGCTTCGATTTGCCCGCCAGCACCAGTCCAGATCGCACTCCGCAAATGGAAAGGTCGCGGCATCCAATCCTTCTGTCTCTTCCCAAACATCTCGTTTGATGAGCAACGGGCTTGTATAAACCACATCGCATGTCCCCCAGCCATATCCTTCAAACGAAGGCTTTGCGATCATCCGCGAGCGGTCGAGGCGGAAGAATGAAGTCAACTGCTGTCCAATAAGAAACTGCGTCACGGAAGGAAACGCGCAACCGAAGCCGGCTGGCTCTCCCGATCGCCTGGTTACCGTGAATCCTGCAGCACCCACCCGAGGATAGGAATCTAGCAGCCTTGCCGCCAGAGCGATCGGTTCCCCGCCGACGATGGAGTTGTCTGTCTCGAAGAGGAGCAACCACCGCAGTTCCGGGAATTTGTCGATCGCAAAACGGCAGCCGGCATTCACCCCGGCGGAGAAAGAAGTATCATCGCTCGGAGATGGGACCACGACGTAGACCGCAGGCGCCGCACAAGAGCATTGAAACTCCCTAAGCCACTCAGCACTGCCATCCGTAGACCCAGCGTCAAACACGACGATTGCCGCGCCAAATGGAAGTGGACTCAAGGCTGCGGTAAGGGAAGAAAGGCTCGATTCCAGCAATGCCCTTCTGTTGAGCGAGTTCACGACAGCGACAAGCTTGACCGGATTGGAGGCAGCGTCACACTGTTCCTGCTTGCCGGCCTGCCGATCAACCATTGGGAGTGTCCCGTTTTTACCTGTCGCTTTTCTCTGGCGAGTGGGTGGGAAAGCACAAACCTCAAAGAACGAAATCAAGCGGTCAGAGACCTAGTAAGCGGTCCGGTAAATCGCAACGCTGGTGCCGATTCCAATCGCCGAGTTGATTGCCTGCTCGGTAAAAAGCTTGACATTGCTAGTCGGCACGTAAAGGATATCGCCGTCCTTAAGTTCCACGTCCGGCGCCTTTCCCAGCAAGATTCGCTTCACTTCGAGGTGGATGTCTTCCTTACGGCCGCCGTCATAGGTGCGCACGAGATGCACACTGTTCATCGCGGCCCCATGACCACCTCCGCCGGCCAGCGCCATTGCCGTCTCAACAGTCAGGGATTTGCGGCCATCCAGAACATAGCCTCCCGAATGTCCAACATTGCCAAGCACGTAGACGATCCCCGCCCTGGGTACGGTGATGGTATCTCCCGGAAATATCTGGATCTTTGGCACCACCGGCGCAAGAGCTTCGGGATTGTATTCGACAGTGATGGGGTGATCCGGGTCGCTCTTTCGGGTAATAACCACCTTGGAAGATGCAGTTGGCGTCACACCACCGGCGGCAATCATCACGTCGCTGAACATGCGAACACCGAGAGCCGGAAACAGGCCGCCGCCCTTCACCTGGCCGGTTACCATGATTCCCTGTGTTGCGTACTCCGAGATGAATACGGTAGCGTGCGCTTTGGTCGGCTTCAGAATATCGCTATCCACATAGCGCTCCTCCACAGTGGTTCCAGCTTCTGCCGCGGTCTCGCCTTCCACATGCACTTTACCAAGCAGCGGAACGGCGATGTCGCCCTTCTCATCGACCCGAAAACGGCCGGACAGCTCCGGGCTATCAAACACGCTGACCTCAATCAGATCTCCCGAACCGATTCTAAGCGGCGGCGCGGAATTCGGCTTGGGATTCTCGGGCTCCTGGGCAAGGCCGCCACTCGCCTGCACCAAAAGAAATGCCGAAATGGCCGCCGCGAACGCGATTGTCTTCGCCATATTACTCACCCTTTTCCTCATCCTCATGCCCGTAGGCGATATCCGAGTCGGCACGAGGATTTCGATATCCATACCCGTAGTTGTAGCCGTACATGCCATAGCGATATGTGTAGAAGTTCTCAAGCCGCATGTCGACATCGTTCACCACCACCCCGGCGATCGGCGCATTGATTCGCCAGAGCAAATCGCGCGCGCGAACCAATGCGCGCTTGCGCGTCATGCCCGCGCGAGCCACCAGGATAACCGTATCCGCGAGTGCCGCTATGGCCTGCGTGTCGCTTACCGCAAGCACCGGAGCCGTGTCTATAACCACCCGGTCATACTCAAGCGCCCACTGCCGCAACTGCTCTTCCATTCGATTCGATGAAAGCATCTCGGCTGGGTTGGGAGGCCGCGGCCCGGTCGGCAACACCCGAAGCATCGGCAGGCCCGGCAGCGGACTAGCCAGTTCCCTCTGAGCAGCCGGCTGGGCAAGCACGCTGGAAAGGCCGAAGCCCTTATCGTCGAGGTTGAACACTCGGTCCAGGCTTCCACGCCGAAGGTCGGCGTCCACCAGCAGTACTCGCTCGCCCCGCTGTGCAAATGCAATCGCGGTGTTGACGGTGGTCGTTGTCTTCCCCTCGCCCGGGAATGCGCTGGTTACAACGATAACGCGCGGCGGCCTGTCAATCGAAGACAGCAACAGCGAACTCCGCAAGCCACGATACGCCTCGGCCGCATGCGACTTGGGACTGTAAAGCGCAACCAACTGCTGCATGTGGGAACCCATGGCCGCGGGTTCTTCGGGCCCTTTGCGCTTGCGCTTTCCCGAATCGGTCGAAATGTGGGGAATGGTTGCCAGCGATGCCAGCATCGACACGCTTTCCACTTCCTCAGACGTCTGGAGCGTGTCGTCCACCGATTCGATCATGAAGGCAACGACTGTGCCGCACAACAGCCCGCCAAGCAGCCCCAGCATAAGACTCAGCGACTTCCGCGGCGCCACCGGAACCGCGGGAACACTTGCTCGATCGACTACCGTGATATTCGTCGCCGACAGCCCGGCCGTGACGCTGGCTTCTTTCAGCCTCATCTGCAACGCGTCGTAGAGATCCCGGTTCAGTTCCGCTTCGTGGCGGAGAATTGCATATTGAGCTTCGTCTTCGTTCAAGCGGTATGCGTCTTCCTTCTGGGCCTCAAGGCGCTTTTGCAGCATTTCTTCCAGTCGATGCGAGCCTGCGTATTCATCGCGGACCTGGCGCCGGGCAAGAGCAACCTCGCTATCGATGCTGGCTTGCACCTTGTCAATTTGCGCCTTCAGCTCCTGCATCCGGGGATGGTGTTCGCCGTACTTTGCAGCAAGCTCTGCACGCTGCGTTTGCAGCGTCGAGAGCTGGCTGCGGAGGGCCCCCAACTCGGGATTGTCGCCCATCAGCGCCACCAGGTCGGGATCCTGCGACTCAAACTCCCGCATCCGCGCTTCCTTCATGATCCTGTCTGCCTCGGCAGTCTCCAAATCGCTGCTGATCTGAGCCAGATTCTGCATGGTTAGATTCGATGTTTCGTCCGTTCCAACGATATTGTGCTGTTTCTGATAATCCGCAAGCTGGCGCTGCGCGTCCCCGGCAGCCTGCCGCAACCCCTCGAGCTGTTTCTGCAGCCAGATCGATACATGCATGGTGCGATCGAATTTCGACCGAAGATCCTCGTCGATGTATGTATCCACCAGCTTATTCACCACATCGGTCGCCAGCTTCGGATCGTTACCGCGGTAGCGAATATCGACCATCTGCGTTGACGGCACGATCGCCACACGCAAACCGCCTCGGATCAGCCCAATTACGGCCAAGCGCTCCTCAGGCGTCAATTCGGCGGAAGTCGAGGATCCGCTCGCATCGCCATCTTTGCGTTCGCCAGCTCGCACCTTGGCAATCAGATCCAGGCTCTCGGCCGTCTGAAGCATCACCGAGTTGCTTTGCAGCACGAGTATCTCTGTCTGCAAGGCGCTGCCAGATTCCCCGCCGCGGCCCTCTTCTTCGATCAAGCTCGACAACCCAACATTGGGCGTCGTGTTCGGCTTGATTTCAATGCGCGACACACTCTCATAGACAGGCTTTGTTCTGAACGCGTACAGGGCTGCCACGGCCAGAAAAACGGCTGTTACCGTCATGATGATGAAACTTCGTTTCATCAGGACGCGCCATACATCCATCAGGGAGAGGCGGTCTTCGGAAGGAACAATCATCGCCCGGGCACGAGCGATCTGGCCGGCTTGCGACTCGGGCTGGGGGTCAAGTGACATTTAAACTCCTGATTTCGCTTGCAACCGGTTCATGCTGCCATTGCCGCGCCTGCTTCGGTGTGCGCTTCCCGCAGAGCAGAATCCAGCCCCCGCCATGCACTTGCGCGGAGGCGGGGCAATCGAATGTTGGGGGGGGGGGAAAGAAAAGCCGCTAAGTCGCGGGAAAAAGCAAGGCTTGCTCGCAACAATCCGGCTTCGCCCAGCATCTCGATGCTTCAAAACAATTGAGCCGCGATGCCGGGAACCGTGCATAAAAAACAATATGAACTGGAGCAGCCTCAACGAACAGTCCCCCGTCAGCACCACTTCGGATCTCGGCGCGCCACCTGAACCCATTGCCGTCTTAGCGACCTGGACCCCATCTCTTCCGCCACTAAGCGCAGACTCCGCCGATAACATTTCCGGCTCGGCGAAGCCGCCTCTTGCACAATCACCCGCGCCGTCCATCCCAGTATATAACTCCACCCGAGGTTCGGGGTTGTTGCCATGGGAGCGCTCCGCCATCAACGGTTTCACGCCTGTTCGCCGTCAAACTTCTCTGCCTTCAAACCAAACTGGACCTGTCGAAAATTCCCCGCTCATCCTTGTTCCGCAGCGAATACACAGCCATGCACCCGGTTAAGGCGCATCAAGAAACCCACCACAGAGACAAAGCTCCGCCATCCTCACTTGGGTAAGGCTTTCCATGACACAGCCGAAAGTCTTGGCTTCCACCATCCCCATGGAGCAGAATTTGCGCGTCGGAACTGCATCACAGGTATCTCACGCGAAAGCATGTGCTTTCATGCGCAACGCTCGCACTGATATCCAACCTAAACATGGTAGAGTACACCCTCAACTATATCAGCAATTGCCGGACAGTCAACTTCCCATCCAAACAGACTTTCCACAGTTATCCCAGAAATCAGAGGAGTGGTTCGCCCTGTCGATGCAGTAAATGCCGCAAGTCGCTCGACCCTTCCCTTGCAGTTTCAAACAATTGTAATCAGAGCCTTTCCGAGACGCATCGGACGGCAGGGCCTCCGCTCTGCCGGATCGTGCATCTCTCGGCCCAACCCTGGCAATGGAAGCATCCTTCATGTGCAATTCTGCCGCCATCGCCCGTGAGACCGAGGGAAACATGTGCTTCCATCGATCCTCAACTTAGACGGTAAGCACCTGCTTGCATTCTAGGACAGTTCCTGCCCGATCTCGGTCGGCGTCCGTTCCCCGTATTGCTACAGAAGCTCGATAGTTCGAACCAGCTACAGCTTCTCAATCCGCTTAGGAGGGTACTCGCGAGGCACCACGCAAATCAGCCCATGCAGCCAGACCCGCCAGGTGTTGCCGAAACAGATACAGCCTGCAATATGGCCGAGGAAACGGCACATCGAGATGCCTGAGCTACCTTGTCGCAGGCCCCTGCCCTGAAGGACCAAATATGCGATTGATGCCCGCAACTGCCCGTTTCAATGCGTACCGTTCAAGAAAACTGGCCCGAGTGCCTGAGGCCATGGCTTCCTGTTCAGCCGGGGAAAGGCCGAACCAATTGCGCAGCAGTCGCTCTGTCCCGCAGAGAGTGTCCTCTTCCGCCAAGCCAACTCCGTCCTCTACGATCTCCGGCCAGATGTTCACCTGGTTGCTGATCAGTACTGGGCGGCCCACGCCAAGGGACTCGACCACTGCGACCCCAAAATTCTCCTGGTGAGACGGCAGAACGAAGGCATTGGAAGCCCGGAGCGCGCCCCATTTCAAGTCTCCGCCAATCATTCCAGGCCAGTGCAGTCTGCCGGTGATTCCGAGCCTCCCGGCCAGCCGCTGAAGCTTCGCCTGCATGCCACCCTGGTCAGGACCCGCGATGACCAGATCAACGTCTGGAACCGAGGCCGCGATCTTCGCAAATGCCTCGACAAGCAGGTCGCAGCCCTTCTTCTCATGAATCCGGGCGAGGAACAGCAGATAACGCCGGTCGCGAAGCACCGGCAACCTGCAATAGAAAGCCTCAATCTGATCTGCGGGATTGCTCGGGCCTCCCTCGCCTTCTCGTACGCCCTCCTCGGGATCGTTGATTCCTATGGGAACCACCGCGCTGTTCCAATTGCTCCGAGAAAAACTGGTCTTCGCCAGATCGCGCTCTGTTTCGCTCGTAAAGATGACCGCCAGGGCATCGTGGAGGATGGCGTGCTGAAGCGGCCAGTAGAGCAGCTTCTTGAAGTGCTTGAGCGGATACTGCCGCTTGAACCAGGGATCAAGCGCGCCATGGACAAACACGGCATATGGCTTCTTTGCGCGCCGCGCCGCACTGCGGACTGCAACTCCGGGGAAGGTCCATATCCCGTTCACGACGATGCCGTCGAAGCGCCCGGCATTGGCAGATAGCCAACTCCAGAGCCGTGGCGAAAACTCATACGAGCCCAGATACGACTCGCCCAGCGCATGTACCGGACATCCAATGCCAATCAGGAAGCTATCTGCCGGATTGTCCAGGCAAACGACCTCAACGCCGTCGCCGGCCTGGAGTTGCGCTGCTACAAGCTGGCGCACTGCCTCTGGCGGGCCGCCAGCCGCTGGCGAGAGACTACCGATGACGTGAAGTATGAGCAGAGAAGACCGCGATGCCTTTGGTGAATTTGGTACAAACAACCTCATGGTAAATCACGAACCCGATCGGCTGTGAGGCTACCCAGCCTTTGTCCGCCCAGCACCACGTGTGCCTCATGGAAACTGCTTTGCTCTTGATGGCTCAGGACCAGACGCCTCATCGACGCCGCGTCCCGGCACTCCAGAAGAGGCAATCCGATGCCCCAAACGCATCATCGGCCGCTCAAGCAAGTAATAGCTGACGCACGCGCATGCAAACAGCCCGGCCAGCTTCAGCGGCCACTGCTGCAACACTCCCAGCGGCAGGTCGCCATGCCACCATCGGTCACAGAAGAAAAGCTGCTGCCAAAGGTAAAGACTGTAAGAAAGCCGCCCAACCCAGCGTAGAGGCGCCCATTCGAGGAACTTCCCAATGAAGTTCTCCGGGTGTTGCGATGTACCGAGCAGAACCAGCGGAAGAATTGCGAGATTGACGGGGAGCCTGAACTGAAGGAAGAACACCCACATTGCCACAAAGACAACCAGGAAGCGGGGCAAGAGAAGCGCCCGCAAGAAGGGTGCGCAACGATCGCTGCTTGCCGCAATGGCCAGCAAAGCAGGAATCAGAAGCGCGTCGAGCGACGTATCGGTGCGATAGCCAACATCGACGTTCGTAAAGTGCTGCAACCAGAAGCGCCATGCGGCGATGACAAGTGCCAGCGCGCCAAGTACCCTTGCGCGCCGCTTTGGGAAAAAAACTAGGATTCCCGGAAGGAGGAGATAAAAATGCTCTTCGATTGCCAGCGACCAGAAGTGGCCCGTGAACCAGTATGCGGGCGGCAGGGCCGCAAGAGCATAGTTCCGAAAGAAGAACAGCGAAGAAAATAACTCCAGCTTTGTGACATGTAGCCATCGAGAAAGAGCGGCCAGGGTCGCCAGGTAGAGCATTGCCGGCGGCAGAATGCGAAAGGCCCTTCGAATATAGAAGTTGCGCAGGCTGATGCGGCCGTGCTTCTGCTCTTCCTGCAACAAGCGGCCGCAAATCAACAGCCCGCTTATCGCAAAAAAGATCCAAACGCCGGCTCCGCCAAAATCACTCAGTCTCGCCAGAAGCGGCCCTATGACGGGAATGGGAACAGAGACTTTGGTGTGGTGAAGTACCACGAGAAAGATAGAGATTGCGCGCCAACCATCGAGGGCTGGCATATATCCCGAGAGTTTGCTGAAAGCCTTCATTCTTGACACCGCATTTTGAGACGCGATCCTGGCCTAAGCCGGGGAAGCTCCTGCTGACGGCTCAACGCCGGGTTTCCCGCTCGATGCAGCCTGATCGCTTGCGATGCTGCAAAAATCCGCATACGCCTGGAACATCGCTGCCTGGCTGCCTCCCCCGCTCAAAAACAGCTTATGAAGAGAGCGATAGTTCACGGCCACCGCGACCAAGGCAAGAACAACGGACTTGGCATTTGCATTGCGGAATTCCCCTTTTGAGGCCCAAGGTTCAAGATAGTGGGCCACCACCTCGACCAACTGGCCCAGGTGCTTGCGCAGCATCGGATCGATATCCTCACCCAGTTCCAGCGCGCTGTATTGCATCAGGCGCAGAAGCTCGGGCTTGTGCATCAAGGTGGCGGCAATGAGCTCGAGCGCTCGCTCCAGCGCGGTTCGCCCATCGCCGGCTTCCGCAATGCGCCCCAGCAGATCGCCGCGCAGCTTCACCTGCTGCAACTCCGTATCGAGCACGGCGAGATAGAGGTCGCGCTTGCGTGGGTAATGCCGGTAGATCGTGACCTCGTTCACTCCCGCCCCGGCAGCGATGTCGCGCGTGCTGACCCCGTTGTATCCGAGTTTGGCGAATAGGCCGGCCGCGCTGAGCAGGATACGCTCCTCCGCGCCGCCCCGTCCTAGATTGGATTTCTCTGTCATATTCTTCCTTCCGCCGCGATTTGTGAGCTGACGATATCTGGCGTTGAATCAGTATGTTCCAGGCTCACATTCCTCAAACATTGCCTGGATGAGCTCATTTGGCATGAGTGGTCAGGAAACGCACAATCGAGGCAAACACATATTTATCACGCAATTTCGGTAAGGAGTCTCCAAATATATTATTGATTCTATGATGCTTATGTCAGCCTTGAAACTCCTTCGGCGCTATCGCACCCACCGGGGAGCGGCTTCGGTGCAAAGCTTCGCCATCCTCACTTGGGTGAGGTTCTCTATAAAACCATTTTGAAAATACTCGCGATTCGGACACCACGCCCTCACACCAGATGAAAGCAAGCACTATCACTCGCAATACTGACCTGTTTCGATGCAACGCTGAAGTGCCGGTAAGGACAATCTAGCAGAAGATCGCGGACAGTCAACCCGAATTTGGCGAAGAATTGGGATAAATGCATTACTTTTGGCGAGATCGGAGAAGATTCTGCCACGGACACTGGAGCGGTGATGGGCCCGCCGAGGCGTGCAACCCAATCTTGCATGGGATCGTGAACTCCCTGTTCCATGTCAAGAAGACTGGCTGCCACAATGTTCGCATCAACCCAGGTGCCACACATTCATGATCTCCTGATTCTCCGCAGTACTGGCAAACAAACCGGCCCGCGCCTCAAATCGAGACGCGGGCCGGTTCTGCTGCGTTTGGAGAATTGATAGACCTTCGAGCTATTCGCTGAGTTCCTGGGTCACAACAGCTCCACCCATCGCAGCGACCACAGCAGAGACTTTCACGACCTTATGCGTTTCCTTATCCACCCAGACCGACTGCTTGTCTGAGCCTCCGTCGGCTGAGCTGATGTCAACTCGATAGGCATCGAATTTGCCCGCTGGGACTGTTACGGACTCGACGCCGGAAACGCTCAGTTGCTGCAATTTCACCTTCTGAGTTTGAATGTCGAAATTGCGGAAGGTAGTGCTATAGCCTGCCGCCAGGGGCAAAGCTGCGATCACGTCGTCTTCCCCAGCGCCATCGGCAAAAATAGGTCCGCCGAGGTCGGCGGCGATCGGGCGGTCCTGACCATTCATGCTCATCTTGCCAGCAGCCTTGTCGCCTCTGAAGTCAACGTCAATCTGGACCGGACCTTGGGTCACGCTCCGCTTGCGCAGAATCAGAGTGGTCTTCTCGATGGTCGAGGTGTCGGTTGCCATACCGCCCGGCGTCTCCATGGTATTGACAGCCGTCCAGGAGGCCCCATCGTCCTTGATCGTGGTGGAGAGCTTGAGATTCATGGTTTGGCCACCCATCTCAAGCTTGACCTGATATTTGAAGGTGCCGGGCTTCAACTCGGCAACTGGATTCGGGAGGCCGACGGCACCGGCATCGACCTTCTTGGCCAGCACAACCGTCTTGGGATCGACTGTGATCTCCTTCAACCGCGCCACCGATTCCGCCGATCCGCCCTCCTGGAATCTGCCTCCCAGGTGCGCAGCCAAAAACTTCTCCGACTCCATGTACAGCGCCAGATTGTTCACAGGCCGGGCAAATCCGTGGCCTTCATCCGGGGCCAATATGTACTCCACAGGAAAGCCGCGATCGCGAAGCGCGATGACGATCTGCTCGGCCTCGCGCCGGTTAACCCGCGGGTCGTTGGCGCCCTGAGCCACAAGCAGCGGCGTCTTGATCTTGTCCACGGAATTCAATGGCGACCGCTCTTTCAGCAGCGCCTTGCCTTCCGCCGTGCTCACGTCGCCCATGCGTACGGCGAACATCTTGCGCGCAGCCTCCCAATACGGAGGAATCGACTCCATCAGCGTGATCAGATTGGACGGCCCAACGATGTCCACACCCGCCGCATACAGGTCGGGCGTAAAGGTGACCCCGGCCAAGGTTGCGTAGCCGCCATAGGAACCGCCCAGAATCCCGACGTGCTTGGGATCGGCAATGCCCTCGGCGACAAGGTACTTCACGCCCCAGGTCACATCGTCCTGCATTTTGCGGCCCCACTCCAGGTTGCCCGCATCCAGGAACTTCCTCCCATAGCCTGTTGAGCCGCGGAAGTTGGGCATGAGCACGGCGTAGCCGCGATTTGCAAAGAACTGCGCCAGCGGGTTATAGCCCCAATCGTCGCGTCCCCACGGGCCACCATGAGGGATGACCAGTGTGGGCAGGTTCTTGGCTACAACACCTTTGGGCAGGGTTAGATAGGCGGGGATCTCCAGTCCGTCGGAAGATTTGTACGAAACGGACTTCATCTCTGCCAAATCTTGCCGCGGGAGTTTCTCGCGGGCTGTGTACTGCGGCGTAATGACACGAGTCTTGCGGTCGAAGAGCAGTGTCTGTCCTGGTTCCGTGTCGCTGTGGGCCGTAAACAGCCAGTATCTTTCGTCTCGCGTGCGCGAGCCCAGCATAATCTCTTCGCCGGGGTACTTATGCTCTAGCCAGTGAACATCGGCGCCGAAGACCTTGTCTTTGTAGTAGGTCTTGGCGCGGTCGTGGATGTACCAGGTCTCGACCAGTTGATCGGTTGCCTCTGAGAAGAGCGCTCCGCCGAAGTCCACCTTGCCCAGCGGGTCCGATTCCACCTTTTCCGTCTTGCCGGTCGCCGGATCCAGAAGCGCCAATTCGATCAGATCGACGTCCTTGTTGGTCTCGAAGTAGACCTCGCTGCCATCGGGGAGAAAATGCAGCGGCCCGCAAGTCTCAAAGACCGAGCACGAATAGATCTTGGTAAATTTGTCCGAATCCACGCGCAGAATCTCGGTGTCTCCGTTATCCGCAGTTCGTTCTGCCAGGCGCAACTGGCCCTTCAGGTCAAAGTCCCAGCCGACAATGCGGTCGGTATTTTTGCGCAGCAGCGTCTTTTCCCCGGTGGAGATTCTGAGCTTATACAGGTCATGCCAGGCCTTGTCGCGGTCGTTCAATCCAAGGTAGACGATGTCGGGATCGCTCTTTGGCACTTCGTAGAGCATCACGCGGACGCCCTTCAAGCCGGTCAAGTCGCGAGAAGCCGGTGCATCAGCGCCCGCCGCCGGCTTGGCCGCCGGATCGACCGCATAGACGTTAAAGTTCTCGTCGCCGTCGTGGTCCTTGACGTAAAGAATGTACTTGCTGTCTTGCGTCCAGAAGAATCCGGCAACGGGCCGCTTGCTCTCGGTCGTCAGCAGGCGAGCGGCGCTGAATGGCTCATTGATCGCCTTCACATAGACATTGCGCGTGTCCTTCCAGGGCCTGACGAAAGCGATGTATTGTCCATTCGGGGAAAGCTGGGCTCCCCCAATTTCTGGATTCCCAAAGATCAACTCGCGATCGATCAGGGGCGGAAGGCCGCCAGCCTTCTTATCCTGCGCGCCGGCGGCGGTTACAACCAGCGAGAGACACAATAACACGCGGAAAAAGGTCTTCATCAGGGTCGGTTCCCTTTCTTGTTGCGGTTTGAGGTGATCGAAATCAAGATCTAAGCAATCTGCGGTAGTCTACTCCGGCTGGCGGGTTGCTTCCAATGAGACTGGCGCTCCAACGATTTGTTTGCAGGATTCAGCGCACAGAATGGCCCCTGCTTCTAACAGCCATGGGGAATTACGAAGAAGCCGCCCGTTTCGTTCCGCAAGCTCTTCGGCCGCGGAACGTCAAAATGGCTGCATCTTGGAACTTATCCGTAAATTTGCGCGCTTGAGTAGCGCCGCTCTCCTGAGCGGCTGTACTGGCGGCGTCCACGCCGCCAGGTTCTGCCTATTTACGAAAGGCTCTTAGAGCCCGAAGGGCGTGCCGTGGCTGGTTCGAAGGAAGACAGTCAGTGTCAATAGGCCTTCAGATCGACGAT
>Ga0182030_10010080_pt1 | contig 19274 bp, 15 predicted proteins | sample 812S3MmetaG_FD_121299 | JGI IMG/M metagenome (GOLD analysis project Ga0182030, IMG submission 121299) | Permafrost microbial communities from Stordalen Mire, Sweden - 812S3M metaG (Illumina Assembly) | ecosystem: Environmental > Terrestrial > Soil > Wetlands > Permafrost | place: Sweden... | reverse complement strand
TGAACATGGGCCCGCAGCACCCGTCGACACATGGTGTCCTGCGGCTGGTGCTGGAGATCGACGGCGAAATCGTGGTGCGACTCTATCCCGAGATCGGATACCTGCATACGGGGATTGAAAAGACCTGCGAGGCGAAGTTTTACCAACAGGTCGTACCGCTGACCGATCGCATCGATTATTTGAGTCCGATGCACAACAACCTCTGCTACTGCCTGGCCGTGGAGAAGTTGCTGGAGTTGCCGATTCCCGACAAGGCGCAGTGGATGCGGGTGCTGCTTTCGGAACTGACACGGCTGAATTCGCACCTGGTGTGGCTGGGCACGCATGCCATGGATATTGGCGCTCTCACTGTCTTTCTCTATACATTTCGCGAGCGGGAAGACATTTTGCGCATCTTTGAGCTGGTTGCCGGACAACGCATGATGACCAGTTATTTCCGCATCGGCGGGCTGGCCATGGAGCCGCCGCTGGACTTCTTCGACCGCGTCAAGGCGTTCATGAAGACCTTCCCGGAGAAGATCGACGAGTACGCCAATCTTTTGACTGGAAATCCAATCTTTGTGAACCGGCTGCAGAACGTCGGCCATCTTTCCGCGGCCGATGCGATTGCACTGGGAGTGACGGGGCCGCCGCTGCGCGCCTCTGGGGTGGACTTCGATTTGCGTCGTGACATGCCGTACTCGAGCTATGAAAAGTTCAATTTCAAGGTGCCGACTTCCGACCGCTGCGATGTGTGGGGCCGCTACCTTGTTCGCCTGGAAGAGATGAAGGAATCGGTCAAGATCATCAACCAGGCGCTGGCGGGTATGCCGGAGGGGCCGGTCAAGGCGGATGCTCCGAAGATCGTGCTGCCGGACCGCGAAAAGATGAAGACGCAGATGGAGTCCCTGATCCATCACTTCAAGATCGTGACCGAGGGTTTTGCTGTTCCGGCCGGCGAGGTGTACCAAGGCATTGAGTCGTCGCGCGGGCAGATGGGGTATTACGTCGTATCCGATGGAACGGCCAAGCCTTACCGGGTGCATATGCGCAATCCGTCATTCGCCACGCTGCAGGCGGTAGAAACCATGTGCCAGGGGCGGATGCTGGCCGACGTGGTCGCGGTGATCGGTTCGATTGATGTGGTGCTGGGAGAGATCGACCGTTAGGTCAAGGAAACTATGCCGGATTACGCACAACTCGCGATTAAAGCAAAGGCCAAACAGGAAGCCGCAGAACTACAGCGGGCAGCCGGACAGAAGCTGGATTCAAACATACGCGAGTATTTTGGGCAATTGCATGCGGCTTTGAGGGTAGAAATTGACAAGGCCAACGAGGAACTGCGACGGCAGGATGTGGCTACCTTCTCAGGGATTGCAACAACAAGCGCGATCGGTACTGAATCAAGTGCGAGTGAACTCGCAGGACAAATTGGAGAGCCGACCCTGAGCATCCAGTACGGAGAGAATCGGTACTGCTACGTGCGGTTGCGCACCGAGCCGCCGGAGTTGGACGCGAAGCTCACCGGGGATGTCGAGATAGCGCCAGATGCAAGAAGCGATGATTCGTGGACGCACCTGACTTGGTTTTTTCTGGGGCGCGATACAGGCCTGATGGTAAATCGGACCAACTATATTCCCGGTGTGGACAAGAGTCCGACTGTTCAAGATATTGCCGAGACGATCGTGGCGGGCATGATCCGGGGGTATTTTGATTGACTTCGACACAGCCGTCTATGTAGAGCTTTGGGTTTCGCTTGCCTCGATGTTGCGCAGCTATACGGCTGTGCATGGCCTCAATCGTAGGGAGCAGGCGGTGGTTGAATTGGGAGAAGAGCACATCCTGGTGCGGGCCGGGGAGCGCTGGCTGAAGCTGGATCGGAATGAGGCTGAGGTTAGCTGGTCGCGGGAGAATGGAATCCAGGGTACGATGCTTTTGACCGTAGATGGAAGGCTGAAGAGTTTCGACGGAGTGGAAGAAGAACTGGATATGCAAGCAGAAGCGTGGGCACGGGAGTTGATGCAATGAGTACGGAAAGCCTGTCGATTTTCTCTCCTCAGCTGGCGGCGCGCTTTGATGCGCTGGTGGAGAAGTATCCGCTACGTCGCTCAGCGCTGATACCCATGCTGCTGTATGCGCAGGACGAGATTGGGTATCTCTCTGATGCGGTGATCGCGGAGATTGCGGAGCGGATCGAGATCACGGCGCTCGATGTACGCAACGTGGCCAGCTATTACTCCATGCTGCGCTTCAAACCGGTGGGCAAGTACAACGTGCAGGTGTGTACGAATATCAGCTGCATGCTGCGCGGGGCTTACGACATCTTTGAGCACTTGCAGGATGAGTTGGGGATTGGGCACAAGGGTGTGACGGCGGACGGGGTGTTTTCGCTGGAAGAGGTGGAATGCATTGGGGTTTGCTGCTGGGCTCCGGCGCTTCAGGTAAACTACGATTTCCACGACGAACTCACGAATGAGAAAGTAGACGACGTGCTGGCAAGCTACCGCGCAAAAGCTGGAACTGAACAGGCCGAGGGAGGCTCCGCGCATGCCTAGGCTTGTTTCGCATCCCGATGAGGTCAAGATTGTGACGCGCCGGTTTGGCATGGGCGCAGCGGAGATCGATCGTTACATTGAGCTGGGTGGGTATGAATCCGCGAAGAAGTGCCTGGAGCAAGGGCCGGAATTCATCATCAATGAGATGAAGGCTTCGGGACTGCGTGGTCGTGGTGGTGCAGGATTTCCGACGGGGTTGAAGTGGTCGTTTGTGCCCAAGCAGTCGGCCAAGCCGAAGTATGTGCTGGTCAATGGCGATGAGAGCGAGCCGGGGACTTGCAAGGATCATTTGATCTTTCTGCATGATCCGCATGCGGTGATTGAAGGCACGTTGATCGCGGGGTTGGCGATTGGCGCGAAGACGGGATTCATTTACCTGCGCGGAGAGTATCGCTACCTGATAACGATTGTCGAGAAGGCTGTTGCCGATGCGTATGCAAAAGGCTTCCTGGGCAAGAATATTTTTGGGTCCGAGACAGAATTCCAGGTCATTGTGCAAACCGGCGCTGGGGCGTATGAAGTGGGCGAGGAGTCGGCGCTGATGGAGTCGCTGGAAGGCAAACGAGGTGTGCCGAGGATCAAACCTCCCTTCCCTGCCGTGGTTGGGCTGTACGGCGGACCTACCGTGATCAACAATGCAGAGACCATTGCGACGGTGCCGCATATCTTCGCCATGGGCGGAGCAGCGTATGCGGCGGTGGGTTCGGAGCGCAATGGCGGAACGCGGCTGTTTGGGATTAGCGGCCATGTTGAACGGCCGGGTGTGTATGAATTGCCCATGGGCTACAACCTGAAGAAGATGATTTACGAAGTCGCAGGTGGCGTTCGGGGCGGACGGCAATTGAAGGCTGTGGTGCCGGGGGGTTCTTCGACGCCAGTGCTGCTGCCGAGCGAGATTGACCTGGGGATGGACTTTGACCAAGTTGGCAAGGCTGGTTCGATGCTGGGGTCGGGTGGGGTTGTAGTCATCGACGACCAGACTTGCATCGTTGAGTTTGCGCTACGGACTATCAGCTTCTATGCGCATGAAAGCTGCGGGTGGTGTATTCCCTGCCGTGAAGGAACAGACTGGCTGAAGAAGTCGCTGACGCGCTTTCATGCCGGATTTGGGACGATGAAGGACATCGACAACATTCAGTATTTAGCGGAGAACATGATGGGGCGAACGTTCTGCCCGCTGGGCGATGCCGCCGCCATGCCCACACTCGGATTTGTGAAGAAATTTCGCAAGGAATTTGAAGATCACCTCAACGGCAAGCCCTGCCCCTTCGCGAAGCATGTGGAAGTGGCGCTGGTTTAGACGCACCGTTGCCCAGAGATTGAATCGGCGATCAGCCGCGGAAAGATGGAATGCCTGACGTAACTTTTACCGTCGACGGAAAGAAGCTTACCGCTCCCGCGGGCACGCTGCTCATCGATGCTTGTCGCAAGGCGGGCATTGAAATCCCTGCGTTTTGTTATTACCCGGGCTTATCGCTGCAGGCGGCTTGCCGCATGTGCGTGGTTCGGCAGGAGAAGGTGCCCAAGCTGCAGACGGCCTGCACGACTCAAGTGGGCGAGGGACAGGTGTTTGTCACCGAGTCGGCTGAGATTGCGCAAGCCCGCAAGGCGACGATCGAATTGCTGCTGGGGAATCATCCGCTGGACTGTCCGGTGTGCGATGCGGGCGGCGAATGCGAGCTGCAGGACATGACCTTCAAGTACGGCGCTGGGGAAAGCCTGTATGTCGAAGCGAAGCAGCATCGTGAAGAGCAGAAATGGTCTCCTGCGGTGTATTTTGACCGGCCGCGCTGCATTCTCTGCTATCGCTGTGTGCGTATGTGCGGCGAGGGCATGGATGTATGGGCGCTAGGCATTCAGAATCGTGGCGCTTCCGCGACAATCGCGCCAAATGGAGGAGACCATCTTGACTGCGAACAGTGCGGCATGTGCATCGATGCCTGCCCGGTAGGCGCGCTGACGTCTGACACCTACCGCTACAAGACGCGGCCCTGGGAAATGAACCACGTTGCCACGGTTTGCACGCATTGCGGGGACGGCTGCAAGGTGACGCTTGGGATTCGCCAGGCCGACAACGGGACCGACATCATTCGCGCGGACAACCGCGACAAATCCGGCATCAATGGCGATTTTCTGTGCGCCAAGGGGCGGTTCGGCTTTGATTTTGTGGAGAGCCCGGATCGGCTGACCAAGCCAATGGTTCGCAATGCCGCGGGAGTTCTGGAATCGGCGACGTGGGAGCAGGCGATTCGCGTGGTGGCGAGCAAGCTGAAACAGGTGCGCGACGCTGGCCATGCAATTGGCGTGATCGGTTCAAACACCACGACCAACGAAGAGAACTACCTTCTGCAGAAGTTCGCGCGCACCGTGTTAGGGACGAACAGCATCGATCACGTGCGCTCGACGGACTATCCGGGATTTGCAGCGGCGATGGCGGGGCATGCCGAGCGCACCGCAAGTCTGCGCGACACACAGACCGCCAAGGCTATTCTGCTGATCGGCGGCAATCCGACCGAAGAACATCCGCTGCTGGCATGGAACCTGCGGACAAATTTTCGGTTGAATCAGGCGCGACTGTACATTGCGACCGACAGCCCGATCAAGTTGGAGCGCCAGGCGCTGATGAGCCTGCAACTGCCGGTCAGCCTGGAGTCGGGTGGCTACGAGGCTCTCACGAGCTTTCTTGGGGGCGATGACAATGCGCTTGATTTTGGTTCAACCAACGACGTAATTGAGAGCCGCCCGACGCAGACGGATGCGGTTCCGACGAAGCTCATTCACGCGAAGTCGTTTCGCGATGCCATTCTTGCAGAAGACTCGTTAATCGTGATTTTTGGCGAGGAATTTCGCGGATCGGTGATTCAGAAGCTTGTCGCGTGGGGTTTGAGGAAAAAGAACGTCAAGTTCGCTTACCTAGGCGACTACGTCAATTCTCGCGGCGCCGCCGACATGGGATTGTTGCCTGACTTGCTGCCCGGCTACGTGCCGGTGAGCGAGCCGGGTGCATTTGCCCTTGAATACGAGAACCTATCCACTCAGTGCGGCCTCGACGCTGTAAAGATGCTGGACGCTGCCAGTTGTGGCGAACTGGGTGCTCTGTACGTTGTTGGCGCTGACCCGTTAGTCAGCTACGGTGTCGACCCTTCGGCCCTGGAAAACACCTTTGTGGTGGTGCAGGACATCTTCCTCACAGAGACCGCCGCGATGGCCGATGTGGTCTTGCCTTCGGCCAGTCTGTACGAGAAGGCGGGGACGGTCACCAACAGCTACGGCGATGTGCAACTGGTGAAGAAGGCTGCGGATAAGGCGGGCGTAAAGCCTGACTTTGAGATCCTGGTGCGAATTGCCGGCGGCATGGGAGCCGATGTCAAGAAACTGGTTCCGTTCGGAACGATTGGCAAAGGCGGCGTGACTGCCGACATGGGCCAATCCCGCGGTGCGCAATCGGGAGAAGCCGATCGCCATGCCGTGTGGCTTACGGCCAACAACCTTGAGCCGCGGCTCAGCCCCTTCGATCCGTTGGCAATGCTGGATGAAATCCAACGGCTGTTGCCAGCGTATCAACTGGACCGACTGAATCTATTTGGGGGGAACGATGTGCCGAGTCAGCCGGGCTTTGTACCGATTTCGGATCTCATTGCCCAGGCTGCTCACGAGGATGTGGTAGCGCCGGCTCATGATGGCTTGTTTACCTCCGGCACACTGGGCACTCATACTGTGGCGCTTACCGAGATTCGTCAATATCAGCTCTCCGTCAGCGACCAGTTTGTCGCCGAGTCTGCCGCCGATTAGCGGGCTTTGTTTCTGAGATTTTGTTTGCAGGAAAGGTCTTTAAGCCGTGACGATCTGGCTGTTCCTTTTGTTAAGCATTGTGAAAGTGGCCGTGGTGCTGGTGATTCTGCTCATCTGTGTTGCGTACACAGTGTTGCTCGAGCGCAAGCTGGTGGGCCGGATTCAGAATCGCTGGGGGCCTAGCCGCGTGGGTCCATTTGGCCTGCTGCAGCCGATGGTGGACGGCGCCAAACTTTTTCTCAAGGAAGACATGACGCCCACGGGCGTGTATCGACCGCTCTATCTGCTGGCCCCGCTGATTGCGCTGGGCTGCGCACTGCTTTCGATCGCCGTTATTCCCTTTGGCGCGCCGCTTGAATTCAGAGGTGTGCGCCTGTTCGAGATTGCCGACTTGCACATTGGCCTGCTGGTCATTCTTGGAGTGACGTCGATCAGTGTTTATGGGATCGCCTTAGCTGGCTGGTCTTCGAACAACAAGTATTCGCTGCTGGGCGCCCTGCGTGCCTCGGCGCAGATGATCAGCTACGAGCTGGCGCTGGGCCTGTCGGTTGTGGGGGTGGTGCTGCGGGCTGGGTCATTGAGCCTCTCAGACATTGTGAAATCGCAGTCGGCGCACGGCATGATGTCATGGAACCTCTTTGGCGGCGGCCAGGTCATTGCCTTTTTCATCTACCTGACGGCGGCTTACGCGGAGACCAATCGCGCTCCCTTTGACCTGCCGGAAGCGGAGACGGAGCTGACCGGTGGATACCACACTGAGTACAGCTCGATGAAGTTTGCCATGTTTTTCATGGCTGAATATGCCAACATGATCACGGTTGGATGCGTTGCCACGCTGCTGTTTTTGGGTGGCTGGTCGAGCCCATTCGGCAACTGGCTGCCGGCTCCGCAACACTTTTTGCTTCAGGCTTTGCTGCCGATACTCTGGTTCATTTTGAAGGTTTTCAGTTTCCTCTTTCTTTACATCTGGGTGCGGGGTACGCTGCCTCGCTTCCGTTACGACCAACTGATGGGCTATGGATGGAAATACCTGGTGCCCGTGGCCATGCTCAACATCGTGGGAACCAGCCTTTGGCTTGCGTTTCCGTAAGTTACAATCGGGTTTGGCCGGGGCGGCGTAGGTGCTCGACTCGTAGACACTGCCGCCTACGCGGGAAATCATGAGACAGCGGAATCCATGGAACGATTTGAACGGATTGGATTTATTGAATTGATTGGAATGATGGCCAAATGCACCTGATTCTCTTCATCATCTTCGCGGGATTTTGTCTGGCGGGAGCGATCAATCTTCTGCTGCAGACGCACCCCATCAACAGCGCGCTGTCGCTGATTGTGGTCATGAGTTCTCTTGCTGTGCTGTATCTGTTGCTGGGGGCAGAGTTCCTGGCTGCGGCGCAGATCATCGTGTATGCCGGCGCCATCATGGTGCTGTTTACGTTTGTAGTGATGCTGCTCAACGTGGGGACCGAGGAAAAAACGCATGGCAGCCGCGTAGCCAAGATCATCGGCTTTCCCGCAGTGGTGGTGATTCTGGGTGTGATCTCGACGTTTGTGCTGGAATCTCAACAGCGGCTTAGTTCGCCGTCGAGCGGCATCAGCCTGTCAGAAAAGGTAACCACAACGCAGGATTTGAGCCGTGTGCTCTTTCATGAATTGCTGCTTCCCTTTGAACTCACTTCCGTCCTCATTCTCATTGCCATCCTGGGCGCCGTCGCATTGGCACAGAAGGAAGGCGCTTGATGTCTTTCGAGACGATTCCTGGTTCCTGGTACCTGATCCTGAGCGCCGCCCTTTTCTGTCTCGGCGTGGTGGGATTTCTGATCAAGCGGACCTTGATCACAGTATTCATGTCGATCGAATTGATGCTTAATGCTGTCAATCTTTCTTTCGTGACGTTTGCCCATGAGTGGCATGCGGTGAAAGGTCAGATTTTTGTCTTCTTCGTGATGGTGGTGGCGGCGGCTGAGGCGGCTGTGGGCCTGGCTATCATCATCGCTGTCTACCGGTCGCGCTCCACATTGAATGTCGATCAGATCGACCTGATGAAGCTTTGATGGAAACTATGAACGCATACCATCTCTATCTTTGGTTGATACCGGCCCTGCCCTTCGCCGGCTTTGTGATCAATGGATTTCTAGGCCGGAAATTGCCGAAGTTGATCGTTTCGAGCGTGGCTCTGGGTGCGCCGCTGGCTTCGTTCGCGGTGGTGGTTCGAGCGGCGCTGATGGTCTGGCCCGGATCGGGATCGGTTGCCCTTCCATACGTCGAGAACTTCGCCGGAACGTGGATGCTAGCCGGCTTGCTGCACGTGGATTTCACCTTTGCATTGGACCAGTTGACACTGATCATGCTGCTGGTCATTACGGGCGTAGGCTTCTTGATTCACATCTACTCGGTTGGGTACATGACGCATGAGGATGGGTACTGGCGCTATTTCAGCTATCTGAACCTGTTTCTCTTCTTCATGACCGTGCTGGTGCTGGCGGAGAACTACCTGCTGATGTTTGTGGGCTGGGAAGGTGTCGGACTCGCCTCGTATCTACTCATCGGTTTTTACTTTGACAAGACTTCAGCGGCGAATGCGGGTCGCAAGGCATTCGTGGTGAACCGCATTGGAGACTTTGGCTTTCTGCTAGGGATGTTCCTGATCCTGGCGCAATTTGGGTCGTTGAGCTTTTCGCAGATGGGCAGCAGCCTGGCCAATGTGCCGGGGATGCATGGCGGTATTTTGACTGCAATCTGCATCTGCCTGGTTCTGGGAGCGACCGGCAAGAGCGCGCAGATTCCGCTGTATATCTGGCTGCCGGACGCGATGGAAGGCCCCACGCCTGTCTCCGCACTGATTCATGCGGCGACCATGGTGACGGCAGGCGTGTACTTGATCGCGCGGACGCACTTTCTCTTTGACCGCTCGCCGATGGCGCTGGCCATTGTGGCGATCATTGGCGCGGCTACGGCATTCTTTGCGGCGACGGTCGCGCTGGTGCAGACGGACATCAAGCGGGTGCTGGCGTACTCGACGATCTCCCAGCTTGGCTACATGTTCCTGGGCTGTGGAGTGGCGGCGTATTCAGCAGCGATCTTTCACCTGATGACGCATGCGTTTTTCAAAGCGCTGCTGTTTCTCGCCGCTGGTTCAGTCATTCATGGACTGAGCGGGCAGCAGGACATGCGCAAGATGGGCGGGCTGCGCAAAAAGCTTCCTGTCACCTTTTGGACGATGACCGCTGGCGTAATTGCCATCGCGGGTATCTTTCCATTTGCAGGGTTTTTCTCGAAGGATGCGATCCTGTATGAGGCTTTTCAGCACGGAACACCGGGCAAGGTGCTGTGGTTTGTAGGACTGGTCACTGCCCTGCTCACCAGCTTTTACATGTTCCGGCTGTGGTACATGACTTTCTTTGGCGAGTCACGGGCCGATACGCATCCAGACACGCATCTCGCGGAGCCGGGGCTGAACGCCAAGCATGCTCATGGAGTGCATGAGAGCTCCTGGGTCATGCTGGCCCCGCTGGCGATTCTTGCAGTGCTCTCGCTGTTGGGTGGTTGGGTGGGGATGGATAGATTTGGCGGCTTCCTGGCGCCGGTGCTGGGGCCCGTCACGGTTCCCGCGCATGAGCCGGGTGGGAACACGCTGGATTTGGGTTTGAGCGTGGTTGCGGTAGCGACGGCGGCGCTGGGGTGGTTCCTGGCGGATCTCTTCTATCGGCGAAAACCAGATAGACCCATGGCTATTCAGGCCTCCATGCCCGGTGTCTACACGCTGCTCGAAAACAAGTATGCCGTCGATGAGATCTACGGCATGACCATCGTGCAACCGCTGATTCTCTTTTCGCGATACGTGCTTGGGGGATTTGGAGAAGTGGGCATTATTCGTGGCGCAACGTGGGTATTGGGTGGAGCGACTACGCTCTCCGGCGAGTTCGTTCGACGGTGGCAGTCGGGCAATTTGCGTTCGTATGCGGGATGGCTTGCGGCGGGCGCTGCCGTGTTGCTGATCTTCGCTGCTTCGTATGCGCTCGGTGTGAGTGGGACGATGATTCATTTGAACTGGGGAGGACACTGAGGCCATGACGACCTTGAATGCACAGATCCTCACCCTGATTTTGTTGGCACCGCTGGTCGGAGCCCTGCTGGTTGCACTGCTGCCGGATCGTGGCAAACTGCCGGCCTGGATAGCCCTGCTGACGGCGCTGGTCACGTTTGGCCTGACCTTGCATCTGCCGGCGCATTACATACTCGCTGAGGCCGGCTTCCAGTTTCAGCAGGATGTGCCGTGGATCAGCAATCCCGTCATTCATTATCACGTTGGCGTGGACGGGCTTTCGCTTTGGCTGGTGGTTCTGACTGGACTGCTGGCGCCGGTTGGCGTGCTGGCAAGCTGGAAAACTCTTCGCGTGCGAAGCAAGCTGTTTTATTCGCTGTTTCTCGTTCAGCAGACGGCGATGATCGGCGTGTTTATTTCGCTCGATCTGATGGTGTATTACGGCTTCTGGGAGCTTTCGCTGGTACCCATGGCCATCCTCATCGCCATGTATGGACGCACGAAGAATGGCGCTGAAGGACCCAAGGTTGCGCTTCGGTTTTTCCTCTACACCTTTATCCCATCGGCTCCGCTGCTGGTCGCGCTGCTGTATTTGTATGCGCATACGGGGAGGGCGACAGGCAGTTTCGATCTTTTCAACCTGCATGACGCGGTTCTCTCCGGGCAGGTTCCGTATATGGCGCTGTTCTGGCTTTCCCTGGCATTTCTCTTTGCCTTTGCGGTGAAGGTGCCAGTGTTTCCGCTGCATGGATGGCTCTCAGACACCTTCAGCGAAGCTCCAGTCGCCATGGCCATGGTCGTGGCCGGCAAGCTGGGGCTTTACTCGCTGATTCGCTTTCACATTGGATTGTTTCCGGACCAAGCGCGAAGAATCGCGCCGCTGCTCATTGCGCTGTCGGCTATCGGCATTCTGTATGGAGCGTTGTTGGCGCTGGTGCAGAAGGATTTCTGGAAGCTGCTGGCGTATGGAACCCTGAGTGCGCTTAGCTTCGCAACGCTGGGTATCTATGGCTTCACGGTGGCGGGACTGGATGGCGCGGTCTTCCAGACGTTGAACGAAGGCGTACTGGGCGCGGCCATGTTTGTGTTGCTGGGCGTGCTCTATGACCGCTTCGGGACGAGCGAAATTAAACTCTACGGCGGGCTGGCCAAGAAGACTCCTTCGCTGGCGACACTGTTTGTCTTTGTCAGCCTGGCGCTGATCGGTTTGCCTATGCTGAATGGCTTTGTGGGTGAGTTTCTGGTGCTTTCGAGCACCTTTGGCGGGGTAAGCAGGGGATGGGCCGCAGTTGCGACGCTGGGCGTGATCTTGTCGGCCGCGTATATGCTTTCGCTGATTCAGCGCATCTTCCAAGGGCCGCAGTCGGCATTGGTAACTGATCCGGCGCTGGACTTCCCGCGGCTGGATCTAAACGCGAGGGAGAAGTTGATCCTTTGGCCATTGGCCGCTCTCATGCTGGTCATGGGGATCCTACCGAATTTCTGGCTGAGCGGGATCCAGAGTGGTGTGGACCAAGCCGCCGGGTATCCAGCGCTAAGAGCGAAATTTCAATCCACACAGGGCGACCGCTTGATCAAACTCACTACCAGCAAGCCGGAAAACGGAGGCCAGCAATGAATCCAGTGTCGACCGCTGCGATCCAAACCGTGCCTGACCTCTACCGCATTCTTCCCGAGGTCATCCTCACATTGACCGGTGTTGTGGTCATGCTTCTCGATGCAATGTTGCCTTCTGCGGCGTCCCGGCGAGGCCTGGGGTGGGTTAGCGCATTTGGCGTAACAGGCGCGCTCTGGGCAAGCCTGTGGCAGCTTTCCCTACCCGCTGGAACAGCTTATTTCAACACTGTTCAGACCGACGCTTTCAGCGTGTTCTTTCACGTCTTGATTTGCGGAATTGTGCTGGCGGCGCTGCTGATCTCTCTGGATACGCTGCCTGTGAAGCAGCATCATCGCGGAGAATATTTCGCGTTGATGGTTTTCGGCGCTGTCGGCATGTGCCTGTTGACCAGTGCGGTGGAATTGCTTGTGGTTTTCATCGCCCTCGAAATCTCTTCCATTTCGACCTACGTGCTGGCCGGCTATCGCAAACACCACGGCAAGAGTCCAGAGGCCGCGATCAAGTATTTCTTGCTGGGCTCTTTCGCAACGGGATTTCTGCTCTACGGCGTTGCCATGATTTTTGGAGCTACGGGAACCACCCAGATTAACGATATTGCGACGCTGATACCTCTGACTAAGTCGCCGTCTCTGGTGGTGCTGGCTTTCGCCCTGTTGATGGTTGGGGTGCTATTCAAGGTCTCGGCCGCGCCATTCCATGTCTGGACTCCCGACGTTTACGAAGGTGCTCCATCGCCGGTCGTGGCTCTCATGTCGACGGGTCCGAAGGTGGCGGCTTTTGCGCTCCTCATCCGGCTCTTGTATGGCGGATTCCCAACCCTGAAACCGATGTGGATTCCGATGTTGTGGGTGGTTGCTGTGCTCAGCATGACCATCGGGAACCTGGCGGCGATGCGGCAGGAGAACGTAAAGCGCATGCTGGCGTATTCGTCGATAGCCCATGCTGGATACCTGTTGGCAGCATTCGCCGGGGCAGGCGAAGATGGCATTGCTGCAGCCAGCTTTTACACCGCCGCTTATGCCGCCATGAACATTGGTATCTTTGCCATTATCACCGTGGTAAGCGGCTATGACGAACAATTGCCGCTGGTTCGCGACTATCGCGGCTTACTCTACAGATCGCCATTGCTCGGTTCGTTGATGCTGTTTTTCCTGATGTCCTTGATTGGAATTCCCTTCACCGGGGGATTTTTTGGCAAGTTCTATTCTTTCTCTACCGCGATCCAAGGTGGGGCGATCTGGCTTGCATTGATTGGCTTGCTGAACTCAGGACTGGCGTCGGCCTACTACCTGCGTATTGTGGTCAACGTCGCGCAGCCCGCAGATATCGGTACGGCTCCGCGGCCAAAGGCTCGAATCGGCGTTGCCGCTGGCGCGGCGCTTGGCCTGGCCGTTGCTGCCACTCTGATCCTGGGCATCACACCGGGTCGCATCCTGCGTGCGGCCCAGGCAGGTGCGGATCGCTTCCCGGCGGCCCTCACGCCTCCCATTTTTAAGTAAAAGCGATCAAGCTGAACGTTCCCAGTTCGCGCTGTTGTCGCGCAGTAAGGAATGATAAAACTCGGCTGCCAGGCCTAGTACCTTCCTTTGGTCGTATAGGTCTGCGGCCCATTGACGGGCAGCCATCCCCATCTTTTGACGCTTCCTACTGTCGTCCAGGAGGTTCAGGGCGGCGACTGAAATCGCCTCGGAATTGCCGGGCGACACCAGGTACCCTGTGATTCCGTCGATCACGGAATCCCGAGCGCCGGTGCATTCCGTGGCGATCGTCGGTATGCCCGAGGCTGCCGCCTCCAGGACTGCATTCGGAAAGCCCTCGCGATAGGTAGGAAGAATCATCAAATCCATGGCACGGTAATAAGGGACGGTGTCTTCTACGAAGCCTGTGTGTCGGATGCGTGGGTGGGTTGCGATATGCACACGCCAGCGATTTTCGAGTGAATCGTCTGAGCCATCAAACCAACCGACGAGCAAGAGCCACGCGCGGGGATGCGTGAGAAGAATCTGTTCAAAGGCAATCAGCAGTTCAGCAAGTCCCTTATCTCGGGTCAATCGACCGACGAATCCGAGAACCGGCTCATCTTCTGTAATTCGAAAACGATGACGAACGTCGCTGGGCCCTGGAGAAAAACGTTTGATATCGACTCCGTTGCTGCTTCCGTTTCCTAGCAGCCTGATTTTCCTGGTACTAGCCAAGTGAAGGGATTCAGCTTTATTGCATAAGCTTTCGCTATTACAAAGAACAACGTGAGCGCAACTGCAAGCAGTTCGTTCCGACCAAAGCAAAACCCGCAACTTCCATCCGCATGTGCCCTCAAGCTTGAGGCCGCGCAAGGTGTACACGCGATGAGGAACGCGCATCACCCAAGCGGCTAGGTTGCCCAGGAATCCGGCCTTCGGAGTGCTGAAGTCGGTGATTTCTGGATGACATTGGAAAATTACCCAAAGCAGCTTGAAGAAAGAACCCATATCGGCCAGTGGGGCAATGCCGCGCAACATGGGTAAAGCCACGGAGGAAACACCTTCGGTCATCGCGGTCTCAGTCAAGCGTTGTCCAGGGGAGGAAACCAACGTTATGTCGAAGCCCGCCTTTTTCAAGGCCCGCAATCTATTTTTCAGCACAAGGCAGGTTTGATCGCTGGTGATTCCAACGAGTAGCCGGGTCGGGGCGTCGTTTGCCCGCTCAGTTCCAATGAAGCTACCGAACGAAACTCCAGGTGCGGCACTTGAATTTTGTTTCGTGACTAACATATCGGATACCATTCTTGTCTCGAATGCGGACATATCCTGAGTAACATGATTCAACTGGAAATCCACGGTAATTCGATCCAATGAAAGAGGGATTCAATTGACGGAGTCTCCCGAAATGGGAAGTCGGAATTTGTTGTTGACGCTAGTTTTTCGCGCATTGCCGCTTCCCTCGATCTATTCGTGATGGAATGGATATATATTTGTCGATCCTGACTCGAGTTAGCGATGAATGATTACCGACCCACTCCGAAGTTATTCCTTGTGATCCCTCATCTTGGCGGTGGCGGAGCGGAGCGTGTCGTCGCTCTATTGGCACAACATCTTGATTCGTCCCGATTCGAGATTCACCTTGCCGTGTTGCTTCAGGACTTGCCAGGAGCGCTTCCCATCCCGGCGTCGGTTTTGGTGCATCGGTTCCATGCTTCGCGGGTTCGCTATGCATTGTTCAAACTATTGCGATTGGTCTGGAGGGAGAGGCCGGAGATCGTCCTCAGTGGAATTGCCCATCTCAACTTTCTGGTCCTTGCTTTTCGGCTGTTTCTACCCCGGCGGACGAGACTGGTAGTGCGCCAGAGTACTATGGCATCGGCCGCCTCTGGCATAGGGACGCGAATCCTCTACCGAGTTTTGTACCCTTGGGCCGCCGGGATCATTTGCCAGTCGGAAGCCATGGGCGATGATCTGGCGAGTAACTTCTGGATTGCGCGACGAAAGATTACGGTACTTGCGAATCCGATCAAGCCGTTGGTTGGAACATCGCAAGTCAGTGCCGAAGAGGGTGGTTCACCTCTCTTGCTTTGTGTCTCTCGCTTGTCAAAGGAGAAAGGTGTGGACTTACTTCTTCGCGCATTCGTTAAGGTGAAACGTCATTTCCAAAATGCGCGACTGACCATTCTTGGGACCGGACCAGAGGTTAAGCGACTCCGCAGCCTTTCGCAGCAGCTCAATCTGGCTAGCTCAATCGAGTTTGCTGGATATGCGGATCCGGAGGAGTTCTATTCCGACTCAACCTTGTTCGTTTCTTCGTCGCGTTATGAAGGGATGCCCAATGCGTTGCTGGAAGCAGCGGCAGCGGGCCTTCCCATTGTGGCGACACCCTCGTCTGAGGGAGTTACGCGATTGCTGGGCGCCTCGCCTGGCACTTGGACTGCAAAGGAAGTCTCGGCGGACGATCTGGCGCAAAGTCTGTTGGAAGCTTTGAATTACTTGGAGCAGCTCCCGGTTACTTCGAGGCGATTCCGTCATGCCTTCATAGCGCCTTTCGCCGTGACGACGGCTGTTCATGCTTACGAACAAGTCCTGCTTGGGATCGATCGAACCGGTCAGCCATAATTTGTTGAGAAGCCAGCCATGTTGCATATTGCGGTGTTAATTCCGACTCTGGCAAAAATTGGCGGCGCAGAGAATCAAGCGCTACTGCTTGCGGAGGGCCTGGCGAAGCGTGGTTGGCGAGTCACGTTGATAGCGCTGGCCGGGGATGTTTCCGGCGCGAAGGACTTGCCCGACGGGATAACTCCCTTGATCTATCAAAAACTCTCGCGGGCGGGTGTGCAACTGCTTTCTTTGCACATGCGCAAAGCGTGGGTCGATGCACGAGGGTGGCGGATTTTCATCAAGTGGTTCCGCATCAATCGGCCTGAGATTATGCATGCCCACTTGCCCCATGCAACCTGGTTTGCTCGATGGGCTCGGTTATTCGCGCCGACCCAGGTCGTTCTGGAATCACTTCACACAGGGCGAACGGCCAGTCCCCGTGCGCGCCTTGGGTATCGCCTGAGTAGCTGGCTCAGTAATCGAACCACATGCGTGAGCGCTGCTGTTGCCAGGATGGCGCTGGAAAGTGGATTGCTTCGCGCCGAGCGACTCACCGTGATTCCGAATGGAATTCCGATCGGGAGCGGATCAGGGTGCGAAGAAGAGATTCTCTGGCGGGATGCGTCCCAACCGTTTCGGTGGGTAGCGGTGGGGAGACTCGCCCCAGTCAAGGATTATTCGACGTTGCTGCAAGCATTTTCGCAACTTGGGGGTTCAGGAGGATTTGATGCCTCGCCAAGCAAGCCGATGGTCAAGCCAGAGCTCACGATCCTCGGAGCCGGAGAGGAAGAATCCGCCTTGCGAGAGTTGACTACCTCGTTAGGACTGTTGGATCAAGTTCATATCGCAGGTTTTGTCTGCGACGTTCAGCCATTCTTACGCGCGAGTGACGCTTTTGTTCTTTCATCCCGGTGGGAGGGTCTGCCGGTAGGAGTTTTGGAAGCGCAGGCAGCGGGATTGCCTGTAGTAGCAACAAATGGCTCCGGGACTGCTGAGGCGATGTTGGACGGTCAAACGGGCTTCCTGATCCCTGTTGGAGACGTCTGCGCGTTGACTGGGGCGATGGAGAAAATGATGTCGTTGCCGGTAACCCAGCGCCAGCATATGGGGAACATGGCGCGCAATTTTGTAAGTGACCGATTCTCGCTCGACCGCATTCTCGATCAGTGGGAGGAGCTGTACCAGGAACTCCTGCGTGAACAACCACAAGCGTCGCGATGGACTCGATTGAAATTCAACCAATCAGCTTCCGTCGAATACGTGAAAGCCGCATCCGCAGCAGCATCCGTTCCTGTTGCAGCCAGTCCACCGGGGCATACGTGCGTGGACGGGGATTCTCGACCACCTCCTGTACGCAAGTGAATTGGGAATGACATCGGGCCAGGAAGGTTGCCAACTGTGCGAACTGAGCGTCAGATGTGGTGTTGGGATGGTAGGCGATGGTCCACAGGCCGGACTTTTTGTCTACGGGAGCCCAGAGCTGTTGGGGAATCCAGGTCATTCCGCAGCGGGTGATGGCCCCGGTGCTGAAGCCGTCAGAGAGCAGGGAAACATTTTCTTCTCGAAGTATTTTCAGCGTGGTGGTGTCGAAGCCGTGGCGCGGCGCAACCCAGATGCGGGGATCGAGAGCATGTCCGCGCAGAACGGCGAGACCACGCTGGATTTTACGGCGCTGGCAATCTTCGGGTAATCCCGCAAACTCGGTTAGGCGATGGAGAGGGATGAGACATTTCCCTGTAGCCGTGCAGACATGCTGGAATCCATGCAGCCCGACGATCGCGCCCGCCGATTGGAGTTCTCGCATGTGTGTCCAAAAGTGGGGGTCGGGGCTGTTCTTGTTGAGGGTTGGATCCCGGTTGTCTGGCACGACCGCGAGGATAGGACGGATGGAGTATTCCTTCAACAGCGGCAGGAAGCGCTCCCATCGCATCCGATCCATGGTTGGGCAGAGATCGTCGAAACGAAGCAGGTAGGTTGCGCCGTCGCGATCGGATCGGTGAAGACATGGCCCGGTCATGCTACCGGGCTCATGTCGGCGGATTGTTGCGAACGGTCGAGAAGCTTGTAGGTCCAGTAACCGAGGAAGAAGAACGTAGAGACAGACCAGAGCGAAGTAGCCAGGGCAATGCCGGCGATACCAAGCCACCGCATGCAAAGGATGTTCAACAAAATGTCGAGGATCAGGTTGATCACTCCGCACACGAGGATTATTTTCCCTTTACGCATTGCAAGCAAATATCGGTAGAAGATGCGGCTGACCACAAAGAAGGGCAACTGGATCGCATACATGGTCTGCACCTGGGCAACGGATGCCGTATCCTGCGAGCCGAAGGAGCCGTGCTGAAACACGCCTTGGATCAACTGGTGAGAACCAAGCATCAAGACTGCTGCGACAGGCAGTGAAATGAGCGCGGTGAGAGCTGCCCATGTGTTCACCGTGTGCCGGCAGCGTACCCAGTCGCGGTTTGCGACCATTTCTGACAGATAGGGCGTCACCGCTGTCGCCATGGCGCCAGCCATCAGTGTGAGGAGCACGCTGACAAAGCGGTTAGCGTAGGCGAGTGTGGCGACGCTTCCAGGAGGAAGCATTGCTGCCATGCCCTGATCCACCAGCAAGCCGCCCGAGGCGACCAGACCACTGAGCATGACAGGGCCGTATTGGAAAACTACCTCGCGGAAATCACGGTTGAAACCATACCACCGCAGGCGGAAGCGGTATCCGTGTGCATGGAGCATGCAGATCATTGAAACGGCGAGCACGATCCCGCCAGCCGTGTTGCCGTACACCAAGGACCAGATACCAAGACGTGCTGATGTCCACCAAACCGCAATCATTATGGCGACGGGAACAACCACGGGCGCCAATGCCGGCCATGCGAATCGTTCAAATGTATTGAGAACGGCGGAGCAGTTCGAAGCAATGCCTCCAAGTAGAATGACGGGCATCAAGCCGTAGAAAAGGTTCTCGGTCATGTGGAGCTTGCCAAGGGAAAAATGACTGAGCAAGCGAGGGAGGAAGACCCTCGCCGCCGCCGCCATGATCAAGGAGGCTGCGGTGAGCAAGAGGCATGTCCCGAGCATGGAACTAGAGAGCAATTCCTGCGCCTTAAGGCGACCTTGCTGCGCCCGCACGCGAACGAAGGTAGGAATCAACGCCTGGTTCATGGATTCGGAAAACAAGTTCACGAGTAGTCCAGGAATCAGGAAAGCGATGAGAAATG
>Ga0182030_10010078_pt1 | contig 19277 bp, 12 predicted proteins | sample 812S3MmetaG_FD_121299 | JGI IMG/M metagenome (GOLD analysis project Ga0182030, IMG submission 121299) | Permafrost microbial communities from Stordalen Mire, Sweden - 812S3M metaG (Illumina Assembly) | ecosystem: Environmental > Terrestrial > Soil > Wetlands > Permafrost | place: Sweden... | reverse complement strand
CAAGCTTTGCCCACTGCGCGTCGGTCAAATCGCTCGGATACATGCTTTCAAGCTAAGAAAAACAAACCCCGAAGCATAGTCCTTACAAGGTTCCTCCCCTAGTTTTTAAACAGGTTCTTAGAGCACTGGTTTCCCCCTACACCAATTGGAGAACCGCTTTACTGCTCGTTCAACTCGATCACCTGGATTGCATAGCCCGGTACCGTGTGGCGCAGGTGGCCGCTCACGCCGTTGAGAGCCGTCTCCACAGGCACAATCTGGTTGGGCTGATCGATGCTGTTGGTGGCCTGCGTGCTCTGCGCGCTCAGGCTGATGAGCGTGCCCTTCGCGGCCAGCTTTGCGCCGGGAAAGTCGATCTCCACCGGCTGCGGCGTCGACGATGCGTTCACCAGCTTGAGATACAGCCGCTTCTTCGCCGCGTCGCGGGTAACCGAGTAGAAAAAGCGGGGATTGGCGGTGTCGAGCGCGGAGTCTTCGAATTTGGCCCCGAGCGTCTCATCGCCGAGATATTTTGCGAACATGACCTGCGCCCAGTAGCTGGGCGAGCCGTAGCTGCGCATCGCGTCGTAGCCGATCAGGTCGGTCTCCCACTGCATACCGCCGGGGTTCACGTTCACCAGCAGCGGCGCGTAGGCGGCCATCACAACCAGGTCGCTGTTGCGCTCCATGCCGGTCATCCAGGCCGCATCGCCCAGCGCGGCGCCGAAGTTGGGCGTGGGCGAGCCCTCGCGCGTGGCCCACTCGCCGACGAAGATCTTGGGCCCGCTGCGGTCGGCCTTGTCGTAATGCGTCGCGTCCTCAAAAAACTTCGTCGCCCGCACATAGTAGTGGTCGTCCACCACGTCCGGGCGCACGCTCTTTACCGGCGTGGTGGCGATCAGCTGCAGATCGGGATACTTCGCCTTGATGGCCTTGTAGAACTGCGCGTAGCGGCCGTCGTAACTGTTCGATTTGTCGAACCAGTCTTCGTTGCCGATCTCCACATAGGTGAGCTTGAAGGGTTGCGGATGCCCATTCTGCGCGCGAATTGCGCCCCATTTCGTATCCGTGCCGCCGCTTACGTATTCGATTTCGTCGAGGGCATCCTGAACGTACGGGTCGAGGTCAGCGCCGGGCTTCACGTGCTCCTGCATCATGGAATAGCCGGCATAGACGGCCAGTACGGGCTGCATCTTCAGGTCTTCGCACCACTCCAGAAATTCGAGCAGGCCGAGGCCGTCCGAGGAGTGGTAGCGCCAGGGGCTGGGGTGCGTGGGCCGGTCGACCAGCGGGCCAATGGTCTTCTTCCACTCGTAGCGCTCGTTGATGTGGTCGCCCTCAAGATAGTTTCCGCCCGGGAAGCGCAGAAACGCCGGATGCATGGCGGCCAGCTTCTCCATCAGGTCAATGCGGTTGCCGTTCGCGCGGTCGTGGTAGGTGGGCGGGAAGAGCGACACCAGGTTGAGCCAGAGGGTTCCGGGGTGGGCGACGGTCAGGGCAAGATGGTAAGCCGCGGAAGGCTCGATGGCGCCAGTCTTGAGCGTGAATGGATACTGCTTCCACTCGGTGCCGATAGCTGCGACCTGGGCGCTGGCCACGGTTTTGCCGCTCTGGTTTGCGACCAGGCTCACCGTCACGCTGCCCAGGTCGGCTGAGGCGGCCTTGGCGTAGAAGGAGCCTTCGTAGGTGGTGCTCGGCCGTAACGGCATGCCCCACCAGCCGTCGTTGAGCACGCCGGCCTGGTTGTGCGCGTCGGCCTGCTTCACGTCGATGCGGAGGCTGGAGGGCAGCGCCTGGCTGGGGCCGGTCTGCTTGTCGGCGGTGATCGCGGCCTGGGCATTGCCGGCTTCCACCAGAAACCAGTGCTGGATGCCGTCCCAGTTGGCGCCGAAGGTGCGGTTGCGCACCATCTCCGCGTAGAGCCCACCGTCGTAGGAGTAGTTGATCTCCTCGGTCATCAGGCCGTAGAGCGTGGGGCTGACCTTGGAGACCGGCTGATCGGCGTGGATGGTGAGAGTGGCCGTGGGAGCCTGGGCGTGAAGGGCGGCGGCGAGCAGGGCAAGGGCGACCAGAGCAGCCGGCCGAGCAAACGTTTTCTTATTCATCGATATTTCTCCCGGAATTCAATGCCGGGTCAGTATAGCGTAAAGCCGGCGCTTCGGTTGATAGTACATCTGGACTATGGCTGCTATACGATCCAGCCGCCGCCCACGACCTCGTCGCCGTCGTAGAAGACGGCCGACTGGCCGGGCGTGACCGCGCGCTGGGGGGTGTCGAAGGTGGCGTGGACCTCTTCGGCGCCGAATGGATCGGGCTCCCCGGCACCCAGAATTGTGGCGCGGACCGGCTCAAGCGTGGCCCAGGCGGGCTCGTGGCGGTGGCGAATCTTGATCTGGACGCGCATGGGGCCGTTGAGCGCCGGGATGCTGATCCAGTTGAGCCGCCTTGCGCGCAGGATGCGTGTGGCCAGTTCGGCGTCCGCGCCCACGGTTACCCGGTGGCTGTCGGGATGGATCGAGAGCACGTAGAGCGGCGTGGGCGAGCTGACGCCTAGGCCCTTGCGCTGGCCCACGGTGAAGCTGGAGATGCCGTCGTGCCGGCCCAGCACGTCGCCATTGGAGGCGACCAGCTCCCCGGCGGTCGCCGGCATCGCCTCACCCTGCTCCTCGAGATACGCCGTGAGGAACTGCTTGTAGTCGCCGCCGGGGATGAAGCAGATCTCCTGCGAGTCGGGCTTCTCGGCCAGAGCCAGGCCGCGCTGCCGCGCCACTTCACGGACCTCGGGCTTGGTCAGCCGGCCCAGCGGGAAGAGTGTGTGGGCAAGCTGCTCCTGGGTGAGGCCGAAGAGGAAGTAGGTCTGGTCCTTGGCGCGGTCCGCGGGGCGCTTCAAAATCCAGCGCCCGCGCCCGTTGTCGCGCGTGGAGTCGAACTCGTTGATGGCGTAATGGCCGGTGGCGATGCGCCCGGCGCCGATCGAACGAGCGGTCTGGAGGAGAGCATCGAACTTGAGGTGGTTGTTGCACAGCGAGCAGGGAATCGGCGTGCGCCCGTGCAGGTACTCGTCCACAAAGGGGCGGACAACGTCGCGCTCGAACCGCTCCTGCTGGTTGACCACGTAGTAGGGGATGCCGAGGTGCTCGGCAACGCGGCGGGCGTCGTAGACATCATCGAGCGAGCAGCAGCGGCCGGCCTTCGGGGCCTCGGGGATGCCGTGCTTGCCGGCCAGGCGGGTCTGATCCCAGAGCTGGAGGGTGAGGCCGACGACCTCAGCGCCCTCGCGGGCGAGCATCGCCGCAACCGTCGAGGAGTCGACCCCTCCGGACATGGCTACGGCGATGGTTTCGGGCTTGGTCATGGTGAGCAAGTTAGCAAGTCAGCGAGTCAGCCCAAAGTTCCGGCGGCTACCGGCGACAGCGCGCGCAAATGTTCAACAGCCGCAGGCACAACGCGCAGAACGTGGTCCACGTCGGCCTCGGTCGCGGTTTTCAGCAAGCTGAAGCGGAGGCTGGCGCGGGCGCGGTTCTTGTCCAGGCCCATGGCCATCAGCACGTGGCTGGGCTCCGTGGCTCCGGAGTGGCAGGCCGAGCCGCCGCTGACCGAGACGCCCTTCAGGTCGAGCGCGATGACCAGCGCCTCGCCCTCAAGGTTGTCGAACCAGATGTTGGTGGTGTTGGCGGCGCGGGGAACGGGCTTGCCGTCAGCGTCGATTCCATTGACGCCCGTGCCGGCCAGCTCAAGCACTCCGGCTTCAAGCCGGTCGCGCAGTTTGCCGAGCCGGTAGATGGTGCCGTCGTCGAGCGAGTGCATGGCCAGCTCGGCGGCCTTGGCCAGGCCTACGATGCTGGGCACGTTCTCAGTGCCGGCGCGCTGGCGGCGCTCGTGGCTGCCGCCAACAAGCAGCGGATTGACCGGCGTGCCCTTGCGCACGAACATGGCGCCGATGCCCTTGGGCCCGTGCATCTTGTGGGCGCTGATGGAAAGCAGATGGCAGCCGAAACGGCGCACGTCAAACTCGACCTTGCCGGCGCCCTGCACGGCGTCGATGTGGAAGAAAGCGCCGGTTGCGGCGGCAATTTTGCCGATCTCTTCGACGGGCTGGAGAACCCCGGTTTCGTTGTTGGCCAGCATCACGCTAATCAGGCGAGTCTCGGGGCGGATGGCGCGCAGAATGTCATTGGGGTCAATGAGGCCGCTCGACTGCGGGGTGACGAAGGTGGTCTCGACGCCAAACCGCGCCATGCGCTTGGCCGCTTCCAGAATGGCCGAGTGCTCAATGGACGTGGTGATGAAGTGGTCGCCCGGGTGCAGCAGGCCGAAGATGGCGGTGTTGTCGCCCTCGGTGCCGCCGGAGTTGAACACCACCTCCGCGTCATGGCAGTTGAAGAAGCGGGCCATGGTCTCGCGGGCGCGGTCAACGGCGGTGCGGGCCTGCTGGCCGTGCTGGTGGATCGAGGAGGCGTTGCCGAAGTGCTCTGTCCAGTAGGGACACATAGCCTCCACAACCTCCGGCAGCAGAGGGGTGGTGGCATTAGCGTCCATATAGACTCGGCGCATGGCAGGGATCTCCTTGTCTTCGATTGTAAGGGCAATCGGGACTTCACGCGTACGGCGCACCGCTGAATGGAGCAAATGCGCGCCTGTGCTGCCGGAAACGGCTTCTGGCAGGGGCCTGGCGTACGTGGCCGGCCGCTTCATGAGTCGCCAGACTGGGTTCGCTGAACACCTTGCCATGCAGGTGGGAACTTGCAGCGCATCTGCGCCTGCCAGCAAGGATGTTCGAAGCCGGAAACTGGTCGGCTGCGCGGCCCATTTCTGCGCGCAATATTCGCCTAAGATAATGAAATAACTATTCTTAACCAGAAACATTCATTCCGGGACGCGGATTCTTTGGTATAGTCAGGCTACCGGCAAGTCGCGGTATTTCTGGCCCGGCTTTTGAGCTGAATGAAGGCGAGTGCTTTCATCGGGGCCGAGGCTTTTCGGATGGGATGCGGCGGACCGTATTTGACTCTGCACCCGCAGCTTGATTGCACCCAGCCAACGACGAGGCAACCATGAGCACCATCGGACAAGGGAGAGTGGGATCGGAAGAGGCGGGCGTTCCCGGCGCCGCGCCGGATCCGGAGTCCCGGCCGCGATGGTTTGCCGTCTACACGGCGTCACGCCACGAGAAGAAGGTCGCGCAGCACCTGGCCCAGCGCGCGATCGAGTTCTACCTGCCGCTCTACAAATCCAGGCGCAAGTGGAGTGACGGCTCCAGGGTCACGCTCGATCTGCCGCTGTTTCCCGGCTATCTGTTCGTGCACATCCGGCGTAGCGAGCGGGTGCGGGTGCTGGATGTTCCCGGCGCGCTGGCGGTGGTGGGCGGTACTGGCCGCGAGCCGGTTCCGCTGCCCGATGAGGCGATTGACGCGCTGCGCAGCGGCCTGCACCTGCGCCACGCCGAGCCGCACGCCCTGCTGGCCGTGGGGCAGCGGGCGCGCATTTGCTCCGGCGCGCTGGCCGGGATGGAAGGCGTTGTGGTGCGCAAGAAGAATGGCCTGCGCGTGGTGCTGACGCTTGAGTACATCCAGCGCAGCGTCTCAGTGGAAGTGGCCGCCGAGGATCTGGAGCCGCTGGCCGGCAGCGATCTGTCGGCCGCGGCGCTGGATGAGGAGTGACACGTGCTGCACAGTGCCTGCCGCTTTCTTGCTCCGCGGGGATCAGTAGCGCCTCCGAATTAAAGGCCCATGCGGGAGAGATTCCCATGGAAATGTGCAGAACAAGCGGAGCGAGGAGTAAGCGCTTGGAATCTTCCGCGCCATTACTAAGTAACCGCAGCGGCAACGCGGGCGTCTAAAGTTGGAGGGAAAGCCCTGTCGTGGTGCCGTTCCACTCGATTGACAATGACAAGGGCATACGGCGATTCTCGATGCAGTTACTTCTAAAGCGTGTGTTCGACGTGGAGTGATGAGTGTCTGAAATGGATGACAAGACAGAGAGTCAGCACATAGGCGCGGAGCACCAGTTGAGTGCGCCCCCTCCCAAGTCTGGCAATCACTGGATTCTTTGGCTCATCGTGCTGCTGATTGTGGCCGCGGCGGGCTATTTTGTTTATCGCAACCACACGGCTGGCGACGCGTCCAAGTCTGCCGCGGGCGGCGCGGCTGCAGGCGCAGGCGGCCGCAGAGGTATGACCGGGCCGGTTCCAGTCACCGTGGCCACGGCCACCAAAGGCAACATCGGCGTTTACCTTGACGCCATCGGCACCGTCACCCCGGTCTACACTGCAACCATCAGCCCACAGGCCAGCGGCGTGCTCACTACAGTCGAATACACTGAGGGCAAATACGTCCGCAAGGGCGACTCGCTCATCGAGATCGATCCGCGCCCCTACGAGGCCACGCTGCTTGAGGCCCAGGGCGTGCTCGAGCGCGACACCAACATTCTGGCGCAGGCGCAGATGGACGTGGAACGCTATCGCGCCGCCTGGGCGCGCAACGGCATCAACAAGCAACTGCTCGACGACCAGGAAAAGATCGTGCTTGAGGATCAGGGCACGGTGAAGAACGACCAGGGCACGGTCAACTACGACGAGGTGCAGCTGAGCTACTGCAAGATCGCTTCGCCCATCTCCGGACAGGCCGGCCTTCGCCTTGTGGATCCGGGCAACGTGGTACAGGCCGGCTCAACAAGTCCGCTAGTGGTTATTACCCAGATGCAGCCCACCACGGTGATCTTCACGCTGGCCGAGGACAGCCTGGGACAGGTGCTGCCGCGCATGCGCCAGATGCACTCGCTGCCCGTCGAAGCCTGGGATCGCACGTCGGCCAACAAGCTCGCGACCGGTAAGCTGTTCACCATCAATAACCAGATCGACACCACGACCGGCACCGTGAAGCTGCGCGCCACGTTTGACAACCGCAACAACGCGTTGTTTCCCAACCAGTTTGTGAATGCGCGGCTGCTGGTCAACACGCTCAACGGCGTGACGCTCATTCCCACGGGCGCGGTGCAGCACAACGGCACGGCCTCCTTTGTGTACGTGATCGATACCACAAACAAGGTGGCCGCGGTGCGCAACGTCAAGACTGGCGTCTCCGACGGCGGGTTGATCGTGGTCACCGGCATCAACCCTGGCGACCAGGTGGCCACCAGCAGCTTTGACAAGCTGCAGGACAAGAGCAAGATCATGGTGTCCAAGCAGGCCGCGGCTTCCAATCCAGTGGAGGGCAACACTCCGTGAGTCCATCCGGGCCTTTCATCCAGCGCCCCGTTGCAACCTCGCTGCTGATGGCCGCAATCCTGCTGGTGGGGATCGTTGCGTATCTCCAGCTGCCGGTCTCTGCCCTGCCGGAGGTGGATTACCCCACGATTCAGGTGGTCACGTTTTATCCCGGCGCCAATCCTGACGTGATGGCCACCACGGTTACGGCGCCGCTGGAGCGGCAGTTCGGCCAGTTGCAGGGCCTGAGCCAGATGACCTCGACCAGCTCCGGCGGCTCGTCGGTCATTGTGCTGCAGTTCGCGCTGAGCCTCAATATCGACATCGCCGAAGAAGAGGTGCAGTCGGCCATCAACGCGGCGCAGAGCTACCTGCCGTCGGACCTGCCCGCGCCCCCGGTCTATAGCAAGACCAATCCGGCCGACGCGCCGGTGCTCACCCTGGCCATTACCTCGGACTCGATGCCGCTCTCGCAGGTTGAGGACATGGTGGATACGCGGTTGGCGCCCAAGCTCTCGCAGCTGGCCGGCGTGGGCCTGGTCAGCATCAGCGGCGGACAGAAGCCGGCGGTGCGCATCCAGGCCAACCCCACCGCGCTCGCCGCCTATGGCCTGAACCTTGAGAGCCTGCGCACGGCGCTGGTTGACTCAAGCGTGAACCAGGCCAAGGGCAACTTCGACGGGCCGCACCAGGACTACCAGATCAACGCCAACGATCAGCTCATCACCAGCGACGACTATCGCAAAGTGGTGGTGGCCTATAACAACGGCGCGCCCGTCATGCTCACCGATGTAGCCAAGGTGACCGACGGCATTGAGAACAAGAACCAGGCCGCGTGGATGAACGAGACGCCGGCCGTGATCCTCAATATTCAGCGCCAGCCGGGCGCCAACACCATCAGCGTGGTCAAGGCCATCAAGGCGATTCTTCCCCAGCTGGAAGTGAATCTGCCCGCCTCCATCAAGGTGACGCCGCTCACCGATCTGACTACGGCCATCAACGCGTCAGTCGATGATGTGGAATTCGAACTCTTGCTGACCATCGGCCTGGTGGTCATGGTCATCTTTTTGTTCCTGCGCAATGTATATGCCACCATCATTCCCTCGGTGGCGGTGCCGCTGTCGCTGGTGGGCACCTTCGGCGTGATGTACGCGCTGGGCTACAGCCTCGACAACCTCTCGCTCATGGCGCTCACCATCTCCACCGGCTTCGTGGTCGATGACGCGATCGTGATGATCGAGAACATCTCCCGTTATCTGGAAGCGGGCGAAACGCCGATGCAGGCAGCGCTCAAGGGCGCAGAGCAGATCGGCTTCACGATTATTTCGCTGACCGTTTCACTGATCGCCGTGCTCATTCCGCTACTCTTCATGGGGGGCGTGATCGGACGCCTGTTCCGCGAGTTTGCCGTCACCCTGGCGGTCACCATCATTCTCTCCGCCGTGGTCTCGCTCACCCTCACGCCCATGATGTGTTCGCGGATTCTGCGCCACACACCCGCGGCAGAGCAGGGCAGATTCTTCAAGGCATCGGAGCGCGTGTTCGAGAACATCATCGCATTCTATGGGCGCACGCTCAAGTTTGTCTTGCGTTTCCAGGGCGTCACGCTGCTGGTGGCCGTGGCCACGTTGCTGCTGACCGTCGCGCTCTACATCCTCATCCCCAAGGGATTCTTCCCCACGCAGGATACGGGCGTGATCCAGGGCATCTCGCAGGCTCCGCCCAGCACCTCATTTGCTGCCATGGCGGAGAAGCAGCAGCAACTGGCGCGCATTGTGCTGGATGATCCGGCGGTCGAGAGCCTGTCGTCGTTCATCGGCGCCGACGGCACCAACACCACGCTCAACAGCGGCCGCATGTCCATCAACCTCAAGGCCATCAACGTGCGCGACATCAGCGCCGCCGACGTGATCCGCCGCCTGCAGAAAAAACTCAAGGATGTGGACGGCATCGAGCTCTACATGAGCCCGGTGCAGAACATCACCGTAGACGACCGCGTGAGCCGCACCCAGTACCAGTACACGCTTGAAGATCCGGACGTGAACGAGCTCAACCTCTGGACGGGCAAGCTGGTGGACGCGATGAAGAAGCTGCCCCAGCTGGCCGATGTGGCCACCGATCAGCAGACCGGCGGGCTGGCCGTCTCGCTGATGATCGACCGCGTGACCGCGTCGCGACTGGGGATTGCGCCGGACACCATCGACAACACGCTCTACGACGCCTTTGGGCAGCGCCAGATCAGCACCATGTACACGCAGCTGAATCAGTATCACGTGATTCTGGAGGCCGATCCCAGCATCCAGGCGAGCCCGGCCCGGCTGCAGGACCTGTACATCCAATCGAGCGCATCCTCCGGCGGCTCGGGTCCGGGCGCGTCTTCTTCTTACGCGTCGTCGGGCTCGTCGTCTGCCGGCTCGAACGCAACCACCGCCTCCATCGCCTACACTCCCTCGTCGGGCGTGCTCACCTCGCCTGCCAATGCGCTCACCTCCGGCGTGGGCACCACCAGCACAACAGTCTCTTCGGCCAACACGGCCACCAGCTCCACGGGCTCGGCTGCGGTTCCGCTCAGCGCCTTCACTCACCTGGTGCCGGAGACTGAGTCGCTCTCCATCAGCCACCAGGGCCAGTTCCCGGCCGTCACCGTCTCCTTCAACCTGGCCCCCGATGCGGCGCTGGGCGGCGCCATCACCGCCATTAACAAGGCACAGCAAGACCTGAACATGCCGGCCAGCGTGCAGTACGGCTTCCAGGGCACTGCGGCCGCGTTTGAGGGTTCGCTCTCCAATGAAGGGCTGCTGATTCTGGCTGCGCTGGCCGCGGTCTACATCGTGCTCGGCGTCCTCTACGAGAGCTTCATCCACCCCATCACCATTCTCTCCACGCTGCCCTCGGCCGGCGTGGGCGCGCTGCTGGCGCTGATCATCTTCAAGCAGGATCTCAACGTTGTGGCCATCATCGGCATCATCCTGCTCATCGGTATCGTGAAGAAGAACGGCATCATGATGGTGGACTTTGCGCTGGAAGGCGAACGCGAGCGTGGGTTGAACTCCACCGACGCCATCTACGAGGCCTGCCTGCTGCGCTTCCGTCCCATCATGATGACCACCATGGCCGCGCTGCTGGCGGGCATTCCGCTGGCTCTGGGCACCGGTATGGGCTCGGAACTGCGCCGGCCGCTGGGCATCGCCATGGTGGGCGGCCTGCTGCTCAGCCAGGTGCTTACCCTCTACACCACGCCGGTCATCTACATCTTCTTTGACCGCTTCGGGCATGGCGTCAAGCGCGTGCACGCGGCCATCAATGGCGGCTCCGAGGCCCAGCCGGCGGAGGGCGCATGAACATCTCCGCCCCATTTATCCGGCGTCCGGTAGCCACCACCCTGCTGACGGCGGGTATCACGCTGGCCGGGGCTATCGCTTTCAACGTCCTGCCGGTCTCGCCGCTGCCGCAGGTCGATTTTCCCACCATCTCGGTACGGGCCGGTTTGCCTGGCGGCAGCCCGGAGATCATGGCGTCTTCCATCGCCGCTCCTCTGGAACGCCAGTTCAGCCACGTCGCCGGCGTCACGGAAATGACGTCGTCGAGCTCGCTGGGCAGCACCAACATCACGCTGCAATTCGACCTGAGCCGCAACATCGACGGCGCGGCGCGCGACGTGGAAGCGGCCATCAACGCCGCGCGCACCTACCTCCCCGCCAACCTGCCCGGCAATCCCACCTACCGCAAGGTGAATCCGGCCGACGCGCCCATCATGATCCTGGGGCTGACATCGGACAAGTACGACAAGCCTACGCTCTATGACGAGGCATCGAGCGTCATTGCGCAAAAGCTGTCGCAACTGCAGGGGGTGGGGCAGGTGGGCGTGGGCGGCGGCGCAGGCCCGTCGGTGCGCGTAGAGGTGAACCCCACGCTGCTGAACAGCCATGGAATCACCATCGCGCAAGTCCAGTCGATGTTGAGCCAGCAGAATGTGCACGAGGCGACTGGCCAGATCGCCGACGGCGACCGCACCCTGGACATCATCACCAACGACCAGATGCACCAGGCCGACGAGTACAAGCCGCTGGTGGTCGGCTATCACAACGGGCAGGCGGTGCATTTGTCCGATGTGGCCGACGTATCGAACGGTCCACAGGACCTTCGCCAGGCCGGCTACCTGGACGGCATTCCCTCGGTCACGATGGTCATTTTTCGCCAACCAGGCGCCAACATCATCGAGACCAACGATCTAATCAAAGCCGAACTTCCGTCAATCGAGGCGTCCATTCCGAAAGGCATCAAGGTCACCGTGGTGCTGGATCGCACCACCACCATCCGCGCGTCGGTCAACGACGTGGAGCGGTCCCTCATCGGGTCGGTCATCCTGGTGATTTTGGTGGTGTTCATCTTCCTGCGCAACTGGCGCGCCACACTCATTCCCGCGGTGGCCGTGCCCGCTTCGCTGGTGGGCACTTTTAGCGTCATGTATCTGCTCGGCTTCAGCATCGACAATCTTTCGCTGATGGCGCTGACCATCTCCACCGGCTTTGTTGTCGACGATGCGATTGTGGTGATGGAGAACATCACGCGGCTGCGCGAAGGTGGCATGTCACCGATGAAGGCGGCCTTTGAAGGCTCGCGCCAGATCGGGTTCACCATTCTCTCCATCAGCATGTCGTTGATTGCGGTCTTCATTCCCATTCTGCTGATGGCCGGCATCGTGGGCCGGCTTTTCCGCGAGTTTGCCATCACGCTGTCGACGGCCATCGTGATGTCCATGCTGGTCTCGCTGACCACCACGCCCATGATGTGCGCCTACATTCTGAAGGATGAGACCAAGGCGCAGCACGGGCGCCTGTATCGATGGAGCGAGAAGGGATTCAGCTTGATGCTGGCCGGCTACAGCCGCTCGCTGAAATGGGTGCTCGGCCATCCCTGGCCCGTTTTTGTTCTCCTGTTGGTCACCATTGCATTGAACTTCTACCTGATGTGGATCATCCCCAAGGGATTCTTCCCGCAGCAGGATACGGGCGCCCTTGTGGGCGGCGTGGTAGGTCCGCAGGACGCTTCGTTCCCGGTGATGGACAACTCGGTTCGCGCTCTGGTGGGCGTCATCAAGGCAGACCCTGCAGTGGCCCACGTGAACGCCTATACGGGCTCGTCCAACGGCGGCTTTATTTACATTGCGCTCAAGCCTCTGGGAAACAAGTGCAAGGACCCGCAAGCACCGTGCGATGTACGCCAGGCCTCAGCCCCGGAGATTATCAATCGTCTGCGCCCCAAACTCAACCGGCTTCCCGTTGCCTCGGCCTTCCTGCAGGCGGCGCAGGACCTGCGTATCGGGGGAAGGTCGAGCGCCGCGCTGTATCAGTACACCATCCAGTCGGATAACGTGGCTGACCTGTCGAAATGGGGGCCCATTCTGCTGGCCGAGATGAAGAAACTGCCCGGCTTTCAGGATGTGAACTCCGACGCACAGAACGCGGGCCTGCAGGAACTGCTCACCTACGACCGGTCCACGGCCTCGCGGCTGGGCCTTACGCCTGCCTCGCTCGACAGCTCGCTCTACGGAGCCTTCGGACAGTCGCAGGTCTCCATCATTTACACGCAGTTGAACCAGTATTACGTGGTGCTTGAGGTTGCGCCGCCTTATTGGCAGGGTCCGGAAGGGCTGAAGAACATCTATCTGAATACGTCCGGCAAGGGCGTGATTCCGCTCTCTACCGTGACCAAGTCCGTCGCCAGCACCACGCCGCTGGTTATCAACCACACCAGCTCGTTCCCGTCGGTTACAGTCTCCTTCAACCTGGCCACCAATATGTCCATGAGCGACGCTGTGCGCGAGGTGGGCGAGATGCAGCAGAGGTTGAATATGCCGGAAACGGTGCGCGGCTTCTTTGCCGGCACCGCGGCGGCTTACCAGACCTCGCTGGCCAGCGAACCGATTCTGGTGATTACGGCGATCTTCTCGGTCTACATCGTCCTCGGCATACTCTATGAGAGCCTGGTGCATCCGCTCACCATCATCTCCACCTTGCCTTCGGCCAGCGTGGGCGCCATGCTGGCGTTGATGGCGTTCAAAATTGACCTCAATGTGATCTCCATCATCGGTATCATTCTGCTGATCGGCATTGTCAAGAAGAATGCCATCATGATGATCGACTTTGCACTGGTGGCCGAGCGTGAGGAGGGCAAGACGACGACCGAGGCCATCCTCCAGGCCTGCCAGCTGCGCTTCCGCCCGATCCTGATGACCACCATGGCCGCGATCTTCGGCGCGCTGCCGCTGGCCTTCGGCACCGGCACCGGCTCCGAGCTGCGCCGGCCGCTGGGCATCACCATCGTGGGTGGCCTGATCGTGAGCCAGATACTCACTCTCTACACCACGCCGGTGGTCTACATTCTGTTTGACTGGGCGCGCCTGGCGGTCGGGGGCAAAAGCCATCCGGCCGTGCTTCAGCCTGGGGCCGCCGAGGCTTCCTAGCAGGCAATGCGCATGGAGTTGGATATGAACAAGTCGAGATCGCAAACCCGGAAGGTGTCTATCGTCCTCAGCGCTGCGCAGGGCGCGCTGTTATGCGTCATACCGTGCGCGATGCTGACTGGCTGCAATGTGGGCCCCAAGTACACGCCGCCCGCCATGACCGCGCCCCCGGCGTACAAGGAGTCGCCCGCGCAGTTCAAGGAAACCGGCGATCAGGCCAGGGGCGCATGGACCGTGGCCCAGCCTCAGGACGCGGCGCTGCGCGGCAAGTGGTGGGAGATCTACAACGAGCCGGATTTGAACGCGCTGGAAGACCAGCTCAACGTCGACAACCAGAACATCCGCGAAGCGTTTGAGAACTTCATGGAAGCTCGCTCGCTGGTACGCGAAGCTCGCTCGCAGCTGTTTCCCACAGTCAGCGTCGGACCCTCCTACACCCGCGCGCAGAGCTCCTCCAATCTCGGCTCCGGCGCTGTCGCCGGCAGCCAGAGCGGCAATCAGTCACAAACCTTCTCGCTTCCCGGCGAAGTCTCCTGGGAGCCCGATCTGTGGGGCAAGGTGCGGAGCCAGATCCGCTCCGCCCAGTACAACGCGCAGGTGAGCGCTGCTGATCTGGCCCTCGAGCGGCTCACCGAGCAGGCCAGCCTGGCGGAGTATTTCTTCGAGATTCGCGGCCAGGATGCATTGCAAAAGATTCTTGACGAGGCCGTCGCCGCCGACAAGAAATCTCTCGACGCCGAACAGGGCCGTTATGACACCGGCGTCGACGACCAGATCTCGCTGGTCGAGGCGCAGACCACGCTGGCCGGCGCGCAATCGGCCGCCATCAACAACAAAGTGGCGCGCGCTGAGTACGAGCACGCCATCGCCGTGCTGATCGGCAAGCCGGCCTCCAGCTTCTCCATTCCCGTCGTCGCCAAGACCACTGCGCCGCCGCCCATCCCCATCGGCGTGCCCTCGCAGCTGGTGGAGCGCCGTCCGGACGTGGCTGCCGCGGAGCGCACCATGGCCTCGGCCAATGCCCAGATCGACGTCGCCTTCGCCGCTTACTTCCCGTCGCTCACCATCTCCGGCTCAGGCGGCACGGAGAGCTCGGCCATCGGCAAGCTGCTGGCTGCCTCCAGCCGCTTCTGGTCGGTCGGCCCCACGCTGTCTGAGACGGTCTACGACGGCGGACTGCGCCGCGCCACCGTCAACCAGACCATCGCCACGTACAACGCCGATCTGGCCGCCTATCGCCAGTCGGTGTTGGCTGCGTTCCAACAGGTGGAAGATTCGCTCGCCGCCGTGCGCATCCTCTCCGACCAGCTCGTCCGCCAGCAGGAGGCCGTCGAGCACGCCACAACCTACCTGAAGTTGGAGCAGGCGCGCTACGACACCGGCCTCGATCCGTATATTGATCTGGCCTCCGCGCAAATCACCTTCTACTCCAATGAGCAGTCGCTGGCCGCACTCCAGATCCAGCAGATGACCGCGTCCGTCGGGCTGATCCAGGCGCTGGGCGGCGGCTGGGACAAATCGCAGCTGCCCACCCCCGCACAGGTGACGCAAAAGCCGCAGCCGGCTGACACGGCCATCCAGCACTAGGGCTGGCATCCGTTCCCGCTCAGGCAATCGGAAACGCTCCGGCGCCGGAGCCGTACGGCTGCGTGTCCGCCTGGGCAGGAAAGACCTATCCTGTTCCCATCGCATCGGGGTATACTGCTGTTCCGCGACGGCAAGTCTTCCTGGGATTCGCTCCCCGTGCCGTAGTGTTGCTCCAACTGCCAGGAGGGACAGATGAAGATTACCGACACGATTGGATTGGTGCTGAAAGGCAAGGGCCACAAGGACGTGCTGTCGATTGCACCCGAGCAGTTGGTTTATGAAGCGCTGGAGCTGATGGCCAGGCACGACATCGGCGCCCTGCTGGTGCTCTCGGGCTCCCACTTGGCCGGCATCCTCTCCGAGCGCGATTATGCCCGCAAGGGCGTGCTCATTGGTCATCTCTCCAAAGAGACCCAGGTGCGACAGATCATGACCAGCCCGGTGGTCTCCGTCACCAGCGGGCACACAGTCGACGAGTGCCTGGCGTTGATGACCCAGTATCGGATTCGCCATCTGCCGGTGCTCGAGGGCGAGACGGTGGTGGGCATCATCTCCATCGGCGACCTGGTGAAGTGGGTCATCTCCGGCCAGGAGCGGACCATCCAGGACCTGCATGGCTACATCGCGGGAGCCTACCCCGGGTGACGCTGGACTTTCCCCGGGAGAGGCAGATTCTGAGCACTTGCTGCGCAATTAGTTGCGCGGTCGCCATCGGTCTACCACCTAAGTAACTGACCCCGAAGGCCGATGATTTGGACCTCCGATTGCTCTCTCCTCCCTATATCCGATTAGGTCAAGGGGGTCTGTAATGCATTTCAAGTCAAGACTTTCGATTGGTTTCGTCGCCGCGGCGGCTCTCGCTTTCTCGTCCGCAGCATGGGCTGATTCAATCTACAGCTCTCCCTCTGGATTCGCTTCCGCAACCTACGGCGTCACCTCGGTTGGCTTCCCCAGCCCTGGTTACGGCCTCTATGCGGGCGAAGCGCCAAGCTATACAGTGGGCGCCGTGAACTTCTCCTCCACCAGCAACCTGAACCTCGATGACGCGGCTTACTACAAGGTCAACGGCGGCTCGCCGGCCAACCCCAGCAACTATCTCATCGTCTTTGGGCAGACTCCCAGCGACACGGTGACCATTACGTTCCCCGCGTCCACCGCTTTCAGCATCGATCTCGGCGGCACGTTCAGTAGCGGGGAGGCAATCACCGTCACGCTCTCTGACGGCTTCACTTACAGCTATGACGCCACCGGCTACGTCACCAGCGGCTCCGGACTGGACTTCCTGGGCTTCACCTCCACCACGCCACTGACCTCAGCGACAATCACCTTTGCCGACAATCCCGACTACGGCACCATCAGCGGCGTCGAGTACGGTGCGGCAACCCCTGAGCCGGGCAGCCTCCTTCTGCTGGGAACCGGCATGCTTGGTCTCGGCCTGTTGGTATACCGCAACAAGCTGTCCGCGTAACCACGGTAAACGCAGCCGGTCGCCAGCCATTTCCGCTCTCCTCGCCCCCTCTTTCGTGTCCAGCGAAAGAGGGTTTCCCTTTGCGTTCTTAGTGCGCTCCGCAGAGTACTCATTGCATTGGCCGTCTCGCCCGCTCGCTGGGTGAGGACGGCAGCTCATGCGCCCGGCAAAACCACCTCGACCTGGGGCGGATCGTGGACGAAGTGAATACTTCGTTCGCTGGGTCAGTGAGCTTTGTTTTCCTGCCCGGAGACGTGGCTGACGACGGGAGCCGCGCCGCATACTCGGTTGTGCGTAGCGAGCTCGACCGGCTGAAGGTCCGTGGTGCGCTATCGTTGGCGCTCATGACGTTCACGAGAAGAGCTTTGTAAATTTTCTGGAGGCAATCGCCGAACGTACGCACTATGCGTTCAACGTTGGGACAGTTCGATCTGTGGCGATGAATGCGTTTTGACGTACCCGATCCTCGATCGTTCGCCGTAAGCGTGGAGCAATTGGAGTGGGTGAAGCAGGAGTCGCAGAGTGCGACTGACGCAGGGCAAACCAAGGTAGTGCTGCTTCACTGCTACCCGAGCGATCTGAAGGTCGGCGGCAGCGAGTTGATGGATGTGCTCAGCAACTTCGGCGTGCGACTGATCGACGTGGGGCATACGCACTACAACGAAATTGCGAACGATGGACGGACGCCCTATTCGGCAACGCGGGTGGATGCGTCTGCGCTCGGTCGGGGCGCGCAGACGCTCGTGGTACAGTCGGAAGTCGCGCGTGGGAAAATGGCAACAGATGAGATACGCGTGGTAATCGGAAATCCTGCGCAGCAGAAGCGCGCGGAGTGCGACCAGGAAAATGCGTTGAAGGCGTGGCCGGAACACGGACTGCTTGGGACGCAGCTGGGGCCGAACAAGAACGGAAAGAAGTGGTGATGATGTCCGCAGAGATAGCGCGCGTTATTCTGCCTTTGATCGTCGCCACGAGCATTGCATTGATGCTCATACGCCCGCGCGGGATCCCTGAGGTCTGGTGGATCTCAGCCGGCGCGCTGCTGCTCATTGTGTTACGGCTGGTGCCGCTGAAGCTTGCCGGGCAGGCGGTCGCAAGAGGCAGCGATGTCTATTTGTTTCTAATCGGAATGATGCTCCTCAGTGAGCTGGCGAGAGAGCAGGGCGTCTTCGATTGGGTAGCATCCGTCGCCGTGCGCGGCGCCAACGGCAGCTGCTCTCGCCTGTTCCTGCTTGTGTATGGCGCGGGAACTCTGGTGACGATCTTCATGTCCAACGACGCCACCGCGGTGGTGTTGACACCGGCGATCTTGACGGCTGTTCGCAAAGCGAAAGTCTCGCCGCTCCCATATTTATTTGTGTGTGCGCTGATCGCGAATGCTGCGAGCTTTGTGCTGCCGATATCGAACCCTGCGAATCTGGTTGTGTTCCACACCGGGATGCCACCTCTGGGGCGATGGCTGACCGACTTCGGTGTGCCATCGTTGTTGTCCATTGTGGTGACCTTTGTAGTCATGCGGATTCTGTTTCGCCATGAACTCCGCGAAAGCATTGAGTGCGAGGTTGAGGACGCCAATCTGACTTCTAATGGCGGGCTGGTCCTCGCAGGGCTCGCTCTAATGATCGCTGTTCTTCTCATGGCTTCCGCAATGAAAAAAGACTTGGGACTACCGACGTGTCTGGCCGCACTGGCGATTACCGCAGTGGTGTCGATCAAGGCCAGGAGCAACCCGCTAACACTGGCTCGCGAAATCAGCTGGGGGACGATTCTTCTGGTAGCGGGCCTGTTCGTGATGGTGGATGCGGTCGAGAGCCAGGGCGCGCTTCACCTGACGCAACAGGGTCTCGCATGGGCTTCGGGATTTGGGCAGAATGCCGGCGCAATGATCGTCGGCTTTTTCGTAGGGATCGCGAACAACATCGTGAACAACCTGCCGCTCGGATTGATTGCGGGCGCGACGATTCACGCTGCCCACGCAAAGGGGTTGATCGCCAACGCAGTTCTAATTGGTGTGGACCTTGGTCCGAACCTGTCGGTGACGGGGTCTCTGGCTACGATTCTCTGGCTGCTCGCCCTTCGCAAGGATTCGAGCGGCGAGCCCGATGGAGAAAAGCTCGACGTGAGCTTCTGGAAGTTTCTGAAGCTAGGCGCGATTGCGATGCCAGTTGCGCTGCTTGCAGCCCTGAGCGGAGCCGTCTTGATGAAAATGCTGGTCGGATAAAACTAGACGCAAAGGAGTAAAAAGTGAACTCCGCATGGATCATTCCCTTCATCGTTATCGGAGGGGCGCTCCAGACCTGCGGAGCGACGACGAATGGTAAGCTTGTCGCGACCGATCCATGGAGGCTGGCCCTCGAAACGTGCATTGAGTTGGCGTAAGTTGACCTTCGGTCTTAGAGCAGTTCTCCAATTCATGTGCCCCGTCTGGTTGCTTGCAAGGTGGCCTTTTCTAAGAACTTATCCGTAAATAAATATCGTCTTTCTCCAGCAGATGATGGCTGCTGCGAGGCTGAGTAAGGCAACGTAGCTGGCCTCGGTCTTCTCGAAGCTGACGAGTAGTTTGCGGAAACGGT
>Ga0182030_10010077_pt1 | contig 19277 bp, 21 predicted proteins | sample 812S3MmetaG_FD_121299 | JGI IMG/M metagenome (GOLD analysis project Ga0182030, IMG submission 121299) | Permafrost microbial communities from Stordalen Mire, Sweden - 812S3M metaG (Illumina Assembly) | ecosystem: Environmental > Terrestrial > Soil > Wetlands > Permafrost | place: Sweden... | reverse complement strand
CGTAAAGCCGCAAGCAATGGTTAAGTTAGAGCTTTACACGGTCCGGCAGTACCGAGCCGACACCTCGGAGTGATCGGGAATTCCTACTTCCCGCCAAACGTGAAATTGACACCCGCCACATACTTAAAGTTGTTTTGCCACGCCGAGTAGTTCTTGAAGTGATTCGAGCCAAAGTGCGTTGCCAGATAGTCCACCTCCACGGGACGGATCTGAATCGTTTTCCCCACCGGTATATCCAGGCCGCCGCCGAACTCCATGGCAAAGCCGTTGTTGTCACCACTGCCATTGATCAGCCCCTGGGACTTGAAAATCGTGGCATAGGCGTTGGTGTGGGCTGCGCCGAAAAGCGCCTCGCCGAAAGGCTGGAACGTGCCGGAGTGCTTCTTGATCTGGGGACCGAACATGTAGGTAATGATGTTGCCGGTGGCCGAGCCGGAGTAGCCAGTCTTCTTGATGTCATTCTGAAAGCCGCTGCCGGCGTCGTACGCCATGAAGTCCACCTTAATGCCGATTAGGGAAGTAAAGTTGTAAACAAATGCAGCCCCGCCGCCATTCACATTAAAGCTGGTAATCGGGGCGAGGTTGGGATGCACATTGACAAAGGAATATCCCGCAGTCAGTTCGAAGGCTGGGAAATCTTGCCCCACCCCAGCTATGTTGATTAAGAAAACAAAGGCGAGAACAGGAAGCCAGCTGAGCGTTTTCATGATGTATTCTCCGTCAGAAGTGTTAGTAGCGACACAATAGACTGCTTTATAGAACTGGCAGCCGAGGTCGCTGATGAGCGGTTGTGAGACAGCCGTCAAGATGGCAAGCGCCCGCTACTCCATTGGGATGAACTGCGGAGCAGTTGCTGGCAATTGCTTTCATCGGTGTCTCCGTAGTGGCGCGTAACGCCGCAGACCGATATCCTGCGCAGTCAGCGACCCTCCACTCGCTATACTGAAGCGATGACAGCACGGTCAGTCTTTAGGCTGGCGTAAGGTCATGCAACTCTTCTTCGGCGGCCAGCCAGTCCTGCACGTCCATACCGTCAGCATATCCTCGTTGCTCGTAGAGCTCATAGGCCCGCTTGCGGATGACCTCCTCGGGCGCGCAGGCGTTCCCATTCTCCGAGACCGAAACTGCCGGGGTCGGTTTCTTGCCCGTTTTCATAGAGGTGCGTTTCTCCTTTTGATTGGAATGATGCTCATCTTTCCCACGCAAAAATCCGCTTCCAGTCGTTCTTGATACTGATGACGACCCAGCCCTTCGACTTGGCTTCGTCGTATAGCGATTGGGTGAACGTTCCTATCTTGGTATCAGGTAATCCCATGGCCGGGCCGTACGCATACTCACGCCGGGCGTCGTCGTGCAGCACGATCATCGCTAACGTTGCTCCACCGCCGGCTTGGGTATATTCCAGCATTTGCTGGTCGCCGGTTGAGTTGCCGAACGCGGCCTTGGGGTGGCGGCCAATAAATAGATAAATGTCTTCCGGCTTTCCTGAGAAATCGTCGTTCAATAGGAGCTTCGGCGGCCTTACAAGAATGCCCTGGCCTCGTGTGTCATAGGTATAGTGTGTTTCCAAGGCCGAGCCTATGACCTGCTCGGGGGGAATGCCGTACACGAGTTCGCCGTATACACGTACGAAATCCTGGCCGCCGCCGGTCACGATATAGGTCTTGTAACCATTGGCTCGGAGATACTGCATGACCTCCAGCATCGGCTGGTAAACAAGATCGGTGTAAGGCCGATTCCAGCGCTGGTCGCGAGCCTTTGCCAGCCAGTCCTGCACGATGTTTTGAAACGTCTCAACTGTCATGCCGGTGTGGGAGGCAATCAAGATGGTTTCCAGGTCCTTCATCGTCAACCTAGCCATCGCCGCGTGGTCGCCGGAGAGCACCGTCTGGAAAGGCTGCGTTGTCATCCACTCAGGATGTTGCGGGGCCAGCCCGACAATCCGCTCAAAAGCGAATATGAACTGTGTATACATGGGGTGTTCGACCCACGTTGTGCCATCCTGGTCGAAAGCGGCGATTCGTTGTCCAGGTGGGACGAAGTTAGGGCTGGCGGGGTCGGTGGTGACCTTCACGAAGTTAAGGATTCCCAGCTTCGCCGGGCCGTCATTCCATGAAGGAAGCGGATCTTGCCCCTGTGCGGCCGCGCGGAGAAGCGGTAGCAAACAAAACAATAGCGAGATACAGACATACGACCGTTTCTTCATGGTTTGGTGTTCCTCCCTGAACCCATCCCCTCTTGTTTAGTCGGGTGGCCGTGGGCGGATCCGCAACTAGTGAGGACCAGTATGGGAACCAGGCAGGTCGCTGGATTGCCCTTCAGTGTCTGGCATACAGTGAGGCCGTTCGTTGTCGGTACCGCCCCATCGACCGGAGCGATGTCAATGCGTTCGCGATGCGAAGGTTTCAAGGCCTGATCGACACACTTTGCACGGAACGTCGGAAGTTGCCCGGACTGAGATAAATCCGAAAAAGGTTGCCGATAATGGTCGTCAGCACCAGCGATCAAGATCGTCACTCGACTGTCGTTCTGGCTGGAAGGATCCATGATTGCGGCTTGGTCGACGTGACATCGTTTTCGCGACTTACGAAACGACGCACATCCGGGATCATGGAGAGCATGAGAACCTCCAAAGGAGGCCAAAGGAAAGAGAACTGTAGTGCTTTATCATCAATAGGTTAGAAGGCACGGTTGGAAAGGCCGCGGACTCCAATCAGGAGAACTGTTTCTTCCCGGCATACTGTATGGGATTAGCACATAGGGCCACGACATCCAGCAGAAGATCGTGGCAAACAAGCTCTAGTAGCCGTACTCCTAGAGGCAACCGGCCGGAAAATCGCCGCTGCAGGCAGGATGGAATACTGTTCACTAAGTCCTCAAGGCTGTATTTCTCAACTCTAGCATGCCGTGGGTTCCGCCACGCAATGCCTCCTTCGACACGAGAAAACGATCGACTGACCTTCAGCGGCTATTCGACTTGACCTGCTCACACCAGGAGCACTTCTGCCTGGGGGAAGCCTTGCTGCTCGCTGCCAACGTCGTACTCCTTAGCCGCCGAAACCGGGGCCGACCGGATACCCAGGCTGCAGCAAGAATCGCAGGGGCAGTATCGATTCTGATCGCTAATATCGTGCCCAAGAGATCTGCCGCTACCCCCGCGACTGATGTGCATGCGCTCTTGGGATCAGGACTGTCACCACAGATTAAAGCGCATAGCCGATTGGTTCCGGGTGATGCGACCAACCGCCAGCCGGACGAGCGCGACCACACAGAGCAACCTAATCGTCACCGTTTACTGGCCCATCAGCGTCAGGGCGTTGCGAATGGGGGCGCTGGAGATCCGCATGACTCCTCTATATGGCCGATTCATCTCGATAATGAGAAAGACCGCGCCCGCAACCGAGAGCGCGCCAACGAGTAAAGCCGCAACGACGGTTGCGTTGAGGCGCGCGAAAAGACCGAAGCCAACGAAGAGAACCACAAGCCAAAACACAAGTATCGTGAGGAAGGGCCAGGAAAGGTCTTCCCCGGCCTGTTCGTCCAGCAGGCGATGGGTCTCCCATAGACCTACGAGCAACTGCAGCGCCCGGCTCTGGTCGAGCCGCTGGGCATCCGTCTTTGGCGACAGGTTCGCGATCCGATGAAAAAGCTCCTCACCTTCCCTTTGCGCCAGCAATGGATCGTAGGTGTCCGCCCTTACACCATCCCCCGGCCAAGTTCGCACAATGTCAGCCAATACGATTCGGCGAAGCTGGTTGCGCGGTTCCGTGGCATCCGGCCCAAAGCGGGCCAGAATGCGATCGAGCTGTAATAAGTGAATACCTAGTTGCTGTACCTCAGCTTTTTGCGTGTCATAGGAGCTTTTGGCCGAGGAGATGAGTAGGCTGAGGACGAGTGCGGCCACGGTTGCGACTAGACCCATCACCAGTTTGAGAACCTCTTTTGAGCCTTCGTCTCGATGGTGCGCCGGTAATCTGGCGCCGAGGAGGTTACCTAGCATGCCCCCGCCGAAAGTGGATCCGAATACAAGGACGGCGATCAAGATGGAACTCATGCCGAGCAGCCCCCAAATCAGACCGATATCCCGGCCATTTGCTGCGACTGCCGCTCTGGCACGGGACGATGCCATGGCGAAGTATCGAAATACCGAGCTAATCGCTCCGAGATCTCATGATAGACAGATGTCGTCTCGGTGTCTGTGATGTCAAGCACGTTTCTACGCAAAGGTAGTCGCCGTGGCGGCTGCGGGACAGGAAACGGTCGGAACAATCTGGCCGGAACGCGATAACCGCAGCAAGCTCCACGGGAAGACGGTACAGGTCTATTGGCCGCCCGAGGAGATGGTCCCCGGGCCGAGCGATTTCATGTTCCGAGTGGCGGGGCGGCCGCCGCAGTGACGGTCAGAATTGAGGAGGCACCGCCGGCAGCGCTGCTGAGTCGATGCCTTCGCACATTGCATTGTCAATGGACAAGTTGCCGTGGGCGTCAAGCCTTACCGTCCAGATGCTGTCGTAATCAGTGTCCGGCCAAGCCGGCGCCAGCGGGCCGTCTCCGTGATAGGTGGCCAGCAGTGCATTGATTGTCGGCTGTATGTATTGGTAAGCCCAGGCCAGCAATACCTTCTGATTAGAGAACGTGCGCCCGGTGAACAAAAGCGCACTGGTTTCGTTGGGGGCGTTCGCATCGGTCAGCAAGAAGCTCGCGAACAGGTTGTAGGGCAGGTTATTGGCGATTGCATAGGGTTCGGCCGTCAGGGCGGGCGCAACCGTCGACCAGTTGGAATCGCCCGTGGCGCTATCAACAGAGCCCGGGCCAAATTGAGCAGGGTCGATCGAATATACCTGGTCGGGGCTGATTTTGCCGCGCAGCGCGTTGGGAAGATCCAGCGCGCGCCATTGTCCCGCGCCCACATAGTTGTTGTCGTCCCAGTAGCCGAGGGGATGCGCCTCGGCATGCCGAATGATGTAAACGGTTTCGTCGGTATTGGTTCCCGCTGGAATTACAGCGCCACTTTTGCCTCCAGTCACGGTGATGCTGAAAGGCTCCTGCGCCACGCATGCAGTGCTCACCAGCTTCGGCGGAGGCAGCACAGGGTAGGTGGCAGGCGGACTTAGATTGCTGTTGTAGGTAACCAGGCTCGCGCTCTGGGATGCCGCGATCGAGATCGCGTAGATATAGTTGGGACCTTGATAACTCGTCGGAACCGTCAGGTTGTAGCCTTCGAGCTTATCGATGTTTGCCATCAGGGCGCTGGTGGTCTCCCACGGCGCCGAGAAGACATAAAAGCCCGGGTTTGCCTTCACGATACCGCTGATCAGGGCCTCGTTGTCGCCTCCCTCGTCGTTGAAATCGAGGCCCTTGCAATTCGGGCAGAACGGCGATGGCGTAGGCAGTCCGCTGGGTATCGACTCTGCCGAATATGATGCATTGAGCGGGTAGCTCTGGCCGGCATATGGAGTCCCGCCCTTAAGGTCGCTGGACAGGGTGATCTGGTTGAGAAGGGCGAATTGCTGGACCGTCTCCAGTCCGACCATGTCGGGGAGCTGGTTTGCGTTTTGTAAATGGGTCATCGGTTCCAGCGCGTAGATGCTGGTGACATTTTCCGTCCCCAGTACCTGCTGCTTGAGGAACGTGGCCATGCGAAGCGATCGCTGCAAGCCCTGATTGGTAAGGTTTGCTGTTTTCGAATTGATGTCGCCGGGAGCGTGATACGCCAAATCCTCGCTCACCACGAAAATCAGATTGACGTTGCTGGCGCTCAGGGGGGCGGGAGGAGTTGGGTTGGGAAGGGAAGAGCCGCATCCTGCGAAAAGCGTCAAGGCGAGGGACAGGAAAAGCGACAATACGGCGCGTTTGTTCATGATAACCAGAAGTCCTTTCTCACGACCGTTTCATGGCTGGAGCGTCGGCGTCTGTGATGCCAAGTGGATTTCCGCACGAAAGTAACCACTGTGGTGCATCATTGGTGATGGATAGTTGCGACAGTCGCCAGGTGCCGCTTTGGGACGGTGACAATCGGATTGCAACTGGATAATCGTTAAGGTAACAATGCCTGGCCTGAGCGCTCAGCGGCGATCGGTACGACATGTGCTAACGCGGTTTTAGCGGACGGCTTAGACATCCGTATTTGGCGTCGATACTCTGCATCACGTTGTAAAAGGGCATGCTTCGTCATCAAAGCCAGGCAAACTGGCATAGCTGGGCTGGTAGCGGCCATTACTCACAGCAAAATTGGACCGCAGAACTTGCGGACAGGCTTCTCGGTGCCGCAAAAACACTCGACGGTCGACGCGGTCGGGCCCAGTTCTCAGGTCCTAGCGAGCGTGCCCACAATACCAATTCCGCCACCAGGCCCTCCGGCGGAATGCTGATGTGACCGGCATCACTGATGGCTCCCTCTCCCGCATTCAAGAATGCACTGAGGGGCTTTATTTGAGACCTTCTAAATCAAAACAGCGATTTGTCAATCGTTACCTTGACCCATCCGACCGCCTAGAAGAGGTTTTGTGCGGGCTGATCATGGTGCTCGACTTCACGCTTATCGCGGGGTTTACAGCCGGGAGCGGCGCGCAAGCGGTGCGTCATCTGCTGATGGCGGCACTAGGCTGCAACGTCGCATGGGGTGTGATTGATGGCGCGCTCTACATTATGGGTAGCTTGACGGCACGCCGCCAGCGCCTGCGATTTCTAATGACCCTCAGAAATGCTTCCAACGAGCGGGAGGCGTTCTCTGCACTTAGCGGCCAACTCGACCCTTTGCTCGAACCTGCCACGACCGCCGCAGACCGTGCTCGCATTTGTCATACGCTCCTGCCTTTGATGGCGCAGATCCAATTGCCGGCGGCTGCGGTGACGAAAGGGGACATCTATGGATCGATTGCCATCTTCTGGATCGATTTCTCGGCAGTGTTCCCGGCAATTGTTCCTTTCCTGGTTTTCAGGCATGAACCCCGTTTCGCACTCCGCGTATCGAATGCCCTACTGCTCGCATTGTTGTTTGGTGCTGGTTCGATGTGGGGAAAGTACAACCGGGTAGCTCCCTACCTGACTGGATTATTCACCATGCTGATCGGTTTGGCTTTGGTGGGTGTGGCCATCGCTCTGGGTGGGTGAGGTCCGCTGCAGCAAGAAAGCCCTTGGGCAGAACTGAGGATGTCGCTGTTGGCCGTGGCTCTTTGATGTTCAAGATCGCGCTCATGCAGGTTCCACGCCTCGTTCTGACCTGATGGCCGATTTCGGAGACCCGTGCCCGTCAGATGTTGAAACCGATCAGCGAGGGCGCTGCCTAAGGCCAAGTCCAGCCGCCGCCGGATCCTTCGTGGTTTGTACCTGTGCCCCGATTGCAGAGACGCTGCTCGAGAGCGAAGCGTCGGGATACTTGCGAGGAGCTTTCACGGTTGCCAGCCATGACCGCATCGGCTCAATGGAAACCTCCAACGGCGTGCCGTTCCCGTATGAGATTGGGGAAATGTCGCAGATGATGCACAAGCAAAGCTACTGCGAGCGTACAGCACCGGGCGATCCGAAAGAGGCGTATGAATCCCACACAAAATGCCTAGAGCGTACAGTTCCGGTCACAGCAATTTTCTGCCTATTCCGATCACCCTTTCTAACTAACTGATTAGAAAGCGTGTCGCCCTCCACATCGCTACTGGTTCTTATGGACAGTCAAATGCTTCCAGCTCTGATATTCGGTGCAGCCAGAACACTGTTCGTTCTGTTTGTCTCACTGCGCTATTTCTTTGGCCCGTGAGGAGGGGAGCTCACCTACGAGTGCCGCGTTCACGTTACTACGGCAACGCCAAGCGCGCAGGTCTGTTGCTCGCGGCTGTCGCCACGCTCCTCAGCCTTTGCTGGAAAGAACCATCTCTCGCAGCGCAGATCCCAACCTCCAATCAGAAGCCTGAGGGGACGGCTCAATCTTCTACATCGCCTACACGGGAGAATCCGTCTGCGGATTCTACGGCCCAGGTGGACGCGGCGCCTGCGCCAGCGGCTGCCAAACAGCGCAAGCTGAAGTGCCAACACCCGGCCAACCCGAACAAGCGCCGGTTTGGTTGCAAGAATGAGGACTACGACTGGGAAGAGACACTCGCCGGAGATTGGGACGGCGCGCGGGCGGAAGGGAAAAAGCTAGGAATCACGCCCAGCGGCTCATACTACTCCGTCTTGCAGACGAACTTGACCGGCAAGCAGCATCAGATGTGGGGCTATGTTGGACAGCTGACGACGGCGGTGGACTTCGATCTTGAGAAGCTTCTGAAGATTAGCGGCATGTCGCTGTACTTCTCGGACTCATGGGGAACGGGAAGCAACTTGACGGCTGCCATCGGAAGCGTCTTTCCGGTCAATCCGAATTATGCTGTGGGTGCTTATCTGGGCGAAATATATTTACAGCAAAAATTTATTGATGGACATCTGACGGTGGCAGGTGGCCGCCTCGCGGCTAATTATACATTCGCCGGTCTACCTGTCTTCGATAACTATGTCAGCTTTGCCATCGACCCCACTCCAGTATCCATCGTCAATAACGACCTCAGTTACGCCGGGCCTCCGCCTGGATTGCAGTGGGGCGCACAGGCAGTCTACAGCATCACTCCGGTCGTCGAGCTGGCGGCGGGAGCATTCAACACCAACCTCAACTCCGCCAACAACGGCAACATTCTAGCCTTCCAGCAGGGGAACAAGGGTGCCTTGATAACGGCGCAGGCGAGCTACCTCTACAACCAGAGACCCAGCCAAACGGGGATGCAGGGCCAATACACGGCGGGATTCTTCGAAGACAACAACGCATTCGCAGTACTACCTCACGGCTACTTCAAGAGCGAAGGCAACCATGGCGTGTTCATGCTGGGTCAGCAGATGCTGTACAGACCGGACGGACCGGGTACATCTCGAGGCCTGACGGTCTGGGGAGCGTGGGAGTACAGCTCCAAGCAATTAGTCAGTCCTATGCCGGTATTTGGTGGCGCCGGCATCAGTTATCAAGGGTTGATCAAGACACGAAAACTGGACGTCGTGAGCGCTGGTTGGATTTATGGCAAAACGAGCCAATTCATCCCCTATGGCTCCTCGGCGAAGTTGTGGGAAGTTAACTACCAGTGGGTACCGAAGCGCTACATCACCATTATTCCCGACCTGCAATCCATCGTAAATCCGACCGGTATGACAGCGGCCAACGCCGCTGTGTTCGGCGTGCAACTGAACTTGACGTTCTAGTAACCGAAATGTTCGTAGCCGGAGGGGACCAGGGAGACAGCAGAAGCTCAGAATGAATTGCTTTGGCAAACCAGATCAAAATACATAAGTGAGGATCGCAATGGCTCTATTTAACAAGAATGATGCGTTACTCGATGCGGTGTTTGCTGACCAGATCATGCGCACGCCAATTCCAAAGTTCAGGATCCCGGAGCGTGAAAGTCGTGCGGAGGACGCTTACCAGATCGTACGCGACGAACTGCTGCTGGATGGCAACGCCCGCCAGAACCTAGCCACTTTTGTTCAAACATGGGAGGACGACGAGGTTCACAAACTCATGGATCTGTCGATCAACAAGAACATGATCGACAAGGACGAGTATCCGCAGACAGCCGAAATAGAAAACCGCTGCGTCCGCATGCTTGCCGACTTGTGGAACGCGCCCGAGCCGGCAAGCAGCATCGGAACGTCGACTATTGGATCCAGCGAAGCCTGCATGCTGGGCGGTATGGCTGCGAAATGGCGCTGGCGCGCCCGGATGAAAGCCCTGGGGAAGCCCACCGACAAGCCCAACATGGTCTGCGGCCCGGTGCAGGTGTGCTGGCACAAGTTCGCGACCTATTGGGATGTTGAGATCCGCGAGATACTCATGCAGCCGGGCAACTTGGTCATGGATCCGAAGCGAATGCTGGAAGCGGTGGATGAGAACACCATCGTGGTTGTTCCCACCTTCGGAGTGACCTACACCGGCCATTACGAGTTGGTCGAACCCCTGCAGGATGCACTCGACGTACTGCACGCCCGCAAAGGTATCGATATCGACATTCATACGGACGCGGCAAGCGGCGGATTCCTGGGGCCGTTCTGCGCTCCCGAGATCAAGTTCGATTTCCGTTTGCCGCGCGTCAAGTCCGTGAGCGCCTCGGGACACAAGTACGGACTGGCTCCGGTGGGCGTTGGTTGGGTCGTCTGGCGAGATGTGGAGGATATGCCGAAGGATCTTACTTTCGCAGTCGACTACCTCGGGGGCTCGACTCCGACGATTGCCATCAACTTCTCTCGTCCTGCTGGACAGGTGATTTGTCAGTATTACGACTTCCTAAGGCTGGGGAAAGAGGGATATCGCAAGATCCAGAGTGCTTGCTATGAAACCGCCCGCTATTTGGCCGAAGCGATCCCCCGACTGGGTCCGTTTGAGTTTCTCTACGATGGTGATCCCAAAACCGGGATTCCTGCCGTCTGCTGGAAGATCAAAGAGGGCGCGGAGCCTGGCTACAACCTGTATGACTTATCCGACCGTCTGCGAGCGCGCGGCTGGCAGGTGCCGGCATTCGCGCTAAACGGAGAATGCAGCGATTGGGTTGTCATGCGAATCATGGTGCGCCAAGGGGTAAGCAAGGATATGGCAATACTTCTCGTGGACGACATCAAGCGTGCCATCGCTCACTTCCAGGCCCATCCGGTTACGGTGAGCCTCACCGGAAAGGAAGCTGCGGGCTTTAAGCACACGTAAGACGGATTAGCGGCCAAGGTCGCTTCAGCACGGTGCCCGTGAACAGTTGCCGGCACATGGTCACCGTGCCGGATGGATAAGACAGTCGGTAATCAGAAGTGCCGGTGGCCGTCAGAATCGAGGATATATGGCAAACACTACAACCGGTAAATCGTCCCGCACCGTGGCTTCCGCACGGTTAGGTGTCTTCACTCTGGCAATGATCAACGTCGCGGCCATCGTCAGTCTACGAGGCTTGCCGTCCGAAGCGGTATATGGGCTTAGCTCCGTCTTTTATTATGTGTTTGCGGCAATCTTCTTCCTTATTCCGACTGCACTGGTGGCAGCGGAACTGGCGACCGGTTGGCCCGAAGATGGAGGCGTCTTCCGATGGGTCGGCGAGGCATTCGGGGCGCGCGCCGGGTTTCTCGCGATCTTCCTGCAGTGGGTGGAGAGTACCGTCTATTTCCCGACGGTGTTGACGTTTGCCGCCGTCTCCATCGCTTTCATTCGTCCCAATCAGCGATGGGATGAGGCTCTAGCCTCCAATAGCGTTTACACTGTGACCGTAGTCCTCATTGTTTATTGGGGGGCTACGTTCCTGAACTTCAAGGGCATGAAGCTTTCCGGAGCGATTAGCCAGTGGGGCGTTATCGCGGGTACCTTGTTTCCCGGCGCCTTGATCATGGTCCTGGGCTTGGTTTATATCCTGCAGGGACGGCCTATGCAGATATCCCTCAACCTTTCCGGGTTGCTGCCGCAACATGCTGATTTTGCTAGTTTAGTGCTTGCGGCCAGCATCTTTCTGGCCTACGCCGGCATGGAGATGTCGGCTGTGCATGTCAAGGATGTCGACAACCCCCAACAAAAATACCCGATGGCCATCCTGATCGCCTCGGTGATCTCTGTGGCTGTGTTTATCTTCGGGACGCTGGCCATTGCCATCATCATTCCGCAAAAGCAAATCAATCTAGTCCAAAGCTTACTGGTTTCCTATCACGATTTCTTCAAGGTGTTCGGGCTCGAATTTATGGCCCCCATAGTTGCCATCCTGCTCGCGGTTGGCGTATTTGCCAGCGTTTCAACGTGGGTTGCCGGTCCGAGCAAGGGCATCCTGGCTGTAGGCAAGGCCGGATATCTGCCGAACGTGCTCCAGGAGACGAATAAGAATGGAGTGCAAGTCAACATTCTGCTGATACAGGCCGTGATCGTAACCATTCTGGCAATCATGTTCGTGATACTGCCCTCCGTACAGGCTGCCTACCAGATTCTCAGTCAGCTTACGGTGACCCTCTACTTGATCATGTACATGTTGATGTTCGCGGCGGCGATCTACCTCCGATACACGCAGCCCAACCAGCCACGCGTCTTCAAGGTGCCGGGCGGAATGGCTGGTATGTGGGTCGTCGGAGGTGCCGGATTTCTGGGTTCCTTGCTGGCATTCGTGCTCAGCTTTGTTCCTCCATCGCAAATCGCGGTCGGTAGCCCGACCGCTTATCTGGGAATCCTTATCGTCTGCAACATCGTCGTCGTCGGAATTCCTTTCATGATCTTCGCCTTGCGCAAGTCGAAGTGGAGGAGTACGTCTCCCGATGATGCCTTTGCGCCGTTCTCATGGGAGAAGACAGGGCCAGCAAAGGTTGAAGCAGCGATAGAAGAGCTAGTACACCAATGAGCTCGCCGATTGCGGGACCGGCCATCACCCGCGAGATCGGTCGACTCGAACCGGCGAGCGCTCAGCATGGCGCCAGGATAGGTGGCGCTTCAATCAGTGAGTTAGGAAGGAGGAATCCAGATGACTGCGACGGTACCTGATGCCGCCACGATTCGAAACGCGCTGCAGGAAGCCCATACACAGTTCAAGGACGTGGCCGACGGCCAGAACGCCAGCTACATTCCTTACCTGGCTAACGTTCCGTCCTCGCTGTTCGGCCTGGCTGTAACCACCGTCGACGGTAAGATCTTCGAGGCAGGGGACACTCGCTACGAATTCGCCATCGAATCGATCTCCAAGGTCTTTAGTCTCGCGCTTGTAATGGAGGAGATGGGGCCTGAAGATCTTCGGGCCAAGGTTGGTGCCGATCCCACCGGGTTACCGTTCAATTCAGTCGTTGCGATCGAATTGCATAACGGAAAGCCGCTTACCCCTCTGGTAAATGCTGGCGCCATGGCGACTGTGAGTCTGGTGAAAGCAGCGACGCCCAACGAACGTTGGCAAAAGCTCCTGACCATGTGCAGCCGCTTCGCCGGACGACAGCTCTCCCTGAACCAGGAAGTCTACAAATCTGAAGCCGCTAGCAATTTTCACAATCGTGCCATTGCCTGGTTGCTTTACAGCTACGGAACTATGTACAGCGATCCCATCGAAACCTGCGACGTATATACGAAGCAGTGTTCCATAGGAATCACGACCGCCGACTTGGCGACTATGGGTGCGACGCTAGCTGCTGACGGCCTCAACCCAGTTACGCGGTCACGCGTGCTTAACTCCGATAACGTCCCACACATCCTGGCCGAAATGACGATGGAGGGTTTGTACACAAGCTCAGGCGACTGGGCATACGAGGTCGGACTCCCTGGCAAAAGCGGCGTAGGCGGTGGATTGCTGGCCGTGGCCCCGGGAGTGCTGGCAATCTCGTCGTTCTCTCCCCCACTCGATCCGGTAGGTAATAGTGTACGGGGTATGCAAGCCATTAAGTACATCGCAGCTAAGCTAAAGCTTAATGTTTACCTGAATGAAGCGGCTTGCGTCGTGGCGTGAGACATGAAGGCTCTTATTACAGCCAACATTTCAAAAGCCCCCGCTAATTCTCGAGGGCCCGGCTACACCATGAACGTCTGGACGGTTGCCGCCTTGGGCGTTGGCTCGATGGTGGGCGCTGGTTTCGCCGAGATCCGGCAGGGCGAGGAAGTCCGTTCCACGCTGCTCACGTTCTCATTGTTTGTGATGTCAGGCGGGTTGCGCATGAAGGTAACCCCTTGGGAGGCGGAACAGTCGGGCATTGGTCGTGCCGTGATAACTGCGACAAGCCCCATTGGAAGGCGGTCAGCCGAACCCGCAGTACAAATCCGATGTCTGTGGGGCTGTGCTGATTTCTGCCCCCCGGTCATCATAGGCAACTGTGTCCACCCCCGTTTCGCCGCCAGTAAGATTCCAACTGTCGACTGCCGTTGTGACGCTGGTCACAGACATTGGTTGCTTCTCTGCCGCAAACTGTCCCGTTCCAAGTTGGTAGGGAAGCCCGCAGGGACCCTCGGAGTTGGCAGGAACCAATTCCCCCTGCGGGCTGTGCTTTTTGCTGCACTTACGAAGTGACACTACAGAGTGGGATGTATTCGGCGTAGTCGGTAAAGGGTACTGTCTGCGACGCGATTCGCGCGTATGCTTTTCTTTTTCTCGCGATTAGAAAAGAGGGGTTGGCAACATCGGATTTGTGCCGAGAGCGCGCGGAATTTGGCCGTCGGTGGTCGAATAGCTTAGCCTACTGCGAGTTGTCCAGCTCTCACCTCGATCAGGATCGGGAATGCTCGCAGGCTCGGAGGCTGGATCCTAAAACTGCCCATAGCCTGGACTTTCCTGCCGAGTTAAGCACTGGCCTGTCGCGGCCGGTCGGTGTCAGGAACGGTTGGTCAACCCATATAGCCTACCCCTCACAGGCGACTCTTGTTGGCATGGTCCGAGAGCTGGTCTTTGCGTAACGCTGCGGATTTTTTCCTGGCGCCACATGTGAAGCCGCTTGGGAGGACTGCATTTCGATGGCGCGCCCGCGGTCACTCCGATTACTGATGGGCGAGTCGAGTCTTCCAAACATTGAACCAGAGCCCTTTCCGCTGCCATGCGACGAACCGTCTCAGGCCTGACGCTACGATGAGCTGATTTCCACGTCGGCCAACGATGGGAGAGAGAAACACAACACTCCTCCCATCTGCTTTGCAACTCTGAATTGTCGAGCGGTCGATGGGAGAATCCAAAGGGTGTGCTAATCCCGAACAGTATCTCAGGAAACACCACTTCTCCTCGTTGGTAACTCTCGCGGATTCCGACCTGCAGCCTAACCTAGTGCTAACAAAGCGCCTCGCTGTTACCTATCTGGGGTCGTTTGGATAGTCAGATGCTCCACCGAGTTGTTCGGAGTGTGATTCGCGTTTGCAGTGTCCGAACAAGATTTTCCGAAGGGGCAGCTCGTGCGCGATGCACGGGCGGCGATAAGTGGCCACCATGCGCTTTACGGTATTTATTCGAGCAATGCAGTGAGCAGGTGGAGTGCCCACTATGGGAAATCAATTCGTAGAGAGAGGGAGTGTAATTCCATGATCTATATATTGAAGAATCTGCACAAGGAAGAATCAGCCCAGGACCTGATTGAGTACGGGCTGGTCGCGCTGATAGTTGCTCTTGGGGCCCTCACTGGCATGGGCAACTTGGCTCAGTCAATAAATAGCTTGTTTAGCGTTGTCGGCGGCGAACTCACTTAGACCGATTTCTCAGCTTTTGGCTGGCGGTGCACTTGTGCATCGCGGCTTACCTGGGATGCGCGTCGAGCGCATCCGGGCGGGGTACAGGCGATAGACTGTACTCGGCTTGAGGGTTTCCGCAGCTTGGACGAGCAGTCAGTGCCGGGTCAGTCAAGACGAAGTCGGTCTCAGTGACCGTCGGCACATCCCGCAGCTGCCGGCTGGAAGATAGCGACATCGTGTTCATTGCACGAATCGCGCCGACGTAATTCCCAGCAGTCTGGTCGCGCTGGGCGGACTATTTTATACAGTGGGCATAGTCCTTCTACGCCCTCGATGCGGCTGTCTTACTTCGGTGCTTTTCTGGCATTGTCTTGGTGCTGGCCGTAAGCACGTGTCACTCTTCGCCGTGCTCGTCCATGTTGCGAGCTGCGCACCTGGGGCGCAAGAAACCTCGTCACTGTCTGCCGTCAGCTCTTCTTCGGACAAGGTCTTCGACGTCCAGCCCTACTCCAGCGCTGGTCCGGAGAATTCTGACGCTCAGCAGGTCACATGGAGAATCGCAGTGGTGCTTTCGACGCGCCGATTCAAGAGCTCGACCGCTTGTTCCGTGATCCATTCGAGGATTGCCGGAGCAGCGGCGCTGGTGCGGAACAGAAGGTCGTAGACTACCTTCGTGTTCTGCAAGGCCAGGGTTGCCAATTCGCGCGGCGGAGTGAAAACGGTGTGCACGTGCGGAGTGGGTAGCAACTCGCGCTTTTCCAACATACTGGAGCCCGCGGTCACCTCGGAGGCAGGCGCCGTGGAGCTGCCGGAAGCTGCTAGCCTGTTTGCCAATGAGCAAGTGGCTCGCGACCATGCAGCGGGCAGGGCCAAAATAGGTCAAGGGTATTGAGGATACAAGGGCGGACCTGCTTCCAGCGGTTCAGCAACTTCCACATCGAACGCCGCACGCCTCCGGGGACGATCAAACTGCCGCTTGCTGCTGTAGTTTCAGAAAACTGTGGATGCTCTGAGCCAACTGCGAGTCCACCTCGTCGGCTATCAGCATCACATCTGGCAATACCAGGCCGAAATCCACGCTGCCCAAGTTGCGTTGGATCGTCTCGAAGATGCACTGCCTCAGAATTCGAGACTCCTGCACTAGCAGGGACGCGGTATAGCCTTGGCAATGGCGGAGTTGTCCGTGCGCTACCGCGGCAGGACATTCGCTGGCGGCTGGCTCCATCAAGCGTTGTTTACGCAGACGTGAGACGATCTCCTTGTGCATCTCAGGGAGATGTTCCATGCGCTCCTGGTTGGAAAGCGGAACAGCAGTCAGTTGTTCCACTTGTTGCACGCGTGACAACCAGCGCTGGATCGTGATGCTGACATCACGCTCCAATATGGAAGCGACACTCGACTTCGGCGCCCTCAAAGAAGATTTGGCAGTTTTCAGTTTCTTGCGTATGAGTTTAATCAAGTCTACTGCATCAAACGGCTTCGCCAGAACTTCATCTGCTTGCAGAAGAATAGCCGCCATGGCGTCTTCCACATTCGGGTAACCACTAATCACCAACGTCAATGCGTCGGGTTGAGCGTGACGCATGGCAGTGACGACGGCGAAGCCGTCACCAGGATCCGGCATGTGAAGATCGGTAATGAGAACATCAAAGGGCTGGGTAACAATCTGGTTCAAGGCTTCGCTGACAGCCGTCGCTGTAACTACCACAAATCCGTTAGCCTCCAGCACTAGCTGCGTCGCGCGAAGTACAGCGCCGTTATCATCGACCAGAAGAACATTGGGGTTTTTCATTCGGCGGTCTCCTCATGCTGGCGAGAGCTGCCGAAACCTAGGCACATCAGGTTTCAGATAGGCTCGTTCTACGGCTCGCTTCAGATGGGAGCGGATCTAAGCGCGGGTGAACTACGGCTATACGCTGTAAAATAAATCAAAGACGGACCTTAATCAAGAGGGGAATTTCTGCAGGACAGTCAACTCGATCACAGCTCTCATTCCCAAATTGTGAGATTCTTGCCATGGTCGTTGGACTTCGGCACCTACGCGGATGGTTTGTGAGTGCGGTTCGTTCCCGCGGGGATCCCGTCATGGAAAATCTCCCTTCGTGTCAGCAACTGGGTGCTCCTCAATGCCGAACGACCTCGTCGCCGACCCACGGGGTGTCGCGTAGCCCTTTGAATGGTAAGTTCACTGTTGGTCCCTTGACTTCAGGCGTGCTTCGGTACAGGTCAAGCGGTGGGCGGAACGGAATGCATGAAGATGTTGAAACTCCGGGACCACCTGGAATGGACTTGTCGGCGCAGTGGGAATTTCGCCGACTTGATCGACCAGCCCGGGTGAATCGTTACCAAGGAATCGCGAGCCCTCGCGAATGTGCACGATCCGGCTAGGTTCGAATCCCATCAAGTGCGCACAAGTCGCATCGGCTGCCACCGGATCATCCGAAAGCACAATCGTTCCCAGAGGACGAGGCGTGCCGTTAAGGGGACCGTTCCCTTCCATCGCCACGATGCCATCCGCGATAACGAAGTGGATCGGCACAGTGGCGCACAGATCGAGGATGCTCTCCTGAATGCCGTTCCAGTGGAGAATATTCTTTGGCCATCCATATCTTGCCCCAGGCACGACGCCGAACATGTTTTTCAGGCTGAGCGTGACACCGGACCAATGGTGGGTCTTGATTTTTGGCATCGACACCAGGAAGTCTGCTTCCAGCACAGTCCGAGGAAGCCAGAGATCCTTCATGCCCGTATAGCTGGCACGTAATGGGGTACGAATCAGTTGGTCGCGATTTAAGTCGACGAATCGGATGTTCTCGTCTCGAAGATCCTGCCCATAACCACTCTGTGAGAGCACTAGTTGAGTGTCCCGCTGATGTCCTGGTCCCTCGGCGACGATCACGGATTTGGCGCCCAGCCGGCGGAATGATTCAGCTGCAGCGAGAACCAGCAATGGATGCGTGTTGATTGCATTGCCGGGAATATAGTCGACTAAGTTGGGTTTGAGGACGACCGTCTTGCCTCGGACGTTGATCGGGAAGAGGCGAAGGCCCTCGGCGAGTATTTGGTCAAGTTGTTGGGAGTATTGCGATGCATGGAGGATCGCAACTCGGGATCGCTTCGGGCGCTGATCGGAATGATACTTGGGCAGAAGAAATGGAGTCGTAACCGTCGCGCCAGCTGCCAGAGCGGCGCTCCCAATAAGAAAATCTCGACGAGTAACGCTCATACGGTCACTCCAAAAGCTGACAAAGCGCGGCGATAGTCGAGAGCAAGGCAGGCCAACGCTAAAGTGCTGGTGTCTTCGATACGTGGAAGATTGGGAAGAGCAATAAGCGAACTGCGAAGCGAAGCAATCGGCCGACGGTGAGCGCTGAGTGCCAGGATCGCCCACGCGAGACTGCAAGGCGCCGTAAGGGCTTGAGCAGTACGCTCCAAGTAGTCGACGGAGCGTTGCACAACTGGATCCTCTGCCCGATCACGCAGCGCCAACAGCGCGATCGCCGTATCGTCGGCGTGCGGTGCAAGGGCGGTGCCATAGACAACGCCGTTACCTGCATTCCATCCTCCGCCAGGGCATACGCGATCCATCAGCATCGCAACACCACGATTGACCCGGAAAAGGCTTTGTTCCAGACCACCGCAAGAGCAAGGGATCTGGTTCAGAGCAAGAATCGAGAATGCGGTGGGAACAACCCAGCTGACCGTGTCCGGGAACCATGGCCAGCCATATTTGTCTGGGTCGAAACGAACGTGGCGATCGGCAGTACGAAACTTCCATTTCCAGAACCAATTCGCTTCCTTGCCTGCACAGTTCAGCAGCCAGTGGAGGCCCTGCAGCCTTGCGGGTATGGCCGGCACCAGATCGCGAAGAGCCATCACCACCAGCGAAGTGATCCAGCCACCCTCTTGATCATCTCCGGGGAAGACTGGCCAGCTGCCATTAGGGTTCTGCGTGCGAAGCAGAAAGTCCTGAGCACGTGCGATGTCGCCTACAGGCACCGAGTCGAGTGCGAGCGCGGAGTAGCAGGTTGGCTCAATGGCTGGCTGCGAAGACGAGGCAAGAGCAGCCCAGCCTCCACACGGGAGCTGTCGTAGGGCAAGTTCGGCTAAGAGGTCGCTGAGCACAATG
>Ga0182030_10010076_pt1 | contig 19278 bp, 14 predicted proteins | sample 812S3MmetaG_FD_121299 | JGI IMG/M metagenome (GOLD analysis project Ga0182030, IMG submission 121299) | Permafrost microbial communities from Stordalen Mire, Sweden - 812S3M metaG (Illumina Assembly) | ecosystem: Environmental > Terrestrial > Soil > Wetlands > Permafrost | place: Sweden... | reverse complement strand
GTGGAGGGTGTGGGGGGGGGGGGGGGGGGGGGGGGGGGGGTATCTAAAGGTTGCAATTCTGCAGCATAAGCAGGGCAGCTGAAAGGGATTTCATCAAATAATCAAAAGGCGCATTCATTTGCAGACACATATTTATAAAGACCCTTTCCCACTTGCCAACAAGGTCGTGAATACGGAGAGGGTTTCTGGTCCAATGTTTTGTAGCAGTCGTCATATTTCGAGAGAAAGACAAGCTTTGCAAAGTAAAGAATGGACAAATGCACATCTCATGGGCAAGCATTGAAGGGTCTTTCAAAGTGCAACTGTATTTGAAGTGTACGGACGAAAGAAGGGCAATCACAGACACCGACTCCGTGCAGTCAGATTGGAAAGGAAAGGTCCTGGAAATTACCCTTAAAATGAGGTCATGCGTATTGACCCTATATCCATGTCCTAAGTGGGGAATTAATCCACATAGAGACACAATAGACTTGTTTGTTATTATTGTTGTTGTTATTTGGCCAATGATTGTTTTGTTTCCAAAGAACATATAAACAGATCCGCAATTGGAATAGGAGGAGCAAGACATCATTCACTCGTCTGATAAATCCCGAAACTACCTATAGGCCTATCGTAGCAGTGATGATCGTTCGGGACCCTTTAACGTCCACGGGAGCTTCCGCCTTTGAGGCGTTGGCGGATACGCGTCGTGATTGGATATCGCCAGGTGCAAATACATACATACCTCTCACATATGCTCTTGTCATAGGAAGGAGGAAAAAACTTGAAACTTGTTCTGTGACATTCCTCAACGAAAGCAATATCTCATAGCCACCACTGAATCCTTCAACAATCTTTTTATTTATTTTATTTTTTTACACTGTGGCAGTGAAAGTGAGGGCTCTAAATATATAATTGGAAAGAGCGACGGGAAAGTAAACAGTCGCTCGCTTACTAGTACTAGTAGAGTTGTTGCTATCGCGTCCCGACAACGCGATTCATCTGTACTCCCACACTTCGACTCTGCAAAAGAATTTCACGACACGCCCCGAACATTCGCCAATTCCCTACTGGCGGTCAACGACAGTATTCATGAGCTCAGGGGCTGGTGTGCGAGTGCTGTCGGCAAGCAAAGAAGATAAAAGCACAACATCGACGGCGTGAGCATCCTCCACGAAGCATTCCTCGATTTGCGACTATCGCCATTCCAAGCATAATTTGTCTGTCAGCAGCTTCTCCCAAACTTGCCTCAGAGGATACTTCCAGAATCAGGATCTATCACGTCCTTTTTAATCGAATACTCGAATCATCCTCGTCCGGCAGTACCCCACGATCACCGTCTTGCTTGAGCGGTGGCGAACAATCTCTGTTCATGGTCTTCCACCCATAAGCTGCAACACATCTGCATCAAGTATCTGAAGCGAGCATTCCAAGATGTCCTCAGGAGGAGGTACTCTTACGCTCTCCCCAACACACCATGTTGACGTGACATCGGCTGTGCGATCTTTAAGGCGATCCTTGAGCAGATCTCCATCATTCCGCCTCGAAAAACGAGACTCTACTGGCAGCCTGTCGCCACAATCGCCGTGTCCATCTTCACCACATAAATCAGCATCTCAGCAGGCTTCATGCACAACTACCCCGAGCGCTCCCCCTCACACGCCCTCTCCTCTAGTGCCATTCCCACCGAGCATCAAGTTATCATTGCGCGCGTCTACACGTTCGAAAAACCGCAGACCATCTCCCATGAAGCGCGCATTGAGTGAAGCATCCAGCAGCGGCAATAGTGCCACGCCTCCTACTCCAACAGGTCATTCTGCCAATGGGCAAGAGAACAGCAGAAGCACGAGCCCAGCTGAACGCAAGAGCTTCGAAAGGGCCTCAAAAATGCCATTTGGTCTTGATGGAGCCACCCCAGTCAATCATGCTCTCTCTAGATTAAGTGGCGACGGCTGTAGCGAAAGCCAACCAGTCCCTTCGACTTCTAGCCCCCTCAAGCGCAGTGATGCTATTATGAACCTCGATCAAGCGAGTTTAGGCAGCCCAGTCGCAAAGCGAAGGAGTCTACATGGTTCTGCGAGTTTCGGTCATGACTTCAATGTCTTTGATCACGGACCATCATCCTCACCGCATTTCGAAATCCACGACGATTCTAACCACGAGTATGAATTGTCAACCGCCCCTCTTTCTGAGAACTCGTCATCCTCCTTTTCCTCGATGCCTCGAAGATCATCGTCTTTGCGCAAGTCCACACTACAACAGCGACATGGCGAAAAGACCTCATGGGGTAGAAGACATGCAGCTCAAGTGCTTGCAGCGCAACAGCTAAACAATACGACTCCAGAAGCATCAACGCCAAATCCGTCCAAGAACCGTCCCAGACTGTCTCTTGATCAATTTATGCCTCCTATGGCTCGTGAAAGTCCTTTTTCGTCTCAAGGAAGTCTACCAAATGCATCAATGCACATGGTCTCTCAGCCAGCTCATCAACCTCATCCTCTCTCACGAACCATGACTACTTCATCATCCAATTCAAGCATCATTGATGAGTCCCCAACCCATGTTCCAGTTCATTTTGGTGAGCAACCACGACCCAGGCTAGACTTCTCAAAGTCGATGCCAGTAGGCTCTTTGAGACCATTTTCCTTAGAAACAGTCTCTGATGGATCTGGCACCTTCACCACTCCCCAGAATTACAAGTCTGTGAAGCCGCTACCTGCTGCTTTTATGTCAACTGGTCTCATTTCTAAAGTCAATCGAAATCCAGAAGAGCAACAGATCCCTCGCGGCATTAATAATGTGAATGTTCCTGATACTCCATGCAAGAAACACGTTGGTGGATTCGCTACGCTTCCCAGTATCGCGCCTGGCAGTGCAATCGCCAAAGCTAGACACATTCGACACTCATTCGGCACTCCTTCGACCCCTTTCAATGGAAGTTCAGTTATTCCTGCGACATTCGGCAAGGGCACTGGCGTATTTGGTAGTGCGTTTGGTAACCACGGTTTAACCAGACGTGGGAGTTTCCTGAGTGTAGACGGAGATGAGAGCAGCGCATCGCCAGAGGGAAATGGAGATAGCCAAAACAGCGCTGATTTCGAGCTACCACCTACACCAACGAAACAGACTCTTGTTGCTGGCTTTGCACACAAATTGGAGAGTAATGGCAGCCCCAGTAATCACCGAACTTTCCCGGCTTCAACATCCGCTGTAGGCTATGGAATGACGAAGAAGCTGCCTCGAACTAGTAGTAAGTTAAATCTCTGTGCGAGTCCTGGCGATCGTGATGATGAGGACAGTGATGGATCAATGGACATGAACGATTCGCCTACTACAGCGATATTTCGTCGTTCTGTCAAGTCATCCATTTCTGCCCCCTCGTTCAGCCGATCTCGAGCTCTTCGCGGTTCTACCACTCATTCTCCGGCACCTTTGATACCTAAAACTCTTACTACTTCTTTCCTAAGTCCTTCGAAGAAACCCGGTTTTGCTAAAATTAGTCATGTGGCTCCAGCCAGCCCGTTGGAGCGTATAGATTTCTTCGAGAGGTTATCGCCTCGTACACCACAGGATAGCATGATCCCTCCTGATCCTAGTGGTCTTTCTATCTCAAATCCTCGAGATGGTCAAGCCGTGAAGCTAGGAGTGAGCACTTCAATGCCACCTCCCGCGACACCAACAACGGGTCGAGATTACTTTTCAAAGCTTGATAACCGTCGACTAAGTACTACACCAATAAGCACGTTTGCTGCCCCCGAAGTAGACGAGTCTCTCACGTCGCGATTCGAAACTGTTGAGATGATCGGTACCGGGGAGTTTTCGCAGGTGTATCGTGTCACACAACCCGCACTCGCTCCATCCCCAACACATTCCTTCTACTTCGGCGCATCTGGATCGCCGTCGCAAGCTAAATCTCCGACCCCTATCCCTGACAGAGTATTTGCTGTCAAGAAGTCACGACAGCCTTTTCAAGGCACCAGGGACCGTCAACGGAAACTGCAGGAAGTCAACGTGCTTAAAGCGCTTGGACATTCTGATCACGTCGTACACCTCATTGATAGTTGGGAGGAGAAAAATCACCTTTATATCCAAACTGAATTCTGTGAAGAGGGCACCCTTGACACCTTTCTTTCTGAGATAGGTCGGAAGGGAAGATTGGATGACTTCCGCATCTGGAAGATTATGCTCGAGCTTTGCCAGGTATGTTGAAAAATTCTTGTTTCATGACTGCAGCTAATGTGTTCAGGGTCTGACGCACATTCATGATTCTGGTTTCATTCACTTGGACCTTAAACCTGCCAATATATTCATCAACTTCGAAGGCGTTCTCAAGATCGGAGATTTCGGTATGGCAGCAGCTTGGCCTGCCCCATCAGGTATCGAAGGCGAAGGTGATCGTGAATACATTGGCCCTGAGATTCTCTTAGGTCAATATGACAAGCCGGCTGATGTGTTTGCTCTTGGCCTAATCATGCTTGAAACCGCAGGAAACGTTCAATTACCCGATAATGGTCCAACTTGGCAGCGTCTTCGTTCTGGCGACATGAGCGATGTTCCTAGCTTAACTTGGAGTAATGGTAGTTCTGTCCCGAGGGATGCAACCGGTGTTCCTGTGGAAGAGAGCCAGATTAGCATGGATTCCTTAGTCAGTGACGACGATATTGAGACCGATTTCGGTTCTCCCACGATGACTAGCCGTAGACGCAACGTTGGAGCTTCAAGCAAGTCATTATCGCACAACCCTGGGGATCTCTTTGGCTCGATGAGAAGAGGCGAACTTCATCACGCACCTGCATTCATGAGAGATATGTATCATGAGCACGCTCTTGATCGCATTGTTCGATGGATGATCTCTCCAGCTCCACTAGATCGTCCACAAATCCAGCAAGTTCTTGCTTCAGAGGGCGTTCAATGGGTTCAAAGTCGACGTCGCGCTGGTGCTACAGTCTTCGAAGGCAATTGGGGACCAGCCGACGACGTATTAGCGGACGATGCAGAAATGATGGACGTGTAAATTCAATCCGGAAGTCCTCTGAGAAATGGCTCAGCTTCTATCTCTCGCTCGCTCCTGGATAGGATTGGCCAGGGTTGGTTGGATGTATGATTCCTGTTTGAATTTGATTCCTGGCATTGCGGTTTGCATAGGACCGACCACGACTACGAATAACGATACCCATGATGGCACTTATTGCTACGACTCCTTCATACATGATCTTCGAGTCAAAGGGATTCTTTTCGACGCGTTCACGACTGCACAATGATGCGAGTAAATGGCCCAGATTTGGGTCATGGAATTGGTTGAATTGGAGTTATGTAGGAATTATGACAGCTTCTACAAAAGGTTGCCAAGGGGAAAATAGAGCGTTCTTGATAGATGTTTAACGTTATTGCTTGTTATAGCTGAACCAGATTTTGGTTGCTCTGTATGGAATATGTTCGGCTTGTCGAAGGTTGAGGCAGGAAGGGAATTGTCATAAAATGCTGTAGATAAGAACAATCCAGTCCACGACACGGGACTTGTGGCTATAGACTTCAGATGATGAATAATGAAATAAGAAATTAAATCACTCATGAGGGAAGACGTGAATGAAGTGTGGATGTTGTGCTTGTTCCCTGATGCACTTCATTGTCTCGTGGAAATCTCGTCTTACTTCTCCTCAACCATTCCACTGTTCTAGGTGGTTTTCTTCAATATGGAAGAAGAAGAGGAGGAGGAGGAGGAGGAAGAAGAAGTGTACAATACAAGAGACAATTCATTTTGGAGAAAGAGCAAGCGTTTGTAGTTCTTGCTTCTTTCAATCAGGTAACTTCAGTTCCATTGTCCCCTTGGCAAAACTGGGATCAACAATTTTCCCCTTCTGAACGACTAATATCTCTCCTCTAGCTGCCAAACGCCTCGCAGCCTGCCGACACCGTTCCCTTGTTCGCGGTGGATCTTCATACTTTTCATCTTTACTACCATCTAATTCCTTCACCTCACGTAAAACTTCCCCCTCAGCCTCTTCACAAGTCACAACGGAGTCTGTACCAAAGACGTTCTTCCTCTGCGAAAGAAGAGAGACAATCTTACTCTCAAACGCCACATCCAAAGAATCTGGTCTGATCTTATGCTTGCGACAAGAATCAGAGCAGTGTTTGATTTCTGGCCACGCTTTCTGTCAATCAACAATTGTTAGCTGACGTCAACTCACTCTGAGCAAATTGCGGGAAATTCTCGTGGTGTGGCTTTACGCCCCGGCCCCTCTGGGGCTGTGTGTCTCGGGACGAATAAATGTCTCATAGCAAATCAGGTACTCAGGGTCTGACATCTCACCTCAGAACACTGATCAGGAGATACTTTGGTACTTATGAAACTGAGATTGGGGGGGATTGGGGATCGGGATCTTTTACCTCCCACTTCTTCCGCCATGTTATCTGTCTCCCACACGTTACGCATATCTTTTGCAGAGCGGATTGACTATGGATTTCAGGTAATAGACCGGATAGGTGATATTGGGATTGGTACTGGTATTGGCATTGTATGCGTTGTTTAATGCCGAACACGTGAACGGATGATGGCAGAGGCGCGGACGTGGGGGGCATTTCGCATGGAAAGTTTTTGCCTTCCTTCTTACCCTCACGTCAGCCCGGCATGCGGGTACCTGCGAAGGGGGAAGAAATCGAGGCTACGTGGTCCAGTTGGATTGGGAGACTATGCCGAATGGGGGATTTTGCGGAGAGAATGTTCTAAATGGGATGGGATGGGACGGTATGGTACGGTATGGGATGGTGCGGATAAAATGGGGAAGGGTTGGGATGACTGTGCATGAGGGAGTAACTTTTCACTTCCTACCCACGATTGCGATTTCAATACCTAGAGAGAGCAGAGGGCCAAAGGAGAAGGGGATCAGTAATGATGTTAACCACATGGCAGATGGTGGTTTGACGGGAAGGAAAGCAAAAAACCGGCTGGTGGTATTGTAACCCTATAAACCCCCATCAAAATCCTGTCTGTCATATCATACCTGGTGTACTAGTATCGGTGATCGTCTGATCGTTGCTTCAAGCCACCGGCACGCTGGGAGATCTTCGTGATCAGCTACAATCTAGAGCCTCGGCGTTGGGTGATGCGTATCCTTTCCCTTCTGTGCGATGGTCGTCCGGGCTGGGCTGGGGGTATTTGGGTATCTCGTCACCATTATTTTTCTGCGCCGTAGTACCAAAGAGGGAGGACTCCAGAGGCACAGATTGGGCTGCAGCCTTGTGATGGGTTGGCTACAGTAAGGGCAGTAAGGGCAGTAAGGGCAGAATATAGTGTGGTGTGGCACAGGAGGGGGGGGGGTTTGAAGGAATTGCTCGGGTAAACGTTGAACAAAAAACGTAAAACCCCCCTGAGCCCACTCTCACTCTCTCCACTTCCCCTTGCGGTCCTCCCGGACAAGTAAGCTGAACTGCCTTTTTGCAAATAAAATATATATATATATATATATATATATGAACGAGGTCCTCTTATACTAGTACGCTCCTGAGCCAAAGGCCGTCTTCCCGTTCTCCCCGATTGGAATCATTGAGGGCCTGGGCCTGGGCCTCTATAGAAAAATTGGAAGAGAAAATTAAAAAAAAAAGTAATTAATTAACTCGAGCTGGTAATCCCACGTAAAGAACGCTCTACCTACATTGGATGCCAATTGCCATCGCTCTCCCATCCAGGTTCGTCGGCCTACGCAGCAACCTCGCTCATACCATCAAAGCAGCATTACGCGCATGTCCCTCTGCCTTGACTTGAAGTGTATCTTGACTCCATCTTTGGCAAATTACACAAATTACACCAATTACACAAGAGATCACAAACGACGTCCTCTATTTCTGCGCGTCCATCCCATCCCCCCATCCCTGCCTACAAGCGATAGGCACGCTTCACTCGTTTTGACACGAGCACTCCAACGAAAGACCTCAACATTTTCCACCCCTCCGCTTTCTTTCCTATGCCCCAATAGAATCAGAACACGCCGATTACCTTCACGTTGGAGAACCAAACAGCATCGGGACTTGTTCCCGCCATCATCGCGGTACTCTACTCGACTACCTTAATTCGCTCTTTCAAGAGACGCCACGATGGACGACAAAACACCTCTCAAGTCCTTCTCCGGTGACAAAGAGAGTGCAGAGCCACCACAAACGGCCGATGCATCTACTCCAAAGACCGACACCTCAATGTCTAAAACTACGCGCGATTTATCAACAAAGAAAGTGCTACCGAAACGGCAAGCCTCTACTTCTTCCTCGCCATTACCCTCTCGAGAGTCGAGCCCAATTCGAGCTGCAGCAAAGTCTATAAGCCGCTCTGTCGGCCCAGGGAGGCCCAGAAAACAAAGCGACGCCTCTCCAGCACGATCAGCCAGTACGAATACTAACCCACCATCGGCGGCAGCGCAGCAAAGAGCATTATCGGCTACGACAACCCCAACATTACATCCCGTTCAGTCCGATCCTGCTATCAAAGCACCAATACCCCAAAAACTCACTCTGACTTCCGAACTGAAAGAAACGCCTCGCTGGCCGATATCACCAAGACTGAAATCTCCTCCTCCCATCAATAAACCCTCAATTACCTCTCCTCGAAAAGCGGACCAGGATCTCCCATCGATCAATGTCCAAAAACCTCTCACGCAAACCCCAGATCTGCAGGAACTCAGACCGCCGGCGACTGACAGTGAAGGAGACGATTCATTATCTATACCTGGCATGAGAACACCCGCGAGGGGGGTGAGTGGGGCTAGTTCAACGCTGGAGACGGTGCAGGAAATCAGTCAACCGAGTACCCCCGCTGGCCTGGGGATCGATGGTGCCATTGAGAAAGTGGGAGAGAATAGAACTTTAGCGGAGCTTGAAAATCCTATAGACAATGCGTTCAGCAAGACGGTCAAGGGGAAGCAGAATAACGAGAGTGGTAGTGAGAGTGGAGGGAAGGGGGGAAGCGAGATCAAGATGAAGACGACAACAACTGCAGCTCCTGTAACGGGCATACGCCCGACCGGACCTGCCACAAAATCGTATAGCACGACTACAGGCGCTGGCAGAGGGAAACCATCGGGTGAAGGGTCAACACGGACTATGACCGTCGAAACCGAGACTGTTAGTTCGATACCTCAAATTGCTGTCGGTGCAGGAGGAGTGGGCAACAATGGCAGTATACGAACTAAACCGAGTTCCGAGACAATCAGGCCAAAGAAAGAGAAGAAGAAGACGGCACGGAAGACACCCTCGGTTACTTCTGGAACGGGTGAGCAAACAAGACCCAGACTTCACTATCATCATCATCATCATTCTACGCGTGACGATCTCTCAGATGGACTTTCTTCTTTTCGTTCACGATCTCCAGAAAGGCAATACAGTCAAGGCCTGTATTCGTCCTATGATAGTAGTGGTGCAACAAGTCCCGACAGACCATCGTCTCAGGCATCGCGTAGAACGAGTTTGAACATGTATAATGTAAGTACCAGGCTAATCAGACCTCGTCTAGCTTCTTCCAAAGCAGATATTTTCGAAGCCAAAGTCGCCAGCGCAGTCGACGAAGCAAATTCTTCTGACTCAGAGGAAACATTCGTTTACGAATCGAACCCACCAGATGCGAACGATCGACCACGACGTTTCCATTCCCGGACCCCTAGCGCCACATCGATGGCAAGTCAAATTGATCAGAGGAATGGTCCTCGAGGTGTAGATGGTGGTCATAGTGTGGCGATGAAAAAGAGCATGAAATTTGCAAATTCGTATAGCACTAATAATACCCCAGAGGTTCCTCAAGGAGAGGATGACGGGAAAGGTACTGCTCGGAGTAATATGGGTACAGGCAGAGGGACAACACATCACCATCACATCGGTCGATGGGGCCGCAACAACGGGGGCAATGGCCACCCCTCACTCTTTGATAACGAATCTCCTTTTCCTAATGCAACAAAATCAAAACTGGGGGGTAGTTCTCCCCGACACTCATCTCGACCTACAAGCCCACGGCTTGTGAATATCAGAAGCGCGGGTAATGGCAAAAAGTCTCCTATGATTCCGTACGATTTCGACGATGGAGCGGACGACGAGCGAACACCACTTATATCTTCCGTCAGATCCGGGAGATCGGGGCGGAGCCGACGACCAGCTGCTTCATCCATGCGGCAATTGGAACATCAAGCTTCGCGAGAAAGGCGATCTTTCTGGAGCAGGTTTGCGGGGTGCCTGGTTTTGTCTCTTATGATCATCCTTGTCATTTCGGCTTGTATCGTTTTCATGTTTGCGACAACACAACCCCTTGAGGACGTGAAGATCTTAGCGCTCAAAAACGTGCTTGCAAGCGAACAAGACCTTATCGTCGACATGAAAGTGGAGGCGCGAAATCCAAATATTGTCGTAGTGAATGTTGATTCGACGGATCTGGTCATATTTGCAAAGTCCAAATATGCTGGTACAGACTCAGAATGGTGGAAACGACCTTCCAGAGGTGACATACTTCGCCGAGGACTCAGAAGAAGAGACGACGACCCTCAAGATCCGCCTATCGATGGCGATCCTGACTCGAATCCAAACTTGGAAATTGGACATGTTTATAATCTGGATAGTCCTTTGACCTTCGAAGGGTCGCCCTTTCATCATGCCCATTCTACTTCCACGGGTGAGATCCGGATTATTCATCCGGGGAACCACACAACACCAGCAGGAAGCGAACGTTGGGGTCGGGTTTTGCAACACGAATTCGATCTCATTGTTAGAGGAACCTTGAAATATACACTCCCTCTCAGCCAGCAGTTACGAAGCATTAGGGTAGAGGGTCGAGTTACGGTCAAGCCGAATGCAGCCGATCAGGATCCTGATACTGTTCATATAATCTAGGGACCATTTGGTTGCATTCGGTCTAAGCAGTGGAGGAATATCTTTGTGGAATCGACCACAATTTCTTTTGTTGCTCGATGCTTTTTCTTGTTTCAGTCCCTGTACATTGAGCGAAAACGAAAATCGGGTTAGCAATGGTGTGGAATTAGTCAAGTGGCGCAAAAGTTAAGAGATATAAATCAGGATGGACAGCCCTTCATTTGGACAACAAAACTCATGGGCATTTGAAATGTGGCCGGGACTTGGGTTTGCTTCTTGGTGTTTTCTGGGCTAATGGAATCGATGGGATTATCTGCTACCAAATACATAGACGGTAGGAGCGCAATAGATCGAGGCGAGCAGTTGCCTCGGGTCACTTATAACGGCCGTTAATCTCATGCACATGGCTGTAGAGTAGTGGTACGGGGGGAAATGTGGACGAATTTGTACAAAGAACTGTAAGGGAAGTGAATCGCTGGGGATGGACGTTTGTGGTGGTGGTCATGTAGATCTGTAGACAAGAGAGCTTCAGACTGATGAGCGGCTGAAAGATGTGATGTCTCCATAGCCCAACTGAATCTGAGCTCGGTGATGATTGTTCTTTCACTGTCTGGGAAGTAACCACATTAGCTAGTCCGATGTTTCAATACTACTGCACTGGACATATTCAATATGCTCTGGCGCTCGATCATCAGTAGAAGCGGCGTCGTCGCAGATATATGTGCATTGAAAGTCTCAAGCCTACGTTCTTTGTCGATCGTGTAACGAGAGGCATTAGGTGTATAGGCAAACCTTACGTCTTTAAAAAGGGGGAGGGGCGACTGAACAACCTAGCCGACTTCGGGTCAATCTGCCAGGCGGTGAATGGTGGGATTCCACCTTTGCATCATTCCACCAAAGGTGAACGGCAGACAAACTCCGTTTGAAAGTTCTTGAATCGCAATTTACTTTTATTAGAAAAGATCTGATGATCTTTCCTATTTCTTTAGACGTAGTCACATGAATTTACTTTATCCTAATCATCCCTTTCCAAGTCAGCCGTGAACAACCAGTATCCTTCAATATGGCCTCTCATTCAGAAGAGCGGGGCATCCGCATAGCAATAGACGTAACTCCTTTCTTGGCTCCCCAAGTCCAGACAAGCTAATACTCTCTCCAGCGTGGTGGTACTTTCACCGATTGCGTAGGCAACCCAGGAACCGGAAAGATGGAAGACGATGTCATCATCAAACTCCTCTCCGAGGATCCATCCAACTATGAAGATGCCCCCTTAGAAGGCATCAGACGCCTGATGTCCAAATTCCTCAAAAAGGAAATTCCTCGCGGAGAACGATTAGATACTTCGAAAATTGAGTCTATTCGAATGGGTACCACGGTTGCTACCAACGCGTTGCTAGAGAGGAAGGGTGAGAAGATCGCTATGGTTGTGACCAAGGGGTTTAAGGATTGTCTTGAGATTGGCAATCAGTCACGGCCGAAGATTTTTGATTTGGCAATTAGGAAACCAGATGTTCTTTATGAGATGGTGGTGGAGGTTGATGAGAGGGTTACGTTGGAGGATTATGCTGAGGATCCGAAACGACATGTCACGGGGACTAAGCCGAGGGATTCGAAGAATGGGAGCCAAGATCTGGTGAGAGGGCTTTCGGGGGAAGCGGTTAGGATTCTTCAGAGGCCTGGAGAGGAGACCATTCGAAAGCAGTTGAAGGAGGTTCATGATCAGGGGATTAAGAGTATAGCTGTTTGTTTGATGCATGGCTATACCTTTCCAGATCACGAAGCTTTGGTTGGGAAGATAGCGAGAGATATTGGTTTCCAGCATGTTTCTTTAAGCCATGGGCTCATGCCTATGATCAAGCTGGTACCGAGAGCCACTTCTGCTTGCGCGGATGCGTACCTTACGCCTGCGATCAGGAAGTATATTGCTGGTTTCCAAAAGGGGTTTGAGGGTGGTTTAGGAACGGATAATGTGAAGAACGAAAGTGGAGCTAAAGGTGCTAGGTGCGAGTTTATGCAAAGTGATGGAGGACTTGTGGATGTGGAGAAATTTTCGGGTTTGAAAGCCATTCTTTCGGGCCCAGCTGGAGGTGTGGTTGGATATGCTTTGACGTCTTACGATCCAGAGACTAAGATACCTGTTATTGGATTTGATATGGGTGGTACTTCTACCGACGTCTCAAGATATGGTTCTGGAAGATATGAGCATGTTTTCGAGACGACTACCGCAGGTGTCACTATCCAATCGCCTCAATTGGACATCAATACTGTCGCTGCAGGGGGCGGGTCACGATTATTCTTCCGCAATGGGCTGTTCGTAGTTGGCCCCGAGTCGGCTGGCGCTCATCCAGGTCCCGGATGTTATCACAAAGGTGGCCCAGCTACCGTGACAGATGCCAATCTCTTCCTGGGTCGCCTACTACCGGATTTCTTCCCCAGGATCTTTGGTAAGAATGAAGATGAAGGTCTTGATGTGCAAGCGAGTGAGAAGCTTCTTCAAGAACTCACTGAAAACATCAATAGGGAGATTGGGAAGAATATGAGCGCTGATGAGGTAGCGTATGGATTTCTGACTGTAGCTAATGAAACCATGACGAGGCCCATACGCTCACTCACGGAAGCAAAGGGTCACGATACGTCCAAGCATCGTCTGGCAACATTCGGGGGAGCGGGCGGACAACATGCCGTTGCTATTGCCGAGAGTCTGGGAATCCGGCAAATTTTAGTACACCGATACTCTTCTGTTCTCTCAGCGTATGGTATGGCCTTAGCAGATGTTGTGGACGAGCGACAAGAGCCCGATTCCAAAGTTTGGGCCGATGAAGGAGAAGCCAAGGAATCTTTGAAGAAAAAGATCGCGGAATTGAAACGAAAATCAAAGGATGCGCTGAAGGAACAAGGTTTTGAAGACAACAGTATCGTCTATGAAGAATATCTCAACATGCGATACCGTGGGACGGAATCAGCTTTGATGGTTGTAAAACCTGAGAAGGATGATGTTGAGAAAGAATTTGGAGAGGATGAGTGGGCGTATGGGAAAGCGTTTATCAAGAAACATCAGCAAGAATTCGGGTTCACGTTACCGGATCGAGACATTATTGTTGATGATGTCCGAGTTCGAGGTATTGGGAAGAGTTTCGAAGGACTTGAGAAGACCGTTGATCAACAACTCAAAGATATCAAGCCAAAGGACGTTAGGTCTGGTGGAAAGGAGTATAAGAGATCGAAAGTGTACTTCGAAGGTGGTCGAAAGGATACTCCGATTTACAAACTCGAGGACCTTGAAGTTGGTGATAGGATCCAGGGACCAGCAATTCTCGCAGATGGCACACAAACAATTGTGGTTACTCCTGGAGCAAGTGCACTCATTATTGAAACACATGTGGTCATAAATATAGGAGAGCAGGAGCTCAAGGATACTTCGAAGCCAGATACCACAAAGGAGGTTGATCCCATCATGCTTAGTATTTTTGCTCATCGCTTCATGGCAATTGCAGAACAGATGGGAAGAGCTCTTCAGAAGACTAGTGTCAGCACCAATGTCAAAGAACGCCTTGATTACTCCTGTGCACTGTTCGACTCTACCGGCGGCTTAGTAGCAAATGCTCCTCATCTACCTGTACACCTGGGCTCAATGTCAACGTGTGTGAAGAGACAGGCTGATATATGGCGAGGGAAGTTGGAGAAAGGCGATGTTATTGTCTCCAATCATCCAGAATTTGGTGGAACACACCTTCCTGATATCACCGTTATTACCCCCGCTTTCGACGGGAAAGGAGATAAAATATTGTTCTACGTTGCCTCGAGAGCCCACCATGCAGATATTGGTGGAATCTTACCCGGTAGTATGCCACCTCACTCGAGGGAGCTTTACCAAGAAGGAGCAGCGATCAAATCTGAGAAACTTGTCAACGCTGGAAGATTCAACGAGAAGCGTATCATCGAGCTACTGCTTAAAGAACCAGCACAATATCCAGGCTGTAGTGGAACTAGGTGCTTGGCGGACAATTTGTCGGATTTGAAAGCTCAGATCTCTAGTAACATGAAGGGCATCAACTTGATATCCACCTTGATCGAGGAGTACGGCGAAGATGTCGTCAACTTTTACATGATTAATATTCAAAATAATGCTGAACTGAGCGTGAGAAATCTTCTGAAGGATGTTAGTAAACGTTTCGAAGGACAGGACCTTTCAGCTGTTGATTATATGGATGATGGAAGTCCGATCAAGCTCAAGATTGCTATTGATGCAGAAAAGGGCGAGGCAGTGTTTGACTTCAATGGTACGGGACCCGAAGTTTATGGTTAGTACAGTCCAGTTCTCTCCCAACACATTCTAACTCAGAGTAGGGAATACAAATGCTCCCCAAGCAGTAACTTACAGCGCAATAATCTACTGCCTCCGCTGCCTAATCTCCGAAGACATCCCCCTCAATCAAGGCTGTCTCAAACCCATCAAAGTCCTCATCCCACCCAAATCCTTCCTTTCACCATCCGACAAAGCCGCCGTGGTGGGCGGCAACGTCCTCACCTCCCAACGCGTCACTGACGTAATCCTCAAAGCTTTCCAAGCTTGTGCTGCAAGTCAAGGCGATTGCAACAATCTGACTTTTGGATTCGGAGGTAATATTGAGGGGAAGGAATCTGTGCAAGGGTTTGGGTATTATGAGACTATTGCAGGGGGTAGTGGTGCTGGGAAGGGCTGGGATGGTACGAATGGAGTGCATACGCATATGACGAATACGCGGATTACGGATGCGGAAGTCTTTGAGCGACGCTATCCTGTTCTTTTAAAAGAGTTCTCGTTGCGTGCAGGGTCTGGAGGTGCGGGAAAACATAGGGGCGGCGATGGTGTTATTCGTGATATTCAATTCCGGATTCCGGTTCAGGTATCGATTTTGAGTGAGAGGAGAGTTTACCATCCGTATGGTCTTGAAGGGGGAGAGGATGCGCAGTGTGGGTTGAATATTTGGGTGAGGAATGTAGAGACGAGTAATCACGAGAGGGCCGATCGACAGTTGAACCACACGAGCAAGGAAATTGAAGATGAAGTGGTGTATGAGGAGCGACGAATTAATCTGGGTGGGAAAAATACTGCTGCTATGAGCGCAGGGGAGAGAATTATTATCTGCACGCCTGGAGGGGGTGGCTGGGGCAAGGTGGGTGACAAACAAGAGCATCAGGAAAAGGTACCAGATCCGAAGCATGCTTGGAGAGGCGGTAGTCATGCCAGTAGAGAAGAAACAGCACTCCAAGCTTAGATGTAAATTAGTATAGAATACGACAAACGATGATTTCGCTTTGAATGAGACCATGTGGATTCTCGCATGCTTGTAAGTCAATTCTGAGCACGCGTCAGATCACTCATCGTTCATGATCAACGTCTTCAAGATGGGCCAGTTGTGCCACAAATCCTAGATACCAAGTCCTAGGGCCAAACGCCATGCTAATTTCCCTCAAATCTGAGTTCGACAATGTCTGCTTCAATCCTCTTCCTCATCACTCGTGGCATCAATATTGGCCTTTTCTGTCTTCGTTCTGACTCTCTTCTTAGGCACCGTCTCCAGCTCTGCCTCCTCTTCGTCATCATCGTCCGCTGCCGAGCGTCCAACATCGATGCCTTGCTGCTTCAAGCTCGCGTTGATCTCGGGGATGGCTTTCAGGAGAGCTTTGTATTGATCGACGGTCAACGAGATACCCTGATGATTTCGATCAGCGGGATTCTTCTTCCATCATTCAGATGGTTATAAACGGTACCTTCTTGCCAGGAAGATATTCATCATCCTTTTCGTAGAATTCCCGTATGGAGATCAACTTGTTGTTCTTGAACTCGGCGATTTCGACACGGCGGGGTTGTCTACCTGAGGAAAGCTGGAAAGTAAATGTCAGAACAGTATACCGAAAGAAGAGCGTCGTCTGAGGACTCACACTCCAGAATTTGGCACCCTCACTCCTGCTGCCCGTTTGCGCCTTCTTAGTCTTCTTGCTCTTGGGAGCTTTGCTATCATCGTTCGAGACAAAACCACCGTCCGATTCGTAGGTATCAACCTCGGTAATGTTGCGCTTTGGTTTGACCATTTTGGGTGATCGAGACAATGTTTTCTGTGGTTGATGATATCAACAGAGGGGAGCTTTGATGGGAGACGAGACGCGACGCGAACAGCTCAAGAAAAGGCGTAAATTGCTTGCATGCATGTATGTGCGCTACAGGGGTCAGCTCCAAACAGCAATTGGGGCTGATGATCACCGAACTATTTTTAAATGCAGGAGGGAATCATCAGCACAGCCATTTCATTACAATCACCATCACGATCTTGTCGCGCATAGACATTTTTGAATTGTTTCACGAATTTCGACACAATTAGTTACGAGCGGCTTCGAATTCTTACTCAAACGCATGGAGAAGACAGCTTTATCATCTCTCTCAACATCAATCTGTAGTGTCATTTTTGGTCGGTTTCCCATTATGCGCCTACGTTGCGCCCCACGATGAACGGAACTGGCGGAGACTCGAAGCACGGCGACGGCCTCGCTGCTGCTAAGGATGTGGCTCGAACACCTATATCTCCTTCGTCACCCAAGTCGCCGGCGAAATCTACGAGCGTGGAGGATCTGACTACCCAGGTTTTACATTTTCTTTCTACGGCGTCGACGGAAACAATTGCTGGTATTGCGGTCGGGCTTGCGGCGTGTACATATTTGGTCCTTGGAAGGATAGGATTGGTGTTGATAGGTGTTCTGGGTGGTGTTGTCTTGCATGCAACATGGGAGGGGGGGAATTCGGCGTCGGGGAGTGCGCAGGATGTGCGAAGGGAGAAGGGATTGGATATTGTGAAAAGGTTGTTGGATTTGAGAGAATTGGCCGAGAAGGAGGGCGCCAAGGACACGGCCAATGATGCTATTGGGAACAGTTTCGAGGCCTTCCAGCCGGAGACTGGTGCTGCTCTTAATGAGCTGGTAGATGCTGTTATTCGGGACTATGTGAAGTGGTGGTATCAGCCTATTATACCAAAGGACCAGAGTTTCCCAGCTGCAGCTCGACAGACTCTCACGAAGTTCATTCTGGCCGTTTCCAGTCATCTCTCAAGGAAACGGCCTGCTGATACCTTCCTCGACTTTTTGACAAACTCCTCGTCGATTGTGATAGTCTTCCTCAACGAATTGACAGGCGCTCTGGCAGTAACGCCTGGATCCAACCCCCCTCCGGCTGAGGCAGTTTATGCATACTTGTCCCAAAATCCAGAATCCAATCTTGCCAATGTTCTAAACACGAAACAACAATCGAAGAAGTTTAAAATGATTGCGGAGGACATCTTGCAGAATTTTTTAGAAAAGTCAACATATGACTGCGACCCTGCTAAGGTCTTCTTAAAGGAGATATTGGCTGGGATTGTTTTAGAGATGTCCTTAGAAAATTGCTCGAAGCCCGAGTGGATCAATGGATGGATAGTGTATCTTCTTGAAGATGGAGAACCAGATATCAGCCAGGCTATAGACGAAGGCATGACCACGAATGGCTTGACAGATACTTCATTTGATATTGACGGCAATCTTGGAAACATGGGTGTTGCCAAATCATCAAAGTCACAGGTTGCAAAACAGGAGGAGAAAAGACATAGGAAAAGACTGAGTAAAGCCGAGGAAGCCATGGAAGAAGCTATGGAAGAGGCGAAAAGGCTTTCTCAGCTGATTGCCGAAGAGGATGCAAAGAATCTTCGGAGCCGTGCTTCAACGTTAGAATTTGTACCAACTCTTTCGACCAGGGACGCGCCGCAACCTCGTTTAGTCCCAGAAATGAAGTCCGCAGTATCGAGCATTTCTACTACCCCACAAATCCCAGTCACTCCGCCAGATACTCGTACCTCAAACGGCAAACCGCAAGAAGCTGCAATTACTTCTGCGGAGCAATCTCCAATATCAGGGGAAAAGGCGGTACTACCCGCGTCACCTCCTAATGCAACTTTGTTTACAAGTTTCGATCAAATAGTACCTCAATCGACCCCGGTACCTCTCCAAAGCCCACCCCAGACTGTTCGTCGACAGACACTCTCTCTAACACTTCATAATGCGAATATCATAATTCATGATGACTCGACCGCTATGGACAAAGGGAAGATTCGCAACAAGCCCACTGGTGACTATCTTGTTCAGATCGAGCCTGCATCCTCGAAACACCCTGGATGGATGATCGTGCGAAGGTATACTGATTTTGAGACTTTGCACGAGGTTCTGAGACGGATTGCACAGATATCTGGGGTAATCGCATTTGCGGAACAGCACAATACTTTACCGAGCTGGAAAGAACACACCAAAGGTTCCTTACGTGGAGAACTCGAACGCTATTTACGTGATGCTTGTTGGTACCAGCCGCTTGCTGAAAGCGAGGGAATGAAACGCTTTCTCGAGAAGGACAACCAGGGCCAGTCTTTTAACTCAAATCAGAAAACGGGTTTTCCAGGT
>Ga0182030_10010075_pt1 | contig 19279 bp, 18 predicted proteins | sample 812S3MmetaG_FD_121299 | JGI IMG/M metagenome (GOLD analysis project Ga0182030, IMG submission 121299) | Permafrost microbial communities from Stordalen Mire, Sweden - 812S3M metaG (Illumina Assembly) | ecosystem: Environmental > Terrestrial > Soil > Wetlands > Permafrost | place: Sweden... | reverse complement strand
CGTTTCATTCCGTGCGGCATCGAAGCCGATGAAGTCGGAGAGAGGCCGGTCGCGGAAAAGCGCCTGTATGGTCTTTTCATAGGCATAAATGCGCCAGCCTTGGAAGAGCGCGGTATGCTCAACGTTGCGGGTGTTCCAAGCCGGATCGTTCTTGAGGCTCTTGAAGAGGTTCCCCTCATCGGAGCAGAAATATTCGAAGCCGGCCTCGACCATGAGCGGGACGATTTCCGGGGCGATGGAACCCTCCGAGGGCCAGAGACCGCGCGCGCGGTGTCCGAAGACCTGCTCGTGGAGTTCCTGCGCCAGCCGGAGTTGGGCGCGGACATCCTCCGGCGCGGAGAAGGGCGAGGGAAGGGGGGACATGGGCTGGCAACGTCGCGCGATATGGGTGTCGTAGACCAGCGGCATGATGGGGTGAAAGTAGGGCGTGGTCGTCAGCTCGATCTGGCCGCGCCCGGCGGCGGCGCGGTATTCGGGAAGCACGAGACCGAGGATTTGCCGGTGGATGTCGAGGACGGTATTCTTTTCCTTCTCGGTAAAGTCGCGGCCCTTGTCCTTGAGCTCTTGCAGGACCGGAAAACGGCGCACAGCGGAGAAGCCGCACCATTGGAGATTGTAAAGCGTCTGAAGATCGCGAAAATCGTCCACGCTAAAAGTGCGGACGATGGCATCGAGCCTGTCGAGGGTGTAGCCGGTGCCGCGCTTGGCCAGCAGTTCGGCGTAACGCGGAACAGGGCGAACGAGCGTTTCCCAATTGATCTTGAAAAAATTCTCGAGGATGTGGCGGCGCTCTTCGTTGTCGAGGCTGGCCGCCGGCTTGCGGCTGACCGTTTCCCATTCGTCGTCGACCTCGCCGTTGACGAGTTCAAGGATCTGGCGGACCAGGACGGGCGTGAAGTTGAAATTGACCCTCAGTTCGGGCTGCGCGGTAACGAGATCGATCATGTCGAGATAACCCTTGGCGGCATGCAGCCGCACCCAGGGCATCATCGCCTTTTTTGTCAGTGGGTTGACGTAGTAAGGCTGGTGCATGTGCCAGAGGAGGACGACATTCATGCGTGTGCCTCCCCGCGCAGGTAGTGCGCAGCATCCTCGGGATAAACCGTGTTGATGTAGGCGCCCAGGCCGATTTCGAATCCGGCGAGCGAGTTGAAGCGGGGAGCGATTTCGAGGTGCCAGCAGTAATCATGACGCGTGCTGGCAAAACGTTCGGTGTTGGGGCGTCGCAACGGGGCCATGTGCAGCAGCAGGTTATAGCCCGGTTTTTCCAGTACCACGTTCAGGCGCTGCAAGGCAAAGCGGAGGATTTCGGCCAGGTCCTGCAACTCGTTGGTCGTGCAGGAAATAAACTCCGGATGATGGCGCCTGGGGAAAATGGCCAGCTCAAACGGGAATCGGCTGGCGAAGGGGCAGAAGAGGACGTAGCCGTCGTTTTCCGCGACCAGTCGCGAGCCGTCGGCGCGCTCGGTGTGGAGAATGTCGCTGAAGAGGCTGCGCTGCTTGAGAAAATAATGGTCGCGGGCGCGGACGAGCTTGCCTTCGATAAGCGGAGGGATGATCGGAAGCGCCACGAGTTGGGAGTGGGCATGGGCCATGGACGCCCCGGCACTTGGCCCGACATTTTTGAAGATATAGATGTGCTGGAAGCGCAGGTCCTTGTCGAGGTCGATGATCCGTTCGCGATAGCTGGCGAAGACTTCGGCGATGGCAGCGACGCTGAGGTCCTCGAGGGCGAGACCGGCGTCGGGTGTCTCAATGATGACTTCGTGCGCGCCGATGCCGGTGAGGCGGTCGTAGAGCCCGGACGGGGCGCCTTCGAGCTGGCCCTCGACCCGCATCGCGGGGTAACGATTGGGCACGACGCGAACGCGCCAGCCGGGTTCGTTCGGTTTTGTTTTTTCCTTCCGGATCGCGTAGACCTCGGGGGGCGTAAGCCGTTCGTTGCCCTCGGTAAAGGGATCGAGCGCTCCGCTTTGGAGGACAGCCGGTACGTAGTCCTGTGGACGACGTTGGCGTTCCGGGGCAAAGACAACCCAGCTATTGTGGAGGGGATCGCGGCGGAATTCAGGCGTCGTCATGCGGAAGGCAGTAAATCAGGAACCGGATTTTATGCAACTCCGAGCAGTTGACGTGCCGCTGCTACCGAGGAAACGCGTTGGTCGCGCTTACGCGCCAGGAGGTTCATTACCCAGCCGCTCCACGTTATGGGCAGGCCCGGCGCTTTGTCGTGCAGGGGCTCAGGCGCAAAGCGAAGGCAATGGATGGCGACTTCCTGGCTGCTCGCGCCGGGATGGGGCCACGCGCCCGAGGCGGCGTAATAATAGAGGCAGCCGAGGGAGTATAAATCGGTCTGCACGTTGGGCTGCGCTCCGTCGATCTGTTCCGGCGCCAGCGTGTGAATACTGCCGAAAAGTGCGGATCGACCCGCGGGCGGCTCGAATCGAAGAAACGGAAGCTCGAGCAATTTCCAGCCGGATGCAGTCCCGAAAAAATTGTCGGCGTTGAGATCACCATGGGGCCAACCGGCATCGTGAAGCGCCTCTACCGCGTCGAGCGATTGGTCAACGAACAAGCGCCACGCCTCGGGATCAAGCGGGCCGGACTGGATCAATTGGCTGAGCGTCCGGCCTTCGAGCAATTCAAAAATCTGGTAAGCGCCATATTCCGGATCGTTTCCAGAGGTGAGGAGCCGGACCCAGCCGTCGTGGTACGCCTCAGGCGTCTCGTCAGGCGCGGTCAGGATGTCGGGTTGCAGGCCCAATCGTATCGCGACCTCGTCTCCCGTAGTGCCATCTTGCGCACGAAAGACGCTTGCTTCGCCTCCGGAACCGAGGGTTTCAAGCAACTCGTAACGCCCGTCAATGATCGTGTTTTCCATGGGAAATTTTTTTGGACAGGATTAACAAGATTAACGGGATTAGAAGGCAGACTGCATTTTAGACAGGAGTGACATGAATTACATGAAGGGAAAATTCTTTTTTCTTAAGTGAGTTTTCATGTCCTGCATGTTCCTCCTGTCTAAATCCCCTTCCTATAATCCTGTTAATCTTGTCCAAATACCTTCCCTCACAACTGCGATTCGATCTGGAGGAGGTTGGTTCGAATCGGATTCCGGTGCGCCGGATCGGCCTCAACCCGTTCCATTTCCCTGGCGGTGGAAAAATATTTTTCAAAGCGCGACGCGGGTTCGGCATAGTCCTTGGTGACCTCAAACCAGTTCACATAATCGAGTATTTTTTGGTGATTGGCCGCCTCGGCGATCCGCAATCGATGGGCCTCCTGAAGAAGATTTTTCGCCTTGTCCGGGTTGTTTTCGTTCACCAGCGCCGTGAGGGCGGCACGATAGAGGTCCAGAATTGGATGCCAGCTCGAGTGCGCCCGCAGTTCCAGCTCAGTCAGGGCGAAAGTTTTTTCCTGCAAAGCCTCCGTTACGACCTTGCTTTGAGGAAGCGTGGTGGCTGCGTCGAGTGTGCAGGTCTGGACTTTTCCATCCTTCGAAGCGGCGAAGGTGATCGTTTCGTCGGAGGTCAGTTCATCCGACGTTTCCGCCCAGGTATAAACAATGGCTCGGCTGCGCGAGGAGGCGTCGACGAGCTCGCGCTGCCAGGCGGTTTCCGTCGGAAAATGGAGCTGGGCCGGTGAGGGATTGGGTGAGGTGAGACCGGCGAGCCACTGCTGAAAGTCTTCGCGCCGGGCGCCTTTCTGCGTGAGGCTGTCGACCAGGTAAAAGCAGAAAGCCCGCTGCCAGAGCCCCAACAGTCGGTCGCCGCTCAGTTCGTGCCAGCCGGTGACCTCATCCAGCGTCGGGGCGGATTTGCTCTGGACAGCCCGCCTGACGATACTTTCGCGGTCGTGCCCGGGATCTTCATTCAACGATTCGCGCAAGCCCTCGACCAGCCAAAGCGGGGCCGCGTCGATGCGTGTATTCTTGTCGAACGATTTCGTCGTCGCGAAAACTTTTTCCCACAGAAGCGCGGTGACGAACTGTCGCTGGATGAATTCGCGCCAGTCCGGATCGGAGGAAGGAAGAACCGCCTCGATTTTCATGGTCGCGCCCTGGGAGAAAACCGCCGATGCCTCACGGTTGATCTTGGCGGCGAGGGGATCGTCCGGCGTTATGACGTGGATGTGCACCGCAAAGCGCCAGGTCGTCCCGAGGTCGAGCACGTCCGCAAGCTGGTCGCGTGTGTCGGCGGCCAGTTGCAAGGTGTTGGCGACCGCAAGTGCGTCGGCGCTCGTGCAAGAGACCTGCGGATAGTTCGTGGAAGTCGACGTCGAGATTGCCGGGACAACTGGCGCTGGCGGCGTCGACTCTTCCTGTGCGCGGGCAGGCGTGCGTGTTGAAAACGAGACGACGAGTATCGCTGCGGCAAGGAGAAGATTCCGCCGTTTCATTTCACGAATCTTTTTTCGCTGCGGGCTTGGCCGCCGGTTTGGGTGATTCGGATTTATGCGATTCAGCCTTGGCGGAATCGGATTTCGTGGAAGTTCCAGAGGCGGTTTCGGAGCTTTTGGCGGAATCGTTCTTGGACTTTTTATAACCCTCGCTGCGATAATCGGTGATGTAAAAACCGGAGCCCTTAAAAATCAACCCGGCCCCCGCGCCAATCTTGCGTTTGACCGGACCCTTGCCCCAGGTTTTCATCCGGCAGAGATTTTTCGGGCAGGTCTTCAGCGCATTGTCTTTCATCGATTGGACAAGTTCAAAGCTCTTCTTGCACTTGGCGCATTCGTATTCGTAGGTAGGCATTCGGGGGAGAGTACCAAAACTTCCGCTTGTATCCAGCAGCGACTTTGCTGGGCCGTTCGCACGGCAATATTCTTTCGGCGTGACCCATGCCGACTTTTGGGACAGCCTCTGAATGCCAATGAAGGGCGGTCAATACATTCTGATGGGCGTGCCTGGCACGGAGCTGGACGCGAAAACCGCGGCCATTATCCGGCAAGTCCAACCGGCGGGCTTCATTCTTTTCGGGCGCAACATCAAGGCTCCCGCGCAACTGCGCAGGCTCATCGACGACCTGCGCGGCGAGGTGAAGCACGTGCCGGTGATGACGATTGACCAGGAGGGCGGGCGCGTTTCACGGCTGAAGGAATGCGGTGCGGAACCTCCCGGCGCGAAGCAGCTTCGCGATAACGGCGATCTCCGGCTGATCGAGCGTCACGGCGCCCTCACGGGTGAGATTCTACTCCTGTTCGGCTTCAACCTGGACCTCGCGCCCGTGGTTGATGTCTCCTTCGGCGGCGATCTCGACAACTCGCTGAAAAACCGGACCTGGGGACTCGACCCCGAAACCGTGGCGCTTAACGCCGGGGCCTTCAATCGCACCATGCGCGAGCAGGGCGTGCTGAGTTGCGGCAAACATTTTCCGGGTTACTCATACGCCGCCGTCGATCCGCATCACGAGTTGCCGGTCGTGGCGCGCAGCCGCCGCGAACTGGAGGAGGTCGAGTGGAAAGCCTTCCAGGCGCTTGCACCGGAATTGGATTCCATGATGGTCGGCCACGCGAATTATCCCGCGCTCGACGACAGTGGTTATCCTTCCTCGCTTTCGCGAAAGATCATCCACGGCATCCTGCGTGAGGAATGGGGTTACCAGGGCGCGGTCATCAGCGACGATCTCGATATGGGCGCGATTGTCGGCCATTACGGACTGGCGGAATCGGTGACGCGCGCGGTCGAAGCGGGCAACGACCTGATTCTGCTTTGTCATCGGCCGGAACTCATTCCCGAGGCCGCGAAGGCGCTCGAGGCGATCTCGCCCGCGCGCGCAGCGGAAGCCGGAAAGCAAATTACGCACTTCCGGGAGAAGCTTGATCCGCCGCTCCCCTTTTCCGTTGAGGCTCATGCGGCAATTGACCGGAAAATTTATCAATTGCGCGTGGATACACTGGGTGTGGATGCCGCCGCGGCACGTTCGGCGGATGACGGCAAGCGGTCGCCCGTTGAGACGTTCTAAAATCAATAAACCAGGAACTTGATGAGGTACGACCTTTATTCAGTCATTGAGATGTGCGGAGTCATCGGGCTTGCGTTCTGGTTTGTCGGCTTCGTCATGCTTATGGTGGCGGTCCGAAAAGCCCGCCGTGAATTCCGGGTGAAAGGCTATCTGAGGGCGCCTTCGGGAACGCGCTGGTTCCGTTTTCTTATGTGGAGACAGTACGACCATTTTGAAAATCCCGGCACCCGGTTCTATTTTGGAATCTCCCATTTTTGCTTGATTGGGATGATTATCGTCGTGACGGCCATCGTAGTCTTGCTCGGCAGCGAATGGCTCCTGAATAGTGCGTCCGAATTGCCTGAGAACGGCCTGTCCGGATTCCCCAAGGGCCTGTTTCCGAAATAGAACAAGGCATTATAAATAAAGATGCAAGTCATTGGCCAGTGGACTGCTAAGAGTGCCTCTTGGCACGCGATGATCAGGCAAGTAGCCTTATCTTCGTGAACGATCCTGACTATACGCTCGGATTATGGGGGGAACTGAAGAGGTCCGTAGCATACGCATGGCATATCAGCCGCCCCTTGCTGAAGGTCTGCTTCGTGTTGTACATATTGTTTATTCTTGCCGGAACCTGCCTTGGACCGTGGCCCAGCGGAATCAGATACAGTGCGCACAACGCATGGATGCAGCAGGGCCGGCAAATCGGCCAAATGATGTTTTCCTACTCCACCGACAACTTTCAGAACAGTAACGCCTATCCCGACGGCAAAAGCTCGACAGAGGTTTTTCAGAAATTACTCGATGGAAATTACGCTGCCGATCCCGCCATTTTCTACGTGCCCCTTCCCGGTAAGGTTAAACCCATCGCGGGCCAGAAACTGAAGCCGGAGAATGTCTGCTGGGACGTGACGTCAGGAGTCGATCCCATGCTCCGGATGTGCTGCCCCTTGTTTTCCTGACCGGTTACAAAGTGAACTATGCGCCTGGCGGCTCTGCGGTGCCGATCATAAAGCCGTATCCGCAATTTAGAGCCGAGCCTCTTACTTCGCTTCATTGGTGGTACGGACAACCACTACTAACATCACCAGGAATCGCCGTTTTCTACAAAGGCAATAATGCCATGTTCATCGATCTCAATACCACCGCAAATCCCGCCGGCTCGATCCCTCATTTCATCCCGCCCGATTTTGATCCCAAAGGCAAAACCTATCGCCAACTCACCCCCGACGGGCCGCTACCCTGAAATTAGTCAGCCTTCCCTCTTCCCCGCTCTTTCGCCGCCTCTTCAGTCCTCTGTGCGAAACCTGCCTTCATCAGAAAGTTTGAAGGTTTCGGCAAAGCAAGATAGGCTCTGTTTATGGAAAACGTCGTCAACGAAACGCTTCCGCTGAATGCGCGCAAGCCGGCCTGGCTTCGCGCAAAAATTCCAGGCGGCGCGGTTTATCAGGAGACAACGTCCATCGTCCACGAGCACAAGCTCCACACCGTGTGCGAAAGCGCGCAGTGCCCCAATCTAGGTGAATGCTGGTCGCGCAGGACGGCCACAATTATGATCCTCGGTAACATCTGCACGCGAAGCTGCGGTTTTTGCGCGGTACAGACCGGCCGCCCAACCGAACTGGACCGCGATGAGCCGCACCGGGTGGCCGAAGCGATCAAGCTTATGAATCTCCGGCACGTCGTCATTACCTCCGTGGCGCGCGACGAACTGCTCGATGGCGGCGCGGGGATCTGGGCCGACACGATCCGCACGGTGCGCGCGGTAAATCCCCGGACCGCGATCGAAGTGCTCATCCCCGATTTCAAGGGCCGGTGGCAGGACCTCGAGACCGTCCTTGACGCGAAGCCCGACATCCTCGGCCACAACGTCGAGACCGTTCCCCGCCTGCACAAGGAAGTTAGGCCGCAGGCGAAATACGAACGCTCGCTTGAAATGTTGCGCCGGGCCAAGGCCGCCGGCTTTGTCACCAAATCGGGCCTCATGCTCGGAATCGGCGAAGAGCAGGATGAGATCGCCGCCACGCTGCGCGACATCGCCGCTGACAAGCTCGACATCCTCACCCTCGGCCAATACCTCCGCCCCTCCGCGCAACATCTGCCTCTTTACCGCTGGGTAACGCCGGAGGAATTCGCGCGGTGGAAACTGTTTGGTCTCGACATCGGGTTTCGCGTGGTCGAATCGGGACCGCTGGTGCGTAGTTCCTATCACGCCGATGAGCAGTCCGACGCGCTCGTGCCGGGCTCAAGGTCGGCCCCCGTCGCGTGAAGCGCTCGTTTATTCCGGGCCTGTTGCTGGCGTCGATACTCTCTTTTTTGTTTTCCCCGTCTATTCGCGCGGAGGGGCCGCTGCATACCCAGGTGCTGGTGTTCCTGCCCGCTTACGAGGGCTCGAAACTCTATGATCCCGATCTGGCGGAAAAGGGAGACGACGCGCCGTGCGTCTGGGGCGGCGTGGATGCGATCCGCAATGCGAAGCTCTACCTCGCCCTGCGCATGCCCAATCCGCTCGAGGCCAGGCCGATGATTTCCGCCGGCCCGATCGACGTCTACGACGACTTCATTTCGGGCGTGATCGGGGACCAGGACGCGCCCGGCTTCCAGCCCTATACGCAGGGCGCCGATTTCTTCATTTTTGCCTACGATTGGCGGCAGGAAATTGCCACGATCACCGCGCCGCTGCTCGGGCAGGCGCTGGAAAACTACGCGCGCATCCACGCGGAAAAGACCGGAATTCCCGCCACGGAAACCAAATTCATCCTCGTGGGCCATAGCATGGGCGGCCTCGTCGCCCGGACTTTTCTCAGCGAGAACCCGCAATGGGCGGACCGCATTGCGGCAATGTACCTCGTCGGCGCGCCGAATCTCGGTTCGGTCAAGGCGATCAAGACGCTCATCGTCGGACCGGGCGGTCTGAAGGAAAACGCGACCAGTTTTCCAGCGTCGCTGCTCAATCTCCTGCCCAGCAATGTCGACGCCAACCTCACCAAGCTCGTCGCCATCACCCGGCCCAGCCTCTACGAATTGCTCCCCTTCGACGATCCCCATTGGGAAAGTGTGGCCGCCGACGGCAGTCGCGTGCGGGTCAGCGCGCCGGACATGCTCCGCGTCGGGCCTTGGCAGACCTACTGGCCCAGCCCGGAATTGGAGCGCCGCGTTTTCCTGGACGATTGGTTGAAAAAGCGCTCGGTCGAGGGTCGCAAGAAGATCAACCCTCCCGACTGGGAATTTTGTCAGGACGCTGATTTGCGTCCGCTGCAAAAAATCCTGTCCCAGGTTCGCGACTGGCGTCTGCGCATGGGGAGCCTCAGTTACACCAACACCCTGCTCACCCGTCAGGGCGAGCCGTCGCGCCTGAAGGTGATCGTAGGAACCGGGATCAAGACGCCCACGGGTATCATTACGGAAGGCGCGCACGATTCCTCTCTCGCCCGCTACACCTACGAACCTGATAACGACGGCGACGAAACGGTCACGGGCGCGAGCGTGCTCGACGATCTTCACCCGGCGCCCAACCAGGTCAAACTGCTCAATCGAGTCCCTCACGGCAAGCTGATGACCGACCCCCACTTCCTTGATTATTTTTACATCGAACTTTCCCATGAACCCATGGCCGCGCCCGATCCAAGAAGCGCTGCCAGCCAGACGCTTTAGCTCCGGTAGCCGTCGACCTTCGGGCGACGGCGCAGTTCAGGTATCCTTGCTTGCGACCAGCCTTTCAATTGTTTCTCCCTCGCGATGGCGCTTTCGATGTCGTGATAAACAAGCTGGTTGATTTGTACTTGCGGGCTGTGTCTTCGTGTCGCTGGCTTCTGGTGGAAGGCGTCCTCACGGCTTGAGGTAATCATCAAGCACTTTGGCCAATTCCTCGATTTTGATCAGGACCGGCTCAGGGATCTCACTGATGAAATGATGCCCCTTACAAAACGACAACTCCTCGCGCAGGTCATACAGGTACATTTCCGCGGAAGCCTTTAAGGTTTTAAGATATTCTTCCTTGCTCCGTATAACGATGAGCTGGGTGGTTGAGGTATGATCTGTCATTGGAGTCCCGCCTACTTTACTTCTGAATGACGAAATCCGCTAACCTTGCCTTGTCCAACACTGATCCTCTCATGCCGTTTTATTCCACGGAATGTCATAATCTAGTCCATCCATGATTAAGGGGCGATGAGGGAGCATACCCGAGGTCTAAGGACGGACGTGGCCCCGTGGCATTGACTGTTCAATTCCTCTTTCTCCTTCAAACACCTTTGGTGGAAATCAAGAATGGCGAACATTTGTGGATTGGACAGTCCATGAAGCCACTCAATTTTTTTCATGACACCCATTTTTCTGACTTCGTGAAACGGGCAGTCGTCCGGATTGTTCCGGTCAAAAGGACAGCATATGGACAAGTCAAAGATCTGCTTCTGCAGGAGATGCCTGTCGGGGCCAATAAGCAAGGATCCAGCGCTCATAATCCTACCCTCCTTTCGTGTCACCCAGGAGTAAAGTAATGGCAGTTCGAGTTTGAACAAATGAAAGGCCGGACATTCATGCAACTAGAAGTTTTTCTGCCCGAGAAAAGAATTATCTTATAGGTAGCGGGAGTGGCGCGACGCTCCACCGGAACTTTTTGCTGGAATCCTTGTCTAATCGTGCAGCCGGACATTCCGTTGCATCTGAACCAGCCTTGGTACAACATGCCTCGTCCCCGTAGCTCCTAAAAACTATGAAAAAAAGAGGCATTCTCCATCCGTCCATCCTTCTGGCTATTTTCAGTCTTATTTGTGGCGCACAGGCATTGAACGCTCAAGATGTCTCGGATAGCTCCGATCAAAAAGAATCGATAAAGCTTACGGGCAGTCCTGTAAAAGCAAAAGACATCGCTTTCAACTGTGACGCTGTTTTTGTTGGAGAAATAACGAAAGCGGGTTTTCCCTCCGATCCAGCACACGGCTGGGTCGTCTACTCGGGGATCGCGGTAAGGGTTTCAAACGTGCTTCGAGGCTCGGTCGAATCCCAAATTGATGTTTCATTGCGTACGCTGTCGAATTCAAGCACGCAGGAATCGCCACCCGCGTACGGACACACCTACATCTTTTTCGTTAATAAAACAACGGATGCTTCAGAGGACCCGTATATCGTGCTCAAGCTCCTGCCAGCCACGGATGACAATGTCGCCATGGTCAAGCAGTTGCTTGCGCAGAAATCTCAGTAAACGGTGGTAGGTATCAAAGGTCCTTCATCTGCGGCTCGCTACGGGGAAAATGGACTGGGAAAGCGAGATTTTCGCAGGGTTCTCTTATAAATCCTAAAAAGCTTATAATTTTAGGCGATATAAGCGATATAGGATTTGTAGCGCTACCGCCTTCAGACATTTCCGCGCCATACTGCCGACATTGACACATAACACGATCTCGACTTTCTACCCGATTCGCATGGGAAGTCATTTCGCAATACTCCATACGCCTGATTCGCTTATTTTTTTCACCAGAAAGCGAATCGGGGCGAAATTTACCCTGAGAGATTAAAATACTTACGCGCATTTGCCGCAAGTGCCCCGGACAACAAAGTAGTACGGGTCGCCTGAGGCCGCTAAATTGAAATCATGAAAAAAATTTCCGTGTGCCGCGCGGGTCTTGCTTTCGTTGCCGTGCTGTTGCACACGGGGTGCGGTAAAAAGGAGGAGAAGGTTGCGCCGCCCATGCCGCCGCCCGCTCCGCCTGTCGTCGCGGTCACAAAACCCGTGCCGGAAGCTGCGCCGGTTTTCACTGCCATTGCGACGCTCGATGGATCGACCAGCACCGGGATTCACGCGCTGGTCTCCGGTTATTTAATCAAACAGGCTTACCAGGAAGGTTCAGTGGTGAAGCCGGGCGACCTGCTTTTTCTGATCAACACGAAACCATTCCAACCCACTCCCACTGGCCCGGCGAACACCAATCCTGCCCGGGCGAAGATGACGGCAACAATTGGCGGAGTTGCCGGGAAGGCGATTCCGGGCGTGGGCGATATGATCAGTCCGGGGATGACGTTGACGACCATCTCCACGGTGGACCCGATCAGGGCGGCCTTTGCCCTGCCGAGGAAGATCGACCCGGATAACCCGGAGCAAATCGCCCAGGCCAGCTTTGAGCTTCTGCTTGCTGACGGCACGCCCTATCCCCACAAGGGAAAGTTCGATCATATCGAGCGACCGATCCAGGCCGCGACCGGCGCGATCACAGTCTACGTCTTGTTTTCCAATCCCGATCTCGTGTTGCGACCCGGCGAGTACGCCAATGTTCGCGTAACGCCGTCGGGCCATTAATCTTGATAAAAATGGGCGAGAAGCTTGATTAACATCCGGCTGTGGTAATGTTGGAATGAGTTTTTTTTATGCCGGGCGAAACAAAAAATTACGACATGGTGATCATTGGTGGTGGTCCGGCGGGCATGGTCGCCGCCATCACTGCGACGGAAAATCATAAGACCGTCGCCTTGATCGACAGCCATCATGAACTCGGAGGCGCGGGCATCAACACCGGCACCGTCCCGAGCAAGACCCTGCGCGAGACGGCGCTGGCCTTGTCGGGGATGCAATCCCGCAATCTCTATGGCGTGGACCTCTCCCTGCGGCGGGAGGTAACGATTTCCGATTTCCTCGGCCACGAACAGCACGTCAAGGCCATCTTCAACGCCTCGCTCTTGGAACAACTCAAAACCCGCCATGCCGACGTTTTCTACGGCACGGCGTCATTCCTTGATCCCCATACGGTTAGCGTGCGTCCCCATCCGATCATATGGGCGGACGATCAACCGCCGGCATCGGGTGAGGATATTCTTCTTCGTGGAGAAAATATTTTGATCGCGACCGGTTCTTCGCCCGTCCGGCCCGATCTCTTTCCCTTTGACAAGGGCGAGGTTTACGATTCCGATACAATCCTGGATCTCGACCGCATTCCGAAAATGATGGCGGTCATCGGCGCCGGCGTGATCGGCAGCGAGTATGCCTGCACATTCTCCGCACTCGGGGGCAAGGTTCATATTATCGATGGCCGCGACAAACTTCTGCCCTTCCTGGACCCGGACGTTTCGCAGGCACTGGTTGCCGCGATGGAACGCACGGGCATCACCTTTCACTGGAACGAAATGGTCCGGCAGTGCGCGCTTTTGCCCAACGACGGAGCGACGCTCAGCCTTTCTTCCGGCACGTCGTTGACGGTCGATGCGGTGCTGGTCGCGGCAGGAAGAAAAAGCAATGTCGAGACACTGAACCTGCCGGTGGCGGGCGTAACCACCGGCGAGCGAGGGCTTATTCCGGTCGACAATCAGTTCCGCGCGAATGTGCTACATATTTTCGCCGCGGGCGACGTAATCGGATTTCCCGCGCTGGCCTCAACCAGCATGGAACAGGCTCGCCGCGCGGCGTGTCATGCCTTTGGGCTGAAGATTGGCAATCTCTCTCCAATTCTTCCCAACGGAATCTATACTATTCCGGAAGTGAGCATGGTCGGTGAAACCGAAGAGTCGTTGAAGAAAAAGGGGATCGATTACGTGGTGGGCCGCGCCTCCTACGGAGACAACGCGCGGGGCCGGATCATTGGCGACAAGGACGGTTTTCTCAAGCTCCTCTTCCGCCGCGATAACATGAAGCTGGCCGGAGTGCATGTCATCGGTGAACTGGCCACCGAAATCGTGCACGTCGGCCTGATGGCGATGCTGACGGAGTCCACCGCGGAAATATTTGTCGAGGCGTGTTTTAATATCCCGACGCTGAGCATGCTCTACAAAACCGCAGCCCTGCAGGCGATCCGGGAGGCGGCGAATACATAGTCCGCGCCGCAGTGTAAAGAACAGCTTGATTTTCGATCTAATGTGGACAATCTTGTATCACAATGAAAACCGTCAATGTTCGCGATGTGAGGAATAGATTTTCCGCCTTGGAAGCATGGGTGGAGGAGGGGGAGAAAATTGAAATTTGCAAGCGCGGCAAACCGATTGCATGGCTCGTCCCCATTCCTCAAAACAGCAGACCCAGGTTCGTCAAGCCTGATTTTGCCGCAAGGCGCAAAGCGATCTGGGGCGGGCGTGTTTTCACGGCGGCGCAAGTGAAAGAGATGCGCGACGCGGAGAGGGAAGGCGAAGAAGGATGAGTCCTTTTGCCGATACGTCTTTTCTTTGCGCCTTGTATCGCGAACAGGACAATTCAAAACGAGCCGACCGCAGGTTTAAACTTTTGCGCGAACCGTTGTCGGTCAGTTCCCTCTTGTTGCTGGAATTCCGGCAGTCGGCGCGTTTTCAAATCGGTTTGTATGACCGGGACAAAACCAAGGGGTTTTCGAAGATGGAAGGAACACGAATGTTGGCGGACTTGAAAAACGATTTGGACTCAGGAGTGTTGAAGACCGTTTCCATTGAGTGGGTGGCCGTTCATGCGATTGCCGAGCGCCTGAGCGATGAGCACACAATTTCCGGATGTCATCGATTAACCGACATTCTTCACGTGGCCACATCGCTGCATCTCGAAGCCGGAGAATTTCTTACGTTCGACGCAAATCAAAAGAGACTTGCGCGAGCCGCAGGCCTCAAAGTGTCGTTATAACGATTCCCCTGTTTTCAGGCGTAAAGAATTAGCCACAAAAGATCACAAAGAACGCAAAGGGGGAAGGTAGCCGGCGCAGGCCCTGCGCCGGACCGTCGCCGGAGGCCCTACCCCCGGAGCCATTTGATAAGTCTTTGAATATCAAAGGGAATTTCTCCGGATAGGCTCGTTTTTGGTCGCAATGCGACCACTTTAGCGACTCCGGCAGAATTCGGCTTAACTCCGCCAGAACTCTCCCAGAACTCGCTAACAGTCGCAGTCGTGATCCTCCTAGGGCGGAGAAATAAACTCCCATCCTCTCGATTTTACGCGATAATTCAGGGACTTCTCATCGTCCATGCCCACCGATTCACCTGAACTTACTCCGCTAGCGGCGATCCATGGCATTGGGCCGAAGTACGCCGAATTGCTGGGCAAGCTGGGGCTGCTCACGCACGACGACCTGCTCCATTTCGTGCCGCGCCGCTATGAGGACCGCCGTCATCTCAAACCGATCAGCGCGGCGCAGGAGGGTCAGGCCATCACGGTGAGGGGAAAGATTTATCAGGCGAAATCGGTCCATTGGGGTTCGCTCCGGCTTGAGATCACCGTCGCGCCGGCAACGCTGGAAAACCGCGACGACATCCTGATCGCGCGCTGGTACGGATTCCGTCCCTACGGGATCAAGGAAGGGGGCGAGCTGTTTCTTTTCGGCAGGATGGACCGGGATAAAAAGGGGCGGTGGGTGATGAATAATCCCGACTACGAGATCATCCATAACGACGCCGAGTCGTACATCCACATCGACCGCATCGCGCCGATTTACAATCTCACCGAGGGCCTGACGCAGCGCGTCCTGCGCCGGATCATGTTCGAGGCGACGCAGAAGATCGCCTTTACCGCGCCTGAATTTTACCCCGCTCCGAAGCAGATGATGGCGCGCAAGGAGGCGTTTCGCGTGATCCATTTTCCCGAGTCGTTTCCCGCCGAGGAGCGGGCGCGGCAGCGGCTCGCCTACGACGAATTTTTCGTCCTGCAATGCGTTGTTGCCTTGCGAAGATTATCACGCGCGACGACCCATCGCCAGCGTTCGATTCGCACCGGGGATCTCAGCCAAAGCTGGCTGGCCTCGCTTCCGTACAAGCTCACCAACGCGCAAAAGCGCGTTATGGGTGAAATTGATACCGATCTCGGCCACGGTCCGCCGATGAACCGGCTGCTTCAGGGCGATGTCGGGGCGGGGAAGACGTTCGTGGCGGTCTACGCGATGTTGCGCGCGGTCGAGTCAGGCGAGCAGGCGGCACTGATGGCGCCGACGCAAATCCTGGCCGAGCAGCACGCGCTGAATCTCCGCCTCTGGCTTGAACCGCTGGGCATTCGCGTTGATCTCTTCACCGGCAACACAAAGGGCAAGGGCAAAAAGGTCGACCGGTTGCAGGGAGGGGAACTTGATTTGTTTTCGATCAAAAATGGACCGCTTGGCGACACCGTCGCACGGAGTGCGACGGCTACCAAGGCAGAGGCGAAACCAACCGGCTCGGTGGTCGTCGGCACGCATGCCTTGCTTTATGACCGTTACGCCGCCGACAAACTCGGTCTTATTGTCATCGACGAGCAACACAAATTTGGCGTGCTGCAACGGCTCGCGCTCAGCCGCAAGGGACAGAATCCCGATATTCTCGTGATGACCGCGACTCCGATTCCGCGCACGCTGGGCATGACGGTCTACGGCGATCTCGACGTTTCTATTCTTGATGAGTTGCCGCCGGGCCGTCAGCCGATCGTGACCAAGTGCCGGTCGGCGAAGGAACTCGATAAATTCTGGGCATTTCTGCTCGCACAGATCGGGGAGGGGAGACAGGCCTATATCATTTATCCGCTGGTCGAGGAATCGGAGAAGGTCGACGCGAAATCAGTGAAGGCGGAGTTCGATCGGCTGAAGGAGCTTTTGTCCCGCACTCGCGAAACGAAGCTTGGGCTGCTGCACGGCCAGCTCGACGCCGCGGAAAAGGAGCGCGTGATGACGGCCTTCCGCGCGGGAGAGATCGAGGTGCTTGTTTCCACCTCGGTGATCGAGGTGGGCGTCGATGTACCGAACGCGACGGTAATGCTGATCGAAAACGCGGAACGGTTTGGCCTGGCGCAATTGCACCAGTTGCGGGGACGTATCGGGCGAGGGGCTCATCTCTCCTATTGCGTGCTGGTCGGCGAACCGAAGAGCCTCGATGGCTGGCGCCGGCTCAAGATCATGGAGGAAACGACCGACGGCTTTCGCATCGCCGAGGAGGATTTCAAGATTCGCGGGCCGGGCAACATTTTCGGCACGGAGCAAAGCGGGCTGCCGCCGCTCCGTTTCGCCAGCCTGGAAACCGATTACGAGTTGCTTAAGCTGGCGCGCAACGACGCGGGCCGCTTCATCAAGGAAGATCCCACCCTTGTCCGCTGGCCCGGCCTGCGGGAAAAAATGCAGGCGGGCGGAGTTGCCGCCGTCTCGCTGGTGACGGTGAGTTAAGCCCTTCGGACGGCAGTTAAATCTCACTGGCTGACACTCACCCGGATGAACCGCGTGGGGGCAGTGTTGGGATCGATCAGGACATTGTCGCGCACCGTGACCAATTGGGTTGAGGCATCGATGGGTGTCACGGAGACTTGAGTTGTATAAGTGGACCCGGAGTTCCAGGTGGTTAAATCGCCGGAGACTTGGACGGCGTAAGTAATATCCGTCGGGGGAATGCGCTGAACAAAGCTGATCGTCAGGTAGCCGTTTGGATCAAAGCCGACTACGGGCAGACCAGTCGTGGCCGAAACAGTCGGGTTTAAGTTAAAGGCATATTTGAGCAGATTGGGAATTCCATCGTTGGCGGGATCCGCCGTCGGAGCCGTAACGGAGGGATCGGTCAAACCGTAACTGGCGAAATAAAACAGGTAGAGCGTTGGCGTTGCGACGGTCAGCCCTGTGAAATCCGAATAACCGGCAATGTTGTAGGCCTGGATGTGGTAATCGTAGCTGATACCGGGCTGAACGCCCTTGTCCTGAAAACTGGTACTGTTGGGGGGAAGAGACCCGACCTGGGCAAAGTCTGCGTTGCCCGTCCGCCGCAGGACTTTGTAGCCGGTCTCGTTGTTTGCATTATCGACCCACTGCAGGTCCACTTCAGCAGGGGCAAGGTAAGTGACAATTGCTCCGGTCGGTGTGGCGGGCGGAACGGGTGTGCCCGTATTGACGGTGTTGGAATCAGCCGAACCGGCGGAGTTGACGGCACGGACGAAGTAGGAGTAGGCCGTGCCTTGGGTCAGCCCGCCATTGATGTAGGACGTGGAGTTGGCTGGAAGCTGCGCGATGCGGGTGAATGTGCCCCCACTGATTGAACTCCACACCTCATACCCGGTCGCATTCGTAGCGTTATTCGTCCAAGTCAGGTCAAGTTCCGTGCCGGAAGCGGGCGTGACGACCAAATTGGCCGGCGCGGCTGGTCCCAGCGCGATAGCGGCAACGACAGCCGGATCGACGGCCAAATTATAGATCTGAACGTCATCGAGTTGTGCATTAAGGAAGTTGGCGCCTTGGAAGGTGGTGCCGCTAATGTCCACATCCGAGAGTGCTCCAATCAAACGGAACCGGCTTGTCTTGGTCCCGGTTTCGAGCAGGCCGGAAGAGCTTAAGACGCCGTCGACATAAACATTCACAATTCCACTAACAGCATCGCGACTTAAGGCGATATGATGCCACTGGCCATCGTTGATGGGGTTGACGCTCAGGACGCTGCCGCTGTCTCCGACTGCCAATCCGATATGCCCCTGGCTGTCCAGGTAGCCCCAGTTGATATCATTCCCGCTCCCATTCGCCTCCACGCCGGTGACCGCCGGGGCCATCCAATGCGTATTGTTGCCGGTCTGGGTTGTCTTGATCCAAAAAAGCAGGCTGCTGGTTTGACCAAGGATGGGTGAAAGATCATTGGCCACCTGGACGGCGGATTCTCCGCTTTTCAGATACAGGCCGTCGCCGCTAAAGGAGAGATTTGAGTTGCCGATATGGCCGGGTACAATCCAGACAGGCAGAGGAGTGCCAATGAGCGTGCCATTATTTCCGCCTACGGAATCGACCGTCACCGTGCCCGCGCCTTCATCAAAATGGTAAAGATCTACCGGTGTCTGGGAGCCAAGCGCCGGAGTCGATGCGCTGGCAATGTTCGTATAAGCGGAATAACTAATGGTGTTGTACAGGTTGTAGGCCCGGACGCGGTAATAATAGGTGGCCAGTGAGGAGAGGCCCGAATCGCCATAACTGGTCTGGTTCACCCCGACCACGACAATTTCGGTGAAGTTCACGCCGTCGCTCGATCGCTCGATCCTGAATCCGCTTTCATTGTTGGAATTGTCGGTCCAGGTAAGCGTGACCGACGAGGGGCCGGTCGCTGCCGCGCTCAACGCGGTGGGCGCGGCCGGTGGCGAAGTGGCGGGGACAGGCGGGCCATAAACGACCAGGTGATCGGCTGTCCCAACGTAAACACGGCCGTTGACCGGTGTTGGGCAGGCGAATTTCACGGCGCTGCCCAGCGAGTCGCGACTGGCGTTGGAGTTGCTGGTCCAGAGTTCGGATGCCAGGTTGGACGCGTCATAGGCGCGAAGTTGTCCGGTTCCCTTGTCGATGACCCAAACGACGCCGTTCGCGGTTCCATTGGCGGTGATGTAGGGCGAACATCCGGGAAAGGCAATCGAGTCGGGGCTGTTCTGGGCGCTGGTGGTCGTAATGGTCGCCCCTGTCAATGGCCAGCTCACGGTGGTCCCGCCG
>Ga0182030_10010073_pt1 | contig 19280 bp, 18 predicted proteins | sample 812S3MmetaG_FD_121299 | JGI IMG/M metagenome (GOLD analysis project Ga0182030, IMG submission 121299) | Permafrost microbial communities from Stordalen Mire, Sweden - 812S3M metaG (Illumina Assembly) | ecosystem: Environmental > Terrestrial > Soil > Wetlands > Permafrost | place: Sweden... | reverse complement strand
TCTTGACGCGGCGGCCGACCGGTATGTGCAGATACGCCCGACGACCATCTCCGGGCGCCGCTTCCAGCGCTGAGCTCGGTAGGTCAGTTCCCCAACGCCGCTTGGTAGCGGCGTTGGGGAGCTGGTGGTCGAGGTCGACCCGAAAGACTTGGTGAGGGTCGCCTCTGCGCCAAATCGGTTCGACGCCTGGCCGCTCCGCGCGCGCTAGGAGCAGCCGCTAGTGGTCCCACACGACGGGCAGGCGTGGCAGCTCCCGGCTCGCTGCATCTGCACCCCACACTGGTAGCAGTACGGTGCGTCCGATGCCGCGCTCTGCAGCGCGGGCAACGACGCCGGCAGACCAGCAGCCGGCCGTGTCGGCGGTACCGGGGTGTCGGTCCCCTCCTCCACCAGCATCCCGCCGCCCACCAGCGGCAAGCTCGGCGTAGTGGACTCTTCGAGCCCGGGCAGGGTGGGCTGCATACGCTCGCCGGTGGTGAGCACTCCCAGCTCGCTGCGCTCCTCGATCGGCAGGTAGTCGACCGCGAGCCGGCGGAAGATGTAGTCCACCAATGATTGGGCGATGCGCAGCTCCGGATCGTCGGTCATACCCGCCGGCTCGAAGCGCATGTTGGTGTACTTCTTCACGTAAGTGGAAAGCGGCACGCCGTGCTGAAGACCCAAACTCACCGCGATAGCAAACGCGTCCATGATGCCGGCCAGGGTCGAACCCTGTTTGGACACCTTCATGAACACTTCGCCGGGGCGACCATCCTCGTATTCGCCGACGGTCACATACCCTTCGCAGTCGGCGACCCGGAACGCGAACGTGTTGGAGCGGCGCCGACGGGGCAGCCGCTCCCGGATGGGATGGCGGACCACCACGGTCTGGCGTTCTAACGCCTTTTCCAACTCGGCCACCTTGATGGCCAGCTCGGCGTCGTGAACTTCCGACTCCGAGGCGTTGGGGTCCTCAACGGTCTTTTTGGCGGTGGCCAGCGGTTGTGCCACCTTGCAGTTGTCGCGGTACATGGCGATGGCTTTGATGCCGAGCTGCCACGCCTCGATGTGCAGCTGCTCGACCTCTTCCACCGTGACCTCTTCGGGCACGTTGACCGTCTTGGAAATTGCGCCGCTGATAAAGGGTTGGACAGCGCCCATCATACGGATGTGGCCCCGATAGTGGATCGTGTTGTCGCCCATTGAGCAGGCGAACACCGGAAGGTGCTCGGCCCGCAAATGGGGAGCGCCGATCACCGACTTGTGCTCGTCGATGTACGCAATGATGTCCCCCACCTGAGCGGCGTCATAGCCCAAGCAGGTCAAGGCCCGGGGCACCGTCTGGTTGACGATGGACATCGTGCCGCCTCCTACCAACTTCTTCATCTTCACCAGACCGAGGTCCGGCTCGACGCCGGTGGTGTCGCAGTCCATCAACAGCCCGATGGTCCCGGTGGGCGCCAGCACGCTGGCCTGCGAGTTACGGACGCCGTATTTCTCAGCGGTCTCCACTGCGGCATCCCACGCTTGCTGCGCGGCCGACAGCAACTCGGTGGGCGCCAGATCCTCGTCGATCTGCGCCGTGGCGTCACGGTGCATACGCAACACGCTGAGCATTGGGTCCCGGTTTTCGGTGAAGCCGGCAAAGGGCCCCATCCGTGCCGCGGTGCGGGCGGACGTGGCGTAGGAATGCCCGGTGAGCAGGGCGGTGATGGCGGCCGCCCACGCCCGACCCTCGTCGGAGTCATAGGGCAGACCCACGGCCATCAGCAAAGCACCCAGGTTGGCGTAGCCGATGCCCAGTTGGCGGAAGCGGCGCGACGTGTCGCCGATGGCGGCCGTGGGATAGTCGGCGTTGCCCACCAGGATCTCCTGGGCAGTGAACATCACTTCGGTGGCCGCTTTGAATCCATCGACGTCAAACTCGTCTTTACTGCCCAGGAACGTCAGCAGGTTCAAGCTGGCGAGGTTGCACGCGGAGTTGTCGAGGTGCATATATTCACTGCACGGATTGCTTGCATTGATTCGCCCGGTATTTGACGAGGTATGCCATTTATTTATGGTCGTATCGAATTGCATTCCCGGGTCGGCGCACTCCCAGGCGGCCTTGGCGATCTGACGGAACAGATCCCGGGCCCGCACGGTGTGGACCACATCGCCGGTGGTGGTGGCCTTTAGGTGCCACTCGGCATCGTCGAGGACGGCCTCCATGAACTCGTCGGGTACCCGCACCGAGTTGTTGGCGTTTTGGTACTGGATGGAGTGGCTGTCCTTGCCGTCGAGGTCCATATCGAAGCCGGCATCACGCAACGCCCGCGCCTTGCTCTCCTCGATGGCCTTGCACCAGATGAAGTCCTCGATATCGGGGTGACCGACATCCAGGATGACCATCTTGGCCGCCCGTCGGGTTTTGCCTCCCGACTTGATGGTGCCCGCCGAGGCGTCGGCGCCGCGCATAAAGCTGACCGGCCCTGACGCCGTCCCGCCACCGCGCAGACCTTCTTTGGAGGATCGAATTCGTGACAGGTTGACTCCGGCGCCGGAGCCTCCCTTGAAGATGGTCCCTTCTTCCTTGTACCAGTTGAGAATGGAATCCATTGAGTCCTCAACGGCGAGGATGAAACACGCGGAGGCCTGCTGCGGGACCCCCTTGACGCCGATGTTGAACCAGACGGGCGAGTTGAACGCGGCCTTTTGGTGGATGATCAGATACTTGAGCTCCGCCGAGAAGGCGGCCGCCTCTGCGTCGTCCACGAAGTAGCCGTCCTTACGACCCCATGCGGTGATGGTGTCGGCCACCCGGTCCACGACCTGCTTGAGCGACCACTCACGCTCCGGTGTGCCCAAGGCCCCCCGAAAGTACTTCTGGGCCAGGATGTTGGTGGCGTTGACGCTCCACCCGGAAGGGACCTCCACTCCCAGTTGCTCGAACGCCACTGCGCCCGTGGACCAGTGGCTGATACGAGCGTCTCGCCGCTCCCAAGTGACGGAGTCGTAAGGATCGACGCCCTGATCAGTAAAACGTCGGGCGATCCCGATACCCATCCGCTCGGGGGCAATAGCCATACCTGTCCTCCTCTTTTGTCGGCGCCGCCGTCATTTGGCCCCGAGTGGCGATTCATTGCGTCCTGCGTCCCCAGCGTCCCACCCAACGGCCACCACAACCTGTAGTGGTTACGGCGAACCAGGGCACAACATCAGGGGTGTAATTACATCACTGTCATTCCTCGCGCGCAAGCCCTGATCTTCGAAATCCGAGCTATTTCGCGGCGAGGCGCTCACCGAGGCTACGGCGCGCCTGCTGTGGATCGATAGTCCGAAATGGTTGTGGGTCACGGACCCGGAGCCTGTGGATGACCTGGGGACGACCCTTCGGTTTTCCCCAGGTCCGCGCCAAACCGCACCGCAGCGAGGGCGAAAGCCGAGAAAAGGAAAACTTTCTCCTCGGACCGGTTTCAAAAGGCCCCTACGGGGGGTAAGTACCTTTATGACCGCCGAAGCTGCCCCCTCGGCGGTCCTACCTTGGCGCCGGCCCCTCTTGTCCCCGCCCCTTCGACGGGGGGGCCGCGCCAGGGACACCTCGTCGGTCGAGGCGTCCGGATGTGGCAGCGGGCTGGGTGCCAGTCAGGAAATGCTGGGGTGCACCAGCCGCGATGAGCGAGCAACCAACTCCGCCCACCGGTGGTCGGCGATTCGGGTCAACGCCGCGACCTGACGACGTTCGCGGGCCCGGAAGGGCCGCCCCCGCCGCCCGATAACCACCACCAACTCTGCGCAGCCCATATCGGCCCAGGCCACGTCGTCAGGGCCCGAGTCCCCAGCCCGGGGCATGACCGAAGCCCTGCTCCCAGCGACGAACGCCTCCAACCACGCTCCCGGCGGCACCGGTCCGACGCTGGCCACCGTGGAGGGCGAATCGAGGTCGACCACCGCCGACCAGTCCGCTTCGAAGTCACGCACCGAGCGCTGCGCCAACTCGCGCAGGAGGGACGCCACATCCAGTTGCTCGACCAGGGCGGCTGCCGTCTCCAAGGCGTCGAGTCGGGGGTCGGCCAGGAAATCGACGGCGGGGCGAACGTCTTCCACATCGACCCCGTCCACCTCTCCGATCTCGCGGATGAGAAGGGGCACCAAGTCGGCGTCGGGCAGATCGACGGCAAGCTCGTCGATGGCCCGGCCTGCGCCGCGCTCGAGGATGTCGATCCCTACAAGGTCACCCCGCACCGCCCCAATCCGGCTGGCCACCGCGCCGAGGGCCCCGGGACGGTCCGGTACCCACACGCGAACGACGAAGGTCGGCATGAAACCCAACGATAGGCGATAGATATGAACGCATCGTTTCAGTCGGGGTGCGGGTGAGTTACAGGTGTGTAGGGAGCCAGGTGGCGCCCTCGAGCACCACCGAGCGTCCGCACCACTCGTCGGTGGTCATGGCCAGTGCCAAATCCGCGTCGCGGTTGGCGGCCACCACCCGGGCTCCCCCAGCCAGGTCGGCCACCACCACGCCTGTGGCCGGGCTGCCATCCGCGCCCGCCAGCACCGTGTAGGTGGCGATGGTGCCGATCTCGCCTGATCGCTGTACCAGGGGCAGGGTGGGCGCGACGGCGGCCACCTCGGCTCCCACCTCTGCGCTGCGGTACCCCTCGGCCGGCGGCTCGGTGCCCCACAGACTGACCCCTTGCTTGGTCATCAGCCCACTCACCGCGGTCACCAGGCCCAAGGAGCCGCTGTCGGCGCGCAGACGCTGCACCATGGCGGGCAGAGATTGCAACGTGTAGTTGTTCAGTGGGCCACCGGCGAAGGTCATCCCGCCGGTCACCGTAAGTGGGCGATCCGGGCTGATGTTGAGGGCTCGGGCCTGCTGGCGCACGGCGATGGGGAAGCAGCTGTAAAGGTCGAGGTGGGCGACGTCGGCGATATCCACCCCGGCCAGGCGCAGCGCGGCCCGCCCCGCCACCTCGAAGCCCGGGCTGAGATGCGGCTGGGCCCGCTGCGATATCGGGATCATGTGATCAGACCAGGCGAGGGCGTGAGGAAAGACCCAGCGGTCCCTGCTCACGCCCAGTTGGCGGGCGGTTTCCGCGGCGCACAGCACGACGCACCCCGCCTGATCCACGTTCCACTGGGACACATGCCACTTGTGGTACGGGAAGGCGAGGAGGCGGCCGGCGCGCTCGCCTTCGAGGTCCTCGGCCTCGAGGGCCTGGGCATTCCACGCCTCCGGGTTGGTTCGGGCGATCCGGTTGAAACCGGCCCACAGCTCCGCGATGGTGCGCTGGTGCTCGGCCAGGGTCTGGCCGTCCGCGACGCGAAGCGCGTTCTCCAGCAGGGAGTACTGGCTGGGGGCGTCGACGAGGCCGGCTCCGGCCTCCGCGTCGGCGATGATGGCGTGGTCCGGGCTCCAGACTTCATCGGGGACACCACCGGCATCGTCGGTGTCGAGCACGTCGTTCCCCGATCGCTTGGCCTGGACCTCACGCCAGCGCGCCTCCGCCCCGACGACGACGGCCACGTCCATCTCTCCCCGGGCGATGGCATCGGCGGCTCGGGCAATGAGCGTGGTCTGCAGCACGCCGATCTCGGCCACCACACCCCACGCCGCAGGCGCCCCGATGCGCTGGGCGACCAGGCGGGCGGCGTCGTGGTAACGCCACGTCCCCCGGGGCACGATCACCGTGCCCGCCCGGGCGGGCAAGTCGGCTACGCCGGCGTCCTCGCCGGCCCGTCGGCAGGCCTCGACCATCAGCTCAAGGGCTTCAGGGTTTGACGAGCCGTCCGGGGGACGTCCCCCGGCCGTCCCGACGCCGACGATGACCGGTGTGCGCGAATCCACCGCCGGAACGTTACCGGCGGCTCCGGGAGCTCAGAAACTCGACGCCGGGTCCGCGCTGAGCTGTGCCAGCTTTTCTTGAGCGGCCGCCACGCGGCCCGGCACCCACTCACTAGGCCAGTCGCCCTGGGCCGGGCGGTAGGTCTTGAGCACCTGACGGGCCACGGTGCCCCGGTGCACCTCCGATGGCCCGTCCGCGATGCCGAGGGTCAGCGAGGCCAACCACATTCCGGCCAAAGGCAACTCGTTGGACACGCCAAGCGCGCCGTGCACCTGGATCGACCGCTGCACGACGTTGTGGAGGACCTGCGGTGTGAGCACCTTGATCGCGGCGATGTCCTTGCGTACTGAGCCGTAGCCTTTGGCCTGGTCGATCTGCCACGCCACGTACATGACGTACAACCGGAACTGGGTGATCTCGGCGTAGGAATCGGCGATGTAGTCCTGTACCACCTCTTTCTGGGCCAGGAGGCTGCCTTTTGTGGTGCGGCTCAGGGCCCGCTCGCAGAGCATGTCGAGCGCCCGGTTGGCCTGGCCCACGGTCCGCATGGCGTGATGGACGCGTCCGCCGCCCAAGCGGGTTTGGGCGATAGCGAAGGCCTGTCCCGCCCCTCCGAGCAAGCTCGACGCCGACAGCCGGACCTCGTCGTAGTGCATCAACGCATGCGAGCCTTCGTTGAGCGGTTCACCGCCGAGCCCCACGTTGCGGACGATTTTCACCCCCGGTGTGTCCGCCGGGACGAGGAACATCGACGCTCCACGGTAGATGTCGACGTCGGGATCGGTGACCGCCATGACGACAAAGAAGCTGGCCCATTTGGCGTTCGACGAGAAGAACTTCCACCCGTTGAGAATCCAGTCGTCCCCGTCGCGCACCGCGGTGGTCTCGAAGACCCCGGGGTCGGCCCCTCCTTGCGGTTCGGTCATCGAGTAACAGGAGGTGATGTCCCCCGACAGCAACGGGTCCAGATACTCGCGCTTTTGTTCCTCGGTCCCGTAGTGGGCAATGACCTCCGCGTTGCCGGTATCTGGCGCTTGGCACCCGAACACGATGGGCGCCCACGAGGAGCGGCCCAGGATCTCGTTTATCAACGCCAGCTTGACCTGGCCGTAGCCCTGGCCACCCAACTCCGGGCCGATGTGGCAAGCCCACAAGGCCTGTTCCTTGACCTGCTGCTTGAGGGGGTCGACGATACGGCGCAGCTCGTCGGGCATGGGGCGGACGTAGGCCTGCCCAGGCCACAGCACATCGAGGGGTTCAACCTCCTCGCGCACGAACTGGGCGATCCACTCGAGCTTTTGTGCGAATTCTGGGTCGGTTTCGAAATCCCAGGCCATGACTCCCCCTCGCTGGTCTGTCGCTGGTCCGTCGCTGGTCCGTCGTTGGTCTACCATCCGCGCTGGACCGCCGCCACCTCTGATGCCGAAGGGCGGGCGCCCCGGGAGGGACGATGGCACCCGACTCCTATCCGCTTCCCGCCGCAGCGCCAGAGCCGCTGCCGGTCTCCACCATCCTCGACGCGGCGACCTGCGCCGCTCCCCAGCACCTGTACACCTCACTGCGCACCTCCAGTCCGATACTGCGGGCCGGCTCCACCGTGGTGGTGAGCCGCCGCCGGGAAATGGACGAGGTCCTCCGCAACCCCGAGCGCTTCGCATCAGATATGGAGTCGGTGGCGCTGGGCAACGTACGGCCGTTGATCCCCCTCCAGGTCGATCCGCCCGACCACGCCCGGTACCGCCGCCTCCTCGACCCGCTCTTCGCACCCAAACAGGTGGCCAAGCTGGAAGCCCAGGTTCGTGACCTCGCGATGACCCTCATCGACCGCTTCGCAAGCCAGGAGGGCTGCGACCTGGTCCCGGCCCTGACCGTGCCGTTGCCCTCGGAGGTATTTCTCGCCCTTCTCGGTCTGCCCCTGGCGGAACTTCCGTTGTTCCTGGCAATGAAAGACGGCATTGTTCGCCCTGCGGGTGCCACCGCGGGCGAGTTCCAGGTCAACCGGGAGACCACCGCGGCGACCATCTACGCCTATTTCGAAGAGGTCCTCGCCGAGCGCCGGGTGGCGCCGCGCGACGACCTGGTCAGCCGTTTTGTGGCCACCGAGGTCGACGGCAGGCAACTCACGCACGACGAAATCCTCGATATCTGCTTCCTGTTGCTGGTGGCCGGATTGGACACGGTCAGCGCCACCCTCGAGTGCATGTTCGCCTATCTGGCCCAGCATCCCGCCCAACGCCGGATCCTGGTCGACGAACCCGACATGATGCCCCGTGCCGTCGAGGAGTTGCTGCGCTGGGAGACGCCGGTCATGGGCCTCGCCCGCATGGCCACCGAGGAGACGTCGTTAGGTGGCGTCCCGGTGCATCCCGGCGACCGCGTCGTCGTCCTGCTCGGCGCACCCAATCTCGAGCCGGGCTGGCTGGAACAACCGGAGCGGGTGGACCTGCGCAGAGCCAAGAACCGCCACGTCACCTTCGGGACCGGGGTGCACCGCTGTTTGGGGGCACACCTGGCCCGCCTGGAGCTACGCGTCACCCTGGCCGAGTTTCACCGTCGTATCCCCGACTACCACCTGGAGCCCGGCGCCACCTTGCGCTACAACTTCGGCATCCGTTCCATTGAGGCGCTCCCCCTGCGCTTCGGCCCCGGGCCGGGCTAGGCGCCCGCGGCGATCGGCCGTTCGCTATGTTCCCCCGCAATGGATACCACCTCGATCGATCATGTCCTATCGACCACACGTGCGGTCCGCCGCCGTCTCGATCTGGAGCGACCGGTGGAGCCCGAGGTCGTCACCGAGTGTCTGCGCCTCGCCGTGCAGGCCCCGACGGCCAGCAACACCCAGGACTGGCGCTGGCTGGTGGTAACCGATCCCGCCAAACGCCTCGCCTTGGCCGAGCTGTACCGGGAGGGGGGCATCGAGTACCTGCGTCGCGCGGCGGCCGAGACCACCGACCCGCAAACCCGGCGCGTGTATCACGGCGCCGTTCATTTGGCCGAGACCTTGGGTCAGGTCCCGGTACACGTCATCCCCTGCATCGAACGGCGCATCGACAATGCCCCCAACGCCTTGGCCGCCGCGGCCTACGGGTCGATCATCCCTGCGGCGTGGAGCTTCGTATTGGCCCTGCGGTCTCGGGGTCTGGGCACCACCTGGACCACACTGCACCTCATGCGTGAGCGCGAGGCGGCCGAGTTGCTGGGCATCCCCGAACACGTCACACAGATCGCGCTGCTCCCCGTCGCCTACACCACGGGCGGCGACTTCAAGCCCGCCGTGCGGCCTCCGGTGGAGGATGTGACCTTCTGGAACGAGTGGGGCACCCACTAGAACGGCGACACTGAACCCGGGCGCCTGTTCTCACTAGCCTGACCGCCATGACGACCACTATCGAGGGCATCGACGGGCTGAAGGCGCACACCGGGGAGCACTTGGGCTACAGCGACTGGCACCAGATCACCCAGGAGCAGATCAACACCTTCGCCGATGCCACGGGCGACCATCAGTGGATCCACATCGACGCCGAGCGCGCGGCAGCTGGCCCTTTTGGTACCACCATCGCCCACGGATATCTCACGTTGTCGCTGGCACCTCTCCTGCTCTCGGAGGTTTACAGCGTCAGTGGCGTCGCCCTGGCCCTCAACTACGGGCTCAACAAGGTGCGCTTCCCCTCACCGGTTCCCGTGGACAGCAGCGTACGAGCCGGTGTCGCTCTCCAGCAGGTGGAAGACGTCGCCGGCGGTGTGCAGGTGACCATGGTCGTCACTTTCGAAATCCGGGACGCGCCCAAACCGGCGTGCGTCGCCGAGATCGTCTTCCGGTATCTGGCCTGATCAGCCCAGCTTGGTCAAGGTGCGCCGCAGGTTCCGGATGGCCTGGCCGATCCGCTGCTCGTTCTCGATAAGGGCGAAACGCACGAATCCTTCGCCGCCTTTGCCGAAGCCGACCCCTGGCGACGTCGCCACCTCAGCCTCAGTGACCAGCATCTTCGCAAACTCCAACGACCCGAGCTCGCGGTAGGGCTCGGGCACGGGCGCCCACACGAACATGGTGCCCTGGGGTGCCTCGACTTCCCAGCCAATCCGGTTGAGTCCCTCGATCAGGGCGTCGCGGCGCGATTGGTAGATGGCGTTGACTTCCTGGGGGTAGTCCGGCGCCTCGTTCATGGCGACGATCGCCGCTATCTGAATGGGCTGGAATGTGCCGTAGTCCAGGTAGCTCTTGAGCTTGGTCAACGCCTGGACGATCTCGGCGTTGCCCACCAAGAACGCGACACGCCACCCGGCCATGGAGAAGCTCTTGGTCAGTGTGTACAGCTCCACAGCGACCTCCTTGGCCCCGGGGACCTCGAGGATGGAGGGGGGTCGGAAACCGTCGAACGCGGTGTCGGAGTAGGCGAAGTCGTGGACGAGGATCACGTTGTGCTCGCGTGCGAAGTCCACGATGCGCTGCATCCAGGCCAGATCGACGCACTCGGTGGTCGGGTTGTGCGGGAAGGAGAAAACGATGACCCGGGGCCGGGGCCACGTCGATTCCCAACTCTCCATCAGGTTGGCGAAGAAGTCCTGATCGGGGCCGAGCCGCACCTGTTGGACGTCGGCCCCCGCGAACAAGGGAGCGTAGATGTGAATGGGGTAGCTCGGGGTGGGCACCAGCGCGGTGTCCCCCGGCCCGACCAGCGTCCACATGAGATGGGAGAGACCCTCCTTGGCCCCGATGGTGACTACCACCTCGGTGTCAGGATCAAGCTCGACGCCGAAGCGCCGCTGGTACAGGTTGGCCGCCGCCAAGCGGAGCTTGGGAATGCCCCGCGACGCCGAATAGCGGTGGTTGCGGGGGTTGCGGGCCGCCTCCGCCAGCTTTTCCACCGCGATGTCGGGGCTCGGGATGTCAGGGTTGCCAAAGCCCATGTCGACGATGTCGTGGCCCGCCTGGCGGGCCTGGTCGCGCAGTTCGTTGATGATGGCGAACACATAGGGCGGCAGCCCGTTGATGCGACGAAACTCCACGACAAATCCTCCCAAACGACCGGAACAAACGAGGCTAGTGGACCCCACCTGGGGGAACGGTGGCATATTGGGACCCGGCGGAGGCCTTTTTGGCCCGTCAGCTGCCTACGAACACCCGAGGAGCGCGGCCCCGATCGCTCCTGCCTGCTCCCCCAGCGCAGCAGCCTCGAGCATCAACCCGGGGCGGGTGTTATGGCCTTCGACCATTTCCACAAACGCTCGTCGAGCCGGTTCCATGAGGACCGCGCCGGCCCGCACGAGGCCTCCCCCGATCACTATGAGGGCGGGGTCGAGAGCGTTGGCCAAGTTGCCCAGGCCGAGCGCCAGCCACCAGGCGAGCTCGGCCATGAGGTCCTGGGCCGGTCCGTCGCCGGCGGCCGCGGCGACCGTGACGTGTTCGCCCCGGACCGCCTCGGGGTCGCCGCCGGCCAGTGCGACCACTGCGGGGGCCCGGCCGGCGATGGCCCACTCACGTCCGAGGCGGCCCAGCCCGCTGCCCGAGGCGAACCGCTCCCAACAACCTTGGCGGCCGCACGGGCAGGGCGGCCCGTGGGGGTCGACCACCATGTGGCCGATCTCTCCGGCGTAGCCGTTGGCCCCCTCCACGAGGCGCCCGGCGGCCACAATGCCTCCTCCGATCCCGGTACCCAACGTCACCATGACCATGTCGTCGGCCCCAGAAGCCGCTCCGCGTGTGTGCTCGGCCCAGCCTGCGCAGCTCGCGTCATTGGCCACCCGCACACCAACGCCGTGCAGGCGGGCCGAGAGCTCCTTTTGCAGTGACACCTCCTCGAGGCCCGGGAGGTGCGGCGAACGCCGGAGCACGCCAGCGCTATCGACCATGCCCGGCACGCCGACTCCCAGGGTCTGCACCCCGGCGCCGGCCACGTTCGCGACCAGCAAGACGAGATCGCGTAGTAGCACCTCGGCATCGAGCGGGGTGGGAACCTTGCCCGAGGCGACCACCTCGCCGTGGTCGTCGAGGGCCACCGCCAACATCTTGGTCCCGCCGATATCGACCCCGACGGCCCTCGCCATGCTCACCGCGCTGAGGGGCCGGGCCGCAAGGTCTGGTTGAGGCGTCGCATGGTGGCCAGCCACTTGTCGTGGTCGGCCGCCCGGGCTGTCTCGTAACGACGAACCTCGGGATGGGGCAGTATCAAAAACTGCCGTTGCTCCAACGCCTCGGCCACCCGCTCTGCCACGTCGACCGGCTCCAGGACGGCACCCGATGCCTCGACCTCGGTGGCAGCGACCCCGTCGGCGTAGAGCAGTGGCGTACGCACGCCCTGCGGGCACAGGCACGCGATATGAACACCCCGGTCCGCCCATTCGATCGACAGCCATTCGGCCAGGGCGACCGTGCCGTGTTTGGTCACCGTGTAGGCCGCGGACCCCATCATGGTCAACAGTCCAGCAGCCGACGCGGTGAGCACCATGGCCCCCCTGCCCCGCTCCGCCATACCCGGCAACGCGGCTCGAGCCGCGTAGACATGCGCCATGACGTGCACCGCCCAACCGGCGGCCCATGCACCGTCGTCGCCCAAACCGGGACCGGTGGGGATCCCGGCGTTGGAGCAATACAACTCGAGCGGACCCTGCTCTTGGGCGGTGGCCACCAAAGCGGCGACATCGGCTTCCACACCGACGTCGACCGCCACTGCCAGCGCCCCTGGCAGCGATGCGGCCACCCGTTGCGCGGCGACGACATCGCGGTCGGCGACAACCACTGTGGATCCTGTTGCAGCAAAGCGCCGGGCCATCGCCTCGCCGATCCCGCTGCCGCCACCCGTTACGACCGTAACTCCTCGAACTTGCACGTCCCGACCCTACGGCGAGGCGGACGGCGAAGTGAGATGGGACAGCGCGACCGCGGCCGCCGTCGCCACGTTAAGCGAATCGACCCCCGCTGACATGGGTATCCGGACCTGGCTCGTGGCGCGCGCCAGGACGTGCGCCGACAAGCCGGGGCCCTCGGCCCCGACGACGAGCACCGTGGTGCCTTCGCCCCGCCCCGGCGTTGCCGCGTAGCGAGCCAAGGGCACGGCGTCACGATGAGGGGTGAGGGCCACTACCTCGAGCCCCGCCTCGAAGATGGCATCGGGCCACGCCTCGGCCCGGGCCAGCGGCACCCCGAGGATGTGGCCCAGCGAAACCCGCACCGCGCGGCGGCTCAACGGATCGCAGCACGTGGGATCGAGCACGAACCCCACGGCCCCGAAGGCCGCGGCTACCCGTCCGAGCGCCCCCATGTTCTCGCCGTCGTTGCAGCCCTCGACCGCCAGGACGATCCCCCTGAGGGCCAGCACTTCAGCGACCGGGACCAGGGCCACACGCCGGCCGACGGCCAGCACCCCGCGATGGACGTTGAATCCGGTCACCTCGGCGATAACCTCTTGCTCGGCCACGAGGACCTGCACCCCCGCACGGGCCGCGGTGTCCATGAGCGGCCCGAAGCGGTCCCCGCGGGCAGCCGCGATCAGCAGGGAGCGCAGCGGGTAGGCCGATGCCAGCGCGCGCTCCACCGCCAGATGACCTTCCGCAACGAAAATGCCCCCCATGTGCTCGTAGTGGGCCCGGTACCGGGCGTCGACCAGCCTGGCGTAATCGGCCAGGCGCGGGTCGTCGGCGCCGACGTGCTCGATGCTCAGGCGGGGAGGTTTGCTTCGATGGCCGCGATGACCTCGTCGGCTTCGGGGTCTACGGGAGGGCGGAAACGAGCGACGACCTTGCCCCCTGGAGCGACCAGGAACTTCTCAAAATTCCAGGTCACATCACCGGCTTCACCTTTTTCGTCGGGCGCTGCGGTGAGCTCCTGATAAAGCGGATGGCGAGCCTGGCCGTTGACATCGACTTTCTCGGTCAAAGGGAAAGAGACGCCATAGGTGGTGGAGCAGAACGTCTGGATCTCCTCGGCGGTGCCCGGTTCCTGCCCTGCAAACTGGTTGCAGGGCACGCCGAGCACGGTGAAGCCACGATCGCCGTAGCGCTCCTGCAGCTTTTCCAGCCCCGTGTACTGCGGGGTCAGGCCGCACTTGGAGGCCACGTTGACGACCAGAACCTCACGGTCAGAAAACTGGCTGAGGTCGAAAGGACCGCCGTCGAGCGCGGCGATGTCGTTGTCATAGATGGACATGGACGTCACCCTACGCGGGAACCTAACCTTCCTCGACCCGAACCTTGAGCTCCCGTAACGCTGTGCCCATGATTCGGCCTTCGGCCCGGCGTTTCACGAACCCAGGGAGAGGAACCTTGAGGTCCACCACGAGGTCGTAGGACACCTCCGTGTCCCCGTCGCCGGCGGGCTCGATGACGTAGCGCCCGTCGAGGCGGCGGGTGATGTCGCCCCCGATCTGCACCCATGACAGTTGTCGGGGCGCACCGGAGTAGTCGTAGCGCAAGGTGTAGGAGGTGCTGCGCCCGAAGGCCGCGGCCCGGAATGTGACCAGGGTGGCCTGCCCCTGCTCGTCGCGTTCGTCAACGGTGACCGCCTTGATGTCGGCAGCCCACTCGGGATAACGCCCGAAGTCCGTCAGCACCTCGAAGCAATGCTGGGGACTGCTGCGGATGAGCATCTGCTCTGTGACCGAGTCCTCCACCACTACCCCTCTCGCCACGCCACCAGCGCGGCATCGCTGACATCAACCTGCAGCAACGTAGCGTTCTCCACCGTCGAGGCGCATCAATCGGCGCTGATCCTCAGATTGTCCAGCGCAGCTCCCAGCTGGCCGGCGAGTTCGTCGTAGGAATATGCCTCGACGGCGCGGCGGCGGGCGTCTGCTCCCATACGCCGAGCCAAGGCCGGTGTCGACAGCAGCTTGTCCAGCGCGTCGGCCAGGTCGGTCGGGTTGTCGGGACGGGCGATGACAAGACCGGTCTGGCCATCGACGACGGCCTCTGCCGCTCCGCCGCTGTCGCCCGCCACGGAGGCCAGTCCGGCCGCGGCTGCTTCCAGGAAGACGATGCCGAAGCCTTCCTGCTCCAAACCTCTCCACCGACTCCGGCACGACATGGCGAAGACGTCCGCCGAGGCGTAGAGGGCGGGCAGGTCGTGATTCGATACATGGCCCAGAAGCCGGACGGGCGCTCTGGTCCGCTTGATCCGGTGCTCCAGGCGGGTGCGGTCCCGACCTACGCCGGCGATGGCCACCACCAGGCCGTCGAAACGGCCGGCCAGTTTGGCCGCGGCGTCGATGAGCGTGTCCATCCCTTTCCGGGGCACGAGACGGCTCACGCTGAGCACCACCGGAGCGTTGACCGGCAGACCAAGGCGGGCCCGGGTCCCGGCCCGGTCGAGGGCGGACATGGGCGCAAACCTCGACGTGTCGACCCCCGGAGGGATACGGACCACGCGTGGCATGTCGTTGTCGTTGCCCACTGCGCGGCGGGCCTCGGCTTCGGGGTACCCCCCGGCCGCGATGAGCAGCGACGAGGATCGCACCACTTTGGCCAGCACCTGGCGGCTGGCCGGAAGACGGCCGGGGACGGTGACCTCGGCTCCGTGCAAGATGAGCCCGTAGGGAACCGGCAACGACCGTCCCATCCACCCCAGAGGCAGGGCAGGGTCGATGATCACGGCCTGCGCATCGACTTCGGCCACCAGGCGCCGGACGCGCCTGGTCAGTATCGGTGAGGGCAGCAGTACTGGCTCGCGTACCCGCTCCACCCGGAAAAGCTGCTCCGCGTCAAAAGCGTACGCCTGGTCGTGCGCCGTCGTGAGCACAGTCACGTCGTCGGGCGGCAAGCGGCGCCACAGCTCCCACAGGTAGGACTGAATGCCGCCGATTTTGGGGGGAAAGTCGTTGGTGACGAGGATATGGCGCACGGGGAGTTCAACGGTCCGGGTCGACTGCACGGTGCTGCACAACCCTTAGCCCTCTTAGACTGTCATCTCCGGGCCTGCTGCGTCACGCCGAGGGACCTCGGCCAGGCGATCGAGTTCGTGGCGAACCCACGGATGGTCGTCCTGCGTCACCGGGCCCAGGAGCGCGAGATCGCCGAGGCGGGCGCACGCCCACACAGCGTGGGCTCGCAACAACGCTTCGGGGTCCACAAGCGCTCGGCTCAGGGCGGCCGCGACGAGACGATGACCGGGCGTGCCTATGTTGCCCAAGATGATCAGGGCGTTGCGCCGCAGGTAGACGGGGTCGCGCCGCGGAATGTACCAGCGCCCGTGGCGAGCCAAGATTTCTTCGTCGTCAAGAGTGAGTAGCTCGAGGACGTCGACGAGGACTTGCGAACCGGCTTCCGGTCCGGGCACCGCCCGGCGAGCCGATCGCCGGTTGGGTGGGCAGGCTTCTTGGCAATCGTCGCAGCCGTAGAGGCGATCACCCAACGCCACCCGGTGCTCGAAAGGGAAAACTCCCGGCGCCTGCACCAGCCACGCCAGGCAACGCCGGGCATCGAGCACCCCGGGGGCCGTGAGCGCGCCCGTGGGGCACGCCGGAAGGCACCGCTGACAGCTCCCGCACCCGTCGGCCAGCGGGGCGTCGGGTGCCAGCGGGGCATCGGTGACAACCGAACCCAGCACAAACCATGACCCCGCCCCCGGCACCAGGATGTTGCAGTTCTTTCCATACCAGCCGATCCCAGCTCGGGCGGCGGCCGCTCGATCGACGAGGGCGTTGTCGTCGGCCACGACCCGGGCTTGCCACCCCTGCAGCTCCAGCTCGGCAGCCACGGACCCCAGCGCTCGACGGAGGGGTGCGTAGTGGTCGACCCATGCGTAACGCGCCACCCGCCCGCCTGGCTCAATAGTGTCTGGGGGAGCCTGGCGCTGGTAGCTGCGAGCACCGACGACCACGGAGCGGGCACCCTCCAGGATCCGGTTGGGATCGGTCGAGCGAGCCGGGTTTCGGTAGGTGAACTGCATCCCGCCGGCCAGACCCTGCGCCTTGCGCGCCACAAGGACCTGTCGTGCCGCCTCGAAGGGCGCCGCGGTTGTCACCCCGACCGCATCGAGCCCGGCATCACGTCCGATCTGGCGGAGCACATCGACCGGTGGGACTACCCGCATCGCGTCTTTCGGTCATGGCGCAGAGGGGGCACCAACCCGGAGCGGCTAAGCATTCGCACCGCACGAGCCTCCGCGGCGTCGATAATGAGCGCGTCGGTGGGTTCCCGATCGCAGATGAATGACACAACACAACCGTCGCACGCCGCGGTCGCCTGTTGGGTGCATTCGTCACAACTGATGGTGAGCGTCTCCATAGCTACCAGCATGAACCTGGCCTGTGACGGTTATCCTGCCGGCAGCTGTCTAGCCTGCGGGCATGGTCCACGCGTTTGTGCTCATCGATGCGGCCCCCGCTCGGGTCGCCGACCTGGCCACCGAGCTGGCTGCCGTCGAGGGGATCGCCGAGGTCTACTCCACCGCAGGCGTCGCCGACCTTGTCGCTGTGGTGCGTGTTCGCCGCCACGAGGAGTTGGCCGAGGTGGTGACCCGACGGATGGCGCAGCTGGAGGGGATCATCGACACCCGAACACTTGTCGCGTTCCAAGCCTTCAGTCGCCACGACCTCGATGCCATCTGGAGCCTGGGCGGCGAATAAGCCCTGTTGTGGCCCGGGGGCGCCGAGACACCTAGGCAGCTGTGTCTCGCTCTGCCAGCTGTGTCTCGCTATGCCAGCTGTGTCTCGGCCACGAGGGTCAGGAAGTCGGGCAGCTCGTCGGCCAGCGCCACCTGGCGTACGAGATCGGCGGCGATCTTCAACCGGTCGGGGTCGAGGCCCTCGTCAGTCAAGGTCTTGACCGCGGCGTCGAGTTCGTCGTTCACCAGTGACGCCGTCACTGCGGTGCCGTCGCTCAGCGTGGACCCGTGATGAACCCATTGCCACAGTTGGCTCCGCGAGATCTCCGCGGTGGCCGCGTCCTCCATCAGATCGAAGATGGCGACCGCTCCCCGGCCACCGAGCCACGCCTCGAGGTACTGCAGGGCGACGCTGACGTTCAGGCGCAGACCTTCAATGGTGCGACTAGACCCGGGGATGTCGGTTGCCAACAGCCCGCTCACATCGACGGGCACGGGAGGCCGGACGTCGAGCTGGTTCGGCCGATCCCCCAGGGCCCGGTCGAAGATTTCAGTGGCCACCGGCACCAAATCCGGGTGCGCCACCCACGTGCCGTCATAACCCAATCCGGCCTCGCGTTCCTTGTCCGCCCGCACCTGGGCCAGGGCCCGCTCGGTGACCTCGGGCTTGCGCCGGTTGGGGATGAACGCCGACATTCCTCCGATGGCGTGAGCGCCGCGCTTGTGGCACACGGCCACCAGTCGCTGGGCGTACGCGGCCATGAACGGCACCCCCATAGTGACCTGAGACCGGTCGGCCAGCACATGATCCGGGTCGAAACCGAACTTCTTGATGACCGAGAAGATGTAGTCCCATCGCCCTGCGTTCAAAGCGGTGAGGCGGTCCCGTAACTCGTAGATGATCTCGTCCATCTCGAACGCGGCAAGGATGGTCTCGATGAGCACCGTGACTCGGATCGATCCCGCGGCCAGACCGGCGCGGGCCTCCAGATCGCCCAGGACCTCGTCCCACCAGCGCGCCTCGAGATGCGACTCGATCTTGGGTAGATACAAATAGAGGGCCGTCCCTCGCTCGGCCAACTTGGGACCCGAGTGCAGCGCAGCAAGGCTGGCGTCGAAGATCGACGTGGACGGCGCTGCGCCGTCGATCCGGACGCGCCGTTCGGTCATGTGCAGACCCCGGGGACGCAAGATCAACGTGGCCGTATCCGGGTTGAGCCGGTCGACGGTCCCGTCGGGGCGGGTGAAACTGATCGAGCGGTCGGCCGCGTCGCGATAGTTGCGTTGCCCGTCGATGATGTTGGCCCACGACGGCGAGAGGGAGTCCTCCACGTCGCCCATAAACACCCGGGCCCCCGAGTTGAGCGCGCCGATCATCATCTTGCGGTCACAAGGACCGGTGATCTCACAGCGTCGGTCGACCAGATCAGCCGGAGCGGGAGGAACCGACCACGAGGCGTCGTCGCGCACAGCAGCCGTCTCGGCCAGTAACCCCGGGCGCTCTCCCGCCCGAAAACGCGCGGCGCGCTCGGCCCGGGCGGCCAGCAACTCGACGCGTCGCGCGCCGTGATCCCGCTGCAACCCCGCTACCAGCGCCAGGGCCTCCGCTGTCAGGATGTCCTCGGTCCCCTCGATCGGTCCGAGCACTTTAACGCCGGGCACTCTCGCCATGTCGGTTCCTCCACTTGCATTGCCTGCCACCAGGGGCGCTGCCCCGTAGCTACTCGATGGTAACTCCGCAAGCAGCGGGGCACCGCACGGGTACTTTCCCGTCCAGCGCCCGGCAAAAGGAGCGCACCCACCGCAGGCCCGCGGCGCGGCCAACCTGCAGGTAGGCGGCACAGGGCGACATGCGGGTAAGCGGCACGGGCTACCGCAGCTGACCGCGTAGAATGCCGAGGTGGCTACCGTCGTCGAAATACTGGCGTCGGTGC
>Ga0182030_10010072_pt1 | contig 19281 bp, 14 predicted proteins | sample 812S3MmetaG_FD_121299 | JGI IMG/M metagenome (GOLD analysis project Ga0182030, IMG submission 121299) | Permafrost microbial communities from Stordalen Mire, Sweden - 812S3M metaG (Illumina Assembly) | ecosystem: Environmental > Terrestrial > Soil > Wetlands > Permafrost | place: Sweden... | reverse complement strand
TCGATCAACGCGATGGGGGTCGTACGAAACCCGATCGACGTCGCCGAGTCGTTGATACGGCGCGGCGAGCCCGTGACGCAGAGACAATGCATCGCCCTGTGGAAGACCTACAACCGAGCGCTGCTGAACTATGCGCAGACCCACGACTGCCCAATCGCCCTCTTCGATCGCCCGAACTTCGCCGATCAAGTCATGGGCTGCGCAGATCGTCTCGGGTACAGCGACAGTGCTGCGACGCACTTCTTCGACGACCAACTCGTCAGGTCGCGATCTGAGAACTGGCGAGATCTCGTAGGCGACGAGGAGGCTGTCGTGCTCTACGACGACTTGGCCAGATTCGCAGTGGGCAGTAGCGAGAGCCAGATCGCCTGAGAACCTGGCGGTTTCAGGCCTCGGCGGTAGGGGCGAACTCCTCGGATGAGGAGGCACCCTTGTCCACCCCGGCGCGCGAGGAGGAGGACCTGCTGCCCGCTGATGAGAGATAGGGGACGGCACGGGGCAGGTTCGCGCCGTTGGCGATGACTCCCAGCAGCGGCGCGCCGCTGCTCGAGAGGATCTGGTGCAGATGGTCTGCGGCGTCGCCCCTGCTGTAGCCGATCCGGCCCACGATGATCACGCCGTCAACCTTGGTGAGCAGCGGGAACGCGTCGGAGACGGCGGTGAGCGGCGGCGTGTCGATCACCACGAGGTCGTAGGCAGACCTCGCATGCTCGAGCACCGCGCCCATCGCCTGGCTCTCGAGCAGCTCGCCCGGATTGGGGGGCAGCATGGCGCCGGCGGCCAGCACGTCGAGCGTATGCCCGCTGGCTCCCTCGCCGGGCGAAGCCTGCAGGGCAACCGACTGAGTGGCCTGCCCCATCTGAACATCGCCGATCAGAACGTCAGCCAGGCCGCTGCTGAACTGAACGCCGAACTGCTGGGCGAGCGTCGGTTGGCGCAGGTCGGTCTCCAGCAGCAGTACTCGCGAACCCGATCTGGCCGCCGCCTCGGCGAGGTGAAGGGCGACCGTGGTCTTGCCATCGTGAGGCGCGGGCGAGGCAACGAGAACCGTGCGCAGGTCACGATCGACATTGAAGAAGCGCAGGTGCGCACGGATCAGACTGAATGCCTCGGCCTCGATGGGGGGAAGCGCGGTCCGGCTGCCCGCCCCGCGTCGCGCCGAACGCGAAAGCGCGGGACTCTTCGGGACGACTCCGAGCATGGGCAGACGATAGATCGCCTCGAGATCCTCCGTGCGCCTGATCCGACGGTCGAACCGCTCGAGCAGGAAGGCGACGACGAAGCCGAGCAGCAGGCCCACGATCAGGCCGAGGATCGTGTTGCTTTTGGTCTTGGGAGAGGATGGGCTGGTCGGCACCGATGCTTCCCCGGCAACTTCCACGTTGTTGTAGCCGAGTTCTGAGAGCAGCTCCAGCGTGTGCGCGCGATTCTGAAGGTCCAGACCGTCGGGACCTATTCGCTGAGTCGAGGTGAGCGCAGCAAGCTGCCGCTTCACCAGCGTCAGCGCAGCTTTGAAGAACTGCCGGTTGGCGCTCTGCTGATCTTTGACGAACTGACTGACATAGGTATTCGCGATCTCGGCTGCCAGCGCCGGAGAGCTTGAGGTGGCGGAAACGCCGATGAGATTCGATTCGCCCTTCCCGCCGACGCTCACGCTCGAGCTGACCGCGCTTTCTGTCAAGCCGTGACCCAACAGAATCGCGGTCTTCGCCGCCGTGTCGCCGGCCCTGACAAGTTCGAGGTCGCTGCTCTGCTCGGCCAACGGAGTGCTGCTGCCCCCGCCGCCCGACAGTCCGGCGATCTGCTGGTCGATCTGGCTGCTGTTGAAGACGAGCGAAGCGCTCGCCGTGTACTTCTTGGTCTCACGCTTGGAAAAGCCATATGCCGCGCCCGTGACAACGACCAGGCAAAGGAGAATCCAAGGCGCTCGCCGACGGAGGATGCCGAGAAACTGCTCGGTGCTTAGGTTTGTTTGCTCAGAGCCCATTTAGGGTAGCTTTACCTTCAGCATCCGCGTGGAATGCGAGTACGATGATGACCAGTGCAGGATACAGCAAGCGCCTTGGACGAATACAGCACGCAAGCAAAAGCCCAAGCGCTCCAAGAAGCCCTTCGCGCAATATTTGCGGCTGTCAATCGTTCCATCCCTGTGCCTGCACATTCGTATCGGTCCACTCGGCGATCGCGGCGGCTGGCGGTGCCGGTGCTTCTGGTTTCAGCTCTGGTGGCCGCTGTGCTGCTCGCGGGTCTGGCGCCCCGCGCTCTACATTGGTCGCAATCTGCCGGACCGACCCGATCGCCGGGGCGGCTTGGGTCGACCTCCCGAACTGGACGGAGCGCGGCACAGCAGACGACCCTGACCGTCGAACCTGGCCGCCCGGGGGGCAGGTTCGCGCTCGGTACGATCGGTCTGTCGATTGAGGCCGAGGAGCTTGCCACCCCCGACCTGACCGATCGCCACAGGTCGCTGGTCGCACTGATGCGCCAGCTTGGCCCGGGAGTACTTCGAATCGCCGGCGCGTCACTCGATTACTCCTGGTGGACCAGCCAAAGTGAACAACCGCCCGAATGGGCAACCGACAAGGCCGCGAGCGCGGCTGTCGTGACTCCTGCCGACCTATACCGTCTTCGGGGACTCCTCACAGCCACGGGCTGGCGCGTCATCCTTGGACTCAACCTCGCTCACTTCGAACCTCCGCGCGCGGCCAACGAGGCGGCTTTTGCCGAACGCATCCTCGGCTCACACCTGCTCGGCCTCGAGCCCGGCAACGAGCCCAACTACTACGGAGGCACCCTATACGGGTTCCGCCCGGGTTCCTATGGCGTTGACAACTACTTGGAAGAGATATCGGCCTACAGCGCCGCGATCCACGCGGCTGCGCCAACGGTTCGGCTGGATGGCCCAGACCTGGGCGGGAAAGCGCAGACCTTGCAGACATGGCTGCCTGCGGTCGCCTCGATCAAACCGATGCCGTTCGCCGCGATCACACAGCATTACTACCCCACCCAATACAACAACTCGAAAAGCAGGTGCGAAGCGTCTCCAGAACCCACCGCTGTCGAACTGCTCTCCCCACAGGTGCGCGAACGCGAGAACGCAGTGCTTCGGGCGATCGTCGGCGCCGGCCAGATCGCGCACCGCGAAACTCGTATAACCGAGACGAACACAACGGGCTCCTGCCAGTCCAGCGACGGTCCATCTACAAGCCCTGTCTTTGCGAGCGCCCTGTGGGCGCTCGACTGGTCGCTGCGCTCCGCGAGCGCCGGCATAGCGGGACTCAATTTCCACGGATACTTCGGAATCTGTGCACCTGACGGCTACAACCCCATATGCGCGCCCAACGCCACCGCCGAGAGAGGTGGAGAGGTCACCGCGCGCCCTGAGTACTACGGCCTCCTGGCCGCCCGACAGCTCGAGGGTGGGAATTTCATTCCCGTGCACATCGGCGGACCCGACGACGAAGGCGACCTCGTGGCGTATGCGACTCAACATCGCGACGGCTCGATCACCGTTGCCATCGAGAATCTCAACCCGCAAACGTCGGTTTCCCTTCTGGTGAAAGCACCCAGGCGCGCTAGCACCACCGACGAGCGTTTGACAGCGCCTTCGCTTGGCTCCACTTCCGGCGTGACGTTCGGTCATGCATCGCTCGACGCCGCGGGAGCGATACAGCCCAAAGTGGCGAGTATCCACAATGCGCACGGAACCTTTCACATCGGGCTTGCGCCCTCGAGCGCGGCCATCGTAACGCTGCGCCGGTGACGCTCAACCGATAGAGGCGGGATCCGTCCCGACCACGGGCCGCAGCAGCACTCCGCGCATCAGACCGAGCAATGCAGAGCGACACCACTCACCGGTCTCACTCTTGCGATACCCGATGCGGCGACGTGCCGGTGCTGTAACCAGAAGAAAGGCCAGTGCTGCCAGTAGTGGCCACGCACGCGCAGCTCCGCGTATCAGGCCGACCGATCGATCGAGGCCGACGTCCCTGCGATACATCACTCCAGCGGTCCTGAAATATTGTTCGGCGGCAAACCCTCCCGTCTTCGCGGTCGAGGTGTGCCCGGCATGCGCGATGGTGGCCGCGGGTTCCAGAAACACACCACCGCCTCCCGCGCGCACTTTCCGTGCCAGGAACTCCTCCTCCCCAAACAGGAAGAACGTCTCGTCAAAGCCACCCGTGGCGAGGAAGCGGCCCCGTCCGATCGCCATGCACGCACCCTGCACGTAGGGCACTTCGCCGCCCTCCGCGTAAACGGCGTCGTCAGGCGGCAGATCGCGCTGCCATCTCTTGGGCTGCATCCGAAGGGGAACCAGCAGGTTGAAGGTCTCGCTCCACGGAGAAGACCAGTTCCGCGCCCTCGTTACCTCGTCTCCCTGCTCGTCGACGATGCGCGGGCCGACCATGGCGCCCTCGTGCCGAAGGGTGGCCGCCACCAGACGCTCACACGCATCGCTCACGAATCGAGCATCGGGGTTGAGAAAGACGATCACCTCGCCGGTGGCGTTGGCGGCGCCGAGATTGCAGCCGGCGCCAAACCCTCGATTGCGCCCGGCGGCGATCACCTTTGCATCCGGTCGCTCGCGCAGCGCCAGAGCCTCGACGTGCTCGAGGAGGAGCGACTGGTTGACAACGACCACCTCCACATCGGCGGGAATCGACTCCAGGCAGCCTGCCAAGACATCCTCCGACCTGTACACCACTATGACGACTGTGGCCTTCATGCCCGCCGGCGAGAGGCACGAACGAGGACCGCCGAGGCGGCCCCCAAAAGCATGAAGACGACATTCTGCTCCTGGGTGATCGGCGCGACGAAGATCAGCCCGATGAGGCTGGCCAGCGCCACCACGACGAGGGCCCCGTCCATCGACAGCTGCCGGCGCTGGCGAACGAGGTAAACCACCATCGGGACAGCCATCAAGGCGAAAAGGGCGGCTGCTACGACGCCCCACTGCAGGGTGAGATATACGTAGGTGTTGTCGACCGATTTGATGCCGACTTCCCTCAGCGTGTCCGTCTCTCGACCGAACCAGGAGAGGTACTGGTTACTGGCGGCCAGGATGTTTTCCCGCGCCTGCGCGCTGGTGGCAGCCTCGTGGTCCGACCCAAAGACGGACAAGATGCTTTCGTTCGCCGAAGCCGAAAACACCATCGCAAGTCCGATCGCTATCGCGGCCGCCGATGAAACCCACACCACACGGGTTCGTATGGCCCGCAACGCTGGATTTGAGACGACGGCGAGAACTCCGCAGATCAACGCTGCCAGCAACATGATCCAGCCTGTCCTCGAGAACGTCAGCGCCGCACCGACGACCAGCAGCCCAGAGCCTGCCAGCCAGGCACCTCTCCGGCGTGCGACTTCGGTGTGAAACGCCAACACGAAGGCCAAGATGGCTGCGGCGACCAGAAACATCGAGAGTGCTATCGGGTGGCCAAACGAGGCCGCGGCGCGAGGTTGGCCGTCGCGAAAGATCTCATGTCCCCAAACTTCGCCGAGACCAGGCTGAACCACCAGCTCGTGAAAGGGATTGAAGCCGGTTGCAGACTCGACGAACACGAATGGAAGCATCAAGAGCGCTGCGGCGCAGAATATCCTTGCGAAGGATGTGTAGCTGACGCGCCCCCCGACCAGATATCGCGCGGCAATGTAGGGAACGAGCCACTGCAACAGATTGGTCGTAAGGTCGCCGCGTTTGCGTATCCCGAGAACCACCGACGCCAGCGAGGCGACAAAGAAGAGCCCAATCAAGACATCCATCGACGACAGGGTCACCCGACGGGAGAGCAACAGAGCGTTGGCGGCGGCACCCACCACGACGATGAACATGATCATCACCCCAGGATCGGGGAAGATGTGATCCTCGTAGGGAACCCAATAGACGGGGATGAATGCCAACGCAAAGAATGCCGTCGTCAGCGGCAGCGCCGGCCTGGTTCGAGCCAGCAGAAACAGCGCTGTCACGGAACTCACTGCCAGCAGCAGCAGAGTGAGGGAGAACGAGCTGACGACCACACGCCCGGCGGCTACGAGCACCACGCACAGCGACGCCACGAAGGCGGCCTGATAGAGCTTGTAATTTAGATTTGTTGCTCGCATAGCAGCCTGTCAGAAGCCCCGCAAATGATAGCGTCGGGGGGTCTTCTCGCGCACGAAGTCTTGCATGCGAAGGGTCGGTCGAGCGAAGCTCTGCGGAGTAGCGCCAGGCAGCTGTTATAGAACTCGCGGTGCCGGGTCCGGAGTCAAACGGAGGCCTTCAGCACCTCGGCGTACGTCGCGACTGCCGCTGAGAGTCCGCATGTCGCGTAGAACGCATCGCGGACTGCCTGCGGATTGTGATGCTCTACCGCAGCTTGCACAATCTCTGCAGTCAGTTCGGATGACTGTGTGACTACGAAGTGCTTGTTCAGGGAAGGCGGGTAGCCCGCCGCCCCCTGGGGCGTTGTGATTACAGACTTGCCGGCAAGTGCCGCCTCGGCCAGCTTGCACTTCATGCCGGTGCCGTTCGAGACGGGGACCACCGTGGCATGCACTTGAGCGTAGAACTCGTCGACGCTCGCCACCGGCCCCAGCGAGCGTACCCGCCTTGGCGTGCGGTAGTGCTCAGACCCGATGCCGGCAAGAACGACCTCAACCGCCGAATCCCTTCCGAGAGGGCTTGCGATCAAGTCCGATGCAGCCTGCGCCGTGGGGCCATGGTAGAAATTTCCAAGCAGGCCAACGCACAGCCGGTCGCTCTGCGGCATCGGGGAAAGTCGGGCCTCCAGACCAGTTGGCGCCCAGGTCGCTCGGGTCAGGCCCAGCGACATCAGGCGCTGGGCGTCGTCCCATCCCGCCACAGCCAACCAGTCCGCTGCTGCCAGGGCGCGGCGCTCACGGCGGCGAACCGTCTCGGCGTAAGTCCGTCTGATCGCCCGCATCGCACCGGATGCCCGCTCCGAGTCGTCGAGGTGTCCGCGAAAGACCGCGTCATGAACATCGACCACCACTCGCCGTCCCGATTGACGAAGGCCTGCGGCAAGCGGAGCGAGGAAGGACGTGTGCAGCACAATCGACGCCTCGGGTTGCTCATTCAGCACATGTGCAACATGCGAGCAGGGCTTCCTTCCCGACTCCCAAAGGGTGAACGGAAAGATGCTGCGCTTGAGTCTGTTCGCCGCCGACGCCGACTCCTCGGGAGCGGGAGCTGGATCAGGGGCTCCGATGCTTTCTACAGAAGTGTCAGATCGCCACGCCAGCTGCGAATGGTCCCACCAAGAAACCGTAGCGGCCCCTTCCAGCAGCGATGCATCTACGGCGGTGCGCAGACGCAGGGTGCCACCGTGCAAGCCCCAAGGGTTGAAGGGATAGATGTGGTGGTACAGGGTGTCGGATTTTGCCACGTTAGAACGAGTGACGGTCGCGCTGGATCGCACGTAGACCGGCGGCGACCGGCGCCCTCGGACTCGCGCTTGCCACCGGCAAGGGCTTCACCCTGTCCGTGAGATAAACCATCTAGGTGAGCACATCGCAGTAGGCGCCGTAGGTGGCTTCGGCGGTGCGCTGCCACGTGTATTCGCTGCGAACTCTTTGCGCCAACTCGGCGCTGGGTCCGCGCTGACGAGCGCGGAAGATCGCGTCGCGGATCGAGGATGGGCTGGCCGGGTCGCAATACTCGGCTTCGTCTCCGAGGTAATCGCGCGTATCGCCGTTTGGTGATACGACAATCGCGCAGTCGGCCACGGCGGCTTCCAAGGACGAGAGCCCCGTCGTCTCCATCCAGCTCGGCAGGACGTGGACCGCCGCCAAAGAGTACAACCACGCCTTTTCCTCAGGCGTGACAGCACCCAACACATGTACGTTTTTGAGTGAAGCCGCCTCGGTTCGGACTCGCTGGACGTAACGGCTCTGGTTTGCGGTCGCTGGACCTGCCAACACCAGCGTCACGTCGGTGTCACGCACTGCCTGGATGAGGTTTGACTGATTCTTGCGACCCTCGATGCGGGCCACGCACAGCACGCAGTCCTTGAACTGGGCGAGGTGAGCCGGAGGAGTTTGATCGGCCGTGATCGAGCTGAGTACTTCAGTATCGAACCCATTGGGAACAACGGTCACGCGCGGGTCGGTGGGGCTCAGCCGGAGATCGTGGGCGACGCGCAGCCACTCCGACTGGGAGTCCGGCAGCAGCGAGGAGGAGAGCGCCACAACCTCATGCTGCATTCGCGAGAATCCACGCAGGAAAAGCGCAAGCGACCCGCGACTCCACTCACGGTTGTTGACGCCTCGCCCGGCAGCCTTCAGCGCCTCGATGACATCGCGATTTGAGTGTCGGGCGATCCAACCGACAGGTCCCGTGCGTGCCGCACGCTCGAACTCCCATACATCGCAGTAGACGGTGGCGAGGAAGATGGGCTTACCCTGGCGACGCGCGTTGCGCGCCTGCAGCCAAGCCTCTTGGGGCCGTACCAGTCCGAACAGCTGAACAGCGTCGAAGCCGGTGAGATCCGGTTCCATCTCGGCTGAGATCTGCGCATCGACGAGCTTTGCTGCTCGAAGCGCGCGTGCTGTCTCCTCAAGCTTGACTTGGTCTCCTCCGGGGTTGGCCGCAATGCTCCGAGCTGAGCGGCCCTGGAACAGGATCCTCATGCAATCGTCCAAGCGCGCCACGGGGCCCCGATGCCTTCGCGGATGTTCTTCATCCCGACGCGGCAACCACCGGTCGGCACTGTGGCTCTCGCCCGGACCCGCTTCATCGCCCGCTTGCCTGGACTCGACTCACATCCGCTGAGCTGGGCCTGCGTTCTTCAAGGCGCGCCATCGCGCGCATGCTACCAAGCACCAGGAAGGCAGATGACGCTGAAGGACGCACAGATCTCGAGGTCGCGCTGCAAGCCACGCACCGAAGAACGAGGTAGGATCCTGGCTCCTAGACATCGAACGCATTAGCCCGCCGAAGCGCATTAGCCCGCCAGCTTGCTGACCTGTTGACCTCCTGCAACTGACTCCATGAAGCTCGCGATCCTCGGCAGCCGAGGCTTTCCCAGCACCTACGGCGGCTATGAGACTCTCGTACGGCAGCTCGCCCCATACCTCGTGCGAGAGGGACACGACGTCACGGTTTACTGTCGTGCTCGCAATCGAGGACAGTGGACCTGGCTCGCCGAGGGTGTGCACTGCGTCGCCACGCCGGGCCATGAGACCAAGTCGCTGTCAACCCTGAGCTTTGGTGCGACTGCAACGCTCAACGCGAGCTTCCGCCAATTCGATTCGGTGCTCGTACTCAATATCGCAAACGGGTTCTGGTTCCCAATGCTGCGTGCAGCGCGAATACCGTTTGCCGTCAATACGGACGGCATAGAGTGGGAACGGGGCAAGTGGAGCCGGCTTGGGCGAGCGGCGTTTCAAGCAGGCGCGTGGATGACCGCACACAACGCGACCGCACTGATCTGCGACTCGAAGGCGATCGGCGAGATTTGGCGTGAGCGCTTTGGTCGCGACTCCACCTTCATTCCCTACGGCGCTCCCGTCCTCGGCGATGTGGGACGCGACCAGCTGGATGCCGCTGGGCTGGGGAGCGAGCCATATCTACTCGTGGTCGCGCGTCTGGCTCCGGAGAACAACGTAGAGCTGACGCTCGATGCCCTCGATCTGCTCGGCGAGGATGCGCCGCGCGCGGTTATCGTGGGCAGCGCGAACTTCGACTCGCCGATCGAGGCGCGCTTGCGAAGGATGGAGGCGGAGCGAGGAGCGTTGTGGCTCGGCCACGTTGCCGACCAACTGCTGCTGACCCAGTTGTGGGCGCACAGCGCCGTGTACGTACACGGCCATTCCGTCGGCGGCACGAATCCGGCTTTGCTGCAGGGCCTCGGTGCAGGCGCGCCAACCCTCGCGCTTGATACGCCGTTCAACGCGGAGGTGCTGCCCTTCCCTGAGCAGCGGTCCCCGCACGACGCCAAGGTCCTCGCAGAGCGAATTCGATCCGTCGTCGCCTCACCGGCAGCTCAGGAGGAGATGAGGCAGCGAGGACGCTCGGTCATCAACGAGAGCTACTCGTGGGACGACGTGTGTCAAGCGTACATGGAGATGCTCGTGGGGTTGGCGAGCAATTAGCCCTCAGTCTCCAGTCAGCGAGGGCCCAAGCGCGTTCTCGCCATCGCCGAACCGGACCCCTCCATGGCGGCGCAGTCTTACCGTCACGAGGGGCCACTATCCGCCTTTGGTCGCGTTCCTTGGCGCGATGTTGTTCGTTCGTATATTGACTGACGACCGATCCGCGCCGGACAGTCGCCACACGGGCAGTATCAACCTGTCGTCGGTGATCGCGCTGCTGATCATTCTCGTGGCCGTCGGCCTGCTGTTTCGTCGGCGCCGCGGCCTGCTGCCCACGATTCTGATTGGGCTGTGGCTGTGCATGTGGATAGCGATAGCTGTGAACACCAGTGGCGCGTCGGCCGAGACGCTCCGCGAGGGCGTGCGCGAGATCTCGATCGTGGCACTCGGCGTGATCGTCTACAACGCATGTCCTGGTGTGACCATGCCTGCGGCCGCACGCCTGGTGCAGTTCGTTGGATGCATTCCCGCGCTGCTCGCCATCTACCAGCTTGCGACGGGAACTGGGGCGAACATCTATGGGAACATTCGCGCGCACGGCACCTTTGCTCACCCGAACACCGCCGCGATGTTCTTTGCGATCGGCGCCACCACCTCGCTGTGGCTGTATTTGGACAACGGGCGGCGCCGAGCCGACGCGCTGCTCACGACGCTCTTTGCTGTGGCCCTGATCGCGACGTTCAGCATCGACGGGCCGATAACCCTGGCCGCGATGTTGACGGTGCTCGGAGTGCTGCGACCCGGCCCTCTGCCAGCCAAACTCGCCCCGTGTGCGATCGCCGCGGTGATCATGCTCGTGTTCTTCGCCACTCCGCTCGGCTCCAAGCGCATCGGCAGAGAGACCCATACCAGCGTGTCCGCAGCCGAACGCGGAGAAACTACCAGCACACTCGACACGCGACTCTACAGGTGGAAGACGCTCCTGCCCGAGTGGGAAAGATCCCCGCTCGTCGGCCAGGGCCTCGGCGTTACCACGACGGCTGAAAATACGGTGGCGGACCCGCTGAACAGCCTGCTGCCCCACAACGAATACATCCGTTACCTGGTTGAGACTGGCGTCCTTGGCCTGGCGATCCTGCTCGGCGCTCTCTTTCTCCTCATCCGCGCCCTCACCCGCAAGCGAAGGACCTCCAGCGCTCTGGATGCAGGCGCCCCAAACGCGCCGACGCTTGCACTGGCCGTCGTCGCTGGATGCCTCGTCAACTCGCTTGCAGACAACACGCTGCTCAGCAGCCCCACGGGCTACGCCGCGGCGCTGATCGTCGTCGCCGTGCTTGCCCTGCCGGGCATAGAGCTGCAGCGAGCCCCGAGTCCGCAGAACGCGTGAGCAGCACTTTGGTCGTGCATCACTTCGGTCCCGATCCCACCACGGTCGGGGGCATGGCCTCGGTTATCCGGGTGCTCACCGAACATGGCGTTGGAGGCGACATCGTCGACTTTCACACGACGTGGAGACCGCACGCGCGTCTGGCCAGCGTCGGCTTGGCTGCGGCCTCAGCGCGAGCGCTGCTGCGCATGCCGGCCGGCGAGGTCGCGCACATGCATCTCTCCGAGCGCGGGTCGTTTCTGCGCGAGGGGGCGCTGATCGCGCTGGCGCGAAGGCGAGGACTCGTCGCAGTCGCGACGGTCCACGGCGCGGCATTCACACCATTCGCAGGCAGGTATCCGTGGCTTGTCTCCGCCGTGTTGAGGCACGCGCAGCTCATCACCTGCTTGGACCAGGGGACTCTCGACATCGTGCGGCGCCAAGCGCCGCATGTGCGCAGCGAGATCGTGCCCAATCCCGTTGTCCTCGACGACGGCGCGCTTCCTGTGGAGGAGACCGAAGAGCTGGTCGTGTTCGCCGGCGAGATCAGCCTGCGCAAGGGTGCCGACGTGCTGCATCGCGCCTGGCAGCTCGTGGCTCAGCGACGTCCGCTGGCGCGGTGTGTGATGGTCGGCCCCGCGGCCGACTTCAAACCCCCTGACACGGAGCGCCTCGAAGTGCGAGCGCCGGTGGATCCCGTTGAGATGAAGGAGATGCTGCGACGCGCCCGCGTGGTCGCGCTGCCGGCGCGCGCAGAGGGGATGCCGATGGTCCTGACAGAGGCCATGAGCCTGGGCCGGCCGTTCGTGAGCACCCCGGTCGGGGGCATCCCGGAACTCGCCGGCGAGGGGGGCATGCTGGTGGCAGTGGGCGATCAGCATGCTCTGGCCGATCGCCTGACGGAGCTGCTGGCCAACCCCAGCCTCGCACAGAGCATCGGCGAGCGCGGCCGGCGCTTCTGCGCGAAGACACGAAGCGTCGAGATCCTCGATGGGCGCCTGCGAGAATTGTATAGGACTGCGGCAAGCTGAGGGCCTCAGCCGTCGCTCGACACTCCACCTGGACGGACTGGCCCGGCCCGCTGAAGCAGGAGTGTGTTTCCCACCGCGAGCCGGCTTGTTCCAGCGTGGCGATACCAGTAGTCGTTCAGTGCGTACATGCGGTTTTTCATCCAGTCCCACGGCGGCTTGACATAAAGCTCGGTGAGCTGGGTGGGCAATCTGCTCTGCAGGAGAAGGCCTTGGTGCTCGAAGGCCTCGATCAGCCACGGGATGTTCGCCCGGCGCGTGAGTAGTGGCCCGGCGGAGGTGTGCTTCCAGTGCTCGACGCCGGCGGGCGTGCCACGCAGGCCGGGGCTACGAGCCATGCGCTTGGCTGCCAGGATTGCAATCGCCTCGGGGGAGTGGACATTCCCCTCGTGCACGATGAGATAGCCGCCCGGCGCAACGATGCGGCTCAGCTGTTCGATCGCTCGCTCGACTCGTGGAACGTGCATGAGCACTCCCCAACAGAGGACGTAGTCAAAGCTCCCATCGTCATATGACAGGTCGATGAGATCCTCACGGCCGACGTCAATCAGATGCCCCAGGCCCGCAGCTCGCACGTTCTCACGGGCGATCTCCAGCACGGCGTCGGAAAAATCGACGGCCTTCACCCGGTAGCCGCGACGGGCCAACCGCATGGCATGGAATCCGCCTCCACACCCAACCTCCAGGAACATGCTCCCGGGCGGCGGCTGGATCTTCCCCAAAATGCTGTCGAAGGCCAGCTCGTAGAAGAGCTCATTTCGAGGGCTTCGAAATCCGCTCTCCCACAGCTGGTGAACGTGCTCCTGAGCCAGGGTGTCGGTCTGCAGCCTGGTGGCATCGACCGCCTCGTCTCGTGTCATCGCGGCAGCCCAGCGCTGCACTCAGCGTAGGGTTTCGGGGGTGCGCATCAGACGAGCCATCGTTAGCCCGTACCGACCCAACACCCCCGCGCCGCGGCCGAAGGATGATCGCGCGCGTCGCCTTGCTGCGTGCCGCGCATGTTGGTCCAGAACCTCGGGCGGGGGGAGCACCTGACGCCGCACGAACGCGTTGAAGCCACCGCTGGGCATCAGCAGCCCGTCGATCAATCCCATGTCGGCATACAGCTGGGAGAGGCTGGAGCGCGGATGGGGATTGGCAAGCCGCACGGCCATGCGCTCGCGAAGATCCGGCCTGTGCGCGTTCCCGATGATCCGCGCTGCCGGCAGACCGACGATCCTCTCGGCCACCTCGACCGCGACGGGAATGACGCGCGCAAAGGCGGGATAGGCACGCAGCAACTCGTCGAGCACCCCGGGCGCCAGCTCGGCGCCGTAGACGTCCCACCAGGCACTCAGGTCGCATGCCAAGCGCAGGCCGACGAAGCCGTCCCTCGCGTAAAACAGCAACAGGGCGGCGAGCTCGTCGGCGGGGGCCGGGCGCCAGCTGCCGAGCGGATCCACCGCGGTCGGCAGCAGTCGCTCGCTCGCGAAGCTCCCCTCGTACCAATGGACACGCCAGTGGAGCTCTACGGGTGGCAGCTCCCCTCGCTCGTGGACGAGCGCGAAGTGCAGCAGAGGCAGCCCGCCGTCGTAGACGTGATCGGTTGGAGCGCCGTAGCCCAGCCCGCGCATCACCCCGATCGCCGTCTGCAGTTGCTCTGGCGAGACGAGCAGGTCGATGTCGCTGGAGGGACGCCGGCCCGGATCGCCGTAGATGGCCTCGCCCAGGAGCGGGCCCTTCAGCGCGACCGAGCGGATCCCAGCGTCCGCGAGCATGGCGATGGCGCGCAGTGAGATCAGCTGCAGAAAGGCCCCGTGCCGGCGCGCTGTCGCCATCGCCTGCTCCACAGCCGTGGTGAAGTCCTCGTCCGCCTGTCCCTGCGCGAGCCCGACGATGCGGGGACCCAAGGTCGTCAGCAGCTTGCGCAGGCGCAGCGTCTCAGCTAGACGTGACCAGTCCACCTCCGCCGTCAGCCGCTTCGCTCGCTCGCTCATGGCTTGCCTGCGGGCGATCGTGCCGGCACTGAGCAGGATCAGCTGCCGTTCGGCTTGCGAGCTGGCCATCAAGGTTCAATTCGACATGGTAGCCGACGGAGCGCGCCGACGGACGTTGCACAGCCGCTCATGAGGCGTCAACAAGCGTGTGGGGTGAGTCGATCCGGCTTCGATGGGTGATCTGGTCCGTGTAACCGCGCCCACTTCACCACCGGCCCATTGCTAAGATCTGCGCGTCTTGGTTCCACTCCGTGAAACTATACGCGCTGTTATGCCGTCCAAACAGGCGCATAGAGATCATGTCGGTGGTCGATGGGATGAGATCGGCACGCTCCAGTCTGGCTTTCTGGTCAAGCAGGGGCTCAAGCCTGAGGATCGGCTCCTCGATGTCGGCTGTGGCAGCCTCCGAGGAGGTATCCATTTCGTTCGATATCTCAACGACGGACACTATTACGGGTTCGACATCGACCAGCGACTGCTCGGTGCTGGCCGCAGAGAGCTCGCGAAGGCAGGACTCGGAGATCGCAGGCTCACGCTGCTTGCCGATGACGCGTTCAGGTTCGCGAAGTTCAACCAGCAGTTCGACTATGCGCTGGCACAGAGCGTCTTTACGCACCTCCCGTTCAACGTGATCATGCGCTGCCTGGCGGAGATCGAGGATGCGCTCGTCGTCGGCGGTCGCTTCTATGCAACGTTCTTCCGCAACCCAGGCCGACGTCTGAACATCGAGCCATATCGGGCGAGCGATGAAATCACCGCATTCGCCGACAGCGATCCATTCTTCTACGACCCCGATATCTTCCGGTGGGCGGTCGATGGATCAAGCCTTGAGTACGAGTTGATCGGTGAGTGGAACCACCCGCGCAACCAGCAGATGCTTAAGTTCACGAAGATGAACGGAGCGGGATAGGCGAGGAACGGCGCAAGCTAGTGCAGTTCCATTTTCAGGACTTCCAGGGAGTGCCAGGGGAAAGATTCGAGGAGCTGCTGCGGAGATTTCCCTTCGAAGTAGCCGTGAGCGCCCGCGTACGGGTTGGTGCCGGTGGGGGTTGGATCCTGCGCGCAGAACGCCACATTCACTGCCGAGTCCCGCACGAAGATCCCGTAGCGCTGTGCCGCTTCGGCGATCACCAGCGTCAAGTGTGGGAGGTGCAACGAGGCAAGGTTGAGACTGGGATCGAGGCGCAGATGCGCACCCTCGGGCAGCGACGTCAGTTCGCTGGAGTACCCGTCGGTCCGTTGTGCGGGCGAGGCATATTCTCCGGCCCGCGCGTTGGGAATGGCGAGCGCCAGAGCATGGTTGATCTGACCCCGTTCGAGGTCTTCGAGCGTAATCAGCCCGCCGGCAACCGACAGCGAGGTCGCACTCACTCCCCATCCCGTCTGCGCGCCAGGCCACGCTTCAGGACCGTAGACGCCCGGATCGGAAGAGGCACTGTTCATCGCCCCTCCCCATTTGGCCAGCCAGCCTTCTTCGGTTTTTTCGAGGCCCCAGAATTCCCACAGCTTGTCGGTGCTCGGCTGCCAGACGACGAGGTCTCTGTCGGTGCCGGCCGCGGGTTTGGCTTCGGGCGGTAGAGGAACGGCGTCCCACGCCGACTGGAGAGCGGCGTTCAGTTTGCCTGCATAGGCGACTTCCTGTGTGACTTTCACAGTGGCCTGCGTGGCGGGCACCGTGTAGATGGGAACGGACCACGAGTTCGTGTTGATGTTAGGCATGTGTTCTTTCGCCAGCTCCGCGGCTGCGATCTCTCCATCGAAGGCGCTCACCATGGCGGCCGAGTTCGGGTCCACCGGCGCACCGGCAGGAACCGGTTCGTTCCAGAAGCTGGTCGACGAGAAGAAGCGGAACGGGGCTGGCGTTTCCACTGGGACTTCTTCGACTACCTGGGTCAATGCGGACGACGTGGAGGCCACGTAGTTGCCGTCACCCGAGTAAACGGCCGTGATCGAATGCGTCGCCGCCGCCCCATAGGCGCCGACCACACAAGTGGCGGCACCGGAGCTGACAGCCAGGACACCGCAACCGCCGATGGTCACGCCCCCGTCCTTGAATTCCACGGTGCCCGTAGCCGCCGTCGCGCTCACAGTCGCCGTATACGTCACGGTCCCACCCACTTTCGACGGGTTCGCCGAGGAGCCGACAGCCGTGGTCGTGCTCGCCTTACCAACCACCTGGGAGAGCGCAGCAGACGGAGAACCCAGGTAGTTGCCATCGCCCGAGTAAACGGCCGTGATCGAGTGCGTCGCCGCTGCCGCATAGCCGCTCACAACACACGTGGCGCCACCGGAACTCACAGCGCGGGCACCGCAACCGCCGATCGCCACACCCCCATCCTTGAATTCCACAGTCCCCGTAGCCGCCGTCGCGCTCACCGTCGCCGTATACGTGACTGCCTGACTCACTTTCGACGGGTTCGCCGACGAACCAACGACCGTCGTCGTGGTGGCCTTGCCCACCACCTGAGTCAACGTGGACGACGTGGAGGCGACATAGTTGCCATCGCCCGAGTAGACAGCCGTGATCGAGTGCGTCGCCGCTCCCGCATAGCCGCTCACAACACACGTGGCGCCACCGGAACTCACAGTTCGAGCACCGCAACCGCCGATGACCACAGCCCCATCCTTGAATTCCACAGTCCCCGTAGCCGCCGTCGCGCTCACGGTCGCCGTATACGTCACAGCCTGACCCACCACCGACGGACTCGCCGACGAACCCACCGATGTCGTCGTGCTCGCCTTACCCACCACCTGGGTCACCGTGGACGAGGTGGAGGCCACGTAGTTGCCGTTGCCAGAGTAGACGGCTGTGATCGAGTGCGTCGCCACTGCCATATAAGCACTGGCCACGCAGGTGGCACTGCCGGAGCTCACAGCCCGGGCACTGCAACCGCTGATCGCGGCGCCCCCGTCCCTGAATTCCACAGTCCCCGTCGCCACGGGTGCGTTCACGGTCGCCGTATACGTCACAGCCTGACCCACCACCGACGGGTTCGCCGACGACATCACCGATGTCGTCGTGATCGCCTTGCCCACCACCTGAGCAAACACAGCGGACACGGAACCCAGATACGTCAGATCGCCTGAGTAAACAGCCGTGATCGAGTGCGTCGCCGCACTCGCATAGCCAGCCACAACGCACTTAGCGACACCCAAGACCACCAACTGCGCGCCGCACCCGCTGATGACCACACCCCCGTCCTTGAATTCCACAGTGCCGGTCGCCAAGGCCGCGCTCACGGTCGCGGTATACGTCACAACCTGACCCACCACCGACGGACTCGCCGAGGAACCGACCGCGGTCGTTGTGGCGATGGGGCCGACCGGCGGCGGTTCAACCGGCGGCGGTTCAACCCGCGGGGATTTGATGGGAGGCGCTTTCACTGGAGGCGCTTCGCCTCGAGGTGTTTCGGCCGGAGCGGTTACGGTGGGTGTTTCCACAGGGGGAACGGTTTCAGGGAGCGTCGGCGCTTGGAGGGGGCCGGCTCCGAGCGGATTCTGTTCGGGTGCGACCGGGGGTGCTGCAACGGGCTTCTTCTCTCGCGGATTCTTTGTGCGCGTCTTGCCGCCCTTGCCTCTCTTGGTGGCGTGCCGACTCGGCTTGCTCGCGCCCCGCCTCGCCGATCGCTTGGCCGCACAGGCGCTGCCCGCGACGCGGCGCGCACCCGATTTGCAGGGCGTGCGTCTGGCCGCTGTTGCAGCCGCGACGTGCGATGCACGTTGGCGGGCGCCTGGCAGGACGGCTCCAGAGATCCCAGGGAACGCGAGGAGGGCGAGGATGATGCTGCACAGCAAACTGACCGCGACGACCGGCGCGTGAAGTCGCGCCGCCGACAAGCGGCGAAGACATCTCACTGACATGAAGCTCCTTTTGCCCCGGCAAGGGCGTTGCGGCATGTCGCGAAGTCATGCTTCGAGACGGCTGCGGAGTGGCTATGCCTCCGTCATCGGATCACCGGCTACCGTGATCAAGGTTCGCCTGCTGCTTCTGGACGTTAATCGTGCAGGTGTGTTTGCGACTATACCGCAGCGGAGCGCCGAGACCCCGCCGTCGCAGGCGCCGCGCCGCGACTGGTCAGCTCATGCCTGAGCGCCCTGCGCCCACGGTGATGCAGGCCATGGATCGACCCCTCCGAACGCCCGGTGCGGATGGCTATCTCGGTGGGCGAGAGACCGGCGAAGTGCCGCAGGAACAACACCTCGCGCTGATCCACCGGCAGCGTTGAGAGAGCTTCTTGAAGGTCGGCCATGCGACCGCCGCTCGCCGGGTCGCCGCTGGCGGCGTCGGTGGGTCTGACCTCTTCGACCGGGATCATCCTGTGCCTGCGCAGATGGTCGATCGCGAGGTTGCGCGCCACCCTCAAGATCCAGGCGAGAAACGGAACCTCGCGCTGCTCGTACTTGCCGATCACGCGAATCAGCTTCGCGAACACCTGCTGGGTGATGTCTTCCGCCTCGTGCTGATCGTGCACGATGCTGCGCACGTAGTAGAGAACGTCGTCGGCATAGCGCGTGTAGAGAAAGCCAAGCGCGTCGCTGTCCCCGCCCTGTGCGCGCTTGATCGCCTCGGATACGCGAGGACTCATTTGAGTCGACGGTCTTGCGGGCAGCTGCTCGGGAGGCGACGCGGTCGCTGTGGCTGACGTTGGGCTCACTCGATCACAGCCCTTTTCGCCCCATCACGTAGGGAACGGTTCGCATCAGGATCTTCATGTCTGTCCAAAGCGACCAGTTAGCCACGTACAGGTAGTCGATGGCGACCATCTCACTGAGAGGCACACGCGACGGCCCAAGGATCTGCCAGTGACCCGTCATGCCGGGTGTGAGCTCGAGGCGCCGGCGGTGCCAGCCCTGCACGCGCATGTCCTCCTCGACGATGAGG
>Ga0182030_10010071_pt1 | contig 19284 bp, 9 predicted proteins | sample 812S3MmetaG_FD_121299 | JGI IMG/M metagenome (GOLD analysis project Ga0182030, IMG submission 121299) | Permafrost microbial communities from Stordalen Mire, Sweden - 812S3M metaG (Illumina Assembly) | ecosystem: Environmental > Terrestrial > Soil > Wetlands > Permafrost | place: Sweden... | reverse complement strand
TCGACGCGAGGATCGCGTAACTCAGCAAAATATTTCAGGGGATTGTCCATCTCCCCTTCTTACCTATTTCCTGCGCCCTGCATATAGCAAGCTATGGACATTTATATGCGTCGGCCCTGGGACAGGTACTAAAGGATTGGACCTGCTTTTTGTGCCGAAATTATAATTGGGACCCCCTGTTGCGCGTTGAATCCAGCGAAGGTCATAAAAATTGGAAAGAAATTGACGAAGCCTTGGAAAAGCTCAAGGAAGAAGCCATTGCAATCGCTTTAAAGCCACTTGAATCTGAATTAGGAAAAATTACCAAGGACTGCAATCTGGCCTCTCTCAATCTAGGCTCTCGGAGAGAATTACTGGAAGTGGTTAACAACCTTTCGTGCGTAGTGGATTGGGCCCAGTGCATAAAAATGACCTTGGCTGAGCAACTCCTCGACGTCTTTCGAAGCGATTGTGAGGATATGACTGTTGGCTTCGAATCCGGCATTCAGAAGGCTCCTAGCGCTTTTAGATCAAATCGCGAGGAATGCTACGAATGGCTTGGAGTTTTCAGGGAGCTTGTATTACCCGTTTACCGGATGCTCCGATTCCTGTACCGCAAAGACGAATCGGCTTTAGACGAATTGTACCGAATTGCCGAAGCTTTTCTCAGCGGGATTAATAGAAACGCCGAATGTGCCGGTGAGCCCGATATAGCCGTGCAAGTGTTCAAAGAAAGAGCCAACCTCCGAACATTCCCTTCTTCCCCGTAATAACCTTAAACTGGGATCTCCCACATTTCAGAGAAAGACCCTTCTTTCGAAATCAGCAAAGGGCATTTCCTAGTTGGAATCCCCAACCGTCTTGGCTACCCGACACCGTGTGCCTCGCCTTCTCGAAGAGCCCGCGCTGTGTCGACATGTTGGGATCGAGTTCATTTCGTTTCCCCATCCCAGACCGTGGTGTTCCGGCATCATTGAACGACACATCATGGCTCGCAACGAGAATCGCGAAGAGCATCGATGAAGGGGAGTCGCTGAAATCTCCGTTTCTTGAGGTGTCCCTATGAGCGGGCAAATGCCAGAAGTGGCCGGATATCGTTCTTATCCGCAGCACGAAGTGCGTCGATGTAGCTGCGCCGAAAATCGCCTGCCCTCACGATGTCCGCTCCGCCCCACGTAAACACCGGCCTGCCTTGTTTCCGCACGATGACGTCGGCGATAAGCCGGGCGTGACGACCGTTCCCATTCGCAAACGGATGAATGAAGACCAGACGGTGATGAAATCGGATCGCGAGTTCATCAGGCTCGAAGGTCTGATGCTCGACCCAATAGCGCGCGTCTCCCAGGAGAACAGCCAGCGCTTCACGAATTTGGTAATGGGGAATGCCGATGTTCTTTTCCGTCGTTCTGTAGATTCCAGCCCACTTCCAAGTCTGATCGAACATGCGCAGATGCATCTCCCGCACAAAGGCCTCCGCGAACGGGTCCTGCCGGTTCAGGTTTCTCTGCTCAAGCGCCCAGGTGTAGGCTTCGAGGATGTTCTGGCGCTCCCACTCGTTTAGTTCCTCCTTCGTGGTGAGGTCGGGGATGAGATCGTCCTGCTCTTCGGGAGAGAGCGGCGTGTTGCCATCGCCCGTAGTGAAGATGGTCATCGCGGTCCTGCGCGCTTTCTCGCGACGCGGATCGCCTCGGCTTCAATTGCCTCGTCGAGGTTGCCGACGGCCTGATTTTCGAGCGCCATCGAATGCTCCACCCCTAGCACTCGCTGTTTTGCTTCGGCGCGCGCGCGGTTCTCGATCAGCTCCCCCAAACTCGCTGCTCGCGGAACCAGGGCGTAGACGAGGTCGCAATCGAGCGCGTTGGCAATCGCGCGCAGACTCTTCAGGGTGATCCTGTCCTCCGCCTCACCTTTTTCAAGCTGCAGGGGAAGCTGCCGGCTAGTTCCAAGCCGGCGCGCAAGCTCCCCGGAGGAGATTCCAAGGGCCTGCCGGATGGCGCGAATCCAGCCCTTCGATGGACGGGAAACTTTCCGCGCGGCCTGAAATGGTTCCAGGGTGCGATCCAACTGCCTAAGCCGGAGATCTCTGAACTCGCTGCGCATGGCGGGCCTCTGACTATTTAAATATAGTCATTCTTATCAATTATGACAAGTTATATATTGTCATTTGACTGGAAACCGACAATTCATAGATTGTCAGCGGGCACGAGCACCGGTCTTCAGGATAGCGTTCAGTGAGAAGCGGCCCAGCCTTCAAAGTACTTGTGAGCGGCCGGATGGGCCTAGGGACTTGCATCGTGCAGCTTCTTACGTCCGCCCCTCGACGTTCGGCCCCCAGGAAAGCTGGCATGAGTTCTTCTTCACCGGACCTCCGCATTCAGTCCCTTCCACGGCCTTTCGCCGGGGTCATTCTGCCGGTGTCGCGAACCAGTTAACTCGTAGAATATCGACCCTTTATTATCAATAAGTTATACTAGTTAAATGGACAAATCTGTCCGCATAACTCGTAGAATATGGGAGCTGACTAGTAGAGTAGTTCGCTTCTATTAGGTTCTTCCTCACTTTTGGTGCAGGCTGTTCCGTCCAGAAACCCGCAAGCAATTGAAACGCTGCGAGATGTGTCCTAGATCTCATAGGGTTTTGAGACAGCTCTCCGTGACTGGCGACGCTGACCAACAACGCCTGTAGGATCCATATCTTAGCCACCTTTTACGGGTGGGAACCTGCACCAAAAGTGAGGAAGAACCAGAAGAGGCCGTCAATATTCACGTAAGTTAACTCCCAAGCTGGCGATATTCCCATAGTTAAGCGGATCGCGACAATGGGCGTTGCTCATGATCGAACTACGAGGGATGCCTACAATCATCGCCGCATATGGGATGCGAGGAAAAAATGTCATCGGATGAAGCCGCCACACCGCGCCAACACGCGTCCATCGGGCCACTGCCCCCGCAACTGCCAGAACCAACCCACGCAGAGCGTGCCCGTACCCTGTTCTTCCTGGCTTCCGTCGGCACACTGTCGACTCTTTCCAGGAAGCATCAAGGATATCCCTTCGGCTCTCTGATGCCATATGCACTCGACCCGGCTGGCCAGCCGATTTTCCTAATCAGCAATATGGCCATGCATACTCAGAACCTGAAGGCCGATCCACGTTGCAGCCTCTTCGTTGGACAAGCGCCCGCAGACGGCGACCCGCTCGGCACTTCGAGGGCGACCATCATCGGCGATGCTGTGTCGGCTAAAGAGCCCGAGGTTGGTTCTCTTCGAGAGACGTACCTTGCCCGCCACGCGAATAGCCGCTACTGGGTCGACTTCTCCGACTTCAGCTTCTTCCGGTTGCAACCGATCAATCTTTACTATGTGGGAGGGTTTGGCGTCATGGGGTGGGTGCAAGCGGAGGAATACGCAAGGGCTGCTCCTGACCCGCTTGCCGAAGTGGCTCCCGGCATCATTGAGCACATGAATGCCGACCACGTCGATTCGATGATTCTGCTTGCTCGAAAATACGCTCAACTCGAAGCAACAGAAGCGACCATGACCGCAGTCGACCGATTGGGCTTTTCGCTGCGTGTGAAAACAAATGAGGGATTCAAAGGTGCGCGTATTAACTTCCCTCGTGAGGTCAGCACCTCACAAGCAGCACGTGAAGTGCTCATCGAAATGGTCCGGCGACCTTAAAACCAGGCTCGCGAACACGGTCGAATGGTACGCACCCGTCTTCGGACGAGATGATTACGCTGGCAAAGATGGTGGTTCCAATCGTTCTTCGGCTTCATCGACGTCCCCATAGACTTCTTCTCGAATGATACGTTCGGTTGCTTCGTTCAGGTATTCATCGAGCGCGGTCCTGATCTGGAGAAATTCCGGCCACAGCGTTTGGTTGATAAATGACCTCGGGGCCCGAAGGACAACTGTCGAGTAGCGTTGGCGCGGGTGCCGGTAAGGCTTCAACCCATAGCGGCGGCATAAAGCAAGGAAAAGGCGCCGATGCCAACGATCTAATGGTTTGAATTCCGTCTCTGTAAGCGGTTCGACTTTCTCTGCGGCAGCAATCCGCGGCGGACAGGAGCGGATCGGCCTGACGCTGCTCAAAGATGACCTCGTTTTAGAATCGTTGGTCTCGATTGCCGACCGGCGCAACAGGCGCGTCTCTTCGCGATGAGCTCTTTCTGCGCACCTGCACGATTGCCGATCACGGCCAGACCGGTTCCCTCGGAGTTGTTCTCCTCTTGGATACTGCGAGTCGCATCGCGCAACTTCATCTCTCTACGGGAACTATTAGAAGCCACCCAGTCCATCTATCCTGAGGCTCTCGCTGCTCAATCACTGGACCATTCCATTCCACTTTTGTTCCTTCGTGCAATCTCGCGCTTCTGCAGAGTGCCCGTTCGAACAATTCAGAAACTGGACCTTCGACGACGGCTACCTGGCGTTGAGACCGCTCTCCTGCTCAGATTCCCCAGAGGAGATCTATTTTCTCCCCGCCTAAAGGATCACCGCGTCGGCTACGCATTCTGCCCGTTGTGCATCGCGATTCAAGACGTGGTCCACGTTCGCTGGGAATGGTGCTTCGCTTGCGTAATTCGTTGCGGCGTTCACCGCATCCCATTACAAGTCGCCTGTCCCGCTTGCGGTGAAAGCGATCCTCTCAACTTCGATTCGCCCGGCCCGGAACCAAATCGCAACTGCTGGGCGTGCGGCGCGTCTCTAGTCGATCCCACGGAGAACTGTTCCTATGTTCGCAGATATGAACCGGTCGTCCGGGCGGTAGAAGATGCATACAGAGCCGCGCTCTTGGGGGTTGCCCCGCATCCTTCTTTGGTCGGAAGGGCCACCGACGGCGCATTCCGCAGATTCGTCGATGATATGCTGCAGTTGCTCATCTGCTTTCCTCAGGTGGATTCTGATCCGAATGACAAGAGGGACAACCGACAGGTACTTCGGCCCAGACAAATCCCATTTGTAATGATCTCCGAGCTCATCGCAAATGCCGCGCCGGGTTTGGACAGCCGGGAGCAGCAATTACGCTATCGCCGGAGTCTGGCAATCTGGGCCGACTTGTTCGACTTCTTCGATGAGACTGCCGCGTCAACCCTGGAGCGTTCCAGCCGACATTGGCCCTCGAATCTCCAAAGACGCTTCGCCTCTGCCCTTCGCATTCGGGCGCGAAAACGGTGGCCTCACGATCGGTTTCGGAGTCTTACGGTTTGTCCGGGGTTTAAGCGCAGTGAGGTTATTGTCATCCGCGATTTAACTGCCGTAGAGTAGCCGTCCGGCTGATATTCCGGGATTTAACAGCAGCGCGACAACTGCATTCGATGCGGGTGCGCCCTTATAGCCTGCATCGGCGCAGAGATTGTAGTTCCCCGCGTGCCCAGGCATCTCGATTACAAGCTGATCCAGGGTAGCCTCAAGCAGTTTGACGTCATGTGTGTTTGCGCCGCTGGCGACGAGCGACAGCGGGACGCCAATCCCGTCGACCAATAGGCTTCGTTTGCGCCCATTTTTTCCCCCGATCCGTGGGGTTGGGACCCACGCATTCGGTTGCAAGCGGCGCTTTGTGCATTGCGCCGTCGATACTCTGCCAATTCCACGCAATGGCTTCCATCTCGTCATATTCGGCCAGCCCGGCTTGCCACAGACGAAGAAAGAAGCCCGCCTTCTGCCAGTTCTGAAAGTGCAAATGTACAGCACTGGCGCTGCCAAATTCGCTCGGAAGAGCCTTCCATTGGCAGCCCGTGCGCAACACATAAACAATGGCGGAGAAGATCTGCCGCGGCTGCATCGGTTTTCGACCGGCACCAGGCCTACGAAGGTAAACTCGATCCGCAGAACGCTGCGCACCTGGGATCAACGGCTCAACCTTCGCCCAAAACGCATCTGAGACAGTCCATGACTTGATCTGAGGCATCTTGGAATCTATCTTCGCTCACCAATGATCCTCTCGACACATATTGATTGTCATCGAGAATCAAGGAGGTCACTATTTACGGATACGCTCTTATTTGATGGCGGAATTAAGATCTGGCGACATCACCGTCTGGGGAAGTGAATCTTTCGCAGACCATCGCGAACAATTACTTCCAAAAGAAGAGTGCAGTAAGCTGCTTGCCCGTTACTGCGAACGTTTGAACCTTCCGGCCACTGCCAAGGAATTTGCCGGGCGTCTAAAAAATGACTTGCTGAATGCCGCGCGGCAAACAGACGCCAACTTTGTCCATAACGACCAGCTCAGCATTAACGCCCAGGGCGAGCCCGTTGTCCAACGGACCAAAGCCCGGCAGATTCCCGTTTCTGCCGTCAACCTGCAGGCGACTGTCGTCCATCGGATGCCGGTACGCAATCTTCTGGACGTTCTGTTCAACGTGGAGAGCTGGACGAACTTCACCCGCCATTTTAATCCCGTTTCCGGCTCTGACCCCAAGCTGGATCGGGCCGTGGAACGGTATCTGCTCACGGTTTTCGCACTGGGCTGCAATCTGGGTCCCAACCAGGCGGCGCGTCACATGAATGGCCTGGTGAGTTCGCACACGCTGTCGTTTGTCAATCAACGTCATATGTCCGCCGATAAGCTCGATGCCGCACGTCGTGAGCTGATTGAACTGTATCTGCAACTGGAACTCCCGAAGTCATGGGGCAATGGGAAGACCATTGCTGTAGATGGAACCCAATACGATTTCTATGAGCAAAATCTGCTGGCTGGTTATCACTTTCGTTACCGCAAGATGGGCGCGGTGGCGTACCGCCACGTTGCCAACAACTACATCGCATACTTTGCTCACTTCATTCCGCCCGGAGTGAAGGAAGCCATCTACGTCATTGACGGACTCATGAAAACCAATCTGAGCATTCAACCGGATGCGGTCCATTCCGACAGTCATGGCCAGACGACAACGGTCTTTGCCTTCGCTTATCTGCTTGGAATCAGGCTGATGCCGCGAATACGCAATTGGAAGGATCTGCTGTTCTTCCGGCCCTCGCCCGACACCCGTTTCGAACACATTGATTCGTTGTTCTCAGACTCCATCGACTGGGCACTGATCGAAAGGCATTGGGAGGACCTCATGCAGGTGGTCCTTTCCATTTCTGCCGGAAAGGTGTCATCCGCCATGCTGCTGCGAAAGCTGGGTAATTCAAGCGAAAAGAACAAATTGTTTCAGGTCGCCCAGGAAGTAGGCCGTGTCATCCGCACAACCTATTTACTGGAATGGGTCAACAACAGCCAGCTTCGCAGAGAGGTCACCGCCACAACCAACATAATCGAGTCCTACAACTCGTTCGCGAAATGGCTGTCCTTCGGCGGGGAGGGTGTCATGGCTGAGAATGATCCCGATGAACAACAGAAGCGCCTTCGATATAACGACCTGGTGGCGTCCGCCGTCATTCTCCACAATGTCGTTGACATGACCCGGATACTCGCTCATTTGAAAGCGGAAGGCCAGGAGGTCGTCCCTTGAGATCTCAATTTCCTGAGTCCCCACCTTACCAGTTGCGTGAAGCGCTTCGGCGACTACACATTGAACACGGCCAAAACACCTGAACCATGGCTTGATGATCAGCCGCCACCACGAAAACAACCGGACACGGTGCCGAGTCAGTGCGTTTTGCCCTTCGTCAAGGAGGCTTAGGCGTTTCAATATCTCTTGTCGCAGCCGTTTTCAGACGCTATGGGTAAATTTTACGCTTATCTCGGTGTAGGGCCCTATTGCGACAGAACGCCGGAATCTCCTGTCGTGATCATCCTGTCTGCTGTTCGACTAAAAATTCATATGAAAACGCTCGAATTGAAACCTGGTAATCAGAATGATGGACTCAGCAATTTGAACAGTGTCACGGCACAGAGTGTGTTCACCAGTGCGGCTCACCCTCTTACTGAACAGTGCGGATATAGAGTCGCAATTGGGGCGAGCGCCTATCAGAGATGGAAGCTGTTTTGGGTTCTGGAGGACACCGTTCGGCAATCCAACCGGAGACGTCTCTCTTGAAGCGAATTGGTAGGACGTCAAGAAATCTGGAGTGACGTGCTACGAAATCGATTCGTAGTCTGACGCGGAAATCACTTCTCGATGACCTTCTGCGACAATACATTGCTCCTGAATGTGACTGCGGGAAAAGCCAGCTTTGTGCCATCGTGCGATGGAACAGCCCATATTGGGGTCGGTGAGTCGCGCAAAGTCTTTGCGTGGCCTTTGAGATCGACGTACAGCAAACTGTAGCCAGACTCCATCTTGCTTTCGACAAAAAGTCCCCGGCCGTCGACGGCCCACATCGGGCCGAGCAGCGTACCGAACCCTTCTACGGGAATTTCCTTCAAGCCCGCTGCGGCTCTCGTCAGGCTGACGAACCGGATACTGGGGTGAAGACTGTCATGGTTCGCAATGGCGACCATAGAGCCGTCCGGCGAGATGGACCAGTCGCCCAGAATGCTCGGTTCCCATGCGGTTCGCGCGAGTTCCTGTCCGATTCCCTTCACTGGGTCGAGCGCGAAGTAGACGAACTGCTTTTTGTCGATTGCCTCGCGAAGAACACATGCACTTTCAGCGACCGAGGGGCAGTGGAACTCTTCGATGTCTCCCGAAACCGGCACCTGTTGGGGCGAGCCTCCGGATGCCGACACTCGGAAGATTGCATCGACGCGGTTGGGCATGCCGCTCAGTTCGAGAAACAGTATCCATTTGCCATCGGGGCTGAATTCCGCCATCGCGGCATCGTTGGGGAGCTGCGCGATCAATCTTGGAGCGGAGCCGTCGAGCGAGTGCTCAAAAACCGCATCCTTGCCGAGGGTGTTGTTCTCAATCAGGATTCCATCGTCGTTCGGGGTCCATGCGTGCGGGTAACTTTCGACCGCGTGATGGCTGAGTTGAGTCACTCCTTCCAGCACGGGGCCGGGCTGGCGGAGGTTTGCGACGAAGAGGTCGGCCGTACTTCGATTGATCACTATCGCAATCTGCTTACCGTTGTCAGACGAGGAGAGCGCTTTGGCCTGGTCGCCCGGTATGCTCAGAACCAACACCGGAGGGGAAAGAAACCGGCCGTCCGGCGGATCGGTGCGCACCATCATGAGCCTTGTAGCGGCGTCGACTTTGGAAACCGTGCTCTCCGGATAAAAAAGACGCCCGTCCGGCAGAATGTAGCCCGAGTCGAAGTGGATGTTCTCTTCGCGGGCCAGCACCTTTCCGGAGCGAGCGTCCACCGATTCATAGCTCCACTTGTTCTGTTCCTCCAGCGAATTAAGTGGAGAGAAAGTACGTCCGATCGGGGTCTCATCCGTCGACGATCCACCCTTGCTGGAGCGTTCATCGATTAGATAGCGCCCGGAACGCGACCAGAGTAAGAATGGAAAACTCTCCTTGTCGCCGGCGGTGAGCACCTTACGCGGGTTGCCACCGTCTGCGGAGGCGATATCGATCTCTGTGTCCTGGTGCTTTGTGAATGCAATCCAACTTCCGTCCGGAGACACCGCGGCCAGGTCGGCATCTTCCGCGAGAAGTCTCGGGGCTGCTCCTTGCAGAGAGAGTTGCCAGATCTGCTGCTTTTGGGAGATCTTCGAGGTCCCGCTTACAGCCAGACGTTTGCCGTCAGGGTACCAGTCGATTCGCCGGACCTGGAACTGCGGAGGCGATGCCAGGAGGCGTGTTGCGCGCGAATCCAGCCAGATGAGCGAGATTCCCGAGTGGTCACTGTAAGCGATCGTCTCTCCGCCCGGTGAGATTGCCACGGCGGTCACCTTATCGTCGCTGTCGTTGAAGGTCACACTCTGGAAGCGCCCGGATATCACGGGAACAGGGGGTAGCGACGCGGAGACGTGCGACCAATAAAGCCAGACAGACGCGGCTCCTCCTGCAAAGATGGCAACCGCGGCGACTGCCGCAGCCTTCCAGCGGCGGCGTCCCGGATCGGGACGAGTCGCGATCATCCTGGAAAGGACAGCCGGCGTCTCGAGTTGCTGCCGGTTCTCTGGTTCGTCGATCCCCATCCAGACTGCGGCCGGTGCATCCTCAGAATCGAGGTCGGTGGATTGGCCTGATGCGGTTTCCAGGTCCGCCTTGCTGCCGCTGAGTCCCTCGCCTTCCTTGGAGGCTTGTTCCACCGCGGCGATAAACCGGTAGCCCAGGCCGATCACCGTCTCAATATAGACAGGTTCAGCGGTGTCGTCGTTGAGGGTGTATCGAAGCCGGTTCACGGCTGTATTGATGCCATTTGAAACATCGATGTTCTGCGGGTCCTTCCACAGATGCGCGGCGATGTCGTCCCGGGTTATCAAGACACCGGGCTTTGCCAGGAACAGGGTCAGCAGCCGCATTTGCGATGCGGAGAGCCGCAACCGCAAGCCGCGCTTGCGAAGTTCGTGCAACTTGAAATCGAATTCAAAAGCTCCGAACTGAACTCGTGTAGGCGCACCGAGCATATAAAGCCTTATGGATGCCCCCAGCATAACAAGCTTTTTGCTTCTCCGGCCTATTTATTTCGAAAACAAAGGGGTTAGCATGTTAGGCCGATTTTAGGTCGATTTTAGATGGTTTCTATGGCCTTTCTTTTCAAAGCACCCTAACGTCCGATCAGTTGCTTCCCACTCGCGCTTGCCTGGGCGTGTCCCTGAACGGAGTTCTCCGCATGTCTGCTTCCTCCTTTCCGAGGTCGGCCTCGGTTGGTCGTATGCGTCGGTCATTCTGCGATGCGGCGTTTACCTCTCTTCTGTTGTTCGGCGCCTGGACGATCCTATCAGCGGGCACGGTTCGGGCGTGGGGGCAGACCACCTACACGGTGACGCGCTTTGACGACACGGCGGCCAACGTGACCTATACCAATCCCAGCGACGGGTTGGGGGCGGGCGTGGCTGGCGACCTGCGGTACGAGATGCTGCAAGCCATGGCGGCCGGCGGGAACGCAACCATCAATTTCAACGGGTGCTCGACGACCGCACCTTGCACGATCACGCTGAACGGGCCGCTGCCTCCGATCTTTGAGATCAATAATCCTTCGAGCTTCAGCCTGACCGTCGACGGCGGCGCGGAGGGCGCGGTGATCCTGGATGGCAACAGCGGGAATGGCGGAACAAATCGCGTCTTCTTCGTGGACAACGTGACAGTGACGCTGAAGAACCTGGTGATCCAGAATGCCAAGGCGCAAGGTGGCGCAGGTAGTTATGGCGGGGGAGGTGGCGCAGGCTTTGGCGCAGGGCTGTTTGTGAATCAGGCGAGCGCGGCTGTCTCTGTGTTCAACACCAGCCTTCTCAACTGCTCGGTCGCCGGAGGGAGCGGTGGCGGAGGGGGTCAGAACACGGCATCTACTGCTGGCGGTGGCGGAGGGATGGCCTTCCCCGGTAGCGACGGCGGCGGCGGCGTAGCCGGGCCGGGTGGAGGCACTGTAGCGGAGGGTGCCGGGGGCAGCGGGGGCAGCGGAGGAGGAGGAGGGGGATCCGGTTACATTTACGTAATCTACTCAATTTTTCGTGGAGGCCCCGGCGGCAACGGCTACGCGTCAAACGGCGCAGGAACCAGCAGCAATGGCGCTTCTGGAGGAGACGGCGGCTTCGGCGGCGGAGGGGGGTCCGTGTTCGGCACCGGCGGCGGCACCGGCGGATTTGGCGGAGGCGGAGGCGGAGGTCATAGCTCGGATTCAGGTCCAGGGGGGCCGGGGGGATTTGGCGGAGGCGGAGGCGGAGGCCAGGGAGGCTTCGGGGGCTCTGCAAGCGCAGTTGGCGGCGTTGCTGGTGGCGGCGGGGGGGCAGCATTTATCAAGGACGGCGGCGGTGGTGGTGCGGCGGCCGGACCGGCGATCTTCGTCAATGCAGGCGCGTTGACCCTCCAGAATGTGACCGGCTCCGGCTTCAGCGCAACTGCGGGGGCGGGCGGCCCTGGAGCAACATCCGGCACGGCCTCGACGGCTGCGATCTTCAACTATGAGGGCACGGTCAACGGCTCGACGACAGTGGGCGGGTTGCAGGGCGCGTTGCCGGTGGGCGGCAGTAACTCGGGAACGGTTTACGGCGGCACGCCGGTAGGCCAGACCAGCGCCGTGCAGACAGCCTCGCTGCTGATTACCACGGCCGGCACACCCGCGGCCCTCAACGTGCTCACCCAGGGCTCGCCCAATCTCGACTTCAAGCTGGTCACAGGCGGCAGTTGCTCCACGGCGTCTTCTTATGGCGTGGGCACTTTCTGTACCGTCAGCTTCACCTTCGCCCCGTCGCATCCCGGCCTGCGCACCGGCGGCATCGCGCTCACCAGCAGCACCGGCGCAGTGCTGGCCAGCGCCTACATCAGCGGCATTGGCGCCGGGCCGCAGGTGGCCTTTAACGCGGCCAGCACCACGGTTACCACGCTGGGCGGCGGGTTCACCCTGCCACATCCTTCGGCGGTGGACGCTGCCGGAAACGTCTATGTGGGAGATTCCAGGGATGCGGCCGTGTACGAGATTCCGGCCGGGTGCGCGAGCGCCTCGTGCGTCGTATCGCTGGGCGGAGTGTTCAGCGGCCCGGACCAGGTTGCGATGGACGGGCTGGGAGATTTGTACGTTGCAGATCAAGGCATCATCAAGCAGATGCCGCCCAACTGCGGCAGTGCCAGTTGCGTAACCCCCATCGGCGCAGCGACTGGCGCGAGTGGCGGACTTGCCATCGCAGTGGACCTTGCGGGAAACGTATTTACAGATAACGCAGGCGGAGTGGAGGAGATACCGGCCGGCTGCACGAATAGCGGCTGCGCGATCACGCTGATTGGCCTGGACGGGGTTACAACGGGCACCGCTTCCCAGGCCGCCGTGGATGCTGCCGACAACCTGTACTTCGCCACGGGGGGAAGCAGCGTGGCGCTCGTTCCCTCCGGCTGCCGTAGCTCGTCGTGTGTTGGCAGCCTGGGCGGGGGCTTCAGCGCGGTGCGGGGCGTAGCCCTGGATGGGAGCGGCAAAGTCTACGTCTACGACCTCACACAGCAGACGCTCTCGGTGATGCCGGCCAGTTGCGCGAGCGCCAGTTGCGTGACCCTGCTGCAGAGCGGACTTTTGAGTGGGGTTGGGCTAGCCGCGGACGCAAGCGGCAACCTCTACCTCGGGCAGCGTGTGACCACCCCGCTCACTGGGGCGAGCACGGTGAAACAGTTTGCCCTGGCCACGCCGCCCGCAGTCAACTTTGCTAAGTCCATCACGGATGGCAGCACCGACACCACCGACGGCACGCAGACCGTGCAGGTATTCAACAACGGCAATGAGCCGCTGGTGTTCTCAAGCCTGACTTATGGGACGGACTTCCCTGAAGCGGGCGGCGACTCGGCGGCCTGCTACAACTCCATCTCGCTGGCCGCGGGCGCGGAGTGCGATTTGCCCATTACGTTTGCGCCGGTGAGCCCAGCTAGCGGCGCCCTCGGCGAGAATGTCAACCTCACCGACAATGCGCTGAATGCTTCGGACGCCATGCAATCTGTCACCGTTACGGGGACTGCGATTGCGCCGATCATCGTGCCCGCTCTCACCACTTACTTTGGCGGCTCGCCGGCCACCATGCCGGTCGGCGGGAACGTTTCGTACTATGTTTCGGTAGCCAATCCCAGCAGTACTTCGGCGATCGCGAATGGGACGGTGACCATCAGCCTGCCCGCGGGCTTGCAGGTGGTTGCAGGCAGCCTGGGCACCACGTGCCCCGGCTCAGTGACTTACTCGCCATCGAGCAGCACCATCACGCATGCGGGAATCTCGCTCGGCGGCAATGGAAGTTGCCAGGATGGCTTTACGTTCAGTGCGACGGGGCTTGGCTTGCAGACGGTCAATGCAACAGCGACGGTCGGCACAATCACCGGCAGCAACGCATCCACACAGGTGACGGTGGTGGATGTACCGGCTTCGCTCGCGATCGGTGGTACGCCCTCGTCTGCTTATCTGGGCGGCAGCGTTCCGTTCACAGTGACGGCCGTTGATCCGCTGGGCAACACGGACGCGGCATACGCGGGCACGGTGAGCTTCGCAAGTTCCGATTCGGCAGCTAGCCTGCCTGGCAGCTATACCTTCCAGCCAGGCGACCAGGGCACGCATACATTCTCCGCGACGCTGAACACGGCAGGCTCGCAGACCATTACAGCGACCGATTCGGCGAATGGTTTAAGCGTTACGTCTAGCGGCATCGCCGTTAGCATTCCGAATCTGGTGGTGACGACCGCAACGGACGATGCGGGGACTGCTTCGAATTGCACCGTGCAACACGCGCCAGGAAGCGGTACTGATAGTTCGTGCAGTCTGCGCGATGCGCTGGCTGAAGCTGCGAGCCTCGGCTCGGCCAACATCACCTTCAGCAGCACAGCCTTCGCCACGGCGCAGACCATCACGCTGGGTTCGGCCGGGACCATGAACATTCCGGCGAACACTACGATTACCGGGCCCACCACCGGCTCCGGCCCGACGCTGACCCAGTTGGTGACGGTGAGCGGCAACCATGCCCACACTGTCTTCCAGGTGAACCCCGGCGTGGTTGCCATCAGCGGCCTCACCATCGCCAATGGGGTCACCACCAGTGAACTTTCCGCGGGCGGAATCACAGTGAGTGGCGGATCGCTGACAGTGAGCAACAGCACCTTCTCCGGCAATTCCGCCACTGGCGTGCACTTCCAAAGCAGCGGCGCGATTGCCAATTCTTCTTTCTATGGCACGGTGACAGTGAGCAACAGCACCTTCTCCGGCAATTCCACCACCGGCGGGATCGACGTAAGCAGCGGCGCGATTGCCAATTTTTCTTTCGATGGCACGGTGACAGTGAGCAACAGCACCTTCTCCGGAAATTTCACCAGCAACCTTGATTTTACCGTCGGGGCGATTGGCAATTTTTCCCGCGGCACGGTGACAGTGAGCAACAGCACCTTCTCCGGCAATTCCGGCGGCAACGCGAATCAAAGCGGCGGCGCGATTGAAAATGAGGGCAATGGCACGATAACGCTCAAGAACAACCTCTTCGATAACAATTCCAGCACCGGCCCTTCCAGCAGCAACGGAGTCAACAACCTTCAAGGAACCACCAACGCGAGCCACAACCTGTTCGCGGACGGCGATCAATGCTCCGGGTGCTCGGAGACCAATGACACCACCATCCCCGGCTCATCCAACCTGGGCCCGTTGGGCAGCTACGGCGGCCCCACGCAGACCCTGCTGCCGCTGCCCGGCTCGGCGGCCATCTGCGCCGGCGTCGCTGAGTCTGTGAACAGCACGCCCATCACCGCCGACCAGCGCGGCGTGGCCATCCCTACCACCTACAACGGCACGCGGTGCTACGACATCGGCGCGGTGCAGACCGATTACGCGCTGAGCTTCAGCACGCAGCCGCCTGCCAGCGTTTTGACGGGGACGCCCATGTCTCCAGCGCCCGCTGTAACGGTTACCGAAGACGGCAACCTGCTGACCGCGGCCTCGGCGAGCGTAACCCTGACGGACTCGGCCAGCGACCTGATCTCAGTTCCGGCCACGGCAACCACATCCGCAGGCATCGCCCCCTTTAGCGGACTGCAGTTCACCAACCCTGTCAGCTCCGACGGGCTCACCGCGGTACTGGGCTTGGACAATTCGAACGGGCAAGCGATCAGCACCATCGCGACCAGCAACAGTTTTAACGTTGTTCCGCAGCTGCCCACCCTAACCGCCTTCTTTGGCGGCTCGCCCACCACCATGCCGCTAAGCGGGAACGTCTCGTACTCTGTTTCGGTGGCCAACCCCAGCACCACGGCAGCGCTCTCGAACGCAACGGTGACCATCGGCCTGCCTGCGGGATTGCAGGTGGTCGCAGGCAGCCTGGGCACCACGTGCCCCGGCATAGCGACTTACTCGCCGTCGAGCAGCACCATTATGCATACGGGAATCTCGCTGAGCGGAAACGGAAACTGTCAGGACGGCTTTACCTTCACCGCCACGGGCCTTGGCTTGCAGACGGTCAGTGCAACAGCGGCGGTCGGCACGACCACAGGCAGCAATGCATCCACTCCGGTCACGGTGGTGGATGTGCCGGCCTCGCTCGCGATGGGAGGTACGCCTTCGTCTGCTTACCTGGGCGGCAGCGTTCCGTTCACGGTGACGGCCGTTGATCCGCTGGGTAACACGGATGCGGCGTACACCGGCACGGTGAGCTTCACCAGTTCAGATCCGGCAGCTGGCCTGCCGGGCAGCTACACCTTCACCGCGGCCGACGCGGGCAGCCATCAGTTCAAAGTCACCTTTGGCACGGTGGGTTCGCAGACGGTCACCGCGGCGGACTCGGCCAACAGTCTGGGCGTAAGCTCCGGCAGCATCACCGTCTCGATTCCCAACCTGGTGGTGAACCAGATTGGCGACGACGGGGGAACTGCCTCCAATTGCGCCGTGCAAACCTCGGCCGGAACGACCACGACCTTCGATAGCTGCTACCTGCGCGATGCGCTGCTTGAGGCGGCGAGCCTGGGCTCGGCGAACATCAGCTTCGACGGCAACGCGTTTGCATCCGCGCAGACCATCGCGCTGGGCACAGCGGGCACAATGAACATTCCGTCCTATACGACCATCACCGGCCCCACCACCGGCTCCGGCGCGACGCTCACGCAGTTGGTGACGGTGAGCGGCGCGAACACTTACCAGGTGTTCAGAATTGGCCCAGGCGAGACCGGGGTGAGCATCAACGGGCTGGCGATTGCGAATGGTTCCGAATTCGGGAGCGGATCCATTTGCAATTCCAACGGCGGCGCAATCTGTGCCTACTCGTCGCTTTCCGTGTCGAACAGTAGCTTCTCCAACAATTCAGCAGAAAACACCAGCGGCGCCATCTACGCCAACACTGGGCTGACGGTGACCAACAGCACCTTCACCGGCAACTCCTCGCAGGCTGACGCCGGTGCAATCCATGCGCAATCCACGCTAACGGTGACGAACAGTACCTTTTCCGGCAACTCGACAAGGAGTGGCGGCGCGATTTATGCGCAATCCACGCTGGTGGTTGGCAACAGCACTTTCTCCGGCAATTCGGCAGGCAACTTCGGCCAAGGTGGCGCGATTTCAGCGCAATCCACGCTGACGGTGACGAACAGTACCTTCTCCGGCAATTCGGCAGGCAACTCCGGCGAAGGCGGCGCGATCAATGCGTTTTCCACGCTGACGGTGACCAACAGCACCTTCTCCGGCAACTCGGCGGCCAATCGCGGTTCAGGCGGCGCGATTTATGCGCAATCCACGCTGACTGTGAACAACAGCATCTTTGCGAATAACAGCGCGGATGGCGATACTGCAGTTGTCGCCAGCGGTGGCGCCGCAGACCACAACCTGTTCTACGGCGGCGATAGCTGCAATGGCTGCACCACCAACACCAACGCCGTAAGCGGCGACCCGATACTTGCCCCGTTGGGCAGCTACGGCGGGCCATCGCAGACCTTCCTCCCCCTGCCCGGCTCGGCGGCCATCTGCGCCGGCGTGGCTGAGTCGGTCAACAGCTCGAACATCACCGCCGACCAGCGCGGCGTGGCCATCCCGATGACCTACGGCACGCAGCAGTGCTACGACATCGGCGCGGTGCAAACGGACTACGCCATGAGTTTCACTACCGAACCGCCCGCCAGCCTGTTCACGGGTACGCTCATGACTCCGGCGCCGGCTGTCACCGTGACGGAGAGCGGCAATGCGCTGACGGCGGGTTCGGCAACCGTGACCGTGAAGGACTCGGCCAACGACCTGACCACCACGCCTCAAACGGCCAGCACCAGTCTTGGCATTGCAACCTTCAGCACCCTGCAATTCACAACCAGCGCAACCGGCGACCAGCTCGTCGCTGCGCTCTCGCTCAACCCCGTTCTGTCGACCCCGCTCAGCCTCACCACCGAGAGCAGCGCCTTCGACGTAGTTGCGGCCATGGTGAACGTGCCCAGCGTGGTGGGGGACACGCAGCCAGCGGCAACAACGGCCATCCTCGGAGCGGGGTTGGTGCTGGGCATAGTGACCAATGCGAGCAGCAACACCGTGCCCTCGGGCGATGTGATCAGCGAAAACCCGGCAGCGGCGACGAGTGTCACTCCCGGCTCGGCGGTGAACATTGTCGTGTCCACTGGGCCGGTCTTATATGTGCTGAATGTTGCCGCGAACAACGCGGACTACGGCACGGTGACGCCAACGACCGGGTCCAGCTACGCATCCGGAACAACCGTCGACATCACTGCCGCGCCGAGCGCCGGATACTACTTCACCGGGTGGACGGGCAGCACAGACATTGCGTCCGCATCCAGTGCAAGTACGACGATCGCCATGAATGGCACGGAGAGTATCACTGCCAATTTTGCGAAGATTGGATACATCCTCTGGATCGGCAATCCGGCCGGCACGACCTCGGCTTTCCTGCAAAACGGAGCGCCCTACCTGACGCCTGCGAATTCGGCCGGCGGTACCGGCGTTGCAATCGACAGCGCAGGAAATGTCTGGAGCCTGAACGCAGCTTCGGACAGCGTCGCCGAGTTTGCCCCGGATGGCACAATCACCAGCAGCGGCTACACTGGGGGAGGGCTCTCAACGTCCACGGCCCTGGCCATTGATGGCCACGGCCAGGTCTGGATCACGAATACTGGCGGCTCCATTTCCGTCTTCAACTCCGCTGGAACGCCGGTCACTCCGACCTCGGGCTACACCGCCGGAACCAGTTCGCCAGCGAGCATTGCCGTCGATATTTCGGGGAATGTATGGATCGCAAACCACGGAGGCAACTCGGTTACCAAGCTTCTTGGAGCCGCCGCGCCGACAGTCCCATTGGCAACGGGCGTTGCCAACGGGACACCCGCGACCAATCCTTAATGCGGAGCGATGAGAGCTTCAACGCTCGATTCACCAGAGCGTTGTTGCATGGATCTAGTCTCGGCAGAGTTTCCCCTTGACGCAGATGGTTTAAGCTGAGACGTTGAGGCGTCGGACGGAGTCCGGTCTTCCCGCGTCGAGCATGTGGTTGAGGATGGCCACACCGACGGCCGCTTCAGCCTGCTGACCTGAGTGGCTGCGCGCAAGTAGGCGTGAGCCGATGAGGGCCTTGTATCGGCCCATCGCGGTTTCAACCAGAGCGCGTTGTCCGTAGTCGGTCGCTTCTTGCCAGCCCAGCCTTCCTCGAGCTGCTATCGAAAGAATGTGCTGGTCTCGCTGCGATGGGTTGTGTTCAGCCTGGTACAGTATTGTCCTAGACACAGTGAAGGCACTGCCTCTCATAGCGTTATTTAGAGCGTTTTCAATTTAAGTGCTAACATATCCGGACGAGGCAAAGTAGTTTGTGCATTCGCTAGCGGTGAGGGTGTCGAGGAGAGAGCCGATTTCCTTCCACAGATCTTCGGTGGCTCGTGG
>Ga0182030_10010070_pt1 | contig 19284 bp, 10 predicted proteins | sample 812S3MmetaG_FD_121299 | JGI IMG/M metagenome (GOLD analysis project Ga0182030, IMG submission 121299) | Permafrost microbial communities from Stordalen Mire, Sweden - 812S3M metaG (Illumina Assembly) | ecosystem: Environmental > Terrestrial > Soil > Wetlands > Permafrost | place: Sweden... | reverse complement strand
GGGTCCAGCTCGAACTTGGCCAGCGCCGGGTCCTTGCGCATCTCGCGCTGCACATCCATGCCCGCCTCGCTGGCCACTGCCAGTGAGTGCAGCATCTGGTCCTCCATGCCGCTGCGCGCATACATCCTGGCCATCTCAAAGCTGAACCGTGCCCGGTCCTGGGAGGACAACACGTGCGCCGCGATGCCCCCGAAGCCTACATCCCGGTCGAAGATCCGCGGGTCGATCTGCAGCGCTGCCGCAATCTCGCGCCGCGCCCCGCTATAGTCCTTGACGCCGATGTATGCGGTTGCCAGGTTGGAGTGGTAGACCGCCTCGCGCTTCTCCAGCTTGATCGCCCGCTTGTAATGCGAGATGGCGACCACCGGCTGCCCATCCACGAACTCCACGGCGCCAAGATTGTTCCACGCCTCCGCGTCTTTGCGGTCCAGCTTCACCACGCGCTGGAAGTAGGAACGCGCCAGCTCAATGTTCCGCATCTCCAGTTCGGTCAAGCCCAGCTTATTCATAATCGACGGCACGTTTCCGCCGCGCGCCAGCGCATAGCGGTAATAGTCCATCGCATCCTCAGGAAAGCGTCTTGCCCGCAGGATGTCACCCTGTTGCTCCAGGGTCTGCGCCGTGGCTGTGACCGGGTTCGGCAGGTGCCGCTCAATCTCCTTCCATTGATCGGATTGATGCATCTCGTCCCGGGTCGAAATCGCCGAGGCCGAGGTGGAGACCCCGTCCTGCGCCGCCAGCCGCGGCGTGCACAGGCACAGGCCGAGCGCGGCCGCGCAGGCGAGGCAATTTCTGAAGTGAATCGTGTGGACTGGAACGGGCGGGCGCATAGCACACCTCCCTGAAGGTGATTAGTTTGCATCCCGCGTCCAACCCCTGTCAACAACGGACGTTCCCGGCTGACGTTCCCGGCTCGCCACACTGGCCGGAATGCTTCTGTCTCCGCTTCCCCGGCTTCCGCCGAGCCTGCCGCGGTCTCCAGCGATGCCCTGTTCGCACCGCCTGTTATCCACCCTTGATACACTCCAAATCCAGCCTGAAGTTCGATCCCTGATTCTGTGGTCGAATGGTGATATCACGGGCCGGACTACGTTTCCAGGGTTTGCGAGGGAACAGAAGTCGACGCGGTGGAGCAGTCTCGCTGGAGAGGAGGCTGGAGCGCAAGGGAGACGCGGATCCGAATGGCAAGAAAGGCAATCATCATCGGGGCGGGGCCGGCCGGGTTGACGGCGGGATTGGAGTTCCTCAGGCGTTCGGACATTGTTCCCGTGATTCTCGAGGCGAGCAACGAGATCGGCGGCATCTCGCGCACGATTCGCTACAAGGGCAACCGGATGGACATCGGCGGCCACCGCTTTTTCTCCAAATCCGACCGGGTGATGCAGTGGTGGATGGACCTGATGCCGCCGGACGCCTCCGCACCCAGTTCCGACGCCGCCGCTGCCGCGCCCGTCGAGATCAGCTACCAGGGCAAGAAGCGCGTCGTCTCCGTGCCCGCCCACCTGACGGAGGAGCCGCCCCTACGCGGCCTGGGCCCGCTGCTCGGCGATGCCGACAGCGAAGACACCGAGCCCCGGCAGGACTCGCCGGAGGACGTCGCCGAAACCGTCGCCGTCCCCGAGCCGGCGAACCCTGACTTGGTCATGCTCATCCGCCCCCGGCGCAGCCGCATCTACTACCTGCGCAAGTTCTTCGACTATCCCATTACGCTTACCGCCAACACGCTGAAGAACCTGGGCGTAACCCGCATGGCGCGCGTGGGCGCCAGTTACATGATTTCGCGTGTGCACCAGATCAAGCCGGAAAAGAGCCTCGAGGACTTCCTCATCAACCGCTTCGGCCGCGAGCTCTACCTCACCTTCTTCAAGAGCTACACCGAGAAGGTGTGGGGCACGCCCTGCCACGAAATCTCCGCCGAGTGGGGAGCGCAGCGCATCAAAGGGCTCTCCCTGACGATCGCGGTCAAGCACTTCCTCAAGAAAGCCTTCAGCAGAAAGCAGTCCGGCGAGCTCTCGCAAAAGGGCACGGAAACCTCGCTCATCGAGCGCTTTATGTACCCTAAGTTCGGCCCCGGCCAGCTCTGGGAGCATGTCGCCGACCTCATCCGCCAATGGGGCGGCGAAATCCACATGGGCTGGAGAGTGGACCAACTGAACTTTGCCGAAGGCCCCGAACTGCGCGTCGTCTCCATCGAGGCCGTCTCGCCCGCCGGCGAGCGGCGCACCTTTGCCGGCGACTACTTCTTCTCCACCATGCCCATGCGCGAACTGCTGCGCGCCATGCGGACGCCGGTCCCGGCGAATGTGCTGGAGGTGTCCGACGGCTTGCAGTACCGCGATTTCATTACCGTGGGCCTGCTCGCCGACCGCCTGAAAGTGACGGAGCCCGACGGCGGCTTGCTGAAGGACACCTGGATCTACATCCAGGAGCCGGATGTGCTCCTGGGACGGTTACAGATCTTCAATAACTGGAGCCCCTACCTGGTCAGCGATTCCACCAAGGTGTGGATCGGCCTCGAATACTTCTGCTATGACACCGACGACCTGTGGAAGATGCCCGACGACAAACTGAAACAGTTCGCCATCGCCGAGGTCGCAAAGATCGGCATTCTTGACGCGGCCGACGTCAGCGATGCTCATGTCGTGCGCGTGCCCAAAACCTACCCTGCGTACTTCGGTACCTACTCGCGCTTCGACGAGGTCAAGGACTTCACCAACCGCATAGAAAATCTCTTTCTGGTGGGACGCAACGGAATGCACAAGTACAACAACCAGGACCACAGCATGTTGACGGCCATGCATGCAGTCGACGGCATCCTGACCGGCAAGGTGGACAAAAGCGCGCTGTGGGAGATCAATACCGAGCAGGAGTACCACGAAGAGAAGGCAAAGGATTAAGCTGGTCATTCCAGGGGGTTCACTGAGGCTCCGATGAAGACGAGATATCGAATCAAGCTGCTGGTGATCGTTGCCCTGGTAGCGCTGGTCATCGTCTATCGCCAGCGGATCTATTTGCGCATTCCCATGGCTTCCGTCTACAGGAACCAGGTCAGGCAGACGGGGGTTCAGGTCTTTGTCAACTACTCGTTCGATGTGCTGCTGGAGAAGGACGACGAGCCCGGCGCATACCGCACCCTGGTGCAGAACTGGAGCAAGATGCCAGGGACGCCGACCGAGTTGCAATGCCTGCGCTGGATGGTATGCCTCACCGAGGCGAACCACGCTTCCACCATCCCGATGTTTGTCAGCGGCAATCAGGTTTACGATCCGCAGGTCACCATGACCAAGCACGAGGTCTCGTTTGTCGATGGCGACGGCGCGACCGTTCGCGTCGTGTTTTACGAGAGAGAATAGGTTGTGCAGCGCCCCGCTTCAGCACGCAAGGGACGGGGAGGGGGTGCCCCCTGAAGATCGGTTCGATCGGCAGACCCAACCGGACTCGCCTCGCCATCGTGCTGCTGTCCGCAGGATTCGTCCAGGCGTACGCCCTGTCTGCTGCCGAGCCTCCTGCGGACCTGCCGGTTGCCGGCGCGCTGGCGCTGGCGCTTCGCGGGACGCAGGCCTCAGCCGTTGTGCTGGACCTCAAGACCGGCGCGGTGCTCGCCTCCGCGGGCGCGCCGCGGCGCGGCGCTCCCGGATCGACCCTGAAGCCATTGTTGCTGGAGGCAGCGCTCGAGCACGGCATCGTGTCTCCCGGGACTGAGGTCTACTGCCGCCGCAATCTGCACATCGCCGGCCACGCTTTCCCCTGCACCCACCCGGCGAACCAGCCCGTCTTCACCGCGGAGAGCGCGCTGGCCGAATCGTGCAACACGTGGTTTGCGGAACTGGCGCGGCGCTTTTCCGGGCCGCAACTGGAGGCGGCGCTGCAAACGACGCATCTGCCGCATGCTTCGCTGAACTCCGCCGACGTCGAGCAGCGCCAACTTGCGGTTCTTGGCCTCCGCGGCGTAACGGCTTCGCCGCTTGAACTCTCCCGCGCCTATCGCGACCTGCTCGGCCATCTGCCACCGGCCGGCCCCGTGGCCAGAGGACTCAAGGAGTCCGTCGACTATGGCATGGCCAATCCCGCGGCGGTTCCAGGGGTAACTATCCTGGGCAAAACCGGGACCGCGAGCAATCCCGGCGAAGCGTGGACGCATGGCTGGTTTGCCGGCGCCATCCCGGGCCGCTTCGTCGTCGTCATCTACTTGCCGCGTGGCGACGGAGGCGGCGCGGCGCGCCTTGCGCAACGGTTCTTCCAGGCCGTTGCCTCCCCAGGGCAGGCACAGTGAGACGCCCCGCGGGTCTTGCGCAGTGGCTGGTGATGCTGGCCGCAACTTTGCCGGCATGCGCAGTGCCGCCGGCCGACGGAGGGGGACGCGACGTCTCCGTTGCCCTGTTCTCCACGCGCGACCTCCGCGCCATCACGGTAACGCCAATCGGCGGCAACGCCTGGATTTCTCACTGCGCGCAATGTGCCCGGAAACCGCTGACAACAGCGCTGCACATCGCGGGCCCGGCGGAGATCTTCGCCGGCGGAACGCTGCGCATCACGGATGATGCGTCCGGCGAGACCCGCACCGCCAGCGGCCTTTGGCGGCTGCGCGCCACCGGACCCGGCCACGAGATCGATGTTGTGCTGACGCTGCCCAGCGAGCGCTACGTCGCCGCCGTGTTGCAAGCCGAAGCCGCGACCGGCGAACCCGCGCAATCGCTGCGCGCGCTGGCCATTCTCGCTCGGACGTATGCGCTGAACGGCAGCCATTACACCGCCGCGCCGGGGCGCCTCCCCGCCGAACTCTGCGACAGCACTGAGTGCCAAGCGATGCGTCTGGAAGCTCCCCCGCTCGCCATCGACGATGCGACGCGCGCCACCGCGGGCGAGACGCTGTGGTTCGGCACTGGCCGCGCAGAGGTCTTTTTTAGCCAGAACTGCGGCGGCATTACCGAGGACGCCGCCGCGGTTTGGCCGAAACTTCGCGGCCTGCCTTACCTGCGCAGCCACGCCGATCCGTACTGCCTCCGCCGCGACTCCCCGGCCTGGCATGCGGAGGTGCCGCTGGCCAGGTTGGTTGCCATCGCACAGGCCGAGGGTTGGCGCCTGCCCGCAAATATCGTGGCCGCGCGGGTCGCGGACCGAAGCCCGTCGCATCGTGTGCTTCGCGTCGCCTTCACCGGCGCGACCGGCACAACGGCGGTCGTCTCCGCCGGCGCGTTGCGCTTCGGGATTGGCCGCGCGCTCGGCTGGGACCTCGTGCGCAGCGATGCGTACGAGTTGGACATTCGCAACAGCGCGCTCGTCTTCGACGGCCGCGGTCGCGGTCACGGCGTAGGCCTGTGTCAGGCAGGCGCAGCCGAGATGGCCTCCGAGGGCAAGGACGCGCGCGAGATTCTTGCCTTCTATTTTCCTGGGACTGCCGTGCGCATCGCGTCCGGCGACGGCAGCTGGCAAGAGATCCACGCAGGCCCGCTGACGCTGCGCGCCACGCATCCGTTTTCCAGCGGGCGAAAAGCGGCGCTGGAGCAAACCTGGAGTGAGGCGCAGAGGCTCTTTCCGCCGCAGCACGGGGTCGCACCGGAGATCGTCTTCTCTCCGACCACTGAGGTGTTTCGCCAGTTGACCGGGCAGCCCGGATGGGACCTTGCCGGCACGCAAGGCAGCACCATCGTGATGCAGCCGAATGCGGTCGTGCTCGCGCATTCGCGCGATGCGTCCGGCACGCTGTTGCACGAGATGCTGCACGTCCTGGTGGAGGCGGAGGCGAGCGATCGCGCTCCGCTGTGGCTGCGCGAGGGCCTGGTGGAGGTGCTTGCGGGCGAATCGGGCGGATTCAGCAACACGATGTCAGCTAACCAGGTAGACAACGCACTGACCCATGCGAACACGTTGCAGACGAGCGAACGCGCTCACCGCGCCGCCGCCGCTCGCGTGCAGGCTTTAGTCGCGCGCTATGGGTTGTCCACGGTGCGCGGCTGGCTCAAGTCCGGCGTGCCGGCAGGCGTCGAATAAGGCGCGCCAGCCTCGTCACTCTGGTACATGCAGGCAGCCAGGATCGCCAGCAGCAGGCACACCACCGCCGCATCGATCAAGGCGGCAGCGGCGAGACGAAGCACCAGGCTCAGCATCTCGACGCGCAAGCCGTGGCCCGGTGTCCAATTCACCAGCGCCCCGGTGATTGCAGTCGCTGCCATTGTGCCGGCCACCAGCGCGGCCCAGTAGGTGATCGATCGCAGCGCGCACCCTGCCGCGCGCAGCGGCCGCACGCTCGCAGTCCCGGCAAAGACGGCGATCGCAACCAGGCCGGCGCCGATCCATCCGAGCACGGCCCACATCCACCTGAGCCAGGACAGGATGTGCACGTACGAGAATGAATTGCGCAACTGGTGCGGGAAACGCGAGTTCAGGTAACCCGCCCAGAGAACGTCGTTGGAATCGTAACTGCCGCGCAGGTGGTTGAGCAGAGCGGTCCAGCCAAACCATAGCACCGCGCCCGCCAGCAGCAACAGCGCGCCGCGCAGCAGCCGTTCCGGCGTTCGCGCGCGGCCGGCAAGGCGCAGCAGCAGCGCGGATTCCCCCGCGCCCGCAACCGCGACCGCCAGCAGCGCGAGCAGCGCCGAGCCGATGACATCGAGCGCGCTGGCATCCGGCACACGCAGCCACAGCGCGTACAGGAGAAAAACCAGCAGCGCCAGGCCGATCTGTTGCAACACCAGCCGGACGCTCATTCGCGCGAGAGCGCTGCGGAGTGTAGAAAGCCTCGTCATTGCGGCCCTCCTTGCGTGGCCGGCGCTGGCACCTGCAGCCGCAGCGCATCGCTGGTTGCCTGCACACCCGGTTGATACATCGGCTCGACGCGCGCCGGGCTGATCTGGAATGTGCCCGGATTGACCACTCGGATCAGGTAGAAGATCTCCTGCCGCCCGCTGAAGTCGCTGGCGAAGAATGCGGCGTGGTCATCGTGGAACTCGCGCCGCGTGAACCAGTCGTACCAGCCGCCGGGCCGCTGGTCGATGGGGTAGCTATCCTCGCTGGTGATGAACTCCGTGCCTGCCGGGATCGGGTCTTCCAGCAGCAGGTAGCGCATCGGCGAACCGTTGATCGCCTCGTGCACGGCCAGCACATCGCCAATCTGCGCGCTCCCGCTGAGCGGCTGCAGCGTGTAGACAATCTTGCCATCCTTCTGCGCCGGCTGCAGCTTGTAGTAATCGCGCGTCAGGTTCAGCTTGAGCGTTCCGGCCTGGAAATCCTTCTTCGCAGTCGAGTAGTAGGTGCCGCGGGCGGACCAATAAACCCGGCCGTTGCCGCTGCGCCGAACCACCTGCACGCTGTTGGTTCCGGCTATAAGGTGCGCGGCGTCGATGTCGAGGGCGAACGAAGCGCCGCTCATCGCATCGGCCGGCGTAAAGTGCCGCGTGCCCGCGGAATGGCCGTTCACCACCACGTCCACCGTGAAGTCGGACTCCAATTCGTGGGAAGCAGCCAGATAATCGACCAACCCGAAGAGCACCATCGCCGTCTGCTCGGTGGAGTCCCACCACTCGCCGCCGTTGCGCTGCAGCATCAGCCACTGCGCTGCACCGCTCAGCAGCGGATTGTTGGGATCGATCTTCGCCAGCAGGCGCATGGCGTAGGCGGTTGCCTCGGCGTCGTCGTCGTAGTCCGCGTCCAGCAGCGGAACGTACGAGCCCTTCCACGAAACCAGCTCGCCCTGATGCACCGCCTCGGACGCGAGCAGCGTCGCAACGTCCGCGGCGCGCGCGTCGTGCACCTGCAGCATCGCGAGGCCGGTCATCGCCAGCGCCTCGGGCTGCAGGTCCTTGCGCCGCGAATACTGCGCATCCAGCGCGCTGCCCAGGTTCGAGTCGCCGGCTTCCGCCAACGCGTAGACCACGGCTGCACGCAGTTCAGGGCGCATGTTTGGATGCTGATCCAGTTGAGTATGCAGGTATGCCTTGCCGCGGTTCAGCATCCCCTGCTGCTCTCCGCTGAGCGGCGCGAACTGTGCGCCCATGCCGATGCCGCTGACCACATATGCAGTCATGTAGACACGGCTCTCATCTTCCTTCCACCAACCCCAGCCGCCGTCGTCGTGCTGGTAATCCTGCAGGCGCGCCAGCCCGGCCTGCATCTTGGCGCGCAGATCCGCATCGTCCACGCGGCCGCTCACGTTCAGCCGGTTCAGCGTCTCGGCGACGATCACGTTCGGCAGGTAGCTGGACATGGTCTGCTCGGTGCAGCCGTAGGGATAGCTGGTCAGGTAATCCAGCGCAGAGAAGAGCGAGCCGGCGATCGACGGGCTCACCTCCAGGTGCAACGAGTGCGCCGCCGCGTCCGTATCCACCGGAAAGGCGACCGTCGCCGCAGCCTGCGTGGCGGCCTGCGTGAGCACGCCGCTCTGTGCCAACGTCCTGGCAACACCTGCCGGCTCAACCGGGAAGGTGAGCTCCAGCGCATCGGATTCGACATCGGTGATCGCGGAAGCGGTGAGATCGGCCGTGCCTACCTGCGCTGCGCGCAGCCGCCACATCACCGTCGCCTCGCCTTTGCTGGGGATGGTGACACTCTGCTGCGAGCCGCTCACCGTGTCCAGCCCCTGCACCTTCAGCGAAATGGTCGCCTGCTTCGCGGTGTCCAGGTAGTTGTGCGCAATCACCGGCAGCGTAATCTCGTCGCCCTGGATCAGGAAGCGCGGCGTGCCCATGCGCACCAGCACGTTCTTGCGCACCAGCACGCGGCTGATGGCCGAACCCGCCTGCGACTGCGGCGTAATGGCGCGCACGGTGGCTCGCCAGGTGGTCAGCGAGTCGGGGAAGGTGAGCGAGATGTGCGCATGTCCGCCGGCGTCGGTATGCACGCTGGGAGCCCAGAATGCCGTGTCGGGGAAGGCCTTGCGCACGCGCGGCTTGGCTTCGTCGCCCGGCTTCACCTGCGCCAGTTGCGGACGGTAGCGCGCATTGCGCAGCGCCAGCATCGGGGACTTGTTGCCGGCCTCGCCGCTGAAGTAGTACTCCAGCGAGAAGTCCACTTGCGACTCCAGGTAGCGCTCGGGGTAGAGGGCGCGCACCATGTCGCCGCTCGAATCCGGATAGAGCGAATAGATCGCCTCATCCACCACGCCAAAGCTTAGGTTGGCGCTCACCGGCTTGCCGGAAAAATCGCGCGTCGCCACGTCGTAGGTCGCCGTTTGCTGTGGCTGGAAGACGTCCTTGGCGGGTGTAATCTCCACCTGCAGTTGCTGCTGCACCGGTGGGACCTTCAGCTCCTTGGTCGCCTGGTAGAGCGTATTGTCCTTGATGAACAGCGCCTCCACCGTAACGTTCGGCTGCGAGTCGGCGGTGATGGGCAGGTCGAATGAGAGCGTCTTGCCGTCCGAGTGCATCACCTCGCTCTTCTGCACCGTGAATCCCTGCGCAATCACCAGCGCGTAGAAGCCGCCGGTCTCCGACACGATGCTGAGGTGCGCCGTATCGCCGGGCGCGTAGGTCTTCCTGTCGGCGACGATCTGGGTGGTCTCCGCGCCGTTGTCCCAGCCGGCCTGGCCCGCTCCCATGATCCACAGATAAGTGTCGGTTGCCGGGTTGCGCGTGTCGGGCTGGACAGCGGCCGCCGTGGCCTGCAGCTCGGCGCTGCTGTATGGCGGATTGCCGACCGCCAGCTCGCCGGTGGCGTGGCCGCTCGCGTCGGTGGTCACGTCCGTGGCCTGCCCGAGCGTCGTCTGCGTGCTGCCGTTTTCGTAGTGGCGGAAGACCAGCTGCACGTGAACATGTGTGCTCACCGGCTTGTCGTCATAATCCACCGCGGTCACGTGGAACCGCGCCGTGTCGCCCGCGTGCATCGCGTAGCTCACCGGCTCCAGGTTGACGCGGAAGGTGCCGTAGGTGGCCAGAAACTTGCCGCGGCCGGTGATCTCGCGATTGGCCGCGTCGGTGACACCCGCCTCCACCGTGTAATCGAAGTCCCCATGCGACTGCCCATCGTCCACGTGCGTGGGCACCTGGATCGTCAGCAGGCCGTTTGCGTCCAGCTTGCCCGTCTTCTCCGCCTCCTCGTCGCCGGCGTAGCCGGAGTTGTCGCCGGAATCGGCATCGGAGTTGTCAGCCTGATCAGAGGAGTCGTCCTCCTCTTCGCCCCACCAGTAGTGGCGCTCGTTGTAGACGCGATACTTCACCGTCGCATTCGCCACCGGCTCGCCGAAGAAGTAACGCGAGTTGATGGTGACCGGCATGGTCGCGCCTTCGAGCACGCGCTTCTGGTTCGCCGTCACCAGCACGCTGTACTCGGGCTTGCGATAGTCCTCCACGTGGAAGCCGCCGGAGATGGCGTTGTCCTCGCCTTCGCCGCCGGACGAACCGCCGACGCTGATGGAGTAGTAGCCCAGGGTTGCGTCCTTGGCCAGATCAAAGTCGCCGGTCACGTCGCCGGTCGCCGAGATCGGCATTTGCTTATCGAAGACCGCCTTGTCGTTCTCATCGGAGATGGTGACGCGAACCGTGCCCGGCCGGGGCAGCGCCAGCGAGTTGCCGTCGCGCTCGCGCAGAATCGCTTTCCAATGCACGGTGTGGGTTGGCCGGTAGACCGGTCGCTCGGTGTAGACGTAGCCCGCGTATTTGCCGCTGGCGGAGTAGGTCAGCGCCCAGGTCTCCGGCGTGGACGCGGCAAACTCGGCGCCCTTGCCGGCAACCACCCAGAAGTTGTCGCGCTGCGACTTGTCGCTGGCCACGGCGAGTTGCGCGGTTCCATCCGCGCCGGTGGTCGCCGTGGCTGCCTGCTGCTGGCCGAAACCCGCATCCACCTTGGCGCCCGCGATCGGCTCGCCGGTGACGCGGTCGACCACATAAGCCACCACGTTGCCGGAGGTGGTGCGCGTAACCAGCGCCATCTCCGTCACCATCAACAGCGTGTAGGCCTTGTAGCGGCCGTCGGTGGCTTCGAGCAGGTAGAGCCCGGAGTTGAGTTTGGGCACGGCGAGGTCGTTCGCATCGGAGATGTAAGTGGCTGGCACCAGCTGCCGCCAGCGCGCCACCAGCTGCGACTGGTTCAGAATGGGAATCTGCGCAAACTCCGCCTCGCTGACAATGCGGCTGCGGCGTTGCAGCGAGCTCTGCTTCGCCCGCATGGAGTTCCGTGCATCGTAGGAAAACTGGTTGCGGAAGAATGTGCGTATGCTCTCCCACAGGTCGTGCTTCCAGTCGTGGAACTTCTCCAGCCAGGTGCGCTCGTCAATCTGCTCGTGCTTCAGCAGTCCCGCCTCGGGCCCGAACGAGTGCAGTTCGCGCAGATTCTCCATGAACTTCACAGGATCGTTGACGCGGTAGACGCGGAACTCCAGCGCGTCCACGTTGTGGGTATAAAGATGGATCGTCGGCTGCTCGCCGGGAGCGAAGGTCTTGCTGGTGCTCAGGTTGAACGAAACCGATCCGCTCTGCGAGGCAGCCGGAACCGCGCACACAAGCACAGCCAGAAATGAGACGACGCGCAGCCTCATCGAACGTCCTCGCGAAGAACATTCCAACGATACACCCCCAGGAAATTGCTGTTCCCGGGGACCGGCCGCCAGCGCGCATCCGGGTGATGCATCAGGTCCTCCAGCGCCACGCGGCGGACTTCGCCGGGGGTAGCAGTGCGCCCGCTGCCGATGGGGCCGGTGTCGTAGACCGCCCAATTGTGCGCCGGGCCGGTCAGGATCATCGAGTGATACGGCGAATCCTGCTCCAACTGCCGGTAGAAGAGCAGGTCGCCGGGCCGCGCCGCGCGCACATCCCGGGTGACAAAGAACGTATTGCGCTGCCATAGCGTCCGGGCGTCGGCAAACTGGGCAAAGCTGCCATTGGCGGCATCGCCCGCGACGTATGCGCCGGGACGCACGCGGAACAGGTTGGCGCCCAGCGGCGTCAGCGGGTACGCATACTGCGCGACGGAGGCCAGCGGCGGTGGCGCGTCCATCGGCATGGTGGCCTGCCAGGCCTCGTCGTGGGCGTGCAGCGCGCCGCGGTAACACCAGCGCAGCAGGGCCGCGCAGTCGTCAATCTCCCGCGGCAGGCGCTCGGGCGGCAGCGCGGCGGCGGTATCGGCCAGCGCGGTAAACCAGGCGCGGAAGGCTGCGCGGTCGGCCGCCGTGTGCAGGCGGAGGAAGTCGGGCGTGCCGTCGCCGAAGCGATCGCTGCTGTCGGCCGCGAAATGCACGGTCACGGAAACGCTGTGGGCGCGATAGCGCAGCACCAGCCGCTGCGTTCCCGGGTTTACCGGCGAGCGAACCTCCACGGCCGCAGCGATTTGGGCATCGCCTTCGGGCAGAACGCTGGCCGAAAGGCCTGCCGTCGCAATCGCGCCGGCGTCAATCCGGCCACCCCGCGACAGGCGCACCGCAATGGCCCGGTGCAGCGCTCCATCCGCGGGCAGGGTCAGCTCCCGCGCCGACACCAGCAGCCGCTGCCGGGTCCGGCGCTGCCACGCAAACGCGCAAACCGCGGCGAGAACAACCAGCAGCAGAACCAGTGCGCGCTTCACCGATGCATCCTCGTTGGAATCTCCGCCATTGTAGGCCCGCCGGGCTTTCCTGGGGCGGTTGCGGGCATCCGGGATAGCATTGGGGTTGGCCGGACAAGTTTTTCGCCAGGACGGAACCCAAGGGAATGTACTACGCAGATGCCGAACGAATACCGCAGAGCAGATCAGCCTCACGGGTCGTTGTGGTCGGCGCTGGCGCAATCGGACTGTATGCCGCCAGTCAACTGGCAGCCCGCGGACGCGACGTGGTGGTGATTGAGGCGGGCGACTCGCATCTGGGCAGCTTTGCCCCGGAATCCTATGCCAACGTGGGGCGCGCACACAGCGGCATCCGGCTGGGACGCAGCCGCGGCCTGGGCGGCACCACTAACCTCTGGGGCGGACAACTGGTTGAGTTTCAGCCGATTGACTTCGCCGGGCGCGATTGGCTTCCGGGCTCGCAGTGGCCCGTCGCCTACGCCGAGATTGCGCCGTACTACAGGCCGACCTACCTGAACCTGGGCATGCCTCCGCAACTGCTCGACGACGACGATATCTGGCAGGGCATCGGCTGCGCGGCTCCAAACCTTGGCCCGGAGTTCGAGGTGTTCCTCACCCGTTGGATGGGAATCCCGAACTTCGCCGAGCTGTTTGCGAAACAGATGCAAAGCGACGCGCGCCTGTCCGTGCTCACCGGTCACGTGGCAGCCGGTTTCCGCGGAACCGGGGGCTCGGTGGAGGCGGTCCGCGCGGTTGACGGTAAAGGGCAGTCGCACTGGATCGAATGCGGCGCTGTAGTCCTGGCCGCCGGAACCATTGAAAACGCCCGGCTGCTGCTGCACACCGCGCAGGATCCTGGCTGGCAGGCGCCATGGAGCGGCAATGACAACGTTGGACGCTGTTTTCAGGACCATCTGGGCGGCACGATCGCCTCGTTTCAACCCACGGACAAGCGCGGATTCTTCCGGATGTTTGCGAACGTTGTCTATGCGGGGCATAAGTTTCAACCCAAGATCCGCCTGCGCAACAAAATCCAGGAAGTCCAGACGCAGCAGCAGCTCTACAACACCCAGGTGTTCTTCGCCTTTGAGAGCGCCGTGTCCGAGCACATGGTCTACCTGAAGCAATTCCTGCGGGCTGCGCTTTACCAGCGCAAGCTCACCGGGATTAAAGATATGCTCCGCAACAGCTTCGCGATGGCGCGGTATCTGGGGCCGCTGATGTGGAAGTACGCGTGGGACCACCGCGTGTTCGTTCCCAGTTCCGTGAAGATCCAGATGCACGTGCAGGCGGAGCACGCACCCTCCGCGGAGAGCCGCATCACGGTCGACCGCGGCGCGGTGGATTCCTGCGGGCTGCCGCGCGCGATGCTGAACTGGCAGGTAAACGGGAATGAACTCGCATCGCTGCGCGCATTCGCAATGCAGCTGCGCGACGCGCTCGCGTCCGCGGGGATCGGCGAATTGAAGATCGATGCGGACCTGATGGCGCTCGATCCGAACTTCCTGACCAGGCTGGGAGACACCTACCACCAGGCCGGCGGCGCCATCATGGCCGCGTCGGCGCGGGATGGAGTGGTGGACAGGAACCTGCGTGTCTTCGGAACGGAGAACCTCTACGTCGCCGGGGCGAGCGTGTTTCCCACCACCAGTAACGCCAACACGACCTTCACCGCGCTTGCATTTGCCACCCGGCTGGTGGACCACCTGACCGGCGACGCCCCGGAAAAGCCGTAAGCGGCGTCCCGAAAACACGCACCTTGAGGAGTTGGCGTCCTCGAAGAAATGGGCGGGCGAAGAAGGGCCGGAGCCGTGACGATGTCGCGGCTCCGACCAGATTTGAGACTCATGCTTCTCACCACTCGCGGTTGTCCCCGCGAGACTATTCTCTTGTGGGCTCGTCCCTTTGCACTTCCCTCTTCCTTTTCAAGGGTGAGTGGATTCTAATTCCTGATGGCAACGCCGATGCAGCCCATCACAATGCCGCGGGGAAGGCAAGCGAGGTCTAGAGTAACAGCGGCCCTGACTCTTGTTGGATTCAGCGCCGTCATCGGGCAGATCGTTCTCATGCGAGAACTCATCGTTGTCTTCAGCGGCAACGAGATTTCGCTGGGCATCATGTTAGCCATCTGGCTCTTCTGGACCGCAGCCGGCTGCAGCCTGAGCAGCGGCTTTGCACTGACCAAGAACAATGCTCGCCGAGCAACCGCGGCACTCGAGTGCCTCGTCGCCGTCAGCCTGCTGCCGACAATATGGGCAATACGCGCCTCCAGGATCATTTTGCAGACGGTGCCGGGCGAGTTGGTTGGACCGGTGCCGATGATCCTCACTTCCGTGGCCTGTCTGAGCATATTCTGCTTGCTTTCCGGTGGGCTCTTCGTGGTTGCGATCCGGATGTGCGAAGCTGAGTGCGCCGTATCCGCTCGCGTTGCGACCAGTTTGGCATACTTGCTCGAGGCCGTCGGCTCCGGCTTCGGGGGAATCGTCGTCAGCATGGTGCTACTGCGCCATCTTGATTCCTTCCAGATTGCGCCCATCGTGTCGATTTTGAACCTGGGTATGGCAGCGGTCATATTGTTGCGGATGAGCCGCTGGCAGCTTGGAGCGATGGCTGTGGCAGCGGCGCTCGTGGCAATCCCTCTGCTTTGGTTGGTTGCGCCGTCGCTGGACAGGTCCACGCAAGCGCGTCTGTGGAAGGGGTTCCACTTGGTGGAATCGCGTAACTCTGCTTACGGCAATCTGACCGTAACTGAGAATGGCGGCATTCGGAGCATCTATCAGAACGGCGTGATCCTTGCCAACGCGCCGGATGAGAACGCCGCGGAAGAGGCTGTTCACTATGCATTGCTCGAGAGCCCGGCGCCGCGGCACATTCTGCTGATCGGCGGCGGAGTGAACGGCAGCATTGTCGAAGCGCTGAAGCATCCAACCATCGAACGGATCGACTACGTTGAACTGGATCCCGCGCTCATCGACATCGCGCGCCAGTTGTTTCGCGCACAGCTGGCTCCCACCGTCTCCGATCCTCGCGTACACACTCACTACTCGGACGGCCGCTACTACCTGAGGACAACCAGCGACAGATTCGATGTGATTCTGGTCAATGTTCCCGACCCGCAGACCGCACAGTTGAACCGGTTTTACACGGCCGAGTTTTTTCGTTCCGCTCGGGACCATCTTGCGCTGGGCGGTTTGCTCGCCTTGCAACTGCAGTCGTCTGAGGAAACCATCGGCCCGGATTTGGCTGAGTTTCTACGCTGCATTCGGCGGACCCTGGGGGAAGTGTTCCCCTATGTTGTCGCCATCCCAGGCGAAACCATCCACTTATTCGCCGCCACTCAGCCGGGTGTTCTAACGGACAATCCCCAAACATTAATTGCCAGGCTGCGGGAGCGGAATCTGAAAACCCAGTATGTCCGGGAATACCTCGTCCCATTCCGCATGATGCCTGATCGCATGGCGCAGGTCGGCGAGCAACTGCAACCGCTAACTTCGACACCAGTCAATCGTGATTTCGAACCCATCGCCTACTACTTCGACACCGTGTTGTGGAGTGCGCAATTCAAGGAAGGCTATTCCCTCTGGTTCCGGACAGCAGCACACGTCAGCTTTACCAGCGTCCTCACTGCAGTGCTGGTCGCCTTGTCAATTGTGGCGATTCTGCTTGCGTTTGTGGGTCCTCGCGAACAACGTCAGCGCTCTGCTGCACTGTGCTGCACAGCGTCAACCGGCTTCACACTAATGGGCTTGCAGATTCTGCTGCTGCTGGCATTCCAGTCCATCTATGGTTACGTTTACTCGCAACTCGCGATCCTCATTGGCCTGTGCATGGCAGGCGTTGCCTTCGGAAGTTGGCTGAGCATCCGCCGCAGACTGGTCAGGGATCACCCACCGTACCGCAGCATGGCAGCCACCCAATTCCTGCTGGCGCTCTCTGCGCCTGTGCTGGTGTTTGTGGTTGGCCTGCTCGGAAAGATCTCGGGTGCGCCAGCGACTTGGCTGGCGGCGCAACTCATTTTTCCAGCATTGGCTGCGCTCTCGGGAATACTGGGAGGGTATCAATTCCCAACCGCAACCGAGGTTTATCTTTCTGACAGCAACGGCGGGTCCAAACGAGGTACGCTCTATGCTATCGACTTGCTGGGTGGCTGCTTGGGCGCATTGTTCCTGAGCAGTTATCTCATTCCGGTATTTGGGTTCTGGAGCACTGCGTGGCTCTGTGCGGCAATAAATCTGCCGCCCGCACTGCTTGCTGGACGAGCGCAGCTTGAGGCGACCGCTTTTCGGGCATAGGCATCTAGGGTTTGTGCTCGCCGAATACCACCGCCGTAAACGCGAAGATGTCGGTATCGGCGTCCTGCCAGCAAGTCGCGCGCATCCCGGCTTTGCCGCAGGTCTCTTCCAGAAATTTCTGCCTGTCCCACTTTTGTTCCACCGGCACCTGCGGAAGCAGGAGGCCTTCGTGTTCGCCATTCTTCATCAGCAACCCATCCTGTCCAACCTTGATCTGTTGCACGTCCACGACCCGCCGGAGGGGTGACAGCACCGAGATCTCGTACTGAAGGCGCGGCAACTCTGGGGCCGATACCGGCCGAAATCGAGGATCGCGCAGGGCGGCAAACGTGGCCGTATCCCGCACAGTTAAATAAAGAGGCTTGGTAGCGGAGGTGTAGCCGATACATCCTCGCAAGTCTCCCGATTCAAGCAAGGTCACGAAGGCGCCACGATCCTGATTCAGCGCCTCGCTGCCGGTTGGGCCCGGCTCAAACTCCTTCTTCTCCCCTACCGCTTCCTCAACCGACTTGCGGGCGACGCTGAGCAGTTCGCTCTTCTCGCTCTCGCTCAATGCAAATGGTGGTTCCGCGTTCTTTCCGTATTGGGTCTTCACGAACACGTCCGCACTGTATCCAACCACCCGCGACTTATCGCCAGAAGTGTCGCCCGAGTTGGCATACTTTAGCACCTTAGCCTGGGTAGCTCCCATCCGCTCGGCAGCAATCATTGCAGCTGCAATCGGCGCACCGCCGCAGGCTTCCCACGTCCGTGTCTGGAAGTTCCGCGACATGCTGAAGTAGTCCCACTCCGCAAGTGCGCTCAGGGTCTTGTGGTCAATCTTCACTGCCTCGTCATACGGGTGATAGTGCGACAAGTCGGAGCTGGCCACGATCAGCGTGTCACCACCCTGGATCAGCTTTGCCAGGGCCACACCCAGAGCGCGGCTGCTCTCGTAGCTCTGGTCCCCCATCACGATAGGCACGACTTCGAATTTACCCAGCACTCGTTGCAGCCAGGGCAGCTGCACCTCAACCGCGTGTTCAGCTCCTGCCGGCGTGGGATCATGTCCCTGGCTGGAGAGTCGCATGGTCGGGCTCATCTTGACCAACTGCCGTGCGAAGGTCTTGTCAACCTGAACTGTCCCCAGCGGTGTTGCGTACGCGTCCCCGTCATAAACAGAGCTGAAGTCAAAAGCTTCATAATGTGACGGCGCGATAATGACGACGCGCGAATACTTGCGACCTTTCAACTCCGCATACGTGTATGCAGCCACGGGGCCGGAGTATTGATAACCGGCGTGCGGCGCAACCACGGCGAGGATTTGGGCATTGATCGGCGGCGGAGTCGCGTGCGCCAGCATGTCGTCGATCATCGCGGAAAGGGCCTTGGGATCGGCCGGGTAGAAACTGCCGGCGACGCCGGCCTGTCTCACCTTGGGCGAGCCCGCGCCACGGACGCACTGCAGCGGCGCCATTGACAATAGCGCGACGAGCGGTGCTGTCATCCAACATATTCGCGATTTCCCCGTGATACTCATTTGCAAACCTCCTCTAAGCCCTCACGTGTGCCAGACGCCCGGAATGGGGTGATGGCAGAATGGGCAGCTATCCTTGCGGATCAGTATGTTGCTCGCTGTGAAACCCACGCGCTCGACTAGCATTTGGCGGCAACCTGGGCAGTAGGTATTCTGCGCAGGATGCCCCGGCACGTTCCCGATGTACACGTAGTGAAGCCCCTCGGCATCGGCAATCGCCTTGGCCCGTTCCAGAGTCGGCACCGGCGTGATGGGGAGATTCTTTAGCAGGTATTCCGGATGAAACTGCGTGAAATGCAGCGGCACATCCACGCCCAGGTTCGTCTTGATCCAGCGCGCCAGGCCGCGAAACTCCACATCGTCGTCGTTAAGAGTGGGCACCACCAGGTAAACGATCTCGGTCCACTTATCCATCTTTCGCAGAGTGACCAGCGAGTCGAGTACCGGTTTCAATTGACCGGTAACAACTTTGCTGTAATACGACTCAGTGAACGCCTTCAGATCGATCTTGACTGCGTCCATTTTTCCGTACGCCGTCTTCAGCGCGTCTTCCTGCATGTAGCCATTCGAAACAACCACGCTGCGAATGCCGGCTTCGTGTCCGGCATCCGCGGCATCCATCAGGAACTCGCTGAAGATCACCGGCTCGCTGTAGGTGTAGGCAATCGTAGGACATTGATACTGCTTCGCCAGAGCCGCAACCCTTTGCGGAGGCATGTATTCGGCAGGGACCTCCTCCGGGCGCATCTGGGAGATGTCCCAGTTCTGGCAGAACTTGCAGTTGACGTTGCAACCAGCCGTTGCCAACGAGAAAGCAAGCGTCCCCGGGAGATAGTGGAACAGAGGTTTCTTCTCGACCGGGTCCACGTGTGCGGCGCAGACCCGCGAATGCACCAGCGAGTAATAGGTCCCTCCGCGATTCTCCCGCACACCGCAATAGCCGCGCTCCCGGTCTCCCACTGTGCATTCGCGCGGACACAGCTTGCACTTGATCTTCTGGTTCTGGAG
>Ga0182030_10010069_pt1 | contig 19285 bp, 19 predicted proteins | sample 812S3MmetaG_FD_121299 | JGI IMG/M metagenome (GOLD analysis project Ga0182030, IMG submission 121299) | Permafrost microbial communities from Stordalen Mire, Sweden - 812S3M metaG (Illumina Assembly) | ecosystem: Environmental > Terrestrial > Soil > Wetlands > Permafrost | place: Sweden... | reverse complement strand
TTAAGGTCAAAATATACCCAACGGTTCTTGCTAACCCGAAAATTTGCCAGTTCGCCAGTGATAATCACATTGGGATAGGCAAATTCCAGGGTCTGGTTAAGTAAGGCCACGAAGTCGCTGACGCTAAGCTCGACAGCGCCAGTCAGATCGGGTTCAGGCGGCACCTGGTGCTCCCGGTGGCTGCTCGTTACGCCGCAGTGTTTGTTGGTATAGATAATAGCCCGGCGGTAGCTGGATAACGGTGTTAACCACGCGGTACATAACTGTCACCGGCAGGCTGATCCCGGGCGACACTCCGGTGCTGGCCAAGACGGCCGTCATCAACGCCTCATAAACACCAACGCCACCAGGCAATACCGACACAAAGCCGGCAATGTTGGCAATGGCATAAGCCAGAATGACGGCACCAACATTGACTAAGTGCCCGAAAGCGATATAGACCACGTAAACGGCAGCCACCTCAGTAGCATTAGCCATTAGGGCATACCAAAACGGCGCTTTGAGCTGCCGATAACTATTTTTTATCTCCTGGTAGTTGTTATGAAAATCAATGAAAACCCGGCGTGCCCGCGTGATATTAATGGTCTCCGGGTAGCTTGGTCGGACTACGTGAATCAGTCGGTTCAGGCCACGGGTTACTGCAGTGAAGAAACCGTTAATCCGCCGCTGGCTGCCGACAATATAGATGAAAGCAACGGTACCGACCAATAGTAGCGTCGACAGCGAACCAGCCACCAGAATTGTCAGGTTATTGACACGTCCCATCACCGCCAGACATAACAGGCCAAAAACAATCAAAACTTCATACGATAGCAGTGTCATGGCTAACTTCATGATCTGAATTAGCGTGGCCTTTCCGCCGGTAATATCGTCACCGTCGCGCAGGCGCATGCCAAAATACGAGATCCCGGTTACGCCACCGCTCGGGAAAACGTGGTTCACAAAGTTCAATTCCAATGAAGTTTTATATAAGAATTTATATGGTAATTTGTTGCCCACCATTCCAAATAAGCCCTGATAAAGTTTGGCCTGCGCGTGATAATTCAAAGCCTCCACAGGGATAATAAGTAATAGCGCCCAGGCATTGACATGAGTAAGATTGCGGACGGTGTCGCCCAATTGCCGACGGATAGCGTAAACTAGCACTGCCAACGCCACCAATGTTACCAGATTTAAGATCAGCTTCCAGCGGCGCCCGAACCACGTTTTTTCGCTCATTGCCTACCATTATAGCGGACTCGGCGAGGTATACTTGAAGAGATGCAGAGTTTAATGATTTTGGGGCGGCAGCCAGCGCTGGGGCTGGCCGAGCTAGAAAGCTTGTACGGCACCGACAAGTTGCGGGCGGTCGGTTCGAAGGCTGTGATAGTTGAAGTTGACCCCTGCCTGCTGGCCTTCGATCGATTAGGTGGCAGCCTTAAGTTTTGCAAGCTTTTGACGACACTCCCAACCGTTGACTGGCACGAAATCGAGAAGTTCTTGATTAACGTCTCGCCCGGTCACAGTCAAACCATGCCCGAGGGCAAAATGCGTCTCGGCCTAAGCGTGATTGCCTTTAAAGTCGACACAAAGCAGCTGATAGCCACCGGCCTGAAGCTTAAAAAAGCTATCGCCAAGACCGGTCGCAACGTCCGCTTAATTCCCAACAAAGAGCCGGAACTCAACAGTGCCCAGGTGCTGCACAACCAACTGACCGGGCCGACTGGCTGGGAACTTATATTTATTCGCGACGGCGACAAAACAATTATTGCTCAGACTGTCAAAGTTCAAGACATCACGAGCTACACGCAGCGCGACCGCGGCCGGCCGAAACGCGATGCCCGGGTCGGCATGCTTCCACCGAAATTGGCGCAAATTATCATCAATTTAGCGACTGGTCGACTGCCAGAAGACAAGCTGGAATCGATCTGTGATATTCCAGCCGGGCAACCAATTCCGCTAACCTATTTCGGCCAGACTGTCCTCGACCCATTCTGTGGCACTGGCGTAATCTTACAGGAAGCAACATTAATGGGCTATGGTGCCTATGGTACCGACAACGACCAACGAATGGTCGCTTACGCCCGCGAAAATGCTGCTTGGGCTGGCACGCACTTCCCTGTCAACGAAGATAATGCTCGACTTGACGTGGCCGACGCCACAAACTACACCTGGCCTGGCAGGTTTGACTTTGTGGCCAGCGAAACTTACCTTGGCCGGCCTTTCACCACCACGCCAAGTGCCGAAACTCTGGCTCAAACCGTAGCCGATTGCAATTTGATTATCAAGAAGTTCCTACAAAACCTTCACACCCAACTAAAACCCGGCGCCCGTCTTTGTTTAGCCGTACCGGCATGGCAAATCGCACCAAACCGCTTTAAATATTTACCTCTCGTTGACCAGATTGGCGATTTGGGATATAATCAGGTCGTCCTAGAGCACGCTGGAGCCGATCAGTTGATTTATTATAGAGCCGATCAATTTGTCACTCGCCAGCTACTCGTAATCACAAGGAAATAATATGTCTCATGTCAAAGCCGGCGGTACCGCCAAGAACGTCCATGACAGTCCAGGTCAGCGCCTAGGAGTTAAGTTGTTTGGTGGCGCTAAGGTCAAGACCGGTCAGGTAATTGTCCGCCAGGTCGGCATGAGCAAGCGACCAGGCCCGGGCACAAAACTCAGTCGTAATTTTACTATCCACGCTGCCCGCGACGGCGTGGTTAATTATCGAAGCCGTAGAGTTCGCCGTTTTAGCGGCCGTTCCGTTGCCCGTTCTGAAGTCAGCGTCGAGTAGTACTAGCCGCCAAGGATTTGGCGAATGCGGTCGACGACGTCAGCAATAACCACTTGGGATTTGACCAGATAATCATCGGCACCGAGTGCCTTGGCTCTTTCCTGGTCGCTGGCTTGACTGAGCGCCGTGAGCATAATAACTTTCAAATTAGCGGTTTCAGGGGTGTTTCGCAGAATGTCCAGTACGTCAAATCCGCTAACCTGCGGCATCATGACATCCAGCACTACGAGATCAGGGTGATAACTTAGCGCCGTGGCCAGTGCGTCTTCACCGTTGGCAACGCGGTGCACATCGAAACCTTCGGCCTCTAGACGCGTAACGTAAACACTGGCCAAACTGTCGTCGTCCTCAACCAACAAGATACGTTTTAAGCCGTGGTGGGATGGAGCTGGCGTTGTCGATGCTGCCGGCGCTGCCGGTTCCTGCGACGTTGGCGGCGTTAGCGGGTCGGCGGTGTCATTGGCTGGATCAACAGCCGGCTCGACCGGTGCCGATGGTTCCGGTGAAGGCATTGTTGGTGGTTCTGCAGCTGGAGTTGCCGGTATTGGTGTATCTTGTGGTGTGTCTGGTTGTGGTGTTGTTTGGCTTGGTTCCATAACGCTCATGTTAACCTAGAATCTTGTAAATGGCAACCGTCCGTGACACCTAGGTCAGGTTATTTTCAAAGAACTTGCCCTGTTAGGGGATCGTTCTGAGGGAATAACCTGACCTAGGTGTCACTAACAAAGGATGATTACTTGAGGAGAGCTTTGATGAAACCGTCAAACATTGGGTGCGGGCGGTTCGGGCGGCTTTTGAATTCAGGATGAAACTGGCTGGCTAGCATGAAAGGATGGTCAACGCCCTCAATGACTTCAACCAAGTCATTGTCCGGATTGATGCCACTGGCACGTATGCCCCAACTTTCGTATTGATTGCGGTAGTCGTTATTGCACTCGCCGCGGTGGCGGTGGCGCTCCACAATCTTGGTAGTGCCGTAGGTACGAGCCGCCAGGCTGCCCTTTTCGAGAACACAATTGTAGTCGCCCAGACGCATGGTGCCGCCGGTCATCAATTTATCTCTTTGATCGGCCATGGTGATAATGACCTGCTGCTCTGATTCCGGATCAAGCTCAAAGGTGTTGGCGCCAGCCAGACCGGCATTGCGGGCGGCCGCGATAACAGCCATTTGCAAGCCGAGGCATAACCCCAGATACGGCAACTTGTGTTTGAGGGAGTACTGGGCAGCCTTGATTTTGCCCTCCAAACTGCGCTGACCGAAGCCACCAGGCACGACAATTCCATCATAGCCTTTCAGAACTCGTTCAATATTGCTGTCCGGCGCATCAAATTTTGAGGCATCTATCCAGGTGATATCAATGCTGCATTGGTTGTGCCAGGCAGCTGATTTGAGTGCCTCGAAAACCGACATATAGGTGTCGGTGTTGTCCATGTACTTGGCCACGAAACCGATTTTGACCTTCCGGTCGTATTTGGTGGTCGCCATCTTGACCACTGCCCGCCACTCCTTGAGGTTCGGCTTTTTGGCTTTCAAGCTGAGATGCTTAGTGATAACATCGGCGATACCGGTATCTTCAAGGGTTAGCGGTACTTCGTAGATACTGCGAGCATTGGGCAGCGAGGCAATGGCAGTTTCGGGTACGCCGCTGAACAGGCTGAGTTTCTTGATGGCCGCTAGGCTGGCGACTTTTTCACTGCGGGCTACCAGGATATCCGGCGTGATGCCCAAGCCGCGCAGTTCGCGCACCGAGTTTTGGGCTGGCTTAGTTTTGGTCTCATTGCTGGCGCTGAGGTGTGGCAGATAAACCACATGCACATAGGCGCAATTTTCCAAACCGACCTTCACTCCCAGTTCACGAATAGCTTCGACAAAAGATAAGGATTCGTAATCGCCGACGGTGCCACCAATTTCCACAATGTGCACGTCAAAACCCTCGCCAGCTTCAATAATCCAATCTTGAATAGCACCGGTCAGGTGCGGAATGATCTGGACATCATCACCTTCGAACTTGCCGGCTCTTTCATCTTGAATAAGCTTTAAGAGCACTCGGCCGCTCATCAACGAGCTTTTGGTGGTCATTTCGACGTCCACAAAACGCTCGTAATGTCCGAGGTCAAGATCGGTTTCGGCGCCGTCACGGGTCACAAAACACTCGCCGTGCTCGCGTGGGTTCAACAAGCCGGCATCAACGTTCAGATAAGGATCGCATTTTTGGAGGTTAACTCGCAAACCGCGAGCTTTGAGGAGGTTACCAATTGAAGCGGCCGTGATACCCTTCCCTAGTCCGGAAAGCACACCACCTGTCACAAACACGTATTTAGTCGTTTTGGCCACGACTTTAGCATACCTCTCTTAACTGCTCTATGCTACCCTATTTGTCCTCTGTTGGCAAGTGAACTTTTAACGGTTGGCCAGATAAGTTTCGGCGGCTTGGAGTTGGAGGTCATTGTCGGCTGTCGCAGTGCTGGGCTCGGTGACGGTATTATCTGGAGTAATACCCAGATGATTGATGTTTTTGCCATCCGGGCGGTACCAACTGGCGATAGTAACTTTGAGCTCGTCGGCTGGGCAGCTACCGTCGGAGTTGGTTTCGCCGGTGATGCAAATAATCTGTTGAACGACGCCCTTGCCATAGCTTTTGGTGCCGATCACATAAGCCTGATTGTTGTCGTGCAGCGCGCCGGTGGTGATTTCGCTGGCGCTTGCGCTGCCGCCATTAATAAGGATAACGGTTGGGATGCCGTGCAATTCGTCGCCGCCGCTGGCATAGCTGGTGTCTTGCACCACATCGCCCCGTTTCTGCTGCAAGATGGTCTGGCCTTTCTCCAACCAGAGACTTGAGACACTGGTAGCCGCGCTTAGAAGGCCACCCGGGTCATCGCGCAGATCTAATATAATGCCGTTCACGTGGTCGCCAGCAAACTGATTAGCGGCGCTTTGAGCTAAGCTGGTGGTGTCATCGGCGAAAGTCGTGATTTGCATGTAGCCGATGTTGCCGCTCAAGATTTTGGTATTGACGCTGGGAATCGTCAGGCTTTGGCGCGTAATCGTGAAGCTTAAGGCTTGCTCGCCGCGTACAATCTGCAGGGTGACTTTACTGCCGGCCGGGCCGCGGATTTTATTAACGGCATCGTCAACGCTGATACCGGAGGTGCTGACACCGTTAATGCTCGTAATTAAATCCTGGGCCTGCAGGCCGGCTTTGGCCGCTGGCGTACCAGCAATCGGCGCGATAATCTGTAAATTGCCGCTGCTGTCAGCGCCCAATTCGGCGCCAATACCACTGAAGGAATTGTTCAATTCATTATTGAAAGATTTGGCTTCACTGGCCGTGAAATACTCGGTGTAGGGGTCGTTAGTAGCTGTTGCCAGGCCGTGTTTGAGGCCATCGAGCAGTTGGGTTTGGGTTAGCTGGCCGTCGTAATTATTCTTCAGAGCTTTATAAACCTGATTGACGCTGGAGTAATCGAGATTGGCCGGCAAGCCCTTGGATATTGGCTTAGTGCCCCAAGGCAGATGCTGGCCAATTTGACCGTTGCCGACACCTATGCCGATCAGCAAAGCCACAATTACCACGCAGGCTTGGACGACGTAGCGCCACCAGCGGTTTGGCAATCCCCCCCATGTTAGTTTGAAACCCATTAACGGCTATTATAGCAGGCCGGAACCGTGGAGTTTACCACTCTGAAAAATGCAGGAAGTAGAGACCGGCTGAGGAGCGGCTGACTTCGCTGTATGTACCGTGGAAGTCAGCATTGTACTGGCTGACAATGATGTTGCCGTTGCCGCTGACTGATTCAACATACATGGCATGGCCAACATCACCGGCGACGCCGGAGGCTGGGCGGATGGCAATATCACCGGCTTGCGGGTTTTGATCAACTGGGATTCCGGCATTGCGAGCATCGTCAATCCATTGGTAAGCGTCGCCTACCCCGCCCCAATTGGGCATGTCGTGAGCAATCTGACCGGCTAGATATTCTTCATGTACTCGGAAGGCGGTGTAGCTGACGCACTCTCGATTATCCATGCCCCAGTTATCAACCGTATTATCTTGCGGATGGTCGCAGCCCCAGAAATCGCCGTAGGGATTGGGCGTGCTTTGCGGATATCCGCCGCCGCAAGTGGCGCCGCTGATAATCGTTGACCCAGCCGGAGTGTTGAGCTGCGCAATGCGGGCTTGCAGCTGGGTGATTTGTGTCTGGTTGGCTGCGATTTGCTGGTTGTACTGGCCCTGCTGTGACTCGTTATAGCTGAGAAGCTGGGCTTGCTGAGACTGGTCAGAGGCCAGCTGATCATTTTGGGCAGTTTCGGACGTTAGCAGCTGGTCGACTTGAGTTTTCTTCTGTTGCAAGGCAACTTGCAAGGCCGTAATAGCCTGGATTTTACCGTTCAGCTGGTTCTGAACATCAGTCCGATATTGCTCTTTGTCGACATAATCACTGAGGTTACTGCTGGTGGCCAGCTCTTCAATGGTGCTCATCGAGCCATCTATATACATGGTTTTGATATCGTCAGCCAGGCTAGCTTTCTTTTGATCAATGTCCTGCTGGTCGGCAATGATTTGCTGCTGAACAGATGCCTGCTCAGCCTGATTGGTGGCGATTTGCTGCTGCAGCGCACCTATCTGGTTGGCCAGCGCATCGACGACTGCCTGATAGCTGCCGGCTTGGAGTTCCAGCTGATTCAGGGTGGCCTGGTTCTGACTTTTTTGCTGCTGAGCAGCCTGAACTTGGGCGCTACAATCACTGACGGTGGTACAACTGACGGCGTGAACCAGCGGCCCACCGAGTGCGGCTACGGATAATATGCCAGCACAAATCAGCAACTGAAAACGGCGCGCGATAAAAGATGAGGCATTTCTAGTTTTTGGCATTTTTTTGTTTTGGCTTACGCTATGCCTGATTGTAGCACGAGACAGCATGTTTGTCACCTCCTTTTAGAGACTAAAACAAGGCCTAAAAATTTAGGCCTCTCCCAACCTTCCACTTGTTCCCTAGATATTTTGGTCTATTTTGTCTTGAATTTCAGATAGCGGCGAGTCGCAATAGTTGATGAAACCGCTCCTATCACTATACCAAGCGTAAGCTGAATTGCCAAGAGCCGCCAGAAATGGCTGTCAAAATAATTGTTGGCGTAGCCGATATCCAGCAAACCAAGCGAGCTGGCCTGCAGTGCATTGCTGGCCGCCAGGAAGGCCGAGTTAATGATAACTATCGAGAATACCGCCGAAATAATGCCGTAAATCGCGCTTTCCACCACAAACGGCCCGCGGATATAAGCCGTGCCGGCACCTAAGAGACGCATAATCTGGATTTCGTCGCGTCGGTTGAAGATCGCCATTTGAATAGTGTTAAAGATAATCAGAGCACAAATTATGGTGAAGACTATGACAGTAATCGCTCCGATTTCGCGCAGAATATCGGTAGCATGAGTGATTTTATTGATGGCCGTCTCGCGATCACCGCTGTAACTTGGCGGATCAGATTGTAAGCCAGCCACGCTGGGCTTGGTCAAAAAGGTTTTAATATCTTGAATCCTATTGAGGTTGACCGGCTTGATTAGAATAGTGGCCGGCAGCGGATTGGAAGTTTGACTGATAGCACTCAAGAGTTGGGTGTTGCCGGCATTTTGGGCTTCGTATTGTTTTAAGGCCTGGTCTTTACTCAAATACTGGATGCTTTTAACATTCGGCAAGGCCTTAAGCTGTTTGAGCAGTTGATTGGTCTGTGACGAGGTGTCGGAATCCTGCAAGAATACCGAAACGTCAATCTTGCTGGTAATTTGGGCGATGGTGTCATTGAAAGTCGCACTGGTAATCAGTGAAAATAGCACAATCGTCAACGTGACGACCATAACGGCGATGGCGGCAATCGCCAGGCTAAGATTACGGATAAAGTTAACAATACCGGTGTGGATGATGCGCCAGAGAGTTATAAAATGTCGTTGCATGATTTAGAGCTTATAGTTGGCGTTGGCGCGGTCGGAAGTGACTTTACCGCCCTGTAGCGTCACCACGCGCCGCTTAAGTTTATTAACAATTTCCTGGTTGTGGGTGGTCAAAAGGACAGTCGTGCCGTAGCGATTAATTTTTTCTAGCACCTTAATAACATCCCAGGCGTGTTTGGGGTCAAGGTTGCCGGTCGGCTCATCAGCAATCAAGATGCGCGGCTGCCGCACAATGGCTCGGGCAATAGCCACCCGCTGGCGCTCGCCGCCGGATAGCTCGCGCGGCATGTTATTCTCCTTGCCTTTCAGGTTGACGATGCTTAAGACTTTTGGCACGGTATGCTTAATTTCACGGTTGGAGACGCCAACAATTTCTAGCGCGAAAGCCACGTTTTCGAAGACGTTTTTATTAGGTAACAACTTAAAATCTTGAAAAACGACGCCGATTTTACGCCTTAATAGCGGAATGTCCTTGTCCTTGAGTTTGTCATAATCTATGCCGCCGACAATGATTTTGCCGGAGGTTGGCCGCTCCTCGCGGGTTAGCAATCTGAGCAGTGTCGTTTTACCGGCGCCGGAGAGGCCGACAACAATCACGAATTCCTTGGGATCAACGTGCAGGCTAACTCGGTCAAGCGCGGCGTCTTCACTGCGTGTGTATTTTTTGCTAACCCTATCAAGCAGAATCATTAGCTCTATTATAGCAAAACATCTTTAGGCAGAGCTGAGGCTGAAGTTAAGGTAGGCGTTGATAAGCGGGTCTAACCCGCCGTTGAGGACAGCCTCCGGATCCGACGTTTCGTACTTGGTGCGCAAATCTTTGACTTGTTTATAGGGATGGAGGACATAGCTGCGAATTTGGTTGCCCCACTCAGCTGACTGGTTGGGACCTTTAAGTTCATCCAGTTTTTCAGCGTGTTGCTCGAGCTGCAAGGCTGCTAATTTGGAGCGTAGAATCGTCAGCGCTGTTTCTTTATTTTGCAGTTGAGATCGTTCGTTCTGGATGGCTACAGTCAGGCCGGTTGGCAAGTGCGTCACCCGCACAGCTGAGTCAGTGGTATTAACCGATTGACCACCGTGGCCGCCGCTGCGATAAACGTCGACTTTGAGGTCTTTGTCGTCAAGTTTCAGGTCGTCGGGCTGATCAATCAGTGGCATAACTTCGACTTTGGCGAAACTTGTCTGACGCAAATGGTCAGCGTTAAACGGGCTCAGACGTACCAGCCGATGAACGCCGTGTTCGCCTTTTAATTTGCCGTAAACAAAGGCTCCGGCGATCTCGACGGTGGCACTCTTGAGGCCGGCTTCTTCGCCCGACGTTTCGTCGACAGTTATAACCTTGTATCCGTTAATTTCCGCCCAGCGAATGTACATTCTGAATAACATTTGTGTCCAATCCTGGGCGTCAGTGCCGCCAGCGCCAGCCGACAGGGTTAGAATGGCATCATGATTATCATAAGTTCTGTTAAATTTTAGTTCTTCCTTAAGGTCGGTAAAGGTCTTCAAAAGTTTGTTATATTTATCTTCAAGCTCCGTCGCCATGCTGGTGTCGTTTAGTTTGTTAAATTCAACTAGTTCGTCAACCTCACCGGCCAGCTTATACCACGGCTCGGTGCGAGTTTCGAGCTTGGCAATCTTTTTAGATATCTTCTGAGCGGCAGCTGCGTCGTTCCAAAAATCTGGTTTAGCGGCCAAAGCCTGGAGTTTGAATAATTCAACTCTCAGTCCCGGCAGCTTTAGCTGTCGAAACGCCTCATCTATCTGATCCTGTAGGGTCTTGGCCTGCTCTTCCATGCTTAGAAGTATAGCAGTTCAGGGTTGTGCCCAAAGTGGTGCAATCCGATTTTGGAGGTCGTGCACGAAGTCTTCGCCGCAATTGCCTAGTACGCCGAAGCCCCAGATTTGATCGGCAAACAGCGTGTTTGAGACATCTGTAATTTGGGCTTTGGTGACCGATTTAAGGCGTTCCGGTATGCGGTAATAATCGTCAATTATGCCGTCAAAGAAGTAACGTCCGGCGTAGCCGGCCGAGGTGCCGCCAACAGTCTGGGCGCTGCGTTGAAAGCGGCCTAGAGCGTACTGTTTGGTCGCTTTAAGCTCGCTTTCCGTCAGTTTACCTGCCCTGAGCTTGAGTAGCTCATCGGTAATAATTTTTAGCAGCGGTTTGGCATTTTTATCTGATACTTGTGCCCCGAACCACCAGTTGCTGGCACTACGCGTGTGACTAAGACCGGAGTTCATGCCATAAACCAAGCCACGGGCTCGAGCCGTGCCAAGAATGCGTGAATAAAGGGTTTCGGTCAGCATGGTATTGGCCAGGCTGAGGGCATCGGTTTCCGGATCGTCCAAGCGACGCCGAGTGAAAGTATCAATGTAAAAATAAAGGTTTTCGACTGTGTCGTTAGCCACGTAAACCGGTTTTTTCAGTTTGTGTGGTTGTTCATGAGGCAAGGCCAAACGTCGGCTTTTGCCGGGTAGCTCGGCGGTTTCAAGTATGTGTCCCACCGCCGCCCGGCGGCTTGGTGTAAGGTTGCCGGCAATCACAAAACGCAGGTTTGCGGCCGAGTGGGTACGCTGATAATGAGCTCTGATATCACCAAGCGTAACGTTGCCCATAAGTTGCAGGCGCTCGGTATCGGTCTTGGCGATAAGTCCGAGCTGCTCACGCATTTCCAGGCTCAGACGGCGAAAGTGGTTGTTGCTGCGGGCCGTCATTTCCTCTTGAACATTGCCGAATTCGGCTTTGAACTCGGCATCTAGAAACAGCGGCCTGGTAATTGCAGTAAGTAGAAGCCCAAGCACCCGATCCCATTCAAAATCGGCACACTCGGCTTCGTAAGTTATGTCGTAAACACCGGTGGTGGCGTTGGAATAGGCGCCGTTCTTTTCCAGCTCGGCCTGGAAGTCGCGGGCTTTAGGAATTAGCTCGTTGGCACCCAGCAGCATATGCTCCATCAGGTGTGGCACTTCCCATTTATCCGATTCGACTAGATATTCGCCGGCTCGGAAATTGAGATCGAAAGTCATTACGCTGGCGTTCGGAATGTGCAGCAGCAGACCCTTAGCGCCATTGCTTAAGCCGACTTCGGATACCGTGTGTCGCACCGGAAACTACTTTTTCCTTCGCTTGGCGACGGTTTTGCGCTGGCGCTCGCTTTTGCGGGCTTTTTTGAGTCGCCTAGCCTGCTGCTTTTTGACGACGGCGGTGACTTTGCGGTCGGCAAAATCGGCAGCCTCGAATTCGACCTCAGCGGTGGTAATTTGACTGGCATTTTCGACGGAGCCGCGGGCAGCCCGGGTTAAATCTGTGTCTGTGGCGCGATCCAAGTCTTCCGGCGCCACCGGCTCGGCGTGGAATAACGTTCTGAGCACATCGTGGCGCAGGCTGTTTTGTAAATCGTCAAACAGATGTTGGCCGCGGCGGCGGTATTCAACCAGTGGATCCTGCTGACCAACACTCATCCAGTGAATGCCCTCACGCAAGTGATCCATGTTCTCGAGATGTTGCATCCACAGATTATCCAGCACTTGCAGATAGATGTCGCGTTCGACTTTGCGCATGACCTCGAGAGTGAAGGCCTTTTCACGGCTAGCGTAAAGTTCGACCGCCTCGGTTTGAAGGACTTTTTCGAACTTCGTTGCGTCGGTGTCGAACAGCCGATCTAGCATCGTTTCATCAAACGGGAAAGTTTCGCGCAGTAAGTCTTCGAATTGGTCGGTGGTCACTAGCGGCGAGGTTGCCAGGGCATGCGTTTCGTCGTCAAGTAAGATTTTAATTCGCTTGCTAATGTCCTGGGCGCGTAGGATTTCGCGGCGCATAGCGTAGATAGCCTTGCGGTGGCGGTTCATGACATCGTCGTACTGGACAACGCTTTTACGCTGGTCAAAATGGAAACCTTCGACTTTCTTCTGGGCGCCTTCCAGTGAACGGCTGATGAGCCGGTTTTCGATTGGCGTATCGTCATCAACGCTAAGCCGATTCATGACATTAGCAATTTTTTCACCGCCGAAAATCCGCATCAAATCGTCTTCGGTACTAACGAAAAACTGAGTAACGCCGGGGTCGCCCTGACGACCGGAACGGCCGCGCAACTGATTGTCAATGCGGCGTGATTCGTGGCGTTCGCTGCCCAGTACAAACAGCCCGCCGAGATCTTTAATGCCCTCGCCGAGCACGATGTCGGTACCGCGGCCGGCAATATTGGTGGCTAGCGTGACAGCACCGCGCTCACCGGCTTTGGCCACAATCGCCGCTTCGCGTTCATTATTCTTGGCGTTTAGCACCTGGTGCGGTACGCCGGCTTTGGTTAACATGGCGCCGAGGGACTCATTTTTCTCGATTGAGACAGTGCCTAGCAGCACCGGCTGCCCCTTGGTGTGCAGGGTTTTGACTTCGCGGGCAATAGCCTTGAATTTGGCCTGCTCGGTGCGATAAATCCGATCGGAGCGATCCTGCCGGACGAGTTGGCGGTTACTAGGCACTTCTACAACGTCAAGCTTGTAAATCTGGTGGAACTCTTCGGCCTCTGTCATCGCCGTGCCGGTCATGCCGGCCAGCTTATCGTACAGGCGGAAGTAATTTTGGAAGGAAATCGTCGCCAGCGTCATCGATTCCTGCTGGACTTCGACGCCTTCTTTGGCTTCAATCGCCTGGTGCAAGCCTTCATTGTAACGGCGGCCGGCCAGCAGGCGGCCGGTGAACTCATCAACAATCACCACTTCCCCGTCTTGGGTCACCACATAATCTTTGTCACGGTGGAAAAGAGCGTGGGCTCTGAGCGCCTGCTGCAAATGGTAAATAGTGCGAATATTTTCACTGCCGTATAAATTATCAATGCCCAGTATTTTCTGAATTTTTTCGACGCCGGCATCGGTTAAAATAACTGTTTTGCGCTTTTCGTCGGTTTCAAAATGCTTATCTTTAACCAGTTGGCGGACAACCTTGGAAAACTGCGCGTAGGCATTGCCGCTAACCACACTCGGCGCACTAATAATCAAGGGCGTGCGAGCCTCGTCAATCAAGATAGAGTCAACCTCGTCGACGATGGCATAGTTCAGGTCACGCTGGCGCAGCTGGTCTTCCTCGCGCACCATATTATCGCGCAGATAATCAAAACCGTATTCGTTGTTGGTGCCATAGGTGATGTCGGCATTGTAGGCTTCCTGACGCGTAGCCGGTTTAAGATGGCGAAAGCGTTCGTCCTGGTGATCGGTGTTGGTAAACTCCGGATCGTAAACATAGGAGTGATCGGCCAAGATAACCCCTGTTTGCAGTCCGAGAAAACTATAAATCTGACCCATCCAACCAGCATCGCGCTGCGCCAGATAGTCATTAACCGTCACCACGTGCACACCTTTTTCGCTCAAGGCATTTAGATAGACCGCCAGGGTTGCCACCAGCGTCTTGCCTTCGCCGGTCTTCATCTCGGCGACATTGCCTTCGTGTAGCACCATGCCGCCGATCAGCTGGACGTCAAAGTGGCGCTGGCCAAGCGTCCGGGTGGCGGCTTCGCGCACTAGGGCAAAAGCATCAGGTAGGATATCGTCAAGTGATGCTTTGGTCAACCGTTTTTTAAGTACGTCGGTTTGCTCACGCAGTTGCTTGTCGGTCATTTTCAGGTATTTATCGGCTAGGGCGTTAACCAGCTTGACGCGCTTGCGCAGTCGTTTGACCGTCTTGGCCTGCGGATCACCCAAAATTTTCTTAAAAACCACATGCATAAATATCAATCTTCCCACAAATTAGATGTTGATTAATTATAACGTTTTTTGCGGCGCGGCGCGACCCCTCTTAAGTCTCAAATGTTGGCCCGGCGACGTAGTCTGGCCATTAGATGGCGGTAGGTTTTACCGTTACCGCGAAGATCCTTGTATTTTTGTAGTTGTTCCTTGAGTTTAGTCTCAGCGATATCCACGGCGGCGTACAGAGTTTGGGCACTTTCTTTGACAACAATCGTTTCGTGCGGCAGGCGTAGAACAACTTCGCAACTAGCATGATTTTTTTGCTTGGCAGAGGCATCTTTGAGCGACACTTCGGCATGAGCACTAGCACGGTTATGCCGCGAAATGTAACGATCCAGACCGCCAATTTTTTTGGTGACATGTGCCCGCAGCTTGTCATCGACCAGAATGTGAATGCCGTGAATTTCTAGTTTCTGTAACATAATTACTCCTTAAATTTCAGTTTTGCCATTCATATACGGTTGTAGCGCTTCGGGAATATTGACCGTGCCTTCAGTCGTCTGAAAATTTTCGATGATGGCAATACACAGTCGGCTATAGGCCGCGGCTGTGCCATTTAAAGTATGCACAAACTCGGTTTGCCCCTCGACGTTTTTGTAACGAATGTTTAGCCGGCGGGCTTGATAATCGGTGACGTTGGAGCAGCTCATCAGCTCGTGGTAGTTTTTGTCGGCCGGGCTCCAATACTCGATATCAAATTTCTTGTAGGCCGATTGGCCGAGGTCGCCGGCAGCAATTCTAACCAGGCGGTACGGAATACCCATAGCCTGACAAAGCTCTTCTTCTAAGGCCACTATTTTCTGATGCCACTGCTCGCTATCTTCGGGCTTACAAAAAACATAAAGCTCTAACTTATTGAACTGATGCACGCGGTACAGACCGCGGCTGTGCTTGCCGTAAGCGCCGGCTTCGCGGCGATAAGCCGGGCTGAGTCCGGCATAGAGCAGCGGCAGCTTGTCAGAGTCCAGAATTTCATCGGCGTGGTAGCCAGTAATCGGGATTTCGGCGGTGGCTATCAGATTCAGATCTTCACCTTCGATTTTATAAATCTGTTCTTCGTCGCCGCGCGCCAAAAAACCAGTGCCTTTCATAATGCGACTGTTGACCATATTCGGCACGGTGATCGGCATAAAACCGTGCTTGATTGCCAGCTGCAGGCCGTAATTAAAGATGGCCAATTCCAGTTCCACCAGGCTACCTTTCAGATAATAAAACTTGGCGCCGGCAACCTTGGCGCCGCGCTCAAAATCAATCAGGCCATTGGCCTCGCCCCAATCCAGATGATCCTGAACATCGTCCTGGCGCGGCTCACCCCATTTTTTCTCTTCACGAGCGTTCTCTTCCCCGCCCTCCGGCGTATCTTCCGGAATGATATTCGGCACGGCTTCCAAAAGACTCAAGAATTCTTTGTCGATAGAACTCAGTTTGTGTTCCAAATCAACTATTTGATCCTTGAGCTGTTTGCCGGTTTCAACTTGCTCGTCACTCGGTTTTTGGCCTTTGGCTTGGCTGCTCAGTTCATTGCGTTGGCGCCGCAGCGCTTCAACTTGCATAAGCAGCTCGCGGCGCTCGGTATCAAAGCCAAGCAACTGAGTGATATCAACGTCATAGCCTTTTTGGCGCGATTTTTCGGCGACCAGCTCGGCATTACCCCGAATAAACTGAATATCTAACATACTTGTTATTATACCTTTTGCTCTAACCAATGCAGTAATATATCTTGAAGCTGCTCAGCGCGCTCCTGACTGTTACCGATGCTATGCGGCCAGCCCTTCATCAGATGAAAGTCCAGCTTGGCCTTGTTGCTTACCGCACTAACATAGTTCTGGACGGTTTGGTGGGGCACCATTTCGTCGAATTCGGCTTCAATTATTTGAACCGCTCCGGTGAAGTCATGAATCGCCTTAAGCGAGCGGGTAGCCTTAAATTCGAGGGCTAATTCACGCCAATCCATGATGGTATCGCGCTGGTTCAGCTGCTGCTCGTCGGAACGCTCGTCCGGATAATTGGCTGGGACGCGCAGCGACATGGCCGCTAAAGGCCGCTCCGCACTAAGCAGTGCGGCCAGATAGCCGCCGTAACTGTTACCGATTGCAACAATTCCGGCCTTGGTATGCTGGCGCAATAAATCATAGGCAGCGAGCACTTCTTGTAGCGATTTTTGCCGGGTTTGTTTGGCGATGTCGCCGTCGCTATCATTGTGACCGCTCAAGCTGAATGTCATGGACGCGATGCCATGTGTGGCTAAAAAAACCGCAGCAGCGTCGTTCGGTTTGCCCGTCCAGCCGTGCAGGAATAATAGAGCCAGCGGTTTGGAGTTCGGCTGGTCGGGAATATAAAGATTACCCCTTAAAGTTAGTCCGCTAACGGAAAACTCGATCAGCGACTTCATTTTTTGACGCTCTTAACGTGCTTTAGGGTTAGCTCGGTGCGAGCGCGGGCATAGCTGCAGAAGTCACATGGTCCGCCCATCGCAGCCTCGCCGATTGGCGGCATGTCGGTAGACTCCAGGCAGGCCTTCATCTTGCTGAGAGTGGGCTCGACCCAGGCATCGCTGCCGGTGTACGGAATAACTTTGGTGCGGAACTCCACTCGGTCGTGAAAGCCATCCATGTCTAGCCGGCCGTTGGTGTAAACAAAATAGCCGGTGTCGCTGACTGCAAAACCATTTTGCCGGAGCAGCCATTGGTAAACCTCAAGCTGGCGTTTGTAACTAATCTGCCAATCGGCATCAATAGTTACCTCACCGGCCTTGGCCGTTGCCTTGTAATCGACAACCAGTAGTTGGCCGTCAACATCGAGCCAGACATCGTCAATCGCACCTGTGACTAATAAATTTGTGGTCTTATGCAACGCTTGGACACCGGTGAAGTTGGCTCGCCATTTATCGAGATCGGCGTGCGCAAATGGTACAGCTTTAATCTGATTATCGGCCATCAGCGGATGCGGCGTGCCGGCAGCCCGGTGCTCGTCAAATTCCTTTTTGAATAGTTCATCTATCGCGCTGTTGATGCGAAATGGCGGTCCGTTTGGCCGCTTGATTTTCAGCCGCGCATCCAACCAAAAACAGCGCGGGCATTGCATGAAGAGCTCAATTTTTGAGCGGCTGATTTTATAAACAGCTGTCTGCCCCGGTTGGTAGGCCGGTGAGCGTGATCCCATGTAAGCCATTGCCTACCATTGTATCAGCTGACGAAAAACAGTCGTCTGGAAACTGATTTAGTTGGTAGTTACAGGGCTGCTGAAGTCGGTGCCGCTATTAATATTATTTTGTAAGTTATTATAGATGGCGGGATTTATGGTTTGGCAGTTTTGGCCTTTATGATGGTTGGGATCGAGGTAGAGATAACTGTTATCGGTGGGGGCACTGCCGGAATAATCGCCTGGCAGGGTCTGCGTCAGCAACTGACCCTCGACGGCCGAGGCATCAAAACCGCTGGACGTGGTTTTGTAGGTTACACAAAACCGAAAGCTGGAATCTGATAACTTGCTGTAACTGACAGTTGACGGTATGTCAGTAACGCCGATCGAGCTTAAAGAATCAGGAATGATGTTGTTCGCGATGGTGTAGTTATTTAGCTTGTCGGCAATTGCCGAAGCCTTATTATAAGTATTGTTGTCGGTCTTGGTGGCACCGGCTTGGAGTACAACCACTATTACCAAAACGAGGCCGAACAACCCAATCAGGCCAAAACCTATCCTATATTTCGTTAGCGAGCGCTGCATGTCTGGCCAATTCCTATACCGATCGGTGCTCGTCGCGCCAATAGTAAAATAAAATGCCGCCAGCTACTAATAAGATAACCAAAACGTCGAGAAAAACTTTCACTGACGAGCCGCCATACTGACCGGCCATCTTGGCGAAAATTAGAGACACAAAACCAATCAGCGTAAAAAAGCAGATGATAAAGCTAAATATTTGCATGAATTGGGTACTGCGACGTTTGGAGGGATCAAGTTTGAGCTTGGGATCAATTAATTCGGCTTTTTTGAGCCGCAAAAATAACCAGGCAAAAATCGGGATAGATACCAATAATACAGCGGCTGGAAATTCTAACACGTTAAAATCGGTCTTGCCGTTGACTAGCGAAATCAAGGCACTTATCAGGCCGATAGCGCCGGTAAATAGTGCAATTGTTAGGAACACGTATTCGACACCGCGCGGGCTGAGCACCCGAACCACGGCCTGAGGAACAAGGGATGATGTTTCCGACGGCACCTCCGACGTCGAAGCGCTGGCGACTGGCAAGGGAGATTCTGGAGTAGTTGTAGCAGTAAATATTGATGCTACTGGGGACGGTGCGGATGCCGGCTCTGACGCTGACGACCAGGCAGCTGGATGCGGTGCGCCAGGAGCATCATCAACCTGCTCAACAGGATGTATGTGTCCAGTATAAGCTTGCTGTTCGGCTGGATTTGGAGAGCTTAAATCATCCGGCATCGGCGGATTGATGGGTGTTGAATGATTATCGGACGGGTAATTATCCATGCTTAGTACAATCTTTGGCTTAAACTATACAGACCACCAGTCATAAGCACAAGCATTTTATGATAATTACTTTGCTTCTATAGATTCTCGATCAGCGTAATTATATCAGCGGGTTTATTGGCCATGGCTGTAGGGCGCAGGTCAGCCAAGTCAGCTTGCTTAGCAAAACCCCAAGTAACAGCGATAACTCGTAGTTCCAATGACTGGGCAGCTTCGACATCGCGTAGCTCATCGCCAACATACAAGCAATTTTTGGTCTCCAAATGATGCTCGTGCATCAACTGGCGTAACATTGGTGCCTTGCCAAACATGCTAACGCCTCCGTAAATCT
>Ga0182030_10010068_pt1 | contig 19286 bp, 20 predicted proteins | sample 812S3MmetaG_FD_121299 | JGI IMG/M metagenome (GOLD analysis project Ga0182030, IMG submission 121299) | Permafrost microbial communities from Stordalen Mire, Sweden - 812S3M metaG (Illumina Assembly) | ecosystem: Environmental > Terrestrial > Soil > Wetlands > Permafrost | place: Sweden... | reverse complement strand
CACCCCCTTCTCCTCCAAAAAATCCTCCATCTCCCTCCTTTTCCCCTTCGGGAAAATATCATCTTTCTCTGCCGCAAACACTGCTAATTTCTTCCCTTTTCCTAGTTTACCAACTTCCTCCATTGTGAAAAAGGAGGGATGGTTCACGACTCCTACATCAAGCACATCGTTGCCCATCAAGCGGATGATGTAGCGTCCGCCGAAACAATACCCTACTCCTCCGATACTGATATCGTTTCCGTAAATGCTGTGTATGTACTCTACTACTCGTTCGATAATCGGGTCAGTGACTCCAGGTTCCACGCGCGCTTTCCAGGCTTCGAATTCTTCTGCCGTGCCTTCTTTTAGGAAATATGGCGGTGGATCATCACCTTCTGATTTCGGGGCGTGGTCGGTTTTACCAGCTGGAAAATACGGCACGGCCCCTTTTGGCACTCTTTCTTTTCCCGCAAATAGATCTGGCATCACGACATCGCAGTTCAGGGATGACGCGAAGGCGTCGGCGAGGAGTTGGGCGTTGAGAAAGTAAATGCTATGGCCTTCGGTGAGGTGGAGTATTACTCGTTTACAGCCTTTTTTATTATGTTCTGGCTGGACGTCTGTTGATCTTGCGGGGGAATCTTGAAATCGCGAGTTTAGGGGTTGTGCGGTGTAGATCTCGATTCCGGAGATGGTGATGATTTTGCCGGCCGGGGTTCCTTTCCAGATACTGGGAGGAGAAGTGGGGCAGCAGGGAAGAAAGTTTGTTGCCATTTTGATAGAGATTATTTGTATGATTTTGGATATGTGGAATTTGAAGGAGAGTGGGGGAGATGCTTTGTAGTCCGGTGGATGAGGCTGCGCCCTTCGTGGGACACGCGGGGTAATGTTCTGAGGATGACTGCAGGGAATGTTAATTGAAGTACGAGTGATTCAAAATCGGAGGATTCAGATATTGTTCCTGTCGCTATCAGGCGTGGTGCTTCCTTGAAGATAGTGAAGTTCTAAGGTCCAGATAAAGTCTATTTGCAATTTTATTAATCAAAAAGGGGGGATCTGGCACGAACCGATATCGTGGAAGCCATACTTTACTCGGAGATCAATATTTTCAAAAAGAAGAAGGCTTCAATCTTCTGATTCTTTGTTTTTCGAATCTCCATTGCATCAACCACCATTTCATCAAGCCACACTAACAAAAAAGTTCTTCTCCCCCGCCCTCGGAACCACCTTTCCTCTCCTCAAAAGCTCATCCCCAACCGCCAACCTCAACCTCTCCGCCGTCGCCGGACTATCCAGCACCAACGGCTCCATCACTCTATTATCCTTCCTCGCACTCACCAGCGCCGCCCTCAACGCAAACAGCACCGTCGCCCCAAGAAACAGTGGTGGCTCACCAACCCCCTTACTACTCTGAATACTCCTCAAATGACCCCACTCTACGCCCTGCAAGAAACTAACGTTGAACTCCTGAGGGATATCTGAAAAGCCGGGGATTTTATACGTGCCGGGTCCGCGGGTCGCGAGTTGGCCGTCTTGTGTCCAGACTGATTCTTCAATGGTGTAGAGACCTTGACCTTGCACGAAGGCGCCTTCGATTTGGCCATAGTCGATGGCGGGATTGATGGAGCGCCCGATATCCATTTTGATGTCTGTGCGGAGAACGGTGTGGTCGCCGGTTAGGAGATCAAGTTCGACTTCGCTAGAGGCTACGCCCTGGGTTGTGTTAGAGATATCAGAAGGAGAGCGGTTGGTAGACTTACTTGGGTGAAGTAGTAATACATAGGCTTCACGGTGTTGACGTCGTAGTTACCCCATTTAAATCCAATCTTGGGCATCTTCCAGAATCCATTAGCAGAAAGATTGACACGCTCCAGGTAGGCTGCATGAGCGAGAGTTTTCATCGGTGCATCGGCACCGTATTTTTCTCTATAAGGCCTGAGACGCTCATTCAATTGATCGCAAGCGTCTTTGATTGCCATACCATTCAGGTCACTGCCAGATGAAGCCGCCGTTGGTGAGGCATTGGCAATGTGATATGTAGCCGTGCCCTCGGTAAAAATTGCATCGACCGGGACATTCAGCTCCTGAGCCGCGACCTGACACATCTTCGTATAAAGACCTTGACCCATCTCCGTTCCTCCATGATGAAGTAATACACTACCATCCGCATAGATCATCACACTTGCTCCAGCCTGATTAAGATGCAGCGCAGTAGCGAAACTCAGCCCGAATTTAGTTGGAATGAGACAGATACCTCGCTTCTTCCATTTATGCTCGGAATTGAACTTCTCAATTGCAGCTTTTCGCTCATCGTATTTGATTTCGTTCCTGAGTTGCTTAAGCATCATTGGGATGTGCCAGTCTTCATCGATCTTCTGCAAAAATGGGGTATGGTCGCCTTGCTTGTATAAATTCTTCCATCGAAGCTCATCAACCGAGATATTCAATCCTTCTGCGATCGCTGTCATATATGATTCGGTGATGAACATAGCTTGGGGACCCCCGAAACCTCTGAATGCCGTATTACTATGCGTATTTGTCTTACACACGTGGCCGCGAATGAGAACGTGCGGGATCTCATAACAGTTCTCGAGATGGGTTGCGCAACGGTCCATTACTGCTCCTGACATATCTTGCGAGTACCCTGCATTATTATAGATATTCGCTTCAAGAGCGACGAGAACTCCATCAGATGTCGTTCCTACTTTCCAGCGTGCCTGAATTGGATGCCGTTGTCCACTCGTCATCATGTCCTCATCCCTATTGAGCATGCATCGCATTGGTCGTTGTTCTTTCTTCGCTGCAACAGCTAAAATGCACGCGAGCTGGCAACTTCGAGACTCCTTCCCGCCAAAAGCACCTCCCATACGCTTTACCCTAGCATTTATTCGATTGCTTGGGACACCGGTAACCTGAGATACGAACTCCTGTGTTTCCATCGTATTTTGAGTTGAAGACCATACTTCGTACGTCTTCTCCTCTTTATTAGGAATCACTAATGCAGCGTTCGTCTCGAGGTAGAAGTGCTCTTGACCGCCAATCCTAGAGACACCTTCAAAGATCCTGTCGCATTTTGACCATACATCATTCATCTTGCCATCAATTGCATCACCCTTCTTCAGAATTTTATCGTGTGGGAAATAGCTGTTGGCCGCGATTGCCTCATCGATAGTCAGGATAGCTGGTAAGTCCTCGTACACAATCTTGACTAATTTTGCTGCGGCCTGTGCTTGAATCGCCGATTCTGCATATACCATACCTATGGGCTGACCGTGAGAGAAGACCTCATCTTCCGCGAAGAATGGCTCATCTTTGACTATTGATCCCCAGTAGTTTTGCTCCTTTGAAAGGTTATACCTGTCGACGTATCCAACAGCAAGCCCAGGTCCAATCGCGGGTGACCAATCCACCTCGATTAACTTAGCCCGCGCCTTGCTCGAAAGTACTAAAGCACCGTATAGCTCGCGGTTCTGAGTCGGCATGTCTTCCACATACTCAGCTTCACCGGTGTTCTGTCTCAGTGACGAGATATGGGGGATTTGTTTGCCTACAACACGTTGTTCGTGTGGATTGAATTCATCTCGAGCGCCGCAAGAGATTCCTCGATGGATTTCACTGATAAGATCTGCTTCCACGTGGCCAAGTTTCAGATCTGCAATAACTTCATGCCAGAATCTGAAGAACATGGATAGCGTTAAGGTTCTGCGATATGTCGCCATTCCCCCGGGAACATTATAATTCAGATCAAACTCTTTTCCCAGCAACCTCAGGGTTTCGTCCATGGTGCTTGAGCTATGCCATTTCTTTCCTTTCAGAAACGCCATTGCTTCTTCGGCGTACACAGTCTTTGTAGACATACCACCATATGCTAAGGCGACGTCTAACACTGTTCCTTCATTATCTAATCGCACCCTGAATGAAGCTGTGACAATTGCAATGTCATCATCTTTCCTCTTCGCCTGTTTATATGCCTTTGTAATTTGTCTCGTCCCTTCCGGCGGCAGCGGAATATCTATCGCAGTAATAACAGAATCTTCAGGGAGCGCAGTCTTTCTATATGAAACAAAAAATGTTGAAATCGGCACTTTTGATTCTCCTTTCCTCTTGCTTTGAATAGTTAAAGACGCACCGCATGCCATGAGAACGGGATTAAGATCGGAAATCGGAGAAGCGTTCGCGATATTTCCAGCAATAGAAGCAACGTTGCGTATCTGTCTACCGCCGAAGTAGCGAAGTTGCTTCCTGAAGGCCTCCAAAACTAAAGCTCGCTGACCAAGCTTTACATATAAGTCTTTGCAAACGCGCTCAATGTCTGTCAATGGAGTATTGGCTCCGATGACCAGCTTATCCATTGACAAAAGCTCCGCATTAGCTGTTGGATATCGAATATCTCGAAGGCCTTTAATATCTGCGACGTAAACTGAGATTGGAAATGAAGAATTCTTGAACCGAATTTCAATCTGGATCTCACTGGCTCCATTGACTAATTTCGCCGAGGGGTAGGCATCTTTGATGACCAAAAGCTGTTCCAGTGTAACGGGTCTCAACCATATTCGAGACGAATCTCCATAATAAAAAGCGGCCTTCTCGACTTTCCGGAGAGCCGGAGGAAATATGAGCTCGGTTTGAGGCGAGTATACTGTAAATTGGTATTGAGGAACTCCCTCTTTGCTCTTGACCGCAACCGCACCAGGATTGGTTGTGGTCTTCGTGCCTTCAATTTTTGATCCTTCTTGTCCGACATCCTCGTTTGACTTGATCGGCTTTCCAAATGACGTGACATCTTCGTCTGGGCTGCTGAGAGAAGTCTCAGATGTACCGGAGTGCTCAATACTTCCAGAATCAGATGATTCATTAGACGTTTTTGGTGAGGTGGATTTATCATCAGTTGTAGGTTTTGGCGTGTCTCGACAGCAGCCACCGGGTCTGCTACAAGACCCTCTCGTCTTGACTGGCCCATTCGGATTACTTTCTGCGTTATAAGGTATGTCATGCCGGTCGTCTTCCCGTGGTACTTCTCGTTCTGTTTCAAGTGATGAAAATGCAATTTTTCCTTTCAGATCTTCAGTAATGAAGGTCTTCGCCGCGTTTAAAATCGGTTTATAGCCAGTGCATCGGCAGAGATTTCCATCCAGATGACCATCCAGTTCGATATCGCGCGCAGATAAATGAAATTCTCCAGACATTGGATCATATGAGTTTCTAATGAGCGCATATAATGACAACACAATACCCGGTGTGCAGAAGCCGCATCTACAAGCTCTGTTAGATCTCGTCGGCGTGATTACCAGGTCACGTGGGCTTACTGAGAGCCATGGAGCTTAGCCATGCGTTCTTGCAATGGATGTGGATTGTCGGAGTTTCCCAGTCCCTCAACTGTGATGACATGCTTTCCAGCAACTATGTGAAATTAGCCCGTTGTTGGGTGGGAACGTGCAAACAGAATGGGGAGGCGCCTACCTCCTATCAAGGGAAACAGACAGGCATTTACAGCCAGATGCCTAATCTTCCCCTTTCCCCCAGTTCCCTCATCCAAAGCCTGAAGAACTACAGTACATGCTCCACAGCCACCTTCACCACAGCCCAATTTCGTGCCCTTCAGACCATGTTGGGACCTGACGAAATCAAGAAGAGTCCACTGTGGATTTGGATCCGGGAGGTCAATCCTTGTTCCATTCAAATAAAATCCCAGGGACGCCTTTTTGAATATCGATCGTACCGCAGGTGACAATTCCATAATGTCGAACCAGTGTTGCGGGAGTCGTAGTTGCTGCCATCAACTTGAGATTGCCATCTTGAAAACTCGCCAATTAACGGCCGAAGTTCACGGCCGTCTGATGAGAGATGGCTGCCACAGGCGGAAGTTTGTGTCTCCTCATCATTGGTCATACAGTACATGCAACTTTGATCTTAGAGCTGCAGCGATCGTGCAACCTCAAAGGTGGGGAAATGATCTTCGGATGCGTTGTATCACAGGATGGCGGTCAAGTACGGGTGGATTTAGTGACCGGATGCGCTGGAGGCTTCGTGATCTAGCCTTGATAAGAAGCTGGATGCAGGCGATGATCCACCCCCACTTTTCGTCCCGACGCGTTTTCGGGCTTCAACACACCACTCTTGTTGGGACTTGCTCTTGATACATGGAATGTGAAGTGATTTGGGAGCTTCTGGGCTCCGTATGAAGCCATATAATGATGGGGTATGTGCCGCTTGACCGCATTAAGTAACAATAAGATACAACCTGCGCCCCTGACCGTTGAGGATGTAAAGGTAGGAACCAATTTTGTTCCCTCTTAGTTGGGTGTAGTTTGCTGGTCTTCTTACCTTCTTCCGCTTTTTATCTTCAAACTTTCAACATGCCATCGAGAATTTCCCCAACAGGCTTCAAACCCCTGGCTGATACTGTTCTGTTCTCGCCCATAGAGATTGGTGCATTGAAACTTGAACATAGAATTGTGCAGTCGCCATGCACTCGTATGAGGGGTATCAAGGAATCAGAGGGAGTGTGGGCTTGCGGTGACATAAATGCTGAGTACTATTCTCAACGAACAAGCAAAGGTGGACTCCAGATAACGGAAGCAACGAACATTAGCAGATTGGTGAGTCTCGCTGGCCACCAGAGAAAAAAGCTATTGACGGGTTCATAGTGCTCTGGATACCCTGGGGTGCCTGGAGTCTTCACTCCTGGGCAATTGGTGGGATGGAAGCGAGTTACTGATGCTGTCCACGCCAAAGGCGGCTTCATCTACTGCCAAATTTGGCATGTAGGACGTGGAACTGTTCCTGAGTTCATTGAGGGGAATACGACTTTGTGTTCTTCTGATATCCCCATCAAAGGAAAGGCTCTCAATGGAAAGGATTATTCCGATACACCGCCTAAGCCGATGTCCGTTGAGGAAATTCAGGACGTTATCCAGGAGTTTGCCGGGGCTGCAAAAAGATGCGTTAAAGACGCGGGGTTTGATGGTGTTGAGATTCATGGGTCGGTGCATTCCATCCTTGAGTAAATTCTCCGTCTTTAACGAGTTGATCGCAGTGCCAATGGATATCTCCTCGAGCAATTCCTCCATGACAATGTAAATAAGAGGACCGACGACTATGGAGGATCAATTGAAAACCGATGTCGCTTTCCTTTGGAAGTCATAAAGGCAGTCACTGCAGCCATTGGTGCTGACCGTGTAGGCATCCGACTTTCGCCCTACAACTATTATCAAGACACTCGTGACTCGAACCCGAATGTACACTGGGCATATCTCTGTGAGCAAATCGCAAACCTTCCCAAGGAAAATCGGGTGTCTTATGTTCACATGGTTGAACCTCGGTTTGACGAAGACCTTGATGAGGAAGGGAAGATGGCCGCACTTGCGGCGTATTCCAAGTTAGCAACAGCGGGCGTGAGTGAAGACATCACGAAACGCGCTGGGGTCAATTCTTTGGTGCCTTTCCGTCGCATCCTGGCGAAAGGTGGAGTGAAGTTCCTCGCTGCCGGCAATTTCAATAGGGATAACGCACAGGCAAAGATTGATGCTGATGATGCTGATGCCATTGTGATGGGAAGATTGTTCATCGCGAATCCAGACTTGCCAAAGAGACTGGCTGAAGGACTGCCGCTGAATCCGTATGATCGATCAACTTTCTATGGTGCTGATCCTCCTGAGAAAGGGTATACGGATTATCCTTTCTTTGACGCGAAGATTGGTGCTTGATGCTCGCTCTTGTTGCATTTATATAGAAATATATATAGAAATATATATAGAAATATATATAGATCGAACAAATTTAGGATATGAGGTCTTCTCAATATCACGAGGCTCTCGTTTCGTGGCAGCGTGGAAACATGGACCGACCGGGCCCAAGCGAAGGAAATTCGGGTTTGAACAAACGTCTATAATTCACGTTTACTCTCCAAGATCTGATACCTCGATCGTGAAGGTTCGTTTTACTGAAAGATGAATCATTATAATTAGAAGCTACGCGTTTTTGGGAACATATCGTGGAGAGGGATAGGATACCTCAGGGCAAAACTGTGCAGATCGCCTTAGAGCAGTTGGCGAAAAGTTCCTGCATACGTACAGTGCTCATTTCCCCTCGTCCTCTCCTCTACTTTGCACCACAAGATTATTCCAGCAGCTACCAGTGTATAAGACGGTCCCCGTCCTCCAAAGGGCACAATGAGGGCAAGGCTTGAACAGCAAGGCCTGAAGTGAATGGTGTCACGTGCATAGCGGGGACATGCATATGCAGCTCTGTATTGCGCGATAACGATAAAGAATCCTTACCTTCGTAAAGCTGCATCATTTCCTGTGTCATCATTCCTTGTATCCATAGATCCTCCGCGCGATTCTTGTTTATATTAGATCAGATCTATTGTCGATTCCAAGATGGCATCGCCTCTATCCGCAACTGCTTCCAGCGGCGCAGCTTCGATCCCGCCCCCTCCGAAGGAATTCCGATGCACTTGGGGAGGATGTACGAAGTCATTCTCGAGGGCGGAACATCTCCACCGGCATGCCTTGAATCACAATGACGGCGATGGCATGGTGTGTGCCAGATGTAATGCGGTTTTCAAGAGAAAGGACCTATTTGGTGAGTGATAGGGGGCTTGCGTGTGATATTGACCTCTGCTTATCCTTCGCGGATAGACAGACATCTAGCGCGACATAAGGAGAAAGATATCGAGGCGGGCGGAGAAGGTCTTGGCAAACTCTTGACCAGAAAACGATTATGGCGAGATTCTACTGGAGCCATTGTCTCGAGACGACGCCCCGAGCATGAGAAGAAGAAGAGGAACCCCTCCATACCCGAGACTCCATATTCTTTGAGCAGCCGAATCAAGCCGATAGATCAAGGCAACTTTATATCTTCTCAGGACAATGCACCATTGTCACCCAAATCTCTCGATGCAGCGGCCAACGAGTCCGTGGCAGACATGCTCGGATCTGACGCTATGGGGAGGTCTGGGAATATTCCAGCCTTTGGGGACGAGCAGTGGCCGATTCCAAATAGCGACGAGAATTTGGCATTTCAAGACCTGAATACTGATTCCTACGACTTCTTATGTAATGCATCTTGGGGTTCTCAACCTTTGCAGACGGATGTTAACCCTGACCTTCCTTATGATGACATTTTTGCGCCAGATACAGGTAAGCTCGGCTTCGCACTCACATGTTCTAGATGTGTCGCTCATGATCATGTAGCAAGTTCTTTCAACAATCCTTTCACAACGATGAATTACTATTCATGGCTCTTTGGAAACGGACCTTGGCCAACTGCAGGTCCAGATGCACCCACTACATCTACCTATTCTTCAGGATATTCGCCCAATATGTCAACTCCAAGCTTTGGCCAAAATATAAGTCCTCTTTCTAGCATCGACTATCCTGGTACCCGTCTCCCACCCATTGACAAATCATTCTTATCCCCAAAATTTGGATCCGGATCCCAGGTCCCAAACCCCGTCAATGGAGTCCCTGCGTTCTCTGAGTTCCTTGCAATGTCACAAGAGCCTGAATCAATGCGTTCCAAGATACTATTAGATTCAATTGCTTCAGAAACTTCGACGCCTCCTAGGGGTAGTGGGCCAAACGAACGATATATCATGACCCCAACAGACTCACGTTCTAGCCAGGATTTTCCAAGATCACTCAATGTATCGAGGAAGTCATCGCATCTCCCTATAATTGATGAGGTTGCTCACGAGCGTATGCTACGCTTCATCGACCGATCCCACCCACTGACACCCGACGGATCCGAAGTAACAAGAGATCATCCCCTCCTAACTATTTCTTCCCTGCAACATTTCTCGGATTTATACTTCACTCATTTCAATGTCTCGTATCCACTTCTGCACCAAGCGACTTTCAGGACTGCCGATGTTGACTCTTTACTTCTGATGGCGATTCTTCAACTTGGCGCAACCTACAGCAACAAGGATGACCACCTATTTGCCATATCTCTCCATAATGTAATGCGAACTCAGATTTTTGGTCATCCCGCATTCAATACAATACCGACTTTATGGATGCTCCAAACGATTCTACTCGTGGAGTGCTTCGGGAAGTCGAGAGCGGGGCAACTACAGCATGATATGTCTCATTTGTTTCATGGCCTACTCATCAAGTATGTTCTTTCTCCTATAATATTCGGCACCAGATTTCCATGCTTCGACTGTCAATCAATTTTTAATAAGCTAACAATACTCTCTTTCAGTCTCATTCGAAGAAGCGATTGTCAGTCAGCCCGCTGCAAAGTTCCTGATGGCAACACAGACCTTAGTGTTAGATGGCGAGCTGAAATTGATGCCGAACAGCGAAGAAGGTAAGATTTGTTCTATGTTTCAGCTACTTATTCCTTTCTAACAAGTTACAGGCTCGCTCTGTTGTGCTTCATGTGGGATACCCAACATGCCGTCCTCTTCTCTCAATCTCTATGCATGAATGCCGCAGAGCTTAAACTCTGCCTTCCCTGGGACTCAACGCTCTGGGAGGCCGAGACTGCAGAAGAATGGCACTCAGCTAGCTTGACTCACCAATCTCCACCATCGTACCTCTCAATCCTCAAATCCTACATCAATCCCGATACCGAGCCACGTCCTCAAAATTTGAACGAGTTCTCCAGAGTATTGATGCTCCACGGTTTGATGTCCGTTGCATGGGATCTAAATCGCAGAGATCAAACCTCTTTAGGTCTCGCAATCTCGCCTTCCAACCAAAGCTGGCAATCCCGCATCTCGCGTTCCTACGACGCTTGGTCCTCCGACTTCACCGCTTACACTACCTCCACCCTCACCTCCCTCTCTTCCGACCCCACCGCCAAATCCTTGTTCCAACAATTCATAACCGCAAACCTCGCTATCTACCACGCCGCACACATAATTCTACACGTCGAGATCATAGACCTACAAATCTACGCTGGAGCGAGCCATATCATTGGTCGCCCTGTATCGAAAACCGATCGCGAACGCTCGAGGCAACGAATTGAACGTTGGGCGAATGCAAAGGATGGGCAAATGTCCGCTGCAAAGGCAATGAGCCACGCGGCGCAAATCCTCCGCGATGGGATTAGAAAATTAGATAATTGGGATGCAGGAGATATGTTTCATTATCCATGGTGTCTCTACCTCGCTACCCTCACCTGCTGGACTTTCCAAACCGCCACTATCAAAACCATCGATACTGGCACAGATGCGCGAATCGATGGCGGTGGTGCCGAAAGCGCGAATGACGAAGATGCGGATTGGGATTCCAAGGCGGAGATGAATGCTCTTGTTAGTGCGATGGCGAGGGCGAAGGTGGAGGATATGTGGATGGTAGTGGGGCGGTATCGGACGGGGGATTTGCCGAGGGTTATGGTGAAGGTTTTGGGGGCGGTTAGGTGGGCAGTTGTGCAGGAGGGGATGGTTGTTTTGAGGGGTTTGGTTGGGAGGTCGGAGTTGAGATGAATGGATGGGTGGATTTAATGGCTACGGAGAGCGGTTGTTTGACAGCGGGCTCTTAGAATGATGTTGTTATTCTCATTGCTGCTAATATAGGCTCTAGAGAAGGTACCAATTCAGACGGTTTGCTGGTTGATATACAGAGTCCTGAATTGAGAGAAGCAGTTATTAAAGAGAGAGCGGAAGCGTCTGGAATCTTCAAAGTTAGGGAAAAGTGGGTTTTTATATAGGGTCCAGAAGATGCTCTAGTGAGCCACTACAGGTGCTAAGTAGGTTCGCCTCCTTTGTCCTACCGAAATATTAGATACAATCTAATCATGAGTCAGTCCCACGCTCCCGGTTAGTTCGTTTTCTTGCCCTTCCATATCACCCTGATGTGTTTAGGGCCTCGAGGGAGTGAATACCTGAACGCAGCATCGCCATAGAAGCCGCGACACAAAGAAGAGTTGGTAGTAGGGAGCGAGGAGTCTCTAACCTGATTGGGCGAAGTCAGTCGCGACACTTATAGCTATATAAGTGAAGCTTTTACCTCCCTCTCTTACCAGGTTCATCTTATAAACAAAGCAGCTCAGAATGATAGGCCTTCATCATAATCTCACACAATCAACGATGGAAACAAGCACTTCTCTTATGTCTCACAATAACAGCATAGAAATGAGAGTCCAGGAAGTTCTAGTATCATTGAGCAGGCAGATTACAGAGTTGAGCGCAGAGTGGGACGAACATCCTCGAAAAGCTGACCTAATAGCGCAGATCAGACAACAAGTTCTACCCCAGAAGAATTTACACCTTGACTCAGCACTATGTCTTGGTCTTTGGAGCCCAGAGCGATCTACAAACCTCGATTCTTTCGGTGAAGAGTACGAATCAGAACACTATGAAGACCCTCACTTTCCATTATCCCTATTCAAATCCCATCAAGATTGGGTCAACAACTATAAACCCAAAGTTGCAAAAAGAAACCGCTCTCTCTTCCAACTTCTGATTTTCGAAACCATTATGGATTGTCTACGTATGCATTATCCCTCCCCTATTCCCGGCAGAAATTCCCACTAACTCAACGACTCAGGAGAAAGATTTACCATCAACACCGTGCACATCCAAGATCCCCAATTCACCGCTGCGGATGCGGCTTTCCTAGAGCAGAGAGGCTACACCGTCGTTCCGTTCCCACCAAAAAACTTGGGTGAAAGCCATTTCAACCCACCACCAGATCAAGAGCTCTTAGACATCAGCACTGATTCCACCTTCTTTTACGCGCCGTATTTGCCATGCCAGGTCGCAGTTGAGGTGATATGCAGCATTTTGCCGCCTCTCTACCTGGGAAACAATCTCTATAACGATATCATGCATGATCATCTCGTAAGTTTCCTCAATACGGTACCGAATTCATAGATGCTGATAATTTATAGTATAATCCCTATATACGAACATGGTCTATGATGGAGGAATTTGAAAGCTATGTCTTGACGCGTGATTATGTGAAAGTGGGAGCGTTTCCTTTCTTAGAGGGGTACTTGATGTGGAAGGCGGATATGGGTGATGAGATGGTGGCGAAAAGACTTCACGGGAAGTGGGATGAGGTTAACGAAGCGGGTATGATTCAGGAGAGATGGAGGTTTATTCATGAGGTGAGGGCTATTGAGGGGGAGGTTGTACGAGGGAGTCGCTCATAGGAATAGGGGGTTTGGAGTTAGCATAGTTGGGACACTCTATCCTTGGGGTTAGGGCGGTAAATAAATCCTGGAGTCTTAGAAAAATATATTGCCCCCGTGTTGCTCTTCTCGGCATTCTCATCCCCTCGCAGCTTCCCTGATGTTCCTGACGCCATTCTTGGAATAAATTAACTGCCTCTTGAACGCTTTCTATTTTACGGTACTGGCCTCTCTCCTATTCAGTTCACCTCTAATATGTCTCTCTACCTCTAATCACGTCAATCTCCTTTATACCACTGAGTAGCAAGCATCTACCTCATGGTCGTATCCGTAATCCTCGTCATAATCCCACAAAACTCCCTCCCTCACAATCCACATTCCCAAAAGTCTCTTCACTGGTCTGCCTATCATCTCCCGACATGCATTACACAATTCCTCAAAACCTCCCCTTCATCAACCCTATCGCCCAATATCTCCATCGGCTGTCCTTTCAGCACAAACAACGCATTCAATCTCGAGATTAAGTCACCATATAAATCGACCGTGTCCTCTCCAACCCTATTCTTACCTACTGCCCAGGCATCCCTACCAATATTACATTGGGCAATGATGCAGTCTCCCCTTGCTTCTGAGTGATGAGCACAACCTTCACGGGGCCCACGTTCTCCCAGGACGATACTGGCCGAGGGACGGGGCAATGATCAAATATTTCAAGATATGAGTTTCGAGCAATTGAGTGTAAATCTGACGGAAAGTTTCAGTAGGGAAGTAAAGAATCGAAGACTTCACAGAAACAGAAGGAGCTCCGTTCCTAGGAGCTCGAACTCGGTTCAGTACCTAGGCTGACCAGGGCTGGCATGCTATTCAGTCTTACTTGACGTGTATAAAATCAGGAGATATACGTTGGATGAAATGGTGGGATAGTGTTTGCGCTCGTAGATTTCTTGCGACCATGGATCGAGATCTCAGCTGCGCTTGTGGTCGGCGTATCAAAAGTCCTGGGCGTCAGCCTCATCTGTGCCCAGATGCCAAGGCTGGGGAGAATGTGGCGAGAAGTTTCACTTCTAATTCAACTTCTTTCTTATAAAAACTGAATTGATTGAATTCTCAGCCGCATCATCTTAGATGGGCGCAACATACCCAACTAGCTGTGAAAGGCTCTGATATTGTGCAGTCTCGTCGGACGCCCACTTCTTCGTAACATTCGAACCTCCGTCGTCCACTATATTTTGGTTCTATGAATTGGATGGGATGTATCTCAAAGTCTATAGAACAAGAAAACGACGGCTGACCATTTGACAAAGATTTGAATGCGATGGAGGCTCTCCAATGACCCCGCGGCAAGCCGGTGCGGGGTACTATCACCCACCTATCGGTGTAATATCCGATTTCTTACTGTCGGTCACAATTTCTCCTTGCATTCAGACCTTCCTTTTCTGTATATACCATGCAACTATCTCAGGATTGAGGTTACTCATTCTTATATATAATCACTGCCAGTGCAGATATTCTTATCACAGATAATGCAACTACAGGGAATATTCAAGGCACGACCTGGGAAGCTCTGCACGCGGTGACGGTGAGATGCAGGACCTGGAGATTGGGACGGGATCCGCAGAAGCTTTTCTGCTTTGCTCGGCCTTCCCATTTCTTTCGTATTTTTCTCAATTGAAGCAATTGCTACTCCAATTGCCCGCCCAAGATGTTCACGAGCAAATTTCGCGTCGCTGTAGCTTTCCTAGCTCTCATTTCCCTCCTCAGCATCGTTTCTGCTACTAGATTCAGCGACTTCGCTCATCGGAAAGGCTATGGGCCAAATGTGCCTATTAAGAAAAGACAAACTGCGCAAAGCAATGGAAATTCAGGGCACGGTCATGAGAACTTTCGGTTCCTCAACCCGTCGACAGAGCGTGAGTACTGCGAATTAATTGTCTTAGGCGTTGAAGCTTATTTTAAGAAGCGTACCAAGTCAAATCTCTCCCAAGTGTTCCGTACGATATTGGCGAGATGTATGCTGGGTTGATCCCAATTGATATGCGAAACAAATCTCGAGCGCTGTATTTTGTCTTTGAACCTACAGTTGGAGCGCCGGTCGATGAGATTACAATCTGGCTGAATGGTGGACCTGGTAATTTGCTCCTTGATCGTGATGATCGGTTCTCAGACTAATGAATGGCAGGGTGCAGCTCGCTCGAAGGCTTCTTCCAGGAGAATGGTAGATTCATTTGGACCTGGGGAGAATATACACCGACGATCAATCAATATTCTTGGGTCAATTTGACGAATGTTTTATGGTAAGATTTCAAGCTTCTTTCATTGGCTTGCTATGGAGAGGAGGAGGCTGACTGTTTCTAATAGGGTTGAACAACCAGTCGGCACCGGTTTCTCGATCGGCGAGGTAAATGCAACGAGCGAAGAAGACATTGCTGCAGACTTTGTCGACTTTTTCTTAAATTTCCAGAATATATTCGGCATCAAGAAATTCAAGATCTTTGTTACCGGGGAAAGTTATGCTGGAAGATATGTACCGTATATATCTGCCGCCATGCTGGACAAGAAGGACCCCGATCACTTCGATCTGAAGGGCGCCTTGACATACGACCCCTGTATTGGCTCGTACATTTATGCCCAGCAACAAGCTCCTCTAGTTCCCTTTGTGACCGCTAACAACAATGTACTTGGACTCAATGCCAGCTACCTCGCTCAACTCGAAGCTCTCGACAAATCTTGCGGTTATGCGGACTTCAGAGAAAAATACTTCACCTTCCCACCCTCGGGCGTCCAGCCACCAGAATACTTTAACTACACCAGCAATTCAGAATGTGATGTTTGGGGCTCAGCACACAGTGCCGCATTTGCCCCAAATCCCTGTTTCAACGTCTACGAAATTGGTCCTGCAACATGTCCATTTCTCTCAGACCCTTTGGGCTGGCCCACGGACTTGCAATACTCGTACCCTGGCCTTCCTGTCTACTTCAACCGGACGGATGTGAAGATAGCCATGCATGCCCCACTTGATGTCGATTGGCTCGAATGTTCAGGTCCTGTCTTCCTCGGAGATGGAGGACCCGAAGATGGAGGCGATCTCTCCCCTGACCCCATTCAATCCATTCTTCCTCGCGTCATCGAAGCAACAAACCGCGTGCTCGTCGCCAACGCTGATCTCGATAGTCAGTAGTACTTTCTTAGTCCCCTCACACCCCCTTCATCTTGAAACATTAAACACTAACCAAACACCCTCATAGTGGAAATCATAACCAACGGTACCCTCCTCGCAATACAAAACATGACCTGGAACGGCCAACTCGGTTTCCAATCTCAACCAAGCACACCAATCATAATCACGCTTCCGGATCTACAATATGACTACTTGTTTGTAGAGCAAGGGTTTGGTCTAATTGATCAGCCGCAAGGCACGATGGGAATACAGCATTTTGAGAGAGGTTTGATGTGGGCGGAGACATATTTGTCGGGACACATGCAGCCTCAGTTTCAGCCGAGGAGTTCTTATAGGCATCTGCAGTGGGTGCTGGGGCATATTGAGACGTTGTGAGGATGATGAGCAGGCGAAGAAAGATCACTTGATAATAGTATTTATTAAGAATAAATTCGATATCTTATAAATATAGTCGAGGCTTATAAAGCTTTGCCACATTAATTGCAAATCACAGGGGCATGATGAGGTAGATCGTTTAACTAGTCTTCTTCTGTTTTAGATAGGCAAGTGTCATATTATCCCATTCCTGTCGGCCAATCATTAAAGATGGAATCCGCAAATCAGGATCTCCATGCATTTTATTTTAAGAAAGGGTGAAATTCCTAGTAGTCTATGAAATAACAGTAATAGAAATTGACTTATTTTCTACCAGCGTGTTTGTATGCAACTTCGGCGGATAAGAAATACTATCGTCCATCTAAGAGAAACAGACCATCTGGGGCGAAATTTTTAAACGCTTGAAGAGGGGATAAAACAGAAACTGAAATCTCCAGCTCTCTACCTGAAATTTCATATTATTATATTGTTCTCATCAAATTCGATACGAATGTGTCACGTAGAGAATCGGGGTTTCTAGAGCATATTGTAGAAGGCTTAGGGAGCAGGAAATCGGGGAAAATCTGCTCTTTATATAGACTATAGAAAGGCACTAAATCACGTGATATGCTCCGTGACAGAATGATACCGTAAGAAATGCTGCTTCACATAGAAATTTGGAGAGAAAAAAAAAAGGAATAAGACACATAACGCAAGACTCCTGCTTTCAGACCTGATTATTAACTTGCTACAAAAAGAGACTCCCAAAACTCCTACACTTTACTGTTGATTCACCAAAGTTGGGCTGAACCACTACCTGACACATGTGGCGGAGAACGCTCATATTTCCTTCGGATTGACGTTAGGATTTCGCCCAGCTCGTTTACGCTGGCGTCTTTGGCGTTGTCTAATACCCTTGCAGGTTTTCGAACTTTTGTCATGCTCTAATCCCATAGAAGCAACTTCAGCATAACTCGAGCAACCAGATTGGGAATTAAGACTGGTTGGAGGACGAGAAGAGTAAAGCGAATTGGCGCCCTGTAATATATCAGCGATAGTTTCACTCGACAGGCTGCGTACCATTAAAATCGAAGAATCACTCGATACACTTTCTCTACGGCTGCTGTTCACTGACAAGTCCGGGAAATCCTCTATACATGAATCGCGATCCGTAACAGGCCAGTTGAGCTCAGAAACAAGATTGTTCCATTCTGCATCGGTTCTTTTAATATCGCTGACAAGAAACCTCTTTCCTGCTTGTTGGATCTCACAGATGAAATTCTTGGACTTTTGTAAGCGCTTTATTCGCCTCTTCCTTTCTTGTACCACTTTTGATGGAGGACTCTGCATTGGGAAAGCTTGAGCTTCGAAAGATCGCCCGCTTAGATTTGTGACAGAATAGATATCTAGATCATTCCCTTGACAACGCAATCGTTGGAGTTGGAATTGTCCTCCGAGAAAAGACCCGTTGTAACTCTCATAGGGAACATCCACTGACATAGTTTTTGTTCTTCTTAGCCACAGTTGCCGACGGTTTTAAGTCTTTAGTAGCGGAAAGGGTGCATATTCGTTGCTTTACGATTGAGTTTTATGGAAGTTTATGGAAGGCTAGTCTGTAGTGACAGATTAGCTATTCGCGTATCGAATCGACCGCATGATACGTACTGGATGACAGGTCAGTATTTAAAACTTTCACACAAACCATCAAGGGCTCTTGCGCGACAGGTAATGTGCTTATGGATTGACGCCCTTTCTGAACTTTGATAAGTCGAACAGACGAGATATTTGTAGAGAATAATTTTGCTGGAGATCATGTCTTGATGGGATGTGTTTGGATGTCGAATGTTTTGAGGGACGCTGTGATTATAGCACCGTTATTCCAAGCGCTCAGGAGGAAGTTTTATGCGCCAACTACTCACCTCTAAATCCCAATGTGCTGCGCCAGAAAGCTTCTCGCAACTGACCTGCAGGTTACGATCCTTCCCTTATGTCCAAGGCTATTTGATATTGTGGCTTCTTTTCCGGCATGTAGAAGCCATTGTAGAATGGCACAGGAGGGAAAAGGGTTCTCCCAGATACATTGCTTAAATATAGGAGGGGAGGAGGCAGAATATGCTAGTTTTCCACATGAGATTTCCTAGAATGAGTCCAAATCATGAATCATATTTCTGCCTCTTCCGACTCACCGAAGGACAGGTTTTGACAACATGGGCTCCCCAGGGATATTCAACGGTTATTCGCAGGGCGGCTTCTTATGATGAGCCTAAGTTAGTTCGAAGTTTACGATGAAATTGAGAAATTGAATTGCCCATGAGATATTTGTGGCCAATTATGCTGAGACTAAGGCAGTGAGTTCAGCCTTTATGATATGCGCACGGACCACTTGCAATCGAAATAGAATTGAGGCCCTTTTTATAGCGTATTATATAGACATTTTTGCCCAATATAATATTTTTTGGATTTTACTATTATCTCTATAATAGGCCTTTATTTTACAGTTTTTTTATTATCAATAGTATAATTAATTTTTAATTAATTTTAAAGAAATCAATTTTTTTAATATATTTTTGAACTTATTATATATTTATTATAATATATTATATTTTTCTAAGTTTTAATTAAATTTAGAAAAACCAATTTTTAAATTTATTTGTAGATTTACGATATATTTATACTAAATATTTAT
>Ga0182030_10010067_pt1 | contig 19287 bp, 16 predicted proteins | sample 812S3MmetaG_FD_121299 | JGI IMG/M metagenome (GOLD analysis project Ga0182030, IMG submission 121299) | Permafrost microbial communities from Stordalen Mire, Sweden - 812S3M metaG (Illumina Assembly) | ecosystem: Environmental > Terrestrial > Soil > Wetlands > Permafrost | place: Sweden... | reverse complement strand
TCGGCGACGCCGGAATATTACCTCAACCCGACCGACACCGATTCTGTCGTCTGGTCGCGCATTCGCGACGGTCGCGACGTGACGGCGGTGGAGGATTTCATCGCCCGCTTTCCCAGGAGCGCCCTCGTGCCGGACGCCATCGCCCGGATCGAGACGATCGAATCGAGAAAGCGGGCGCCGGTCGATGTCGCAAAGGCCGAGCCTGACGAGGCGCGCGAGGACGCGAGCGCGCCGCAGGTCGCCGCGACGGGTCCGGCGTCCGAGGCGGTGAAACCGGATCTGGCGCCGGCGATCCCCCCGTTGCGGCGACCGCGTGCGGTCGCGGTCGCAGGCCGCTGCCTGCGCAAGACCTGCCCGCCGGGCGCGGCGCCGACCCGCGCAGGGGCGCGCGCTCGCCCCGTCCTCGCCGCGCCAAGGCTCGTGCGGCGAAACGGCGAACGCTGCTTTGTCTTCGACAGGCCCCTAGGCTGCGCAGCCCTCGCGCAGTGGAGACAGGCGCGCGCTGCAGACTGGCAAGCTACGTCGTCTTTCCCGGCCACGGGCAGAGATCGTTGACGACGCAGCGCCCGCATTCCGGCGCCCGCGCCTTGCAGGTGTAGCGTCCGTGCAGGATGAGCCAGTGATGCGCGTGCGGGAGATAGCGCTCGGGAACGACCTTCATGAGCCCGTCCTCGACCTCGCGCGGGCTCTTGCCCGGCGCAATGCCAAGGCGGTTGGCGACACGGAAGACATGCGTGTCGACGGCGATTGTGTTTTCGCCGAAGGCGACGTTGAGCACCACGTTGGCGGTCTTGCGTCCGACGCCGGGCAGCGCCTCCAAGGCCTCGCGGTCGCGCGGGACCTCGCCGCCGTAGCGGCCGATCAGCGCCTCCGACAGCGCGATGACGTTCTTCGCCTTGTTGCGGAACAGGCCGATGGTCTTGATCCGCTCGCGCAGCGCCTCCTCGCCGAGCGCGACCATCTTGGCCGCCGTGTCGGCGACGGCGAACAGCGGCTTGGTCGCCTTGTTGACGCCCGCGTCCGTCGCCTGGGCGGACAGGACCACGGCGACGAGCAGCGTGTACGGATTGATGTAATCGAGCTCGGTCTGCGGCGCCGGCGCCGCGGCGGCGAGCCGTTCGAACACGGCCGCCGCGCGCTCGCGCAACTTCGCCGCGCCCCTGCTGGGTCGTTTGTCTTTCCCCATGCGTTATCTATATGACGGGCTTGCGCGAACCGCCACTGGGAGCCGGCATGGCCAGCGAAACCGACGCGACGCTGTTCGAGGACACGCTGACCCCGCATCGCTCGCTCGGGGTCCGCGGCTTCCGCATCCTCATGTTCGCGGCCTTTGGCGCGACGACGGCGCTCAGCGTGCCGTTCTACATCATGGGCGCATGGCCGGTCGTCGGCTTCTTCGGGCTCGACGTCTTGGGCGTCTATCTTGCGTTCCGGCTTAGCTATCGCTCCGCCCGCGCCTGCGAACAGTTCCGCCTGACCTATTTCGAGCTTCAGTTCGCGCGCGTCAGCGCGGCGGGCGCGCGGCGGGAATGGCTGATGCCGCCGGCCTGGGTGCGGCTCGAACGCGTCGACGACGAGGATTACGGCCCGCAGAGCCTCACTCTGGTCAGCCGCGGCCAGAGCTGGCGCATCGCGCGCAACGTCGGCCCCGACCGCAAGGCCGAATTCGCCGGACGGTTTGCCCGCGCGCTGGTGGAGGCGCGGCGCGGACCGCGCTATTCGTGAGCGCCATGATGAACCCTCGCATTCGCAAAGCGGTCGGCGCCCTCGCCATGCTGACCTTCGTCGTTGTCTACGCTTTCGTCGCGATGGCGCTCGCCGATTCCCGGCCGGTCAACGAGGCGCCGGCGCTTGTGCGCACCTTCGTCTACATGGTGCTCGGGCTCGCCTGGGTGCTGCCGATGATGCCGCTCATCGTCTGGATGGAGCGCGGCCGGCTCACGCGACGTTGAGCCGCCGGCCGCGATTCCACAGCCGGAACGGCGCGCCCGACAACAGCACGTCGAGATAGCTTAAGTTCTGCCACAGCCCGTTGAGCGAGACGCGGGGCAGGGCGGTGAGATGCGCCGCGTGCTCAGGAAACAGCATGCCGGGCCGGGTCGTGACGGCGATTTCGTAGCCGGCTTCGGCCGCGAGCCTGAACTCGCGCGGGCCGGCGCTGGTCGGGTCGCCGACGGGATAGGCGAAGCTTTTCACCTTGACGGCGAGCCGCGCCTCCAGCGCCGCCTTGCAACCGCCAAGCTCCGCGCGCGCGACCTCGGGCGGCCATTGCGCGAGGCGGCGATGCGTGAGGCTGTGCGCGCCGATGTCGATCAGCGGATGGCCGGCGAAGGCGCGCGCCTCGTCCCAGGTCAGGAACTCGTTTTCTGCGAGCGCGGCGCTGGTCACGCCGGCCTTCGCCGCCAGCTTGGCGACGGCGTCGAGCAGCTCGGCTTCCGGCCGCGCCCGCAGCGCCCAATAGACGTGCTCGAACGCGGCGGATTTTTCCCGCGGGCCGCGCGCCGGAAGCCGCAGCAGGCCGTCGCCGAGACTCAACTCGATGGCGTCGAGCCGGCGGATCGTCTCCTCCAGCTCCAGCCACCACAGCCGCGCGGTGCGCTCGATCAGGCCGGGGGCGAGGAAGACCGTGGCGGGGGCGGCATGGCGCTCAAGGATTGGCAGCGCCACGTCTCGCGTGTCGCTGTAGCCGTCATCGAAAGTGAGCGCGGCGAAGGGCGGACCGTCTTCGCGCAGCCGCCGCGCCGCCTGCGCGAGCGTCACGAATTCGAATCTTTCGCCGATCCGCGCCAGCGCCGCGTCGAGAAACTCGGGCGTCACTTCGAGCAACCGGTTCGGCGCGTAGCCGGGCGTCGCCTCGGAAAACGGCCGAACGCGGTGCAATGCGAAGATGACGCCCCGGCCTGGGGCGGCGAGGGCCTTGTGCAGGCCGGTCGCCCGCATCGCCGCGAAGCCCGCGCCGATGACGGTTCGTTTCAGGGACATGCCGGGCTCCGGTCGCCCGCCGCCGCCGAAGCGTCGGTAAGCTTTACGACCTGTACTCTTTCTTGTCTTAAAGCTTCCTCCATGAGCCTTGCCGCGCCGCGGGAACGAAGGATGAGGAGCGGCGCGCGCGCCGATGCCGTGCGTCCTTTCGCGACCGTCGAGACCCATGCCGACCCCGCCCGCGTGCGTGTGGACTGGCTCGACCTGGAGCCGACCGCAGGCGGCTATCAGAGTTTCCGCTTTGCAGCCGCCTGGGGCGAGGCGTTCGGCGCGAAGCTCTGCGCCGTCGTCGCGCGCGATGCGGCGGGCAGGGCGGTCGCGCTGCTGCCGCTGCATCTCAAGCGGCTCGGGCCGCTGACCGTCGCCCGCTTCGCCGGCGATTCCTGGGCCAACTACCACATGGGGCTGTTCCGGCCCGGTCTGCGCTGGAGCCGGGACGATCTCGAAGCGCTTCTCAGCGCGGCGGGGGCGGCGGCGGGGATCGGTCTTTACGCCTTCAGCAATCAGCCGGCGCGCTGGGAAGGCGTCGCCAATCCGCTTGGCCCGCTGTTCGGCGGCGCGAGCCCGAGCAGCGCCTTCGCCAGCTCGCTGGCTGGCGGACCCGCGGAATGGCTCGACGCGCATTTCTCGCGCGCGACGCAGAAGAAGTTGCGCAAGAAGGCGCGCAAGCTGGAGGCGTTGGGGCCGGTGCGCCACACACGGGCGGGCAGCGCCGCCGAGGCCGCGCGTTTCCTCGACGCCTGCTTCGCCCATCGCGCCGCGCAGGCGCGCGAGCGTGACGAGCCCGACCCGTTCGCGGGCGGCGAAGTCTCGGCTCTCTTGCATGGGCTCGTCGCCTGCGGCGCGCTGGAGATGCACGCGCTCATCGCCGGCGAGCGCATCGCCGCGACCTTCGGGGCGCTGGCGCAAGGCGGGCGTCTATCGGGGCTGGTCGTGTCCTACGACCCGGCGGCGGAGATCGCCGCCGCGTCGCCGGGGGAGTGGCTGCTGATCGAAGTCGTGCGCGATTGTCTGGCGCGCGGCTTTACGACCTTCGATCTCGGCGCCGGCGAGAGCCGCTACAAACGCGAGATCTGCGAGGTCGAGGAGGTCTTGAGCGATACGGCTTACGGCGTCGGCCCGCTCGGCCGTCTCGTTGCGCCGCTCTGGCTCGCGGGGCGCGCGGCGATGGGGGCGGTCAAGCGGCGGCCGGCGCTGATGAGCCGCATACGGCGGCTGCGGCGAGTTCTGCGACGCTAACGCGAGGCTATGACGGCGCCGCCGACGATAGCCGCGCAGGCGAGGCCGAGCGACGCGGTCGCCGGCGCAAAGCCCGCGAGCACAAGGACAAGCGTCGAAAGCACCGGCGCGGCGTAGGAGGCGACGCCGAGCAGGCGGATGTCGCCATGCTTGACGCCGTAGTCCCAGACATAGAAGGCGAGCCCGACCGGGCCGAGCCCGAGTCCGACTATGGCCGCGATTTCGCTTGGCTTCGTCGGCCAGACGGTCGTCTCGAAGGCGGCGTGGCAGAGGAACGCGAGCACAGCGGTGACGAGGCAGAAGCCCGCCACCGCCTCGGTCGGCGCGTGCTTGAGGAAGCGCGAGGCGATGGAGTAGCTCGACCATGTGAAGGCGCAGCCGAGCGCAAGCACGAGGCCGAAGCTGGGGCGTCCGTCGCCGACTTTGTCCCACAGGAGCAGCGCCGCGCCGCAGAAGCCCAGCAGCGCGCCGACGATATGCTTGAGCCGCAGCGTCTCGCCGGGGAGAGCCGCCGACATCAGCACGATGAGCAGCGGCCAGAGATAGGCGACGAGGCTCGCCTGGGCCGGCGGGCCGGCGCGCAGGGCGGCGAAATAGAGCGCGTGATAGCCGAACAGGCCGCCGACGCCGACGAGCCAAACCGGCCAGGGCTGCGCCAGCGCCGCGAGCTTGCCGCGCGCCGCGGCGTAGATCAGGCCGGCCGAGCCGCCGACGGCGAAGGTGAGCGCCGCCAGTTCGAACGGCGGAACGGCGCCCGAGGCGGCGGTCATCAGCGCCAGCACCGACCACAATAGGATCGCGCCGAAGCCGATCAGCGTCGCTCGATTCCGTTCCCTCATCGCGAGGCGCGTCTAGCAGCGGGAAGCGGCGGGGCCAAGCGGGCGTCGCCTCATCTCCGCGAATGTTGGGATTCAGAGCCGAACTATTCGTCATTGCGAGCGCAGCGAAGCAATCCAGCCGTCCCGTGATCGAACGACTGCCGGACGTGCAGCCGAGGCGTGGATTGCTTCGCTTCGCTCGCAATGACGGGGCGCCGGCAGAGGCGCTGCCTCACCCCCGCAGGAACGTCTCCATCGCCGTCGCCAGCGCGACCGGCGTCTCGTTCATGGGGTAGTGGCCGGCGTTGGGCAATACCTCCAGCGAGGCTTGTTTGTGCCATTGCAGGTATGTCGCCGTCATCGCGGCCTCGTTGATGGCGCCGTCGTGCTGGCCGACGATGACCTTGATCGGGATCTCGCCGCCCATCACCGCCTCGTGGAAATCCGTCTGCGCCCAGGCGAGCAGATAGGCGCCGAACGCCTCTCGCGTGCAGTTGCCCCAGGAGGCGGCGGCCATGTGGTCGACCCAGGTCGGCGTCAGCCGCGAGCCGGTGGTGAAGTCGATGATGGCGAAGCGGTTGGCGATCTCGTCCGCCGCGCCGCTAAACAGGTTCCAGCCCTGTTCGTCGAACGGAACCGGCGCGGCGGGGACGGGCGTGATCGCGACCATGCGGGTCACGCGGCTCGGCATGTCGAGCGCGACGCGCTGGATGAACTTGCCGCCCATCGAATGGCCGACGAGGCTCACCTTCTCCAGCCCCAGGCTGTCGATCAGCTCGCGCACGTCGGCGGAAATTTCCTCCAACGTGTAGGCGCCGGTCAGGTTCTTGGAGGCGCCGTAGCCGCGATAGGCGGGAAAGACATAGGTGAACTCCTTGCGCGACAGCGCGTCGCGCATCGGCGCCATGAAGGTCTGATCGCCGAACCAGCCGTGCAAAACGACGACTTTATGCGCGCCCTCGCCGAAGGTCTCGTAACCGAGCGTCATGGCTTCCTCCCGTTTTGACGCGGGAGTATCGCGGCGACGGGCGGGCGTGACAAGTGCCAGTCAGGCCCACGGGAATCGAGTGAAGCCCGGGGCGGAAATTCCATTTTTGATTCATTCGTTTTCATGGCCTTAGGCGCCAAAAAATGAGCCCGTCCGCCGCTTTTCTGCGAGCCTTGCTCGTGCTGACGGCGTCACTCTGCGATGCGCCTCGCCGCGGCAAGCCGCTAAACCCCAAACATTGTAAGCCATTCCTTCAAGGGGACCGCGAACTCTAAGTATTTGATATTTATGATATTTTTGTGATGGCGGTTGCAAGGGCGCGACATCAGCGGTTCACCCGATTGCTCTGTTCGTGACCGCCTTTCGGCTGGCGAAAGGTCGCCGCGGCGATTAGATGAACCCCTTCGTGTCTTTTGAGGTCCGCTTGTCCAACGTCGCCGCGCGTCCGCACGCGCCCGTTTTCACGCAAGGCAACTTGATGCGCCACGTCGCGGTGATGACCGCCACGGGGTCGATCGGACTCATCGCCATTTTCTCGGTCGACGTGTTGAGCCTGTTCTGGGTCTCTCGCCTCGGGGTGGACAGTTACAAGGCCGCCATCGGCTACTCCAGCCAGCTCTCGTTCGTGCTGATGTCGGTCAATATCGGCCTGACCATCGCCATTTCGGCGCGGGTGTCGCGCGCGCTCGGGGCCGGCGATCGGCCGCTGGCGCGTCGCATGGCGGCTTCTGGCCTGCTGTTGACCTTCCTGATGACGCTGGCGCTCTCGACGGCGCTCTGGTTCGGTCGCGATTATGCGCTGGCGAAGTTCATGCACGCGCAGGGGCCGGCGCGGGACGTGGCGAGCGGACTGCTCGCAATCGTCATTCCCGCCAATGTGCCGATGGGGCTCGGCATGGCGCTGAGCGGCGTGCTGCGCGCCTGCGGCGACGCGCGGCGCGGCATGTATGTGACGCTGTCGGGCGGCATCGTCACCGCGTTTACCGATCCCCTGCTGATCTTCGGATTTGGCCTTGGGGTCTATGGCGCGGCCTGGGCGACGCTGATTTCGCGGCTCGTGTTCCTGTGGGTCGGCTATTCCGGCGCCGTGAGGGTGCACAATCTCGTCGGGCGGCCGAGCTTCGCCGCGCTGGCCCTAGATTTTCGCGCGCTCGGCGAGATCGGTTGGCCGTCGATCCTCGCCAATCTCGCGACGCCGGTCTCGGCGATCTACGTGACGCGCGTCTGGTCCGACTTCGGCGAGGCGACGGTCGCCGGCGGCGCCATCGTCGACCGCGTCATCCCGCTCGCCTTCGGCGTCATCTTCGCGCTGACCGGCTCGATAGGGCCGATCATCGGCCAGAACTACGGCGCGCGGCTGATGCCGCGAGTGCGCCGCGCGCTCAGCGATTCGTTCACGCTGGCGGTCGGCTACGCGCTCGTCGCCTGGGGGGCGCTCGCGCTCGCCGCGCCGCTCGTCGTCTCCGGCTTTGGCGCGCGCGGGGCGACGGCTGAGTTCGTACTGCTGTTCTGCCGCTACGGCGCGTTGGCCTGGGTGTTCGTCACCTGCCTGTTCGTCGCCAATACCGCGTTCAACAATCTCGGCTTCGCGCGCATGGCGATGCTGTTCAACTGGGGTCGCGCGACGCTGGGCACGATCCCCTTCGTGCTTCTGGGAAGCCGTTGGGGCGGCGTGCCGGGGGCGATGGTCGGGATCGTCCTCGGCGCGGCGATTTTCGGGCTCGGCGGCGTGGCCGTGGCCTATTGGCTTGTCGCGCGTCTCGCCAGCCGCGCGGAAGCAGGGTAAGTCTGCAAAGAATTGGAGGCGGCATGACACTCAACGACATCATCCAGAGCGCGCAGGGCGGCCAGGGGCTGCAGAACCTCGCGAGCCAGTTCGGCCTGTCGCCGGAACAGACGCAGGCGGCGATGCAGGCGATCATCCCGGCGCTGTCGCACGGGTTGCAGCGCACGGCGCAGAATCCGGGCGCGCTCGGCGGCGTGATCGGCGAAATGGCGAGCGGCGACCACGCCGGCTCCTACGCCGACCCGTCGCAGACCGGCGCGGCGGCGGGCGCGGGTTCGGGCGCGCTGGGGCAGATTTTCGGCGGCCCCGGCGTGACCAACGAGATCGCCGCGCAAATATCGCGCGCTTCGGGGCTCGACCCCGGGCTGATCGGCCAGCTTTTGCCGGCCGTGACGTCGATGGCGCTCGGCGGCCTCGCCCACGCGATGCAGAGCCAGGGGCATGGCGAAGTGCTCGATCAGGGCGCCCAGCCGAGCGGCGGCGGACTGTTCGGCTCCCTCGTCTCGGCGGTGGAGGGCGCGCTCGGCGGCGGCTCGGGCGGCGATGCGCAATCGGGGCTGTCCAGCCTCATCAACATGTTCGCGCCGGGCATCGCGGCGCCGCCCGGCCACGCGCAGGCGCTCAACGAGATTCTGCCGAAATAGTTGCGCCGCCCGCCTCGTTGCTTTGTCGCGGCGCCGCCCCTATCTAGGGCGCGCCGCCGGCTAGGGCGGGGGTTCGGGAAGTGGCATGGCGCGCGATGTGACGGATGCGGAGCCGGTGAACGGTCGGCGCGACCTCGTCGCCTGGCTGGAGGCCGGCTGCAAGGTCCCGGCCAGTTTCCGCGTCGGCTCCGAGCACGAGAAGATCCCGTTCTACCTCGCCGATCTGTCGCCCGTGCCCTACGAGGGCGACAAGGGCATCGGCGCACTGCTGGAGGGCATGCGCGCACGCCTCGGATGGGGCGCCATCGAGGACGACGGCAAGCTCATCGGCCTTTATGACGAGCGCGGCGGCGGGGCGATCTCGCTGGAGCCGGGCGGTCAGTTCGAGCTTTCCGGCGCGCAGCACGCTGACATTCATGCGCTCGGCCTCGAACTGGCCGCGCATCTGGAGGCCGCCCACGCCGCCGCCGCGCCGCTCGGAATCGGCTTCGCCGCGCTCGGCATGAGTCCGAAATGGCGCTTCGCGCAGACGCCGCATATGCCCAAGAGCCGCTACCGCATCATGACCGACTACATGCCGAAGGTCGGAACGCGCGGCCTCGACATGATGTACCGCACCGCCACGGCGCAGGCGAACCTGGACTTTGCGAGCGAGCCGGACATGGTCGCCAAGCTGCGCGTCGGGCTCGCCTTGCAGCCGGTGATGACGGCTTTGTTCGCCAATTCTCCGTTCACCGACGGAGCGCCGAACGGCTATCTGTCGGCGCGCTCGGAGATCTGGCGCCATACCGACGCCGCGCGCTCGGGCATGTTGCCGTTCGCGTTCGAGCCGGGCATGGGGTTCGAGCGATACGTCGATTACGCGCTCGACGTGCCGATGTATTTCGTCAAGCGCGGCGACGTCTACCACGACGTCGCCGGGGCGAGCTTCCGCGATCTCCTGAGCGGCAAGCTGGAGAAGCTGCCGGGCGAGCGGGCGACGATCTCCGACTGGGCGAACCATCTGTCGACGATTTTCCCCGAGGTCCGGCTGAAACGCTACCTGGAGATGCGCGGCGCCGACGTCGGGCCGGCGGAGCGCATCGTCGCGCAATCGGCGCTAATGGTCGGGATCTATTACGACGCCGCCGCGCTGGATGGGGCGGGCGAGCTGATTCGCGGCTGGAGCGCCGAAGCGCGGCAGAAGCTGCGCGACGAGGCGCCGCGGCTGGGGCTTGCCGCTGACATTGGCGGCCGCACGGTTCGCGACGTCGCGCGCGACATGCTGGCGCTGGCGCGAGCGGGACTGGCGCGGCGGGCGCGGCGCGACGCGAGCGGGCGCGACGAGGCGCGCTATCTCGATCCGCTCGACGCCATTGCGGAAAGCGGCGCCGAGCCGGCGCGGATTTGGCTCGAACGATTCGCGGGCGCCTGGGGACGCTCGGTCGATCCGGTGTTCGCAGAGGCGCGGATTTAGCGCCGGTTCAGTTCAGCGCACGGGCCGGCGGGGCGGACTCGGCGGGATTTGGGCGCCCGGCGGGGTTCAGATTGCGCACGCGCTCGCGCAGGTTCTTGAGCACGGGATCGACCAGGCTTTGCGCCAGCGCGACTCCCGCGGCAGTCTCCTGCGGAGTCGCCCCTTCGACATGGGCGAACAGCTTGGCGCGCACGCAGGATTCAAAAACGTCAATGTTTTCCCGGTATTTGCCGACGAGCAATTCGGCCCCGAGCAGATTGATCATCTTGACCAGGGAAGCGAGCGCCACCTTCACATCGCCGCTCTCGGACATTACGTTCACCCCTTCGTCCGGCCCCGCGCCAGTACCGCCCGCCAGTTAACGCTTTAAACTTGCATCAAGCCATCTTTTATACGCAGACAGATGCGGTATTAACTGAGTTAATGCATTTCATGCATTAGTCCTTAGTCGCATTCAAAAAGCAAGTCTATGCAACGACGATTTCGCCTGCGCGAGCGGATTTCCTAACGCTCTTTCCGTAGTCCATTTCCAACCCGGGCCGTCCTGAGCTAGAGGAGGCGCGCTCAAAGTTGGCGGGATCACTGGTGGACTATCTCTCAACCCGCGGCCAGGCGCCGCGACAGCCGTTTCTCGACGCGATGCTGGCCGGCCTCGCCCGCGACGGCGGCCTCTACACGCCGGAGGCCGTGCCGCTCCTCGACAGCGGCGCGATGGCGGCGCTGGCGGGCGCAACCTATCCGCAAGCCGCCGCGCGGCTGATGGCGCCGTTTCTCGGCGGCGCCTGGGCTGAGCCTGAGCTGCTGGCGATGACGGAGGACGCCTACAGCGATTTCCGCCATGCCGCGAAGGCGCCGCTGGTCCAACTCGACGACAATCTGTATCTGCTGGAACTGTTCCACGGGCCGACGCTGGCGTTCAAGGATTTCGCCATGCAGTTTCTCGGCCGGGCGATGAACCGGGCGCTCGCCGAGCGTGGTCGGCGCGGCGTCATTCTCGGCGCGACCTCGGGCGATACCGGCGCGGCGGCCATCGAAGCCTTCGGCGGCGGCGAACGCACCGATGTGTTCATCCTGTTTCCGCACGGGCGCGTGTCCGACGTGCAGCGCCGGCAGATGACGACCGTCGACCGTCCCGGCGTGCACGCGCTCGCCGTCGACGGCTCGTTCGACGACTGCCAGGATATTGTGAAGGCGCTGTTCAACGACCTCAAGTTCCGCGACGAGATGTCGCTTTCGGGCGTCAACTCGATCAACTGGGCGCGGATACTGGCGCAGATCGTCTATTACTTTACGTCAGGGGTCGCGCTCGGGGCGCCGCATCGCGCGGTCTCGTTCGCGGTGCCCACAGGCAATTTCGGCGACGTGCTGGCGGGCTGGTACGCCAAGCGCATGGGGCTGCCGATCTCCCGGCTCATCGTCGCCACCAACGAGAACGACATTCTGGCGCGCGCGCTCGCCACCGGAGAGTACAAGCTCGCGGGCGTCGAGCCGACGCAATCGCCGTCGATGGACATTCAGGTGTCCTCCAACTTCGAGCGGCTGCTGTTCGAGCGGCTCGGCCGCGACGCCGAGCGGGTGCGCGGGCTGATGGCGGCGCTGCGGCAGTCCGGCGGCTTCACGATCCCCGACGACGCGCTAGCGGCGATCCGCGCCGAGTTCGACGCGCTGCGTTGCTCGGAGGCGGAATGCGAGGGCGAGATGGCGCGGGCATGGGAGGAGAGCGAGATTCTTATCGACCCGCATACGGCGGTCGGCGTCCACGCCGCGCGCGCCGCGCTGAAACGCGATCCCGCGACGCCGGTGATTGCGCTCGCGACCGCGCACCCCGCCAAATTCCCCGACGCGGTGAAAAAGGCGACCGGCGTGAGGCCGCCGCTGCCGCCGCATCTTGGCGATCTCATGCTGAAGCCGGAGCGCTTCGCGCGGCTGCCGAACGACGTGGGGGCCGTGGCGGATTATCTGAAGGCGCACGCGAGGATGCGGTCTTGAGCGTGCGTATGACGGCGCTGCCGTCCGGTCTGCGCATCGTCACCGACGCCAATCCGCTGCTGCGCACCGCCGCCATCGGGCTGTTCGTCGCCGCCGGCTCGCGCCATGAGCGCGAGGAGGAGCATGGGCTCTCGCATCTGTTGGAGCATATGGCGTTCAAGGGCACGGGAACGCGCAACGCGCGCGAGATCGCCGAGACCATCGAGAACGTCGGCGGCGATCTCAACGCCGAAACCGGCGTCGAGCAGACCGGCTATTTCGCGCATGTGCTGAAGGAGGACGCCGGTCTCGCGCTGGAGCTGCTCGCCGACATCTATTGCGACAGCCGCTTCGACGCGCAGGAGCTGGAGCGCGAGAAGAACGTCATCGTGCAGGAGATCGGCGCCGTCGAGGACACGCCGGACGATCTCGTGTTCGATCATCTCAGCGCCGTCGCCTGGAAGGGTCAGGCCATCGGCCGGGCGATTCTCGGCACGCGCGACACCGTCGGGGCCTTCGGCCGCGACGCCATCGACGGCTATCTGAAGCGCCATTACCGCGCTCGCGCCACGGTGGTTGCGGCGGCCGGCGCGGTCGATCACGACGAGATCGTCGCGCGCGCCGAGGCCGCGCTGCGCAGTCTCGGCCCGGACGCCGCGCCCGCTCCGACGCCGGCGAGCTACACCGGCGGGGAAATCCTGACCAAGAAGGGGCTGGAGCAGACCCACATCGTCATCGGCTTCGCTGGCCGCGCGATCCCCGAGGCCGACCACGACGCGGCGCAGGTGTTCGCGACCGCGGTCGGCGGCGGCATGTCGTCGCCTTTGTTCCAGGAGGTGCGCGAGAAGCGCGGCCTCGCTTATGCGATCAACGCCTTCCACTGGTCGTTCGCCGACGCCGGGCTGTTCGGCGTCTACGCCGGCTGCGCCGCCAAGGACGCGGGCGAACTGACGGCGGCCGCGCTCGACTGTATCGCCGAGGCGACCGAGCGGCTCGACGACGCCGCTGTCGCGCGCGCCAAGGCGCAGATGAAGGTGGCGACGCTGAGCGTGCTGGAGCAGCCCGGCGCGCGGGCGCAGCAGCTCGCCCGCCAGCTTTTCGCCTACCAGCGCACGCTTACGCTGGAGGAGGCGATCGCGCGCATCGAAGCGGTGGACGCTCGCGCGGCGCGAGCGGCGGGCGCGGCGATGCTGAAGAGTGCGCCGACGGTGGCGGCGATTGGGCGGATCGGCAAGGTTTGGCCTGCGGAAAAGGTCGCCCGCCGGCTCGCATCGGGTTAAGACGAACGCGATGTCCCTGTTCCGACTGACCAGAGCTCCGGAGACCGAGCCGCTTGTCCGCGGCGACGGCCTCTATCTGCGTCCGGCCGTGGCGAGCGACTTTCCCCTGTGGGCGAATTTGCGCGCCGAGAGCCGCGCCTTTCTGACGCCCTGGGAGCCGACCTGGCCGGACGACGATCTCACCCGCGCCGCCTTTCGCCGCCGCCTGCGCCGCCAGACCGAGGATATGGCGCGCGACGAATCCTTCACCTTCCTGATCTTCGATTCCGCGACCGACGCGCTGCTCGGCGGGCTCACGCTCGGCGGCATTCGCCGCGGGGTCGCGCAGGCGGCGACGCTCGGCTACTGGATGGGCGCGCGCCACGCCGGCCGGGGCCGCATGACGCGCGCCGTCGCCGCGGCGACCCGTTACGGCTTCTCCACCCTTCGGCTGCACAGGATCGAGGCGGCCTGCCTGCAGGAAAACATCGCCTCCATGACGCTGCTCGAGCGCAACGGCTTCACGCGCGAGGGTCTCGCCCGCGCCTATCTGAAGATCGACGGCGAATGGCGCGATCATGTCCTTTACGCCCTGCTCGAGCACGAGGCGCCGCGTGGGTTCTAGAGTTGCTGTTTTTGAGTCCGACGCGCCGCTCCCTCTCCCCGCTTGCGGGGAGAGGGAGCCCACCCTAACCCTCTCCCCAAAGGGGAGAGGGGATGGCGGCGGCGCAGGCAATTTTCTGCGGGGGCGGTTCGCCTTCGCCCTCGCTGTCGTCCTGCTCGCGCTCGCCGCGCTCTCCGGCCCCGCCGCCTTCGCGGTCTCGCGCATCGTGCGCGTCGCGCCGACCGACGACGCCATCGATCTCGCCTCGGCGGTCGAATATTTCTCCGGCGCCGGCGACAAGCTGCAAGTCGCGACCGCGCCGGGGCCGGACGGCATCAACAGGCGCATCGAAGTCGGCGCGCTGCAGGCCGGCTCCAATCCGCACTGGGCGGTGTTCGCGCTCACCAACGACAGCGACGAACAGCTCACCCGCCTGCTCGTCGCGCCGCATTACCGCTTCGTCGGCTCCGGCGTCGTCTGGCCGGATCTCGGCTCCGCGCGCATCGCGACGATTACCGCGAGCCAGGGCAATCCGCCCGAGCGGCAGGACGTCGCCGAGGCCGACGCGTTCGAACTGACCATCGATCCCGGCACGACGGTCACCTATGTCGCGGAGCTGCGCACGCCCTCGCTGCCGCAGGTCTATCTGTGGGAGCCGGACGCCTATAAGGCCAATCTGGCGAGCCTCACGCTCTACCGCGGCATCGTCATCGGCATCGCCGGGCTGCTCGCGCTGTTCATGACCATCGTGTTTGTCGTGCGCGGCGTGCTGGTGTTCCCGGCGGCGGCGGCTCTGGCCTGGGCGGTGTTCGCCTATGTCTGCATCGACTTCGGCTTCTGGCAGAAGATCTTCGCCTTCGACGACGCGACCGAGCGCATCTGGCGGGCGGGCGTCGAGGCCGCCATCGGCGCGACGCTGATCGTGTTCATGTTCACCTATCTCAACCTCAGCCGCTGGCACGCGCGCTTCCTGCACATCGGGCTCGCCTGGATTCTGTCGATGGCGGTGGTGGTCGGGCTCTCGGTCTACAATCCCCCCGTTGCGGCCGGGGTGGCGCGCATCTCGATCGCCAGCGTCGCGGCGGTCGGCCTGTTGCTCATCATGACCCTTGCGGCGCGCGGCTCGGATCGCGCGTTCCTGCTGATCCCGACGTGGTTCCTGCTCAGCGTCTGGGTCGCGGCGGCGGCGGCGACGGCTTTGGGCTTCGTCACCAACGATCTCGCCTCGCCCAGCCTCATCGGCGGGTTGGTGCTGATCGTCATGCAGATCGGCTTCACCATCATGCAGACCGCCTTCGCCGGGGCGGGCGCGCTCAGGGCGCTCGGCGAGGACGCCGAGCGGCGCGCGCTGGCGATGACCGGGGCCGGCGACGCGATCTTCGACTGGGACGTCACCGCCGACCGCATTTATGTCAGCGGCGAAGTCGAGGGCCACCTCGGGCTCAAGCGCGGTTCGCTCGAAGGCGCGGCGGCGAATTGGCTCGACATCCTGCACCCGCTCGACCGCGACCGCTATTCCGCCGCGCTCGACGGCATCCTGATGCAGCGCTCCGGCCGCATTCGCCACGACCTCAGGCTGCGCGGCGCGGATGGGCATTATTCCTGGTTCCTGTTGAAGGCGCGGCCGGTGCTGGACGCCGGCGGCGACGTGATCCGGGTGATCGGAACGTTCGAGGACGTGACCGAGAGCCGCGCCTCCGCCGAACGCATCCTGCACGACGCGATCCACGACCATCTGACCGGCCTGCCCAATCGCGAGCTGTTCTTCGACCGGCTGGAGAGCGCGCTCGCGGCGGCGCGGCGGCCGGGCGCGCTGGGGCTCGTCGTCGCGCTGTTCGACATCGACCGGCTGGCGGCGATCAACGCCGCGCACGGCATGTCGTTCGGGGATTCGGCGCTGTTGACCATCGCGCGCCGCGCCGCGCGCGACCTCAAGCCCGGCGACACCTTGGCGCGGCTCGGCGGCGACCAGTTCGGCGCCATCCTGCCGCGCGAGGCGGAGTTCGACGCCGCCGGCTTTGGCGACGCTTTGCGCAAGCTGCTCGCCAACCCGATCAGTTTCGGCGACCGCGAGGTCAGCGTCACCGCCAGCGTCGGGCTCGCCGCGTTCGACGGCGCCAATCACGCCAAGGCGCCGGATCTGTTCGGCGAGGCGGAGATCGCGCTGAGCCACGCCAAGGCGACCGGCGGCGACCGCTCCAGCGTGTTCCAGAAGTTCATGCGCAACAGCCGCGAGACGCGCTCGTCGCTCGGCTCGGAGCTGCGCCACGCGCTCTCGCGCAACGAGATTTTCGTGCTGTTGCAGCCTATCGTCCGGCTGGAGGATCGCACCGTCGCCGGCTTCGAGGCGAGCCCGCGCTGGCGCCATCCGCGCTTCGGCGTCTTGAGCCCGGCCGAGTTCCTGAGGGACTCCGAGGGCGCGCTGGCGATGGCGGAGATCGGCGCCTATGCGCTCGAATTCACCGCGCGCGAGCTTTCGGCCTGGCAGCGCGGGCTCGACGTCAATCCGCCGATCTTCGCGGTGCTGCCGCTGTTCTCGCGCCAGATGCTCGCCCACGATCTGCTCGGCGACGTCAGGACGACGCTGGCGCGCCATTCCATTGCGCGCGGCTCGCTGAAGCTCGGCGTCAGCGAAGGGCTGGTGATGGAGAACCCGGAGTTCTGCGCCCAGCTTCTGCCGCGCGCGCGTGAACTCGGCGCCGGCGTCGCGCTCGACGAGTTCGGCTCCGGATATTCCTCGCTCGGCGAGATCGAGCGCTACCGCTTCGATACGCTGAAGATCGGCCCGGCGCTCGCCAAGCCGCGCGGCGGGACCGGCCGCTCGGTCGCGTTGCGGGCTGTCATCGCGATGGCGCACGACCTCGGCATGGACGTCATCACCGACGGCGCCGACAACGAGTCCGACGCGGTGGAGCTGGCGCAGATCGGTTCGGAATTCGCCGAAGGGCTCGCCTTCGGCCTGCCGATGACCGCCGTGCAGGCGCGTAAATTGATGGGCGCGGCGGCGGATTGAGCGCGCCGGAGACCCGCCGCCCCCCCCGCAAGGGCGGAGGGAGTGAGGGGGCGCGTCAGCCGAAGCTGTCGGACGCCAGCTCCGTCCAGCGGTCGCCGGCAAAGCCGCCGAGCAGCGCGTCGCCGCTTTCGACGGCGCAGCGAATGTCCTCGCGGTTGCTGTAGAACAGCGAGCCGCCGGCGTAATAGAAGAACACGCCGCGCGCGGCGTAGGCGTGCGGCAGCATCGGCTTCTTCATCGGCCCATGTGCGGCGATGCAGCCCCAGGCCCGCGCGTTCTCGCGCATGCGGTCGAACAGCCGGCCCCAGGCGTTCGGCGCGGCGGCGCAATGGATGACGCGGGCGACGCCGCCCTTGGCGGCGAAGACCGCGTAGGCGCCGGCCGGCGCGCCCGAGCCGTCATAGAGCACGCGTAAGCGCAGCGGCCCGGCGCTGCGCCGGCGTTGCGCCATGCCGATGAGCCAGAGGAAATCGCCGCGCGCGAGATCGGGCCGAAGGCGAAACTGCGCGTAGAAGCGCGGGACGATATCGACGAAGGTCTCCGCATCGACCTCCTCGTCGCGCCACTCGGAGCGTTTCGACGGCCCCGCGGCGGCCCGCAGCGCCGCCGAGGCCGCGAGGTCGACCGCGCCGGCGAAGGGCTTCAGCGCGGCCAAGGCGGCGAAGTCGAAACGCTGCCTGAGCTTGTGCAGCGCGAGGCTCGCGGGGTCGAACACGGCCGCCCATTCGAGGCTGTCCGGCGATATGACGGAATAGCCCACCGCCTGGCACATCGCCAGCGAAGCGCGGTTGGCGCTGTCGGTCATGATGAAATCGTAGTCGAGCTTGCGGCTTTCGCGCAGAATCTGAACGGCCGAGAGCGCATGGCCGGGCGCGGTCGAGGCCATCAGCGTGCCGGTGATGCAGCCGATCACGGGGCGGCCGTCGAAGCTGAAGCGGAACCGCATCGCGCCGCAGAAGGCGGCGAGCGCGCCGGCGGGGTCGAGCGCCACCAACGCGTCGGCCTCGCCCTCGCGCGTCGGCTGATCGAGATAGAGCGCTTTCATGCGCTCGGCGACTTCCGCGCGTGCGCGCGGCGAGCGGCGGTGGCTGCGGAAACGCTGCAGGAACAGATCGGCCACGGCTTCGAGATCGTCGTCGCGCAACGGCCGGACGCGCGTGGCGGCGTAGCCTTGCATATCCGCGCGAGCGACCGTCGCGACGGCGGCGGCGTGCCTTTCACTCGTAGAATATTGTAGAGTCAGGCCGCTCGTCATGCCGTGGGCTCCGCCTTGCAGTTCACGTCTTGGGAAGTTAAGTCGTCTTGGGGGGATGGATCGTCTCGGCTTGCAAACCTTAAGTTTGCCGGCCGCCGCGAGGTTTTTGGCCAAGCCGCCGCCCGCCAGGTCGCCGCCGCGACCACCGCCTCGCCGAGCGTTCCGCCGAGGATCGCGTAAGCCGGGAGCGTCAGCTTCAACAGGATCGCCGTGAGCGCGACGCTGACGACGGCGCCGGCGGTCGTGATGAGCGCGATGGCGCGGAAGCGCATCCGCGTCTCCATGAGCAGGCGCGGCATCAGATAGACGAGGACGAGCGCATAGAGCGCCCACGCCGCCACGGCGATGAGCAGAACCGGCTCGCGCTCGACCGATTTGAGATGCAGACGCGGAATGACGGCCAGACCCAGCTCGCCGTAGAGGAGGCCGATGATTCCGGCGCGCAGCGTCCATGTGCGGCGCATCGCGCGCCAGCCCGCTTCGTCGCCGCTCGCCGCCAGACGCGAGATTTCCGGCTGCAGCATGTTGGCGAGCGACAGCGCAAGGATGCGCATCGGCGCGAAGAAGGCGAGCATGGCGGCGATGGGCGCGAAGGCGGCGGGGCCGGCGAGACCCACGACCATGAACGCGACGCCCTGGCCTTGCAGAATGGTCGCTGTGACGCTGTAGAGCGACCAGGCGAGCCGGACGCATAAGCGCAGATAGAAGCTGCGGGCGCGGGCGCGGAAGTCGAAGCGCGGCGCGGCGCGGCGGCCGAGCGACAACGCCGCCGAGCCGGCGAGATTGGCGAAGGCGAGCGCGAGCAGCACCCCTTGCAGCGGGTCGGTCGCGAAACGCAGCGCCAAGGCGCTGGCCAGCACGCCGGTGAGCGCGAAGGCGGCGTCGCCCGCGATGACGGCCACGGGCTGGCGGCGCGCATAGCCGACCGTGCGCAGATGCGAGCGCAGGCTCCATAGCCCGACCATCGCGCCGCCGCTGAGCGCCGGGCCGTCCGACCAGGTCGAGAGGATGAGAGCGGCGACGGCGGCGACGCCGGCGCAGAGCGTCAGCGCCGCGGCGCCGAACGCGCCTTCGTAGAAATCGGCGAAGGAGGCGCGGCGGGCGCGGCCGATATAGGTGCTGGCGGGCATGGCGGTCAGCGAGCGCACATAGACGAGCCCGACGCCGCCCAGAACAAGGGTGAACGCGAAGGTCCCGTATTCCCTTGCGGGCAAAAGGGTCATCAGCGCGAGGTTCAACCCGAAATGCAGCCCGCTCTGCATCGACTCGCCGCCG
>Ga0182030_10010066_pt1 | contig 19288 bp, 12 predicted proteins | sample 812S3MmetaG_FD_121299 | JGI IMG/M metagenome (GOLD analysis project Ga0182030, IMG submission 121299) | Permafrost microbial communities from Stordalen Mire, Sweden - 812S3M metaG (Illumina Assembly) | ecosystem: Environmental > Terrestrial > Soil > Wetlands > Permafrost | place: Sweden... | reverse complement strand
CTATCAATTTCTGATTAAGGCAAATCCACCGAAATCCACAAAACTCCTTCTGCGTCCCGCCGAGAGAATGCCGCTCTAGACCTTTGTGCTCGTGTAACGACGCGGTTTTCTCCTCTCTTTGTCGCCCCATCCCACACGCAATGGCATACCATCATATGCGCATTTCAACCTTCAGAATCATCTAACCTGGTTCACAGCTTCAGAGTTCCTCATCTACTGCGCATCAAACTGCGCGAACGCTGGGATCTAGGACCTGGGACCGAAGACGAGAGATCAACGCGGCGTGGACAATGACAAGGGCCCGGACGATCTGACAAGATGACCGACACAACCTCGAAAACTGCCAGGGCGAGGAGAGCAAGCAGACCCAAGGTCAAGACAGGATGCAATAATTGCAAGTAAGGGACCACTCTTCCTGGCGATATCTTCGTTGCGCGTGCGCCTCGTCATGCATGGGCTGATTAAATTTCTGCAGGAACCGGCGGGTGAAATGCGACGAGACACGACCACAATGTACGAAATGTGTGAGGTCGGGAAGGCAGTGCGATGGGTTTCCAGCATATAAGAGAACGGTCGAGGTAGCTATACCCATTGCTCCACGTCCTCCGGGCAGCGATGCGGGCTCCTCTCCCTCGCACTCGTCACCCGCATCAAATTCAACCTCATCACCTCCAACTAGGAAATCCATAATGGCCAGGAGACTGCCGCCGCGCCCCATTCAAAGGTCACGACCTACTCCTACTCCTCCGCCAACGCCTACTACCAAACATGTCACAATCGTTTCCCCAACTTCCTACCGACCTGGTGGTTTCGCATTTGATCCTCAAGAGGGCCAATATTTCCAGGTCTTTCGCACACATACTGCTAGCGAGCTATCAGGATTCTTTGATTCTGAGTTTTGGACACGCAGTGTGCTCCAAGAAAGCCACTCCGAAGCTTCCATAAGGCATGCGGTGGTAGCATTAGGGGCTTTATATAAGACGCTGGAAAAGGCATCAGAATCACCACCAGGGTCACCAGAATCTAGCTATAGCGTGGACACGGCAACCAAGCATTATAATTTTGCGTTGCAGCAGTATGGCAAAGCACTCACGCGACTGCGGGAATCTCTACAGCATAACGAGACACGATCTCAACGAACTATTCTAATATCCATCGTGCTATTCACTTGTTTCCAATCCTTCACTGGCGATCACAAGGCCGCCATCTTCCAAATTCAATCCGGGCTTGCACTGTTAGAAGAAAGACGGCAGGATTCCAAACAGCCATTAATAAAACGTCGTGACGATGTTGTTGAGGAGGAACTTGTTCAGATGTTTACTCGCCTTGCGATTCAGGCAAAATCCTACGACATGGCTTTCCACTTCCCTGAACCCTACGTGATTCAACTGAGCCCGAAACATGATCCAACATCGCCTCAGTCACCTTCTTCTCCATCCGATGCTGCTTCGGTTGCCTCAGCGGAGATCAATATGCCAGAGATCTTCAACTCTTCGCAAGCGGCTCGAGCAGCTCTTGATTCCATCTGCGATCGCATGATGCGCTTCAATGAAACATTATCTTCATTCTACGCTGGTCCAAATAAGATTCTTCCCGCATCAATCAAGTCATCCGGCGCCGGCTTGCAAAATCAATTACAACAATGGGGTGAAATATTCGAGCCTCTTCTTCAAGGTCGCAGAAACAGAGGGGTCACAATCACAGAGCGTGCCGGTATCGACGTCCTGAAGATGATACAGCTCATGACAATGATTTTATTTATGATGGGATTTTCTACGTCGGAAATGGACTTCGACAACTTCATGACCTTGTTCCGAGAGATCGTCGAGCTCGCGAAAGAGGTGGTGGTGGATGAAGAACTGGCCCTTGCCACTGCTCGATGTGGCGATGTGAATTCTTGTCGACACAAACAGAGACCGCGAGGAGATTTTCATCAATTTCCTGGCATGGCAAGTCATGTAGGATATAAGGAAGAAGATTCATTTTCGCATATCAAAGCCTCGTTTGCGCTCGACCTAGGAATTGTCCCGCCATTATTCGTAGTAGCAACTAAGTGCCGAGATCGCAAAATTCGTCGGGAAGCGATAAGACTTTTGATGTCAAGTCCAAGAAGAGAGGGTATGTGGGATTCGATATTGTGCGGTAAGGTGTCGCAATGGATGATGGAAGTTGAGGAGGAGGGTATGCGACAATTCGAGATATGGGATCCGGTTGGTGCTAATGAGCCTGTGAGGGCAGAAATGAGGGTCATGGTCAAAGAAATCCTATTTGATTTACAAAAAAGAGAGGCGACCTTGAGATGTGGTACGAGAGGCGCAAGGGAAGGGGACCCCGATCCAAGAGCGAAAGAAACATTCATCTCATGGTGAAAGCTCTCTCTTCGACGCGAAACTATACGAATTATGAGACGACGGAAAGCTTGTCGTGGAAAGACAAGCGATTTAAATACCCTAAGAAACAGACGGAGAGCATATTGAAGACTGTACGATATTGTACATACGCATTTGAGAATTCATGCTCAAGAAGGAAAGAAGCAAGATGATACGGCCTGGCGCTTGGGATCTGGTTTATCCTTTATTATCTGCATACCTTATTTCATCTAGCATGTCTTGGTGATGATCTGTTCATCGTCGGAATTATGGCGAGATAGGATAAAAGCTTCTTTGCCTTTGATATCAATATCGTTCACCTCAATATATTCGCTTCAATTCAAAGGTGGTCCCATCGTCCTTAGGCCAGTTTGAGTGGTTGGGGGAGTCTAGCTAGTGCAAAGCGCAGCGTCAGACGTACCTTAATTCGCTACTCCTACCATCCAAGAGGATCCGCACAGCCACATCTATTTTCAGAACTCCAGCCTCTCAATAATCGCGCCTTATTCCCCTCTTAATACCATGACCACCTTTTTCCGTACATTTGCAAAAAAAAAAAAAAAAAAGAGGGAAAAAAGAGGGGGGAAAATTCGACATTGTCATCTCACTAAGAGCTAAATGCATCAATTACTTCTTTGGGCGTTTCTTGGGGTTGTGGTGTTTTGCGAAGGGGCCAAACGGTTTGTATACTGATTCAACGTCACGATTCTGGCTGACAAAGAGTTCAAGTCAAGATACACCGAGTTTCTCTGTTGGTGGCCCTCGTGGTGTCTCCAATGTCTTAAAAGTACGAAGTCCTGATGGGAAAGCCGACAGCTTGTTCCTTGATACCGCCCCGCCCCCTTCAGAACCGGAGACAACAGCGCAAACAAATGAACATGACTCCCCGCAATCTATAGAACCGGCTCTAGGGTTTTCATTACGGCGAAGAAAAGAGTCACCCGAGCGAGCCCAGGTTCTCCCGAGAACAATTTTTGAGCCATTGCGTAGTGACGGACAAGTCAAGGAATATTATTATAAAGGGCCAGATGACCGGTTCCATCTATATTACCTCAACGGTAATGCCGTGATTGGCATCACATCATCTACATATACTGCTGTCATCAGCTTTATGTGGACCAACGCGATATATCAGGTCGTACCATACATTGAGGCGCTGATTCATGCCTTCATTTACAGAGATCCCGATAAAATGCAAAATCTCGTGGAAGCAGACTATGTGACCTTTGCGATATCGCCCGAGCCTGACGGGGAGTGGATGAGAGCAGTGGATCGTATGTTGCGTGAGCGACTTCTCTCCTTGGTTCCGCTTTGGAGGATTCTCTCGTCACAAGCCCAGAAATTCCCTTATTATGGATACGATCGAGGCAATCCGAGACGTTTTTTGCCACAAGACTTGGTATTCAGAATTGTCGAATTAGGGCGTCTTCCGGTTATCGAATTTTGCACTAGCCGTGGGGACTTAATTCATTCCAAAAGTTTAAGCCCAGGTGCTCACAGGCCACGTCCTTCCTGGTATCGTCCTGACCCTCGGCCTCCAAACGTTAATCCCAGGCCCAGACCCAGACCACCTAGCCCTATTCCCACTCGCGAATTATTTTCTTACTCACTCCCAGAGGATATGAACTTCGAACAAGAGAATAGTTCTCTGTATTTAAACCCATCTACCGGTGCTATAGTCGTTGGTATCACATCGAGTATTTACATTGCCGCAGTGAGTTTTCTTGCGGGATGTAGCCGAGTTAGTCGTAGAAGGGCTATGGAAAGACTACGTGATATTTTCGAAGAAATGACCTATACAGCTGGAGTCGACGGAGACTACATGGCGTTTATCATTCACGACTTTCGTCACCCGGACCTTGATTCGGACGGGATCCTGGATGAATAACTTCCTTCATCAGAACCCAAATTTTCCCCCTAGTCCCTGCCGACCATCTTCCTAGAGGGGGGCTTATTCAGCCGATACTTGTTCCGAGGGGTGACCCATCAGAAGAGAAGCAACTGGTCATTTGGTCTAATGGGAGAGGTATCTTTCCAACTGTGCAGCTTGGAAGTCCGGCGCCTTTTGTGCGTCTGGGACCTAGGGATAGTAATTAATCACAAGAATGAAAACCAACCAGTCTATAAGCCCAGGAAAAGCACATGCCAACACTCGGTCTACCCTTTTGTCTACGTTCATTGCATACTCCAACTCTACAGTATGCGCAGGACCCTCACTTCTAGCATACCATGGCATAGAGTTTCATAGGTGACCTCTCAAAATAGAAGTTGATCAGTAGCCTTAGATTTGCCATCTTCAGCACTCAGCCATCCCCCTCGCGTTGCACTCGAGTTCCATTTACCTGTTTAGGATGAGCCCCACGCTGGATAATATCACGACAGCTCTTCCTATCAATCCTTTCTCCCCATAAAATTATTCCTCGACAATCTTCTTCAACTCCAAATCAGCTTCACTACATCAACCCTTTCTCTATCTTACTCAAGGTACTTCCGCACCAGCAACTTCTCAATCTTGCTTTCACAAGCACTCTCTCATTCACATATAAACACACTCTCATCAAATACCATCAAACTTCAAAACCACAGTGGTGCCACTATCCAACGACGCGGAAAGTTTCCGTCTTCTCTTCACCCTCATCTCATCTCTCAACTCAAGGTCAACACCGTCAATTGGCAGAAGCTAGCGAATAACAGTGGTCTCAGGAGGGCATGTTCAGACTGTCAGCGGTGATTGAGTTTGGAGAAGAAAGAGGGTTTGATGGGAGGCAGTGTTGCTGAGGGAGGTGCGTGTCACACTCGCAGTACTTGCTTCGTTCAGGCCCTAATTTCGGTGCAAACAAAGTAGTAGTACAAGTTTATTGGTATTCTATACGTCTAAGGAGAGAAGAGAGAGAAGCTCTCGATCTAAATCTGAGGTGCTAGGGTAGGAGCTAACGTAGCCTCCTCACGTGACCATGACAGTGCGGCAGCTACGTCGTTGCCAATGAAGAAGAGATGGGTTGGGGGGGAGGAAGATGGAGGAGTTGGGAAGAAGCGGAAGGGTGGGCGGGAGGAATCGTGAGTCAGGGAAAGGTTAAGGGTGAGCGGGTTATATTTGATGTGAACGCCGTGGTAGAGGAAATTTAGCTGGGATTGACATGCAAAAGGGAAACCATTGTTAGAGGGAACTATACGGAAAGGGATGGGGGGTAACACTTTTCGGTCAGAAGGATGGAAATTGCGTTGATTTCTTGCATCGATAAAGCACCTATTGCAAGCTTGGCACAGCGGGGTCTGGGAATAATATTGTTAGTCGCTATGCTACAGGTTTGCAGCTAAAACTGAAAATGCCCACGCTCTTCTCGTCCGGTGTCGCCTTTCCTCTTAATTTCTTTCCCCCTCAGTGACTCTCAGTCATCTCAAGTGAAGTACACCTCATTCGCTAACTCCCCAATACGTTGTATGCGCTCCTTGTAGCTGTCCCAAAAGCGTTGGCCACATTCCACCTTATAAGGCATCCGTTGCGCAGATTCGAATTTGTAAGAGGCGAGCAGAGAGTCTCGCGACCTAGAGTTTATCAGTGCTGTGCATAACTCATTCGAACAAGGTATTACGAACCCAAGCCCGAGATTTGTGCACAGGAATTCCATCAAGCCTAGTCCCCAAATCACCGCCAAAACAACGCCACTGACTGCAAGGATCTGTTTCTTCTGATAATCAAGGTTGAAGATCAGGAGTACACGTCTTACACTAGCTGCGAAGATTGAAGAATAAAGGGAATGATAGATGAAGTTGACGGTAAAGTCAAGGGATGTGTTTATGTCGTAGATGAAAAAACCTTCGCGAATGGCTTGTGCCGCCGAATGAATTCCCTTCAAGTAAATACCGACGAGCAAGATTGCTAACAGATGCGAGATCAATCGGCAGATCCTCGAATTAGACCTTGCAAGCGAAGCTCTTTGCAAGGGCGTCGGCACCCATCTGTTGATGTTGAACGGTAAAGAAACGTAGTAGAGGTGCGTCAGGATAGCGTGCAAGCCCATGGTAACGGTGTTTGTGAGACCTTGGAGGTACAATGAATTGGCTGTAGAGACTGGAAGTCGAAAGTGTCTAGTCGATGAGATGGTGGTCAAGTGCTGAGAACGATGGCAGTGATGATTGACCGGTTGAGATGATTGAGTCCGATGATCAATGATTGATAATGGAGATCCAAGAATGATGAATGCAAGTGTTGGTTGACTGTTGATGATTCTTGATAATCTATTATGAAGGACGAAGAAAGACGGGGGAAAGAAGACAGCGACATAAGTGTGTTGGGACAAAATGGGAAGGGGCCGTTGTGCAGATGGATACCGTCACTGCAAAGCAGGGGCGTGGTCTGCCTCTCAGATTAATGAGGAAGCAACGCTGTGCCCTCAAAGTTCGTAAATATAGAAATAACGTAACGATCTCAATAATCACGTTGATACGTTGGCGAGAAAGTGTTGTCAGTACTCGCTTAACCCCTTTTCCAAATTGTACGAGATGTAATGGGGATGAGTTTATCCCAATCTTTTCCCTACAAAAACGCCAGAAACCGAATTTCCACATTGTCTTTCTGCATTGCACTTCCAAATTTTCTTGAAGACCGGAATTATAGTGAGATCTTGGTCGAGGCCGACATTGTATAGGGGAGAGGACCTCCCGGAAAGGAGCCCAGAGTCAAAATAATGACAAAGCAATACCACTATTTAGAATCACAACATCCGAGCTCACACACTCCTTGAATAAGCTATTAAAACCGTGCTCAAGAAGAATTTTTTTCAATCGAAACTCAATACCTGCGAGATTTCCAAAAGAATAAGGCCAGAACTTCACAATCTTCATGCCAGCCGCATCCAAACCCTCCTCAAACTGCCTTTTTTTAACTTCTAGGCTCCATTTACCATCATCACCAAAGATGGGCAGTCAGTAAAGAGAAAAAATCTAGTGAATTCTTGAAACCAGAACTTACAAAGTCTTCCAATATGCTGCCATCTTACATACCAATTCTACTTTCTCCGGCATAATCATATCTGAGATTATACACCGAGATGACGATCCCATCACCCTTGCGATTTCCTTCAATATCTCGATGCAAATTAGGGAATAGAAGTCGTGAAGGACATAGCGAATGAGGTACAAGTACGCACCTGCCCTTCATCAGTCAGCTACTAAGCAGAGTTTCAGGATTGAGAAAGGTATATACTTTTGACGGGTTGGGAAATGAAGAAATCTTGAATCATATCCTTGATATTCGGCAGATCCTGAAGAATCGGTTTGGCACTAAAACCATCTTGGGCCTCTTTCGGGAAAGATATTGACACCTGCCACCCCCGATATCGACAGCAAAAGGTCGCGAAGGGTCAGCTTCGACCTCTTCCTTTATGCTAGAGAAAGGAAATATGCCGAGAATAGGCATGACATTTTCCGACATCGAGTTTGCGACATTGAAGTTATGGAGCTGCTTGGGGGACATGAAACAAATCACAAAATGAAAAACAAACTTCAAAAGCCAAGATTATGCATGAAGCTGAATGATGATGGTGATTCTTTATTCGGCCTTCGCCCTACCCTCCTTCATCATAGCTCTGTATCCCTCGACAATACTTCTTCTAACCTCTCCTAATTCCTCTCTCCTTCTCAGACTTCCACTTGCTTTGGGTATATCATCGACCTCTACTCTCGCGCCGCGCACCTTGAACTTCTCCTTTGGGACCTTTGTGAACGTAGGCGGTGCTTGCACAACATCGTTGAGTCCGACCTTCGCCTCTGCCCGATTCTTCTTAATTTGTGCCCACGGATCATCATCACCATCGTCCATTTCTCCCAGCATCTTCTTTTTCTTCCCCTTGCCCTTCTTCTTGCTCGATGTTGACTCCATATCCACCTTCCACTTCACTTGCCCATCTTCATCCATTGCCTCTTCCTCTGCAAGGTCCATCTCCTCCTCCCTCTTCTCTTTAATCCGTTTATCTTCCTCCCTCCACTCCGCATACATCCTATGCATTCTCTTCTCCGTCTTCGTCCGTCCCACCTTCAATCCCAACGGATCTTTCCCTCCCTTCGCCGTCTTGTTAATCAACCCACTAACCGGCAACGCAGCATCCACCCGGGCAGCAAACTCAGACATACGCTCCCCAGGACGAATCGTAGGAACATCATCCACGACCTGCTCCATCGGCGCATCCTCTTTCTCCGTAGCCAGCTTCCGCTTCTTCTTCTCCGCTTTCGACATCTTCACCCCATCATCTAATCCCTTTGGCAATTTCTTGCCGTCTCGAAATGCCATCAACCGCGCAAACGCCTTGGGTGTATCATCATTCGCATCTTTATTCCTCTTCCTCTTCTTGTTCCCTCTCGGCGTGCTCGAGATCTCGGACGTGAAAATGCCATTCGAATTCGCAGATTTGGAGACGGAGAGGGGTCGTGCGATTACGGATGGGGGGAGATCGAGTCTAGAATTTTTCTTTTGGTTAGGCTGGAATTTTCCGCGCAGGGGAATTGCCGTAGGATTTGGATGTGGGGTATGAAGATGGTTCAAACATACGTGGACTTGTCTTCTCCTTTGCGGGTATGTTTGTGCGGCATGGTTGTGGTTTGATGAGGCTGTGCTGGGTTGAAGGAGTGGTGAGAAATGCTTGTTTCAGGGTTTTGCAAGATGCGTTTGGTGGGATGTCAGTGCGGAAATCCTAGAGGAGGTGGCTTGGGTTGGCAGTGCCCGCTATAATTGCGCAGGGCAAGGGATAGAGAGAATGATATGAATAAAAGAGAAATCCTCCTTTATTAATATTTGATTCTATTTTTATTTCTTCAATTTGATCTCCTCTCTCTGGCCTTTTATCTTTCATCTTTTGTAGTTTTGTCATGGTGTTGGAGCTCTGGCAATTCTGAAGCATCTGTGAGCCGTCCCCTGTCGCACGTGTGTTGTGGTAGAGCGGGCCAGATCTTCAGAATCGTGTGGTGGAATTGCGACATGCGCCGCCATACGATTTGTCTAGATTAGGAAGAACGAAAGCAAGCAACCCTCCCCCAGCACTACTAGGACGACCGCTACCAAAACCCTTTCTCGTATTCAAAGAAGAAGAAAGAAAAAAACATCCTCCTCTCGCTCTACTATTTCTACTATTTTATATCGCTCACTTCCCTTCGTTATCATCTCTCTCTCCCTCTCTCTTTCTCTTCCTCTCTTTTTCTTGGCTCTTACGAATTCACGGCGACAAAAAAGACCGGTGCCACTGTTGTATTCATCGACCTTCCCCCATTTATCCAATCGAATTGGCGCCATTCCTCAGCAGTGACATTCTCCTGCGCGTATTGTGCTATCGCATCACGCTGTGTGATACCGACTGTGATACCGACTGCACATCTCGCTATTGCGATAGTCGCATCATCCAAACATATATCTCCACCAGATTTCCTCGATTCTCTTTCCTCGATCGAAATCTGCATGGTGACAAACTACCTGAACCAGAACTGCACAACCGAGGACCCTGCCAAGACTCCAAGATGGATCGTCTCCCCCTAAAACAGGAACCCGCATCTCCCAGCCCCAACCCCGACGACGATGATGCCATTTCCGATTACTCGTCCAGTGTCGGTTCATTGCGAAAACCTTTGCAGCAATTTACACCCTTTACCATTGACGATGGCTTACCAAGACGACAGAGGAGAAGACGCTGGTGGGAATCGATGGTCGTGAGGTCGAGGAGGCATCACAGTACTACTGGTATGGGCCAGTACAAAGATGAAGTCGGGGAGGAATCGACCGAGGGACTATTATCGCCTGTGAGCCCGCAGTCAATAAGGATAAGCAGGAGGACGAGGTCGTGGTACAATTATTGCATCTTTGGTGGGATCAGCGGTTTGACAATTATGTGAGTATTTCAATCCACGTTGGGGAGGGTAATTCTAATAGATTCAGGGCATTCTTGCTCCTCATTAACCTCTCGCTCGGTATCGCGACCCTGATGTGGTCCTCGGATGTCGACCAAACATTACGGAATTGGGGGAAACCTGGCTCGGGGACAGAAGATTTGGCTTGGTACCCTACGGACTTTCTGCGAGACGTGGTCCCCATCCCATGCCATTCGCACAACGATTACTGGCGACGAGTGCCTTTATTTTCGGCTCTGCGACATGGCTGCACAGGCGTTGAAGCAGATGTGTGGTTATTCGATGAGGAGTTATATGTAGGGCATAACACGGCGAGTTTGACGAGGAACCGAACATTTCAGTCTTTATATATACATCCTCTGGTACAAATACTGGAGGGACAAAACCCAAGCACCAGCTTCTACAATGGGACTGACCACGGTGTCTTTGATACCGACCCGGGACGGTCGGTGACTCTTCTAGTGGATCTGAAAACTGGAGGCGAAGAAACATGGCCGTGGGTTCTTGCGCAACTCGAGCCCCTCCGTGAACGAGGATGGTTGACCTTTGTTGAGAATGGAACAGTGAACTACCGGCCTATTACTGTCGTTGGGACTGGTAACACACCCTTCGATATCCTCACACAAAACTCAACCTACAGAGACGCGTTCTTCGATGCGCCTTTGGACAACATGTGGGAGCCCAGACAGAAAACAGCTGAGATGGCTGATTGGCCTGATCTTGATGATGGCCTGCCAGGTGAACGCCTAGATGAGGATGAGGGCTCAGCAGAAGAGATGATGCCATCTGGCAATACACCGCCTTCAAACGTTGGACAAGGAATGTCAGGCGTTCTACCCACCGATGAATTCAATAGTACAAACTCATACTATGCCTCTGTTTCTTTCGGGAAAGCAGTAGGGAGGATGTGGCGTGGTCGATTATCACCTCGTCAAATGAAGATCATCCGCGGACAGGTTCGAGGAGCCCACAGAAGGGGCTTGAAGGCTAGATACTGGGATTTACCGTCTTGGCCAATAGGTTTGAGGAATCATGTGTGGGAAGTGCTGATTAGGGAAGGAGTGGACATGCTCAATGTGGATGATTTGAGGGCTGCGAGTAAGCAGGCCTGGTAAATAGATTAAAGGAATTGTATATTTGGGAAAGGTGGAGCATTGGCGCTGGGGGCATACCACTTGCATAGCATGCGTTTTGAACCAATTCAAGAGATCATTATTCACTTCCCCTCTCATCGTGACAAGATAGCTATCTCTGCATTTTTCGTTGGGGGCCAATATGGACTAGGTAATCTGAAGGGGCCTTAATACGACCGTTAATACCAAGCACAGCCTTTTATTAAAAGCCTAAGCTTGATCAATTGAAATTCCAATAGCATCCGGTGTTCTGCCAAATTTCATGAAGTTGACCTACCTAACTAATGCGGGGTGAATTTGTTCCATTGTGATGGTGATCACGTGATTTAGATAACAATATTTTTGCGACCTTCGACCCCGCCAAATCTCCACGATCGATTCCCAAAAACTTCGACTCCTCAACCACGACCACTCATCCACGTCAACGCCTTCAAGAATTGTCGCAAGTACCTTCGCAACACTTTGCATTATTCAAGAATGATCCTCGATTCTCTTTCGCCATGTCGCAAGTCATTATTGACCCTTTGATCGAGTGGGTGTTGGGCGAGTTACGGCTGCTTGAGGATGGTGAGTCAGTTTTTTTTTTTTTAATTCGTGTGGTAGCGAGGAACGCATAGGGGAAATAAGGAGATGGGAGCCTCTTGTGTTACAAAAAGCGGTGGGAATCTGGGCCTCTACGACAGCTGGTTCAGTGGTCGAAGTCGATGGTGCACCACTTCGCAAACAAATCAACCGATTACTTTTGGGGGTCATCACGTGAGCTTGATTCCTTGAACGGCACGCTGACTGGTCTTGATTCAGGTATATCTATCTCACAAGTATTCGAGCGTCTGGGGAAGCATGCACCATCCATCGATGATGATGCGAAGAACCTGATCTGGCGAGCTTTGGTCATGAGAGATGATATCCTTGTTGGAGATGGAGGAAAGACGTCATTTAGGAAATTGGAGTTGGATGATGTTCAGTCTTTGGGATTGGTGGGCAACAAGATCAAGTTGAGGACTGTTTCGACAGTACAGTCTGATGTTCAACAAGATGCTCCCCAAGGCGAGGCTGGCGCGGTTAACGCAAGTGCTCCACCAACTCCTGTCCAGACACCGATGGGACCGCCTGTTAAAGTACCGAAGCGTAAAGGTCGACCGCCAGGAAAGACGATTGATCCCGTCCTCAGTAACCCTAAGACTACGGAGGGACCTCGAAAACGCACGCCAAAGAAAGTCTTCGAGCCCGCAAACCCCACTCCTGCTCCTAAACCCATGAAGGTAAAAGCCAAGGCTCGTTCAGCCAGTCCTGCTGAGAGATTGATTACCCCACCTGTCACTACGACGTCTACTTCCCTCGAGTCACCCGCCGCTATTTTGCCCCCTAACGATACTCTGCCTCCCACCGATTTTCTACCCTCGAACGATGCTCTACCCTCGACCAATGCTCTATCCTCTACCGTGGAAGCCTCTACTCCTGCTCCCACCGGAGATGGAAACCGCATCAAGCATCTACGCCACGCAATCTACACCCCATACGAAGAAGTACAGCGACAAGAGGAAACGATGAGACGTGAAGTTGGTATTCCCGGTGCTTATCTTCATCTGTTTGACTCTCAAGAGCCATCTGGCTCTGGTTCGCGGGCCAAACCAGGAAGCAGGATTGCCCTTTTCAAGTCTGACAAGCTGAAGAATCCAAATTGGCTGAAGGAGCAGGTTGGAAGGTGGAAGGTGCCTTATTTGGAGAGAATTCAGAGTGCGAGTTCTGCTACCGAGGGTGTGCGTGGGGGACAAATTTTGGCGGCGCAAGCACCAGAGCATCGTCCAACAAAAGTATTCCAACAAAACCCGATTTCTACCCAGAATTTCTCACCTATCTCCGAGCAGACGTTTGTCCCCACCCACGCTGGCCTTCTAAACACCAACGAGCAAATATCTACCCCATTTCAAGGATCTCCAATTGCTGTGGGAACAACATTTACTCCTGCACAAGTTCCTCCACAAGTGGCACCTTTGACTACAACTCAGCCACCCACGGGTAAGCGGAAGGTCAGTATCGATACAGGTGCTAGTCAATTAGGTGATCAAACTGCCGAGGGTCCTTCGCACAAGAAGCAGAAGCTCAATGCCGAAGGCCAACCAATCATCCGACCACGGAAGAAGGGCCGTCCGCCGAGTGGTCGTCCTCGAAACAATGGACTTTTTCTACCTAATCCTGTTATGCAATTGATGGCACGGGAATACACACCTCCTAGAGTTTCGCCATCTCAGACAACCTATTCTCCTCAAGCCGCTCAGCCGCATCCATTTCCCCAACCACACTTGACTCAAAATGAAATTGCCCGAAATGCTCTTCCACAGCAAAATTTCGTTATCAGTGGGGTCCAACAGGACGTCCAAAATCAACATGTCCAGCAGAGATTCCAGCACCCGATGCAGCACATTGCTCAGCCAACTGGCGGGCTTGGAGTTTCTCAGCAACAAGTATCCTTCCCCGCTGCAGGCGCTCTGCCGGCAAATGCAACTTATCAATCTCCGTACCTAGTCAATAACGGCGCTCCTCGCACATACTCATCTCCGTATTCCTCAGCACCAGTGGTACAGCCCAGTCCAGTGCCCACTCCCATGCAGCGTGCTCCCCAGCCTGTTAGATCCATCACTCCTTCTCCACCGGGACCAGGCTTATCTGCCCCTTTGCCTCCGCCTCCGGGTACTTTTGTCAATGCTTCATCGACTTCATCAGCCCATACATTACAACAATCTCCTATTAACAACGTCATGCTTCCTTCCGGTTCGATTGTGCCAGCTCCTCAGGCGATATCCTCCGGAGTATCTAGCATAACACAGCCCTCTTCAGACACAAGCTCGACCCCACCACATATCACACCAGTTTATACTCCCCAACGACAATTGTTTCCTCCAGCGGCGAGCGCCTCCCCACCATCACCCACGACAGAGCTACCGGCGATTAATGCCTACAGCTCCCCGTATGCGCTTGCCCAGCCTATTCCAGCACCAACTCCAAATGGAGTGATTTCTAGTCATCAGACCCTTCAGCCTACACATGTTGAGAATGAAATTCAAGGAAGAAAGAGAAAATCTTCCATGACTGAGCTTGACGCACTGCCGAATAAGCGGCAGAATACGCAAACTTCATTTATCATTCCTCCATTGCCGTCCCCAAGCGCCGCGTCACCGTCAATTGGACCTGTTCGACCGCCACCGCCTGCTGTATCTGAGATAGATCATCAAAAAGAAGAGCGTGAGCTTCAGGATGGGCTGTCGGCTGCAGCAGCGGTAGATATCGCCGATTGCACGGCACGTTTATCTGCGGCTTACAAAAACTCTGTTGGCAATTTGATATTGTCCAAGGATCAATCCATTCTCACATTCTTGGTCACTGGGGAGACGCAAGAGAACCCCTTGCTGGAGCTACCGATCACGCAGCTGACGAATAACCCCATTATTTCCATCGAAGGTTCTAGGCCCATGGAACTTCGTATCAAGACCAAGGACGATGCCGATGTCGAGATGACCCATTGCTTCGATATTGGACAAACTAAAGAGGCACAAAACAATGCCAATGTGATGAGAGCAAAATTGGTGACAGCCAGACTTTCTGCAAGCGTCACTCCCGGCGAGAAGTTTAAGCTCTCTACTATCTCTGAGCTCCCAGGCATCGAACTCCTGAAGCCGTGGAAGTGCCCGACCTGCCCAAAAAGATGGAAAAATCGGGAAGGAATGGTTTACCATCAGCGATACGCTCGAGGCGCATGCAATCCGAACTTTGACCAAAATGCTCCGAAACCCGTGAGGAAAAATGCTAAGACACCCGCTGCCGAGAAACCTCCAACATTGAAGAGAAAGCGTAGCGGCAAGATCAAGCCAGTATTGGGTAGACCAGCGACAACTCAAACTGAGAGTGAAGCTGGGGACGCCGAAGAAGCTGAAGAAGCTGGAGAAGATGGAGAAATCGCACCCAATTTGGATGATGAGACTGGAAATATTAGTGATGACTCTGTAGATTCGGTTATTGAATGGGCAGAGCAGGCCAGCCAATTCAAGCCGGGAATGAGCGCTAGAAGAAGAGATGCCTTCACTCGCGAAAACAGTGAGAAGACTATTCTTGCTCTTGTCGAACAGAATGGCGGCATATTTCCGGGCGACAAAGGACTTTGGTTTGCGTTTGTCAGGGCATGGAATGAGAAATATTCGTACACCCGCATCCTCCCAGAAGCAAAACTCTGCGCTGATACCGTTGAGCTCCTCGTTGCTGAGGGCAAACTCAATATTACCTCTTTATCCTTTGTTGATCGAGATTTCAAACCTGCTTCCCGAGACTTGATCACGAGGCCGGATGCGGACTTGAATTCACCGGAGATCACCCAGTTGAAGCAGTCAATTGAAGAATCATATCCTGCGTACTACTTGCCACCAAATTTCGCCCCGTCAGATGACGCGCTCCGCCAGCTTGAGGCTATTTATGCTTCCCGTGACCAGTCAGCCACTGAGCCTCCTGAAAAGGATATTAGCGAACCTCCAAATAAGCGCCGCAAGATCGATTACGATCGAACCGACTCTGTTTCCTCATATGAGAACGAAGATGAAGCTGAAGCCGATCTCGATATTGATGTCGATGTTGATGATGAGGACAGTGGCCTCGAGAGCAATGGCAAGGGGAGTGAGATCGAGAACGATGCTCCTCCTCGTCGACGACCACGACATAAGGCGAGTGAGACATGGAAGGAGGAGCAATCTAGAAGAATGCAAGCAAGATGGGCAACTGTACGGGCAAGTGGAGCCAACAATCTCAACGGCGCGCTTACCACCCCTAAGGAAGTCAGATACACCAATCGAAGAATCAGGGTTCCCCTTTCGAAAGAGGAAAAAGAGAGAAGAGCTGCAATGGCTGAACGCAAAGCTGTGACTTGGCAGTCAGCTCCTACCACCCTCCAAGACGCTGGGCGGGGTACCTGGAACCAAACACCTGAGGTTGTCAAGGCCAAGCGTGTGATCGTCCGTCGTGAGCAGTTGCCTGAGCCTATTACCTTTATGCAAGCTGAAAATGGTGCTTGGTCGGTCCGGCCATATGGTCATGGAGTCAAGCCCATTTATGCACGACCTTCTCGACGAGCAGATGGGAATCCCCACAAAATGGTATACTTGAACAAATTAGATAACGGTTTCCGTCCCGTGGTGATGCCAACAGGAGATAAACGCAAGCTGTTCCCAGCTGCTCCGTCTAAGCACCTACTTAATCAGTCTATTATGAGATCATTCACGCCGGACGATGAAGATACTGATAGGCTGGGAAGCGCAACTCGTGATTCTTTTTCGATATCTCCTGGAACCGAGGACGAGCCTAGAAGTCGGGTCTCAAAAGCCACTGGTAAGCCAGTACGTATCTACAAGAGGAAGAAAGAATACCAAAAGCCTTCCAAGAGACGTCAATCGGTACTCTCGATAGAATCCATTGTCACGCCAAAGCCCAAGCCCAGGCCCCAGCGCAAGACAAGAAATTCAAAAAAGGCAGGCCAAAACCTGGATCCCATCCAGAAATTAAACTTTTTCGAACCCAAGATGGGGCTGCAAAACCCTGGACTGGAAACATTGCCTACCAGTTTTGGTCTTGGACTCCCTCAGATAGTCGATCCCGCACTCCTTGAAGATCTTCTGGTTCATGTGCCGGCTACCCCTGAGATTAGGGCTACCATCGCTGGCCAAATTCCCAAGCTTTCTGGCCCTATGTTGGACACTATAGAGAAAATTGCAAAATGGGAACAGAGATCAGTGTTGGAAACTCTCAGCGCCACTCTCGCACCAACATATGAATGGGTCAATCACACTTTGCACTCGCTGGAGTATCCTTTTAATCCTCCAACAGCTCCCATCCAGTGGCGTGATAACGCTTCTTTCACACTAGAGACACTACCATACGATGAGCTCGATGACTCAGAGGTGTTTGAAGTCCTCCAGCCTCAGACTTTACCCAGGCCAAAGGCGCTGGGTGGACTAACCCGGAAGAAACGCGTGGTGATAGGAGACTTCAAAACCAGATACACATGCGTCCTCTCCACTTCCTTCCATGGTATTGATGGTGATCCAGTTGAAGTTGGCAAAGAATTTGGCCTCCAAGTAGTTGATGTCTCCACTGTCTCCAATCGTCGAGGACGACATAACGCTCTGACAGGTTACGAAGAGCGTCGACTTATTATGACCGTCATCGCCATTCGTATTCTCGCCGGTGGTGTCGATCAAACAATTGACTGGGTTCTGGTCGCGACGCTCTTCCCAGATCACACAATCAATGCTCTGACGAAGAAATGGATTCCTATTATGCAGAAGAAGCAAGATGACATCGAACGACTTATGGTTGAATTCCAGGATGCCTTTTTGGTAGCTTATGAGAACGGAACAATCAAACCAATCAACTATGATAACTTACCTGCATATGACTGGGGCGGACTTGTTGATTGGGGCATGTCCGTTCTGGACGTTGGGTTCGCACACAAATCGATCGACTTACCCGATACTCGCAAGCAACTGAAGAAAATATACAAGTGTTCCGAACAAGATCCAGAGGACAGCGGTCGACGCGAAGACTATTATGCCCTCAACGGTGCTAATTATAAACGCCTCGATACTATATCTGCTATCCCCAATGTGGTCCCTGCCAGTAGATCATCGAACAATATGGAGCTCGATGAGTTTACAATTGCCAGGTCCGTGGTTCGAGCGGCTGCTATTACACCTCAGGTGGATTGGGATAAGGATATAGCCATCAACAGGCTCAAGGCATTAGGAGATGCTCTTGTTGAAGAAGCAAGGGACAATCTCATCGCGGATAAAGTTCTCATGCACAAGGCGAAGGGTCGCGCAACTCCCGATCGTGCTTTCGAACCCACCGATCCCTTCTCCAAGACCCTCAACCAAAAACACATCAACCATAAACACATCCTCGAAGCCCTTAACTATAAACGCTTCCTCGATCGGGAGTTCGCAAATGGGAAAGCTTATGTGCGCTCAGACTACTTTGGAAAGGAGGGGCCACTTATGTGTATTACGCAACTGCAAGCTCATGGCAGAATTAAATTGGTACCTGTTAATGAGCCGAAAGATAAATGGGGTCTTACGGATGGTAATTACGAGACGACGCGCATCCCCAAAAAGAAGTTTAGATTCGATGTGCACGTCTACCCCACATCTACCTACGTCTACGAAACCGATAGCGGAGCCGTCAACAACGCCGTCGCTACGGAACCTCCACGGGGAAGTGAGATGGGCGAAGTACCAGTCTGGTATGGTATCACTGGCGTAGATATTCCAGAACTCTGGAAGAAGATCCTCTCGGCCGTTGGTGGAATCGTGGCGCTGAGAGCAGGTATCGACATCGCTTCCCTACGCCGCATCTTCAGACCAACACTAGAGGAATGGGAATTACGGAAGTTGATGGAGTGGGGGTGCAAAGTGGGATTTTTTAAGCGGATAGATGAGCAAGTCGAGGGCTGGACAGTGGGGGAATGGTGGTGGGTTATTGCGGGGAGAGCCTGTGAGGCGGCGTTATAGATGAAGGTAGGTTGAGGATCTTTGGCATTGGGATATACATAGTTGGACGGTGCATAGCTTGGCGCTTGGGGATTACTTGCATTTGCTGGCGTTGCATAAGATGGTTTGCATAGGTAGATATGTGCGAGCGATCGCTGGGATAAGATTAGCTGCGCTTCAGAGCAGTGTATGTATATCATGTAAAATGTATAAAAACTTGCGCATCATTCCGAGTCTTTGAACCTAGCCATCTCTGCGAAATGATTTCCGGGGTGAGTAGCCGCCAACGCCATGGACAGTGTTGAACAAATGAATGTACTGATCGCAGCACGACCCGCCTCCCCACCCTATCGCAATCCAGGCATCT
>Ga0182030_10010064_pt1 | contig 19292 bp, 19 predicted proteins | sample 812S3MmetaG_FD_121299 | JGI IMG/M metagenome (GOLD analysis project Ga0182030, IMG submission 121299) | Permafrost microbial communities from Stordalen Mire, Sweden - 812S3M metaG (Illumina Assembly) | ecosystem: Environmental > Terrestrial > Soil > Wetlands > Permafrost | place: Sweden... | reverse complement strand
GCGATCTGGGTTTGCGTCGCGTACTCCGATTCCCACAGGGTGAGCATCGCATACGACTCCGCAGCACGGTCTTCCACGCTGTAGTGTGCGAAGACGACACCGTGCACGGAGATCACTCGCTGGGTTCCCTCGGTCCGGAACGACACCTGGTCATTGACATACACCGTGCCGCTTGGTGGAGAAGGGCACGACAGAAGTTCTTCCTGCTGCGAGCTGCTCGGCAAACTCCGTGCGCTCCTTGCGCGCCTTGGAGAAGGGCACGACAGAAGTTCTTCCTGCTGCGAGGGCACCGGTAGCCATCATGCCAGATCGAGAATATCCAAAAAGCGGACAGGTTTTGGTCCGCACTTCCTGCCAGGGTTGGGACCGAAATCTTCTGCCTTCGATTCCGCGGCTGAATGCGTAGAAACCAACAGCAGCAAAGGTTCCGACCGCAGTCAGCATTTTTCTGTCCCAAAAAGCGGACAGGTTTAGGTCCGCACATTCTGCCAGGGCTGGGACCGGAATCTTCTGCCTTCCGATTCCGCGGCTGAATGCGTAGAAGCCAACGCCAGCGAAGGTTCCGACCGCAGCCAGCATTCTCCCCGTCTGAAAAAGCGGACAGGTTTAGGTCCGCACTCTCTGCCAGGGCTGGGACCGGAATCTTCTGCCTTCGACTCCGCGGCTGAATGCGTAGAAGCCAACGCCAGCGAAGGTTCCGACCGCAGTCGGCATTCTCCCCGTCTGAAAAAGCGGACAGGTTTAGGTCCGCACTTTCTGCCAGGGCTGGGACCGGAATCTTCTGCCTTCGATTCCGCGGCTGAATGCGTAGAAGCCAACGCCAGCGAAGGTTCCGACCGCAGTCAGCATTCTCCCCGTCTGAAAAAGCGGACAGGTTTAGGTCCGCACTTTCTGCCAGGGCTGCGACCGGAATCTTCTGCGTTCGACTCCGCGGCTGAATGCGTAGAAGCCAACGCCAGCGAAGGTTCCGACCGCAGTCAGCATTCTCCCCGTCTGAAAAAGCGGACAGGTTTAGGTCCGCACTTTCTGCCAGGGCTGGGACCGGAATCTTCTGCCTTCGATTCCGCGGCTGAATGCGTAGAAACCAACAGCAGCAAAGGTTCCGACCGCAGTCAGCATTTTTCCGTCCCAAAAAGCGGACAGGTTTAGGTCCGCACCCATGTCCTCAAATACGTGGAATTCCCCAAGGATTTTGGGGGTATGTCAGGAGTTCTGAAGTTGCCCGCCCTTCCAGCCGACCGAGCGTTCAAGCTCTGAGAAGTGCGAGTCTGCGTTGGCCAGCAGGATCGAGATCTGCGGGCTGCCGTCGATTCCCTGGTCCGAAGCCGTCTGAATATCGAAAGCACTGTGCTGGATCACGCGGGCCGCGTACGCATTCCCGCTGACCGTCACGCTATGTGTGCACCAGTGTTCCACGTCCCCATTGGATAATTCGCAGTCGAATATGATCAGCGGGGTATCGGTAACCGCCTGTTCCTTCAGATCAGAGATGGCTTGCATAGAGAATGTTCACCGTGGCCGAATGGCAGTTCACGTCCATCGTCGTAAAAGAGAGTGCATCGTCGCGCAGCCGCGCGTTCTCGTAGCAGCCTCCGCTCGAACTCGCCATGTAAAGCGAAGGGCTTGCCTGGGGCTCCACTTGCAAGCCGTACACATCGACGGCTGCGCCTGCCCCCAGTTCTACTCCGAATGTCACCGACGCCGCCGTCGCATCCGCACTTCCCGTGCACGTCAACCTCTGCCAACCGGGTCCGAGATTCTGATCGTAGCGGTTACTGCCGAGCAGCAACGTGAACGTCGCCGGACTGGCCGACTTCGCGTACACGCTGAGACAGTACAGATACGCCCCGGGCGCCGTCAACGTCTGCGTTAGGTCCTGTGCTGCCGCCCCGGAGTTCACCAACTGCCACCCTTTGCTCCCACCTGTCGGGTCCGCGTTTCCCCCGGTGCGGGAAAGGAATGGCCCCCTATTCCAAACCGCATTGCTGAGCTCATCGCTCCACGCCAACAGGTTCCCCGTTGGATCCAGGAATGTGAAACTGTTGAGCGTCCCTTCAGCGGCCGTAAGGAATTGCTGCAAGGCCGCCAGGTCGGCGTCGCTCAGCGCCGCGTAATTCAGTTGCCACTCCACCGTTTCCGCCCCCGGATCGGCCAGTTTGATGACCGTACCGTCGGCGGCGGTGTTGACTAGGGTTCGTAGCTGGTGCCGTTTCTGAACCGGAAACTGGCTCAAAGCGCCCGTCGAAAGTTGTGGATACACGAGCATGGCTAACTCCGATTCTCAATCACCGTCACCGACGTCTTTCCGCTCATGTCCGCCAGAGAACTCACGTCCAGCTCGTCGCTCGCCAGGCTGCAATTGGCGTACTGAGTTCCATCCCACGGGTCCGTGAACGCGAAGCTTCCCAGACGCCCCTGGTTGTCCTGGAAGAACTGTTCAAACGCGGCCGTCTCGCTCTCGTCCAATTCGCTCAATTGGATTACCCACTGGTGCAAAGGGCCGGCCGAATCGCGATAACGCTGTTCGGTTCCGTCCAGGAATCGAACCGTCTGGTTCCGAAACTGGAGCGTCTTTGTGGCCGGATACTGCGCTACCGCGCCGGTCTTGAGCTGTGGAAAGGTCGCCATATCAGAGGTCGTTCACCACATCGTTGATCGAGTTTAGATTCAACATCGCCGAACGCACTGCCTGCGCGATATCGTAGCTATGGTCCATGAACCATTGCGGGTCCCCTGGCTGTGCCATGCTCTGCGCCGGTACGCCTGGCTGCATCGTGTTTGGTGGTGTTGCGCCGGTTGTCGACGTGGTCGTGCCCTGCAGTTCGCTCGTCTCGGTCGGCGCCCCGTCCGGCGTTGCGTCTCCCCGCGGCATGCCCATTTGGTCAAAGCCGTCGATGCCGCCGGCCCCGCCGCTTATGTCGCCTTGAAATTGGATGGAGTCGGGCATCGCGTACTTGGTGAGTGGGTCCGGTGCGGCATGGCCGCCCTCGAACAGCCCGATTATTCCCGCGATCAGCGGTACGATGCCGAGTCCGCTTTCGAGAACCGTGGTGGCTACGGACTCGGCTGTGATGCCGGTATTACCCGTGGGCGTGGTGTTCGGGGTGATTGGGCTCGGGTCTCCTTTCGGCGCCGTGTCGGTTCCGGCGCCGCTCCCCGCCCCGCCCGTGAGGCTGTACGCTTCTGCGCCGGGATTGTCAGCGCTTCTGGCGCCGCTCTCGCTCTCGGCCGCGCCAGTAGGGATGTCCCCGTTTGCGCCGAGATTGTCAGCGCGCTCTGCCCCGCTTTGGCTGCTGGCCGCGCCAGTAAGGCTGTGCCCTTTTGCGCCGGGATTGTCACCGCTTCCGGCGCCGCTCTCGCTCTCGGCCGCGCCAGTAAGGCTGTACCCTTCGGCGCCGGGATTGTCAACGCGCTCTGCCCCGCTCTGGCTCCCCGCCACCTCTTCGAATAGCCGGAGTAGGTCCTCCTGTGTGGTGTTGGGCATTTGCTTATTGTTGGTCGAACGCTGTGACGGCGTCTGCCGAGGTCCGCTTCCGGAGGGCCGGCCTGGCCTGCGCCTCGTCCTGGGTGCTCGGCGACTGCGGTCGGAACTGCCCTCGCGCTAGTGGCTTCTGGGTTTTCGGTTGGTGTTTCAACGGTTGACTCCCTCCATGGCTGGCGCCTGCGGTGTCTGGCCCGGTCCGCTTTCTGCGCCGTTGCTGGCAGCTCCTCTCAAGTAGCGCGCCTTGCGTTGTGTCGGCCATCGTTCATCTCCGCTGCGAGTTCTCTTTCCAAAATCACGAACGCCTCTACCTGGCGCGCGCTTAGCTCTTCGCCATCGAACGCCCGCAGCCGCCGCCGCACGAAGAACTCTGCTACCAACGATTGGCTCTCGGCCGTGATGTAGGGCTTTGGGCAAGTGTCCAGGGAGACAGTCTTCCGCGCCCAGACCAACCGCGCAGGCCAGGCTGCATTCCCGGGTAGCCATCCGCAGCGCCGCTTTTGTTCCAGGCCGGACTTTCGGCAAACGTCGCACTTCCAACCGGCCTGGTTGGAGAATTCAAAGTGGAAGGCGACAATCAGTTTTTTCGTTCGGCCGCGCTCAACCCTGTCTGCGCCCGCACTGCCGCCAGTGCCTCCCGGAACAGGTCCTCCGGCCCGGCCTCAGCCAGCGATTCGGGTGTGGCTTCCACTCCGTCTAGATCCAGTCCCGCGACCCCCCGCAAGCCCCATCTCACGTACAAGCGGTCCATCTCGACTCTTAGCAGCGCGCCATCCATCTTCTGTCCGGGGTCCTGGCCCGCTTCCAGAAACTCCATCTTTCGCGCCAGTTCCCGCACTTGCCGCATCAGCTCCGTCCGTCTTCCGAAGGACATTCTTGCCACCGTAAACTTCACGCCGCTGGCTACTTGCGACTCCACTATGGCCATGCTTTCATAGGTCATCGAGACTCAATCCTTATTGATCGCCTGCTCCGGTTTGCCAGGGTTTGCCGCACACTCGGCTCGTGGACCCTGGTCGTCTTTAGGCGAACGCCACCGCGATTTCGTCATCCACCGTCCCCTGCGCTCTTGACGGCCGGAACTTCCACTGCAACCGGTTCTTGCTATCGTCGAACTCCGGCACCACCGGGATCACACTCTGCAAATAGACCCCCACCAACTGTCCTTGCAAGTCGCCCAATTGGAACATCACGCTGATCGGCGATTCTTGCCGCGCCGCCTGGTACAGGGCCTGCGTGTTGGGATCGTCCTGGCTGACAAGCTCGAATGCCGCTGTCGCAGTCCGCTCGCCCGGAGCGATCGCCATCGGAAGGCTCGATCCGAACTCCTTGGATCGAGTATCCAATCCGTTCTTGAGCACGACCGAAGCCGAGGTAATCGTGAAGAATTGCGTCGGTGAAGTCCCCAGCCACGCTTGCCCTAGATTGCCCGGTACGATTGTATAGTCGAACCCGCCCAGCGCCGGCTCTGCCGGAAAGCTCTGAAGCTGTGCTGCGCCGCCCGTGGTACTGCCAAAGCTGCTGCTGTCCACGACGTCTTTCGCCGGTCCACTGAAAACAAATTCGTGGTAGTCGCCGTTCAGGTCGATCTCCATCTGGTCCACCGCCCCGCCACATAGCAGTCGCTGCGTCGCGGTGGCCGGGCTCCAGTAATCGAATATCCCTATGCTCGGCAGTTCCGTAGCCGGAGCGTATGTGAGCGCGGCGCCCACCGGTGCGCCCGCCGCCGGCGGTACCGTGAATGGAACATTGAGTTGCACCGTATTGGCGTCCACGATTGCCGCCACAAACCGGATTTCCCCGCCGCTGCTCACCGCCTGGCCCGCCGCCAGCCCGTGCGCCGCCGCAAATGCCAGCCTGCCATTCCCCGTAGTGGTTGCCGCCGTGCCGCCGGGGAAATACGCCGGCGCCGCGCCCAGCGCTGCCTGGAACAGCGGACCGTAACTGGGGCTGCTTGCCCCTTGCTGCCAGTTTGTCAGCAACGTCCGCAATTCGAAACTCGTTTGCCGTCTGCCGCCTGCCGGAAGCCCTGCGAATGTCCGGCTTCCTGTCTTGTCTTTCCGGTTTGTCACGTCCAGTTGTTGTCGAATGGTCAGCTTTACCGCCGGAATCCGGTTCGCCCCCGTGATCGCCGGGACCTGTCCATACGCGCTTTCCAGCGCCGTGTAGAACCGGTTTGCGTTAGAGGAAATATAAGAGGCCATATTAGCTTCTGCTCACTCCAATCTCGAAGGTGGCCTTCACCACCTGCATGAAATTTCTTCCGCCGTGTTTCACGGCTCCGAACCCCACTTGGTATTCGCCGCAATAGAACATGCCATTGCCCCAGTCGCCGCGATTCGCGTTCAGCACTTGCATAATCGCGTCCGCGTAGTTCTCCAGCCCGTCTTGCAGTCCGTCCAGGCGGTCCTGCGAATGCCGCAGCTCTATCGTCACCTGCACGCTGCCCGAGAACGTCCGGAATTTCTCCGCTAGGTTGTTGACGATCTTCTCGCAGTACACATTGATTGCCGGGTACTGCATCGTGTTGCTTTGGTCGGCAATATCCGGCGCTACGTTCTGCGCCCGTACTTGCCCTGCGTTCAGGGAATTGAGCGTCTGTCCGCCTTGTGTCGATGTGGCCAGATAGGAGTTGACGCCGCTGGCGCCCGTGATAAGCTGTATCACCTGGCTCGTAATCAGGCTGCCGATTGTACTTGTCATCAGCCCCTCAGAATCGTGCGCGGCACGGCCATCAGATAATTAGGCGATTGTCCCCAGCCTGGCGCGCTTCCCCCGGTTGCCATGGCGTTCGGCTGCAGCCACGCCTGTAAGACTCCGATCGGCGATTCGTTTTGCCGCGACAGAGCCCCCAGGTCCGTCCCCGCATAAACGTTCCAGCCCGTGGCGCATGCGGGCGGTGTACAAGGTTGCACTAGCAGCGTGCTCCCCGCGGTTGTAATCGGCGTTGCCACGGATGGTGCGCCTTCCTCTCCCTTGTTGTTAATCCACGCCATCGTCACATAGTAAGTTCCGTCGGCCAGGTTACCGGGCGTGCTCACTAATTGCGGCTCGCGCGGGCGCGGAACCGGGGACCAGGCGATCCCGATCCCCAGCAGCAGCAACTTCTCGTACGCCCAGTTGGCCCGTTCCTCGAACTGGTCGCGCTTCGCCCCGTAGCGGTCGTTCAGTTGGTTCGAGTACGCGTCCTGGTACACCTGTTGCAAAGTCCGGAATGTGTGCCACAGCTTCAGGGCGGGCGTGACCACCACGTTCTGGATCGTGGCCTGCGGCGCCAACCAGAACGCCGGCTCGGCTCTCTTTGCACCGTGAAACAACGTGGTGAGTTCCAGCGCCAGTTCCTCCTGCGCCAGACCCAGTTTCTGCGTCACGTCGATCCCCTTGACGTTTGCCACGTTGGTTAGCTGTGTGTCCTGCGCCGTCAGGTCTTCCATGTCCGAGACGCGACCGTCTGTGAATAGGGCCATATCGTTTGCCTACTCCTTCGCGGTCTTGGATCCGATTTTCAGCTTGCTCAAATCGTCCGTCAGCTTTTTCAGATCGGTCGAGGACACCATCGTGACCTCTACTTTTGCCGCCGCCGCGGCTTCCTGTGCGGCTTTCGCTGCCGCTGCCTGCTGCTCCTGGAATGCCGTGGCTTGTGCAATTGTCGCCAGCGCCGCCGAGCCTTCAACCACCATCTTGGCGGCCACGTGACGCGTAACTTCCACTAGTACTCCGCTCTTGCCGCCGTCGTCGGTCGCCCGGCTCACGATCACCGTAAACTGCCCCGGAATCGTTGCTTCCATGTCGCGAATCTTCTGGTAATACGTCCGCACGTCCATTTGCATCTTCTCCTGTGTTGTTAGTTCCGCCGGCCCGTTCGCCGGCGTTCGGAGCGAGACCTGTTTACCAGCGCCTCGCCCCGCTTACGCCGCCATTCCGCCCTCTGCAGTCCTACCGGAAGCGGCGGACGTCAGGACCGGTTTACTGCCTGCGCCTACGTGTACACCTGCACGCCCGACGTGTTCCGCAAAATGCCGCAGCCGTACAGAATGTCCACGGTGAACTGCTGCGCCAGCGTGTCCGGTTGGTAGCTCATCACTACGCGCATTCCGAAGTTGCCCATCTCCGCGTACTCCGCGATAGCGCCGGTCCCCGGCAGCGGTTGCGGCAGACGCCGGATTACCAGGCCGATTGCATCTCTCCCAAACGCCAGGTTGTGGGTAGTCGTCACCGGGTTGGCGCCGCTGCTGGTGGTTGTCGGCACGAACTGGGAACGAAACACGAAGAAGTCTTTGATCTTCCCAATGGTGCCTTCCACCAGTGCCTGCAATCCGGCGTCGCCCGCGGTCTGAAATTCGCTGAACCGTGGAATCTGTCGCCATACCGAATAAGTCGCCGCGTCCACCACGATGTACTTCTGTGCGCTGGGCGGAAGCTTCGACAGGAACAACGCCGTCTCCGCGGCGTCTATCACGGCTTCCGTGATTGCCGTGCTCGGCGTCCCCACCGGGTTATTCGCCGTGAAACCCGCGTACAGGTTCAACAGATCGCTTTCCACCTTCTGCGCGATCGCAGCCACCGCCGGCTGCATATAGATTCTCAGTAGGTCCGGCACCGCCAGCGCCTTGGTCACGTCCGGAATCTGGAAAGTTGCTTCCGCGTGCGTGTTCAGCACGATCTGGGCGTTCCCCAGATTCGGATTCTGCGTCTGTACCGTTCCACCCTCGAGGATGTTGTTCGCCACCATCACAGGGGGAATCGGCACGTTGATCGTGTCGCCGGCATGCGCCAGAGCCGGCTCGTAATCGCGATCCACCAGGTTCCCCATCACGAGGTTCCCTACCAGCACCGGCAATGCGTCTGCCGCCACCAGCTTCACAATCGCGTTGGCGACATTTGCTGAAGTAATTGCTGCCATCTCTTCTCCTTCTTTCTTTCTGATTGCCGGCCACTGCGACTCGCTTCCGCTCGTCTGGCCGGTATTTCCCTACAGCCCCCGAAGGGTCTGCGACGCCACGCGCACGATTTCCTCTCGTACCCGCTGCATATCCTCCGCGCTCATGCCCGGACGAATCTGTTCAATGCTCACCGAGTCCCTCCCGGCGCCCGGCGCTTTGAGGGTAGCCGTCATCCCCGTTCCGCCCGTAATGCGCGCCGGCAGAAACTCCGGATTCTCGTTGACGAAGCTGCTCAGATACTCTTTCACCGGCACCTCGCCGCTCTCGCCGCGAGCTACCAACCGCCCGTCCTCGGTGCGCACAATTCCGTCTTGCACCGCCTTAAATGCCAGGTCGATCTTAGCCACACCTAGCCGTTGCAATTCCGCCCTCACCGCCGAACTGCGCTCTGCCTCCTCCGCAGCTTTCCGGCTGCGCTGGTTTTCGGCCACCAGCTCGTTCATCCGGCGCTCCAGTTGTTCCCGGCGCTTTCGCTCTTCCACTAACTCCGCCTTGTACGCCGGCTCGCTCTTGGCTTTTTCGGTATTGGCGAACTCCTGGACTGCTTGCCGCACGATCGCTTGAATGTCGATTCCTTCCATAACTCTCCTTGCGAATCCTATTCCCCGCTTTCGATCTCCTCCGCCACTTTGTTCTTGATGCGCTGCCCGGCGTCGCTCAGGTACTTAAGGGCCAGCCTTTTTAAGACTTCTTTCTTCAACGTCTTAGACTCGATCCCCAAACTCAATAACTTCTGAGCGTCGTCCAAATCCGTGCCCAGGTCGTTTATGTCGAATTCGTCCATCCCCGAAACGTCGATCGTGATCCCGTCCTGTCGCGCCGCCGCAATGGCCCGCAGTGTCTGCTTCATCGCGTCCTTTACGGCTTCGCCGTAGGCCCTCAGCACTTCCTCCGTCGTGGCGAAGTCCAACTGCTTGCTTACCGCCGATTGGTGCGCTCCCGTGCCGGCCTCGCCCGCCTGGATCATCAGGTAGCACACCCGGTAAATCTCGTCTCGTAGATTCACCAGGTTGTCCGCTGCGATCTGGTAAACCTTGCCTTCCGGCTCCGTCCACCCGAATCGGTCGTCCTTTCCGAGTTGGATGTAGTAGGATTCGCCCACTACCTGCTTCCACTCCCGGTCCGAGTACACCACCGGCGAAGCGAACAGCCCCATCGTCAGCGCCCAGGCAAGCGCATTCGACTTATTCAAGTGTTCCAGTTGCAGCGATGCCGACTTATTCATCAGCCACAACCCCTCCGATATCTTCATCTCGAATACCGGCACGCGCCCCAACGATGCCAACCCGTGCCGTCCCTCGTCGATCCGTTGAATCGGGCTCGATTCCCCCGCCTTCCGGTAGATCTCGTAGTTCTCGCGGTCGTAATAAATCCACCGCGTCTCCTTCTCCCACTTCGCGTCCGTCACCTTCGACTGCTGCAGGCAGGAAGTGCGCAGCACGATCCATTCCAGCCCCCCCAGCCGGTCGTGGCTCCAGTTGATGACTTCCTGGGCGCCGTAGTCCATCAGGTAGGCTCGCGACCGCCCGCATGCATCCTCCTCCGCACGCGTTCGCGCTTCCCCGCTGACCTTCGGAAAGTCCACTACGATGTAGCTGCTTCCGCACACCAGCGCCTGCACGAACCTTTGCCGGAAGAATTCCATCAGGCTCGTGCCCTTGAGGTCGCAGTCGCCGCACAGCACGCTGTAAAAATCCTTTGCCCCTGGGTCGCTGCCGTCGATCGCGAGCGACGGTCCGCACCGCATCAATGTCGCCGCATACCAGTCGATGATCGATCCGATGTAGTTTTCGTAGAACACCCGCCCCAGCCGTTCCAGGTAGATCTCACCCGGTTCCTTGTGCCGCCGTGACAGGTATAGGGAGGCGTTCGTGCGCAACTGCTCGCCGCCTGCGTAGAGATCTTCGTACTGCTTCCAAATCGCCTTGCGCGCGACGTATTCGGGATGTTCCCGGTTGATGGTTTCCATGGCTATATCATTCTCTGCGAACGTTCCCCGACCGGCGGCAACCTGCGGCATTCCTCCCAGATCAGATAGCCGAGAGCATCCGATACGTGCGTCCTCAGCCTGTCCCGGTCCTTGTCGATCTGTCCCGTGTCGCCCTTGAAACAGACCTGTTCGAAATCCTGAATCAGTTCTTTGCATTTCCCATCGGCCAGCAGCCCGATGTCGCCCGCGGCGGAACGCAGCTTCGCGTTGGTCAGGTTAATTCGGTCCCGAACGCTGGGGTTTGCTTTTGGAACTTTGTACGTCATCTTTAACGATGAGTAGACCGCGAAGTATTCCTTGACCATCTCGTAGTCCGACATACCCCCGGTCTGTTGGGCCTTCCCTGATGCGTCCCCAAATACCGTTACGCCCGGTTCGTGCTTCGGATACCGTTCCAGAAATGCCTCGCATGCCTGCCGTGTCGTCGCGTGGCGGATCACGATCTCGTCCAGAACCATGACTCGGCCGCTCGAGATTTGCGCGATCACCGAGCTCATCGGGTCTACGTTGAAGTCCAATGCCCATAGCAGCGGCCTCCGCGGGTCGAGGCTCAACTCGGTCACGTGCGTCCTCTGTTCAAACGAACTGTATACCCGGCTGCCCTCCAGGTTCAGATACGACCCGAGTACTTCCTGCGCGTAAAACTTCTCGTCGTAACTCTCTCTCAACCGCGTGTAAAACTCCGGGTCCCGCTCCAGCAGGTGCCGGTTCTCGCTGGGCTTGGCATAGATCGTCCGATAAGTTTCCGTCGGCTTCGCCACGAACTTGCGATAGACCCAGTCGTATCCCTTGGGCGTCCACGCCGCAAAACCGCACAGCCGTTGCGCCTTCGGGTCCCGTAGCCGCCCTTCCAGCCGCAGCCACGCCTCTTCCTGCGTGTACGTCAGTTCGTCCAACCCGAACCACGCCAGGTTTGTGCCGCGCAGCCTCTCAAAGTCGTCTACCGGCCGAAACAGGATCCGCGAACCCGTGTCGCTCATCACCAGCGCGTTCTCAGCTTTGTTGAAATCGTACGGAAGTTTGTTGGCGCCCAGGATCTCGAACAACGTGGCCTGCGTAGCGTCCCGCAACATCGGGTAAGTCGGAGCGCCAAGTAGTCCCGTGCGCCCCGGATTTAAATAAGTCAGCCGAATCGTCTCCTGGCACAGCGCCTGGCTCTTGCCGCTGCCGATCGGTCCCGAATACCCTTTGTATCTTGCCGTGCAATCGTGAAAAGCTCTTTGTGAGTCCAGCGGATCGTAAATTATTTCGCGGATTCTAACGTCGCGTTCGGATCCACCCATGTAACTTTGATCTCCTTGGGATCGTCTTCCTGTCCCATCTCCCGCTTGAGTTGCAGCAATTTCACGTATTCCGATACCGTCGGCTCGTACTTCATTTCTTGGATCTTCGTTTCGAATCGCTCGATCGTCCGCTCCAGCAGTTCGTGCACCCGCACCTTCTCGCTTACCCGTTCCCAATGCTCACATTCCCTGCAGGTCTTGGGAGCCTTCTCTATTGACCGTCCCTTTCGTGTCATCCGTGCTCCTCAAAATGAAAACGGGCCCGCATTTCTGCGGACCCGCTCAACCTTCTCTCTGGTTCGAGACTAACATTCGCCGCTGCCGGCAGCCGCCTCGCCGCTTTCCTAACTAATTGAAAATAAGCTGAATATATTTGCTATTGATTTGTGAATGGGATTTTGCCCCCGCCACGCGTGGCCGCCATTGGCCTTTTCCCGGCCGGCTTTGCGCGATTCCGTCCACAGTTCCGCCGCGAACATCCCCCGCATTCGCGCGAAACACCCGGCGCCTCTGTCCACACCCCCGCCCAGCGGCGTAAGCCGCGTAATCCCAATCAGTTGCGCCCCCGGTCCTCTGATTGTGCGCGATTTGATCGCATATGTCACACAGTGGCACAGGCCGCTCTCTCTACCGTGTGTCGCCAATTCACACACGAATTTGTCCGAATTTCCTATCAACCATTCCGCGAATTATGGCGTCTAACCTGCCAGTACATCTATGTGCCGAAGCTTGTCTCTGCTCGCAACCGCAATCCTGCTGCCGCTCCTGACCTCCTGCGGCCGTCCCGCCAGCCCGGTTCAGGCCGCCGCTCCCACTTCCCCAAGTCAACTGCCCGGCCAGAAACGCGAAGTCCGCGTCACCGGTGTCGTTCAGGCCGTCCACTCCTCCAAGGTGCTCGTGCCCCAGATTGCCGGAAATTACAGCCGCATGACCCTCACCCACATCATCGCCAACGGGACTCAAGTCCAGCCCGGCGACCCCATCGCCAGCTTCGACGCCACCGCCCAAATGGACGCCGCCCGCGACGCGCAGGCCAAATTCGACGACCTCGGCCATCAGGCCGACCAGAAACGCGTCCAGAATCGCGCCGACCGCGAAAACCGCGCCACCGACCTGCAGCAGGCCGAGGCCGACCTCGCCAAGGCTGAAATTGAGCTCCGCAAAGGACCCGTGCTCGGAGAAATCGAGAAGCTCGAAGACCAGGAAAAGGCCCGCATTGCCCGTCTCCACGGGGAAAGCCTCAAAAAATCTGACGCTTTCCACGATCAGGCCGATGACGCCGCCCTTCGCTACATGGAACTGCAGCGCGATCGCCAGAAGGTCGACATGGAGCGCGCCCAGACCAACATCGAAAAGTTGAACGTAAAAGCCCCGCTCGCCGGTATGGCGGCCCAGGAGAACCTCTCCCGCGGGAACAACTCCTTCGCGCACGCTCAGGAGGGCGACCAGCTTTACCGCGGACAACCCCTGGTCAGCATCTTCGACCCCACCGAAATGATGGTCCGCTGCAATATCGGCGAGCCCGATATCGCCGCCGTCGCCCCCGGCGGTAAAGCTAAGGTCTACCTCGACGCCTACCCCGACCTCGTCTTCCCCGCGCACGTCGAATTCGTCAGCCCCGTGGCTTCCGCCGGCATCGGCAGCCCCATCAAAACCTTCGTTGCGGTATTCCGCATCGACCAGATCGATCCCCGCCTCCTTCCCGATCTCTCGGCTGCCGTCCTCATCGAGCCCCCACCTGCGGGAGGTGCCAAATGAGCCGGCGCGCCAGACAAGTGCGCTTTTGGATCGTTGCGTTCCTGGCGCTCGCCGTCATGGGCGCGGCCGCCACCGGCATCAACCGGCTCCGCAAGGTCCAGGCCGGCGCCACCTTCCCCGTAGCCCGCGCGCGTCAGGGCGATTTCCTCGTCATCGTCCGCTGCCGCGGCGAACTGCGCCCCCGCCGCTCCGTCGAAATCTACGCCCCCAAGGTTCCCGCTCTGCGTATCGCCTGGATGGCGCCGTCCGGGCAGAACGTCAACCAGGGCGACCCTGTCATTCGCTTCGATTCCAGTTCCGCCCAGCAGGATCTGGCAAAAAAGGAGGCCGCCCTCCGCCAGGCTCAGGCCTCCCTCGACCAATATCTGGCCCAGAGCCGTATCACCGTCGAGCAGGACAAGAGCGATCTGGCGGACGCCGGCTATGCCGTCGAAAATGCCCGCTTCGACGTCACCTTGAAGCAACTCAAGAGTCCCATCGACGGCGAAGAGGCCAAAATCGACCTCGCCGTCACGCAACAAAAACAGAAAGCCGAGGAAGCCGCCGTAGCTCTCCACGCTGCCGCCGACAATTCCAAGCTGGCGTCTCTCACCCGCTTGCGGGACCAGGCCAAGGATGACGTCGATCTCGCCAAATCCCGCATCGCCCAGATGGAGATCAAGGCCCCCATCAGCGGCTTTCTCAGTTTCAGCATGAACTACCAGAACGCCTTCAGCTACAGCGACGGCGTCCCCTACAAAGTCGGCGACAGCGTCTATTCCGGCATGAATCTCGGCGACATTCCCGATCTCCACACCCTGGAACTGGCGGGCCGCATTGAAGAGACCGACCGCGGTCGCATCTCCGCCACTCAGGACGTGGTAGTCCGCGTCGACGCCCTCCCCGAACTGGTCCTCCCGGCCAAGGTCAGCCAGATCTCCCCGCTCGCCGAAACCAGCATGAACGAGTTTCCGCCCACCCGCAGCTTTACCGCCTCGGCCACCATCCTCCATCCCGATCCCCGCCTCCGCCCCGGCATGAACGGCGGCATGGATATCGTCGTCAACCGTGTTCCCAACGCCATCGCAATTCCCACCAAGGCCCTGTTTACCCGCGCCGGCAAGCCCATCGTCTACCTCGCCAACGGTGGCCGCTATCGCCCCGTGGAAGTGAAAGTGGAAGCCCGCAATCCCGACGAGGTGGCCGTCTCTGGCATTCCCGCGGGCGCCACCGTCGCGCTGGTCGATGTCGAACGCAAGGATGTCCGTAAATGAAAACCCGTATCCTGGCACTTCTGGTCGCGTTAGGTGTGCTCGCCGCCCTCGCTTGGGGCGCCATGCGGCTCGTCCGCGCCATGGCCGCTCCTGCCGGCTCCGAATTGCCCACCACCCGCGTGCGTCGCGGCCGCGTCGTCGTTTCCGTGTCTGCGCGCGGCCAACTGCAGGGAGGCAACTCCGAAACCATCGAAGTCCCCATGACCGGCATCGATTCCACCGGCATCACCTACCTGCGCGAGCCGGGCGAACTGGTCAAACAAGGTGATGTCATCGTCCAGTTCGACACTACCCAGCAGGAATACAACCTCCGCGAGGCCCAAGCCGACCTGGCCGAAGCCGAGCAGCAGGTCATCCAGGCAAAAGCCACCAGCCAGGCCAGCGACGAAGAGGACCGCTACGCCCTCTTGGACGCCCAATCCGCCGTCACCCTCGCCGAACTGGAGGTTCGCACCAATCCCGTCAAGGCCTCCATGAAGGCCCGCCAGAACGATATCGCCCTGGAGGCGGCGCGCGGCCGTCTCCACCAGGCGGAACAGAACCTCGCCAATAAAACCGCCAATTCCTCCGCCAGTGTGGCCATCCAGGAAGCCAATCTCAACCGTGCCAAGGTCCAGGCCGATATGGTAAGCAAAATCATCGAGGGCATGGCCGTCAAGGCCAAGACCTCTGGCTACGTCAATGTCGAACCCAATACCAACATGAACATGATTTACACCGGCATGACGCTCCTGCCGCTGCAGGTCGGCGATACCGTGTATTCCGGCCAGTCGGTAGCCCGCATCCCCGATCTCGATCACTGGGAAGTCACTGCCCGTGTGGGCGAGATCGACCGCGGACACCTGGCGGTCGGCCAAAAAGTCTCTATCGCCGTCGTCGCCCTTCCGGGCAAGTCGTTCGCCGGCATTGTGAAAACCCTCGGCGGCACCTCCGGCCCTCCCTGGGAACGCCGCTTCGATTGCGCCATAGAGTTGCAGCAGCCGGCTCCGGAAATGCGCCCCGGTATGACCTCCAATATGACCATCACCGCCGAATCGCTCGACAATGTCGTCTGGATCCCCTCCCAGGCGCTCTACGAAAGCGATGGCAAGGCCTTCGTCTACCTCCGAACGCCCCAAGGCTTCATGCCCCACGACGTGACTCTGGTGAACCGCAGTGAAAGCCAAGCCGTCATCCAAGGCCTCAACGAAGGCGACACTGTGGCCATGTCCAACCCCGACCAGCGCAATAACAAGCCCAATTCCCCGGCCCCCAACGGCGCCATGAAGGCCCTCCAGAAATGATCTTCTCCTTCAGCGACATCACCCAGGCGCTGGCCAACCTGCGCGCCCAGAAGACCCGCACCATGCTGACCGCCCTGGGCATCGTCTTCGGCGTCGGCTCCGTTATAGGCATGCTCTCTATCGGCGCCGGCGCCAAGGAAGAGTCGCTCCGTTTCATCGAACAACTGGGCGTCCGCAACGTCCTCGTCGATTCGCGCCCTACCACCAGCCGCGAAGAGCTCCAGCAGCGCCGCCGCTCCTCCCCCGGCCTCTCTGATCGCGACGTCCGCATTCTGCGCGCCAATATCGACGCCCTCGAACTGCTCTCCGCCCGCCGCACCATGCATCCCGCCAGCGTGCTGCCCAAGCCCTCCCGCGATGTCCCCGAACTCTATGGCGTGAATCCCTCCTACAGCGCCATCCACAGCCTGCGCCTCGCCGAGGGGAATTTCTTCTCCCAGTCCGATGACGATTCCAGCGCCGATGTCTGCGTTCTCGGCGAAGGCACCAAGGTCAACCTGCTGGGCTACGACCCCGCCGTCGGTAAGTCCATCAAAATCAACGATACCTGGCTGCAGGTGGTCGGCGTCCTCAGTGAACAGCTCATGGCCGGGTCCACCAATTCCGGCGGCGCCATGCAGGACGTCGACAACATCGTCTACATCCCCCTGAATACCTTTCAGTACCGCTTCTGGGACACCAGCGCCTCCATGAAGGACGATCTCGACGGCATCGAGATTCGCCTCCGCCCGGACGCCGATAGCATTGAAGTCGCCAAAGTCGTCACCGCCGTCCTCAATTCCACCCACCACAATACCCAGGACTTCACCGTCACCATCCCCGCCGCCCTTCTCGCCCAGCAGCAGCGCACCCAGACCATTTTCACCTACGTGATGGTGGCCATCGCCGCCATTTCCCTGCTCGTCGGCGGCATCGGCATCATGAACATCGTGCTCGCCACCGTCATGGAGCGCACCCGCGAAATCGGCATCCGCCGCTCCATCGGCGCCCGCCGCTTCGACATCGTCCGCCAGTTCCTCACCGAATCGGTCCTCATCTCCGTAGCCGGCGGCCTCATGGGCATCGCCTTCGGCTTCTTCCTGGCCCTGCTGATCGCCCGCACCGCCGAGTGGAAAACCATTGTCACCACCACCTCCGTCGTCATCGCCTTCGGAGTCTCGGTCTTCGTCGGAGTCGTCTTCGGAATCTACCCCGCCGTCAAAGCCTCCCGCATCAACCCCATCGACGCGCTCCGTTACGAGTGAGGTGGGCATGCTTCAGCTTTCGTCTCCAGCACTCGTAGTGCGTCGGAAGTTCGATGACACGCATTCGGGCTCGCTCTGCGCGGTCTGGCTTTGACGGTTTCCCGTGTGGAGATCGTGGTGCGGGTCGTCCACGCTGAAAGGCTGCACAGAATTCAGTGCGCGAACCACTTACGCTCGCCCAGGCGCAAGTCACCCGAGAAGACCGGCAAGTTTTTCTTTGCGAGCGTCGGATCTTGGCGTGCAAGAACCTGGCTCTCTTTTCTTTGCCGCTGAGCCCGGTCGCTTACGGTAGACTCGGAAGCGGACGCGCGTCCGACACTCGTAGCGTCACGTGGTGCAGGGGGATGGCGGTTCCCGGAGCCGTGGATCTCCGGCCGCGAGTTTGTCGCCGCCAGGAACGCCAGACGGTGTTCTTGGATTTGCTCGCATTGCGCAATCGTGCGCTGCCCCCTTTCAAGGACGGTCGGCAGCGACAGTCCGGCTAGGGTGGGCCAGCACCGGTGCCGGCGCCGCGCCGCTGTATTCGGGCGGAATCAGCAGGGTTAGGGCGTCGGGGACAATGAACACCTCGGCCGGCAGATGGCCCGCGAATTCTCCGTCGATCTGCACCGAGATGCGCGACCCTTCGGGAGGGGACAGCGTCACCCGGGCGGCCCGCAAGACCGTGGCGCCCTTCATCCCCGTCAGGCGGTTCAGCGCCATGCCGGCGAAGTATTTCACGTAACGCAGCGTGGAGCGCCCCTGGAGCAGCACCACTTCGAATTCGTCGTCCAGGAGGCTGACGTTGCGCGCGATCTCGAAATCGCCGCCATAGTTGCGGACTTTGGTGATCAAAGCGAACGAACACTCGCCGCGTTTGCCCCCGGCCTCCACGCTGAAGTGCTCCAGTCGCTTGCCCAGCAGGCTCCAGCCGGCCAGCCAGTAGGCCAGCTTGCCGATCCGCGCCTTGACGGCTCCGTTTACGTGATAGACGATGTGGGCATCCAGGCCAATGCCGGCCATCAGCATGAAATGCCGTGCCACGCGCCCGCCGTCGCAGACCAGGCGGCCCACCGGGATGCGCTGCGGGCGGCATTCTTCCAGACGATTGGCCGCGTGCTCCAACCCGCTGCCCAGTTTCATTTCCATGGCCAGCACGTTGGCCGTCCCCGCCGGCAGGATGGCCAGTGGAACCTGGCTGTGTACCATGCCCTCCACCGCTTCGTTGATGGTGCCGTCGCCGCCCGCCACCACAATCAGGCCGGCGCCGCGGGCGATATGCTCGCGCACGATGGCGCCCGCAGTGCCGGGCCCCGTGGTGGGGGCGACCGTAACGCGGTGGCCGTTTCCCTCCAGGATCTTCACGGCGCGGTCCAGAGGCGCCATTCCGCCGCGGCCGAATTTGCCGGCGCGCGGGTTGTATATCAGGACAGTATTGCGATATTCGGTAATGGTTTTTCTCCGCCGGCCGGTCGGGCAGGGTGCTGAAAAGTCCGGGAACCCCGTCAGGGAGCGATCCACGGCGGCCGTTTCCAGCATCCTGTTAGATTATAGTTGAGAGCCCCATGAAAGATCCCAGGGTGGAAGTGGAGAAATTGCGCCGGGATCTGCGCCGGCACGAGCACCTGTACTACGTGCTCGACCAGCCTGAGATCGGCGACGCCGAATACGACGCCTTGATGCGCCAGTTGCGCGAACTGGAAGAGCTCCACCCCGAACTGGCGGCCGCCGATTCCCCCACCCAGCGCGTCGGCGGCAAGCCGCGCGAGGGTTTCGTCAAAGTCCCCCACAGCTCCGTCATGCTCAGCCTGGACAACGCTCTCAACGAGGCGGAACTGCGCGCCTTCGACGCCCGCGTCCGCGACCTCGCCGGCGGCGCCGATTTCCGCTATGTCGCCGAGCTCAAAATGGACGGTCTCTCCATGGCCGCGCACTATCGCCAGAGCCGTTTCACGCAGGCCGTCACCCGCGGCGACGGCAGCGTGGGCGAAGACGTCACCGAGAATGCCCGCACCATCCGCTCCGTGCCGCTGCGTGTCGACACCCCCTTGGACGACCTGGAGACCCGCGGCGAAGTC